>Ga0315273_10012571_pt1 | contig 10865 bp, 16 predicted proteins | sample YL17G02_0_MG_FD_205753 | JGI IMG/M metagenome (GOLD analysis project Ga0315273, IMG submission 205753) | Sediment microbial communities from Yellowstone Lake, YNP, Wyoming, USA - YL17G02_0 | ecosystem: Environmental > Aquatic > Freshwater > Lake > Sediment | place: USA: Wyoming | collected... | reverse complement strand
GCCCTCCGCCACTAATAGCTATACCGCCCGCCGCTAGCTCATGTAACACGTCGTAACGGGACGACGTATCACTCGACCCAAGCGGCCACGACTTGACAATTTCAAAGTGCAAATGCGGAACCATCGACGTGCAACGATCATTAGGCAACGCTGTGGTTGATCCGACAGTACCTACTTGCGTAGCCGTAGAAACAGTCTGTCCAACTGTCACTAGAACCGTATCAAGGTGTGCATACAGCGTATAGTAGCTATCAGCATGTTTCACTACAACGTAGTTACCATAAGTCGCGCCACAGTTGCACGGCCCGCCAAGCGCTCTCAATTCTCTCGCTGAAAGAGCAGCACGCTGCGCTTTAGACAAACAAGTATTTACAACTTTTTCGACCGTACCTGCCGCAGCAGCATAAACAGCCGTACCTACTTCACCACTGAGATCAATTCCGTTGTGCCACGCTGAACGCCCTGGCCGTAGGCCCTGCCTGCTCATAAGCGTAGCACCGGGCACCGGAACGATTGTGCTACCTGCGACGAAGCTCATCGGCCCCTCCAAAATAAGACGCCAGCTACCACCAGACCAGCCAGAGATAGCAGAGAAACCCACGTTTTCCAGGTCGAAAACTGCGCAAGTGAAGTCTGAAGTCCTGTGAAAATGCGCTGGCCCCAAAGCTCATAACCCTTGGCCGTGAAATGAAAACCGTCCGGAGTGCGATAGGCATTCAAGTCCTTTGTCTGCTCACGTCCGTTCAAGAACTTCATGTCACCGTGTTGACCTAAGAGATAAGTACGTACGACAGCACTGGCCTCATCCTCAGCATTAGCGAGAATAGTTGGTGGCCCAACCCAAACAACTTTAGCGCTCTTGACCTTGTGCAGCACGTCTGCGATCTGTTGATGGTACCGTGCCGACGATTTTTCCGGATAGGCTCCACTAGGATTTGTACCCAACACAATCACGACTAGATGTGGCTTGTAATCGCTCATCAGGTCGTCGAGAATTGGCGGCTGGCCAAAGAAGCGTAGGTCTTTTCCCTGATCCGAGTGGGCGCGGAAGTCCCATCCGACCGCTTGGACAAGCGGTTTCAGTATGGGAGCTAGACCGGCGACGTGTGAGTCGCCGACTAGGAGGAGACGACGCTGCATCAACTACCTCTTTGCTCGCCGACGACGACGCGAAGTGCAAAGCTTATAGCCAAGCCGACGCAATTCTTCTTTCAGAGCGACAACGTCTGGATCAGTGCTTCGGACTGGTCGCGTGCGCTCCATGAGCCAGGGGTAGCTCGCAGCACCGTGCTGGCCGTTATGCATGTAACTTGTCACAAGTCCCTGTCCGAAGGGCAAATCAGGAAATAATGCAACCACCTCGTCGCAGAGCGTTTCGCCATCTGGGTACATCTCATGAAAGCGACGAAATACCGCATGGTCACAACGCTTGAACGCTGAACGTCGGCGCTTAGTCATAGCCTTATCCCTTACACCCACAGTCAGGAACGTCCGCGTCGATATCGTCCACAGCCGCAGTCGCGGAAGCTTGACTCATCTGCCCGACCTTCTTCAACACGAGATAACCGACGCCGACAACCGCTACCGCCAGTCCACTGTAGACCAGCCACTTCGTCGCCGATTCCTTTAGTGGTACCGGCAATGACGTCGACGGGGCTCCCAGCTTGGCAATCGCCCGTGTAGTTCCCGGCTTTGCCGGGCCGGGGGTCCGAGACACGACACGCGGATTAAATTGTGCCGTGATCAGACCACGAGGCGTTTCGACCTGCGTTGTCGTTGGCTGCGTGATCAGCGCCTGCTCCCGTTCCGTCTCGAACGACATCTCGTCTTCGATGGCTCCTTCGCCATAACGCGACTCGGCGGTAGCACCTGATTTGTCTTCCGGATTACCGAATACTGTACCTAACACGCCCATGGTTTCATCCTCTCTGTCTTAAGGCTTGCAATCGTTGCAAGCGACGCTTTTTCTCACACGGTTTGCACGGAGCTTTTGATTGCTGTCGCGCCGCCAAGGCGCGCAGCGAAGCGGCGAGTACCGCTGTAGCACCCTGCGCAGCTACGGCGGCTGGTGGAAGCTGGGACGGGTCAATACCGTCCTCGGCTTCATAGTTTTCTTCTTGAGGTTCTGCTTGAAGGACGTATGGCATCAGGCATTCCCCTTCAAACGAACAGTCGCCACGAAAATCGCCAAAGCTGCAAGGGTTATGATAGACGGAATTAATAGGCGCATGATTACACTCCTGCGGTTTCCGTCACAGCCGTTCGCAGCGAATCGCGAACTGCCATCAATCCTTCCACCAGTCCAGCACGAATAGTCGCGATGCCCTTTGCGTACAACGTGAATGCCTGCTCGTAAATGTTAGGATTGGCAACAGCGTGCTCGACAAGCCTAGCTACAAAAGCCGCGTCTTTAGTCAATCCCTTGTCGCTAATGAAACCGTTTTCTCGTGCTGTCTTGACGAGCAAGGAACGTAGCGCCGTATCCACCTTGACGTGGAAGCGCTCACGATCGGAATTGCTCGGAGGATTGCCAGGACGCGTTTCGCTGCGGCAGAGGTCGATAGAAATAATCGCACTCGCGACTTCACAAATGTCGTCGCGTACGTCGTAGAAGCCGAGCCAGAAGCCTTGAGAAACCAGCATGAGGCCGTTCACATAGAGAGCTAGTGCAGCTTGTTCGCGAGGCGACAAGCCTTCGGTTAGGGCGCAAACTAGCAGAACTCTTACGATTTCTGCTTCTCGCGGGCGGCCTTCTGGTGTGTACAAATTAAAGCGTTTGGCCAGACCTTCGAGCGTAGCGCAAATCGGCCTAGTGATTTTGATAGTGTATTCACGCCGCGGCTTCTGCGGCGCGGTGCAAAGACCATTCATCAGTGTAAGTGTACGCCTACAGGCGGATACAAGTCAAGTGGAGGTAGTACGATACCTACAAAGTAGGATAACGTCCTACAGAACACGAAAGTCGTTTATAGAAAGCTGGTTAGTTGATAGACCCGCGGCGGCACTCGCAGGCCTTTGCAATGATAGCAGCGATGATATCCTGCTGATCTGCCGCCATATCGTCCCAGTTGGAGTCGAGAAGAACCTGCAACTGTTTCTGCTCCTTGCGAAGAGCACGTAATGTTGCCGTACTCCACTTCGACTTGTACAAGCGCAACGCACGATTGTATTTGGCTGTTGGCATCAAACACCTCCATTGTTAGCCGGTGGCTAGAGACAACTGCTCGCCGTATGTGTGAAATGCGATCTTCTCGGCTTCCTCGGCAGCCCGAGGACACGTCTCTCGGGCATGATTAATTTCTGTCCGCAGCATTAGTACTAAACCGCGCCGATGTGCCTCGTCTTCTCTCAACCACACACTAACAGCTTGTGGTACAGACTTGCTAGGCCAGCAATCGGAAGTCTCGTGCCGCGTCAGCCACTCCATATCAGAGCGCATATCATTCAACGCCCGAAGATTGCGATCCAGTTCGCGAAGATGGAGCAGCGTCAACGTGAACGTAAATAGTTCGTCAGGCTCGGCGTCTTCACCGAGACGATCCTTAGCCATCTTGGTTACGGCACTCAAGTCTAATGTTACCGGGCCGGGGTCCGGCCGTGTAAGTGCTAGGAATGAGGTAGACATGATTCCTCCACAGGCTCTATCTCGAACCAGTTAACCCAATTTCCACAGGGCAAGCCAAGTCGCAGTTTCTGTGTTTGACCTTTCACTGTTGACAATTCTAGAACACGACACAAAACTTGTTTACCGTGCGTGTCCATCCAATAAACGTAATCTCCAGGAGTTCGTCCAGTCAGATCAGCATCATTGTCCGACATGAAACACCTCCGTTGCGCAACTTATACCAGAAAGGAACTACGGGGTCAAGGGCAGTGTGTCTTTTCCTATAAGCTGATTCACGCACTTGACAATCTTCGTGTAACGTGCTTCCCGCTTGTTCTCTGCCGCCTTCTCAATGCCCCAGTTTCCAAACGTGGAATGAGCAAACTTCCTCGCCAGCTTGAGCGTGAACGCCTTTGGGTCGTTCTTGAAGGAGCCTGGAATCGCGTTGAGGTATTGCTCGGCAACGCGTGGCGCGTTCTGCCAAAAACTCCAGAAAAGTGCGCGAGCGGGCGTGTAAGCTGTTGGCGGAAGAGCGTCGTCGTTCCCCAAATCAGTCGTCGGATACAGAATAGACGCGATAGTCTTCCCCTTCAGCTTCGGTCGCTTGACAAGGCTCTCCAAGTACAGTTCGTCTTGGAAGAACTCCTGCTGAATGCGTTGGATTTCTAGATCCTGCCCTAACGCCCAAAACGCCTTTGCAATCTCGCAGGCTGTTTTCCACTCTGGCCCCGTCTTAGGGCACTTGCCATTAGGCGGGGTGAAAATAGCACGCAAGGCAGTCTTGTCCAGCACCTTCCCGTTCTTACGTAGTTCACCTTGATCGCTCGTAAGATTGAGTGACAGTTCTAGCCCGAGGTCGTCAAACAGTTCTCCAACTGTCTTCAAGTAGACATCAGAAGCCTGATCAAGACACCTGAATAGTAAAGTTTGCAGGCGGGAAGAAGTCGCCGTCCACTGAAAAAGCCCAAATGTGACAGCCGTGCCGTCGGCGGCGAAGTAACTATCGTAGCACCCCCCTTCCGGATATCCGACAGCGTAGGCAATCACGTCCCACTCGGTCGGTTTCTTAGGAGGCCTGTAGGGCTGCGAGCCCTTGATGTACGGCCCGGACCAATTATTGTAAGTGGCCCACTTCACGATTGGCGCTACCATACAACCCCCAGTTGCCGTGTTTCCGGCTGAATCGTGACACACGGGTTGCCCAACGGCGTTGGCCTGTACCCGCGCTTTTCTGCGTACGTCGATACTCCCTCCGTGTACGTACGGAGGAAGGAACCTCCCACTACACCAAGCCGGTGAGTCGAAATGATCTTCGTCATGCTCGGATCGCAACCGACGACTTCCAACTTCTGGTACATTTGCTTGTGCAAATGCCCCATCAGGAAGATGTCGGAGTCAATACCGCTCATGAAATCTTCCAAGCGGATAGCAACACCGCCCGGCTTCTGTGCCCAACCGGCTCCATGGTGAGCCGCAACGCGGAAGTTGTGATCACGATGTCCGTTGTTGAAAATTAAGTCCAGCATGCCGGTGTACTGGAGATCCTTACAACCGATCTTAGCGATGAAGTCCTTCCACAAATGCGGGCTCTTGGTCTTATCCAGTAACACGTATTCGTGGTTGCCGAAGCCAAGCGCTAGAATCTTGGAAGCAATCGGCTTGAGCATGTCATACAGCAGGTCGAAGCTGTACTTGCCGTAGTCTGCGAGGTCACAAACACGCACCTTCACCGGCATTTCGGAAGGCGAGAATCGAATGTCGTTGTACGAAATACCTTCGATGTAATCGCCTGTGCCGATGACTATCGCTACCGGATCGTTTTTGATCTGGTAGAGGTACTCCTCAAACTTGTTTTGTGCGCATGCCATGCTGAGAAGATGCACATCCGTGATCTGGTACAAATGCTGTACCGAGTCCTTCTTGCACTTGAAACGGAACCTACCTACTCTTTCCATGATGTCCTCCTAGCTTCTTGGTATTATTCGACGCTCGCTTTACAGTATTCGACCGGTTTGAAGCTTTCTTACACTTGCGTTTTGTATGCTTTTCTCCTTGCTTCTTAGCGTCCTGTGTTGCAAGCTTCCAGAAGCCGTCGTATTTCGGCTGCTCCATAGGTGGGAGATAGCCGCTGCGTTGGGCACACGCTCCTATTACATCTCCAGGAACAGGTTCTTCCTCCTTCTTTTGAAGAACTTCTTTCGGTGCAGGCCTGTTTCTGATTCGTTCAATGAGACCGATAGATCCAGTCTCCTTCTTGAACAGGCCTTCGATATATTTGGTAGTTGCTTCTATTGCACTATCAGGCATTAATTTCTCCTTGTCCTGTCGCCCAGTATCGACCCGTGTAGGTCGATGCGGGGTTGGCAAGTCGCTGCGACCTAGGCTGACGGGGCACGGCTCGTCGCCTTGAACTGACCCGAGGCGGGCCGGTCCGAACTGTCGCTGTGACTGAGGCTGACGTAAGACGAGATGGTTCGTCGCCAAGAGTCGGCTCGTGTGGAGTTGGGCCGTCGCGAGGAGCTAAAAGGGCGCAAGACGTAACGGTACGTCGCTTCGCGTGGGGTTTTCGAGTGTCGGCCCGACCTGTTTCGTCGCCAAGAGTCGGCTTGTGTGGAGTTGAGCCGTCGCCGAGGACAGAGCGGAGTAAGAGGGATAAGGACTGTCGCCTTGAGCGAAATTGTGCGAGGATGGCTTGTCGCACTGGGGCGGTGGGGGCAGATCCGTTGTAAACTGTCGCTTGGATGCGTGCGGTGCCGTTGTGGTCCGTCACCCGGTTGCGATCAGGTGGGAACTGTCGCAATGATTTGATTTGAGGCGAAAAGTCGCAAAGATGCGAGTTGGGTCGACGCGACAGGGCCAGTCGCTTTGTGCTGAGATGTCTCGGGCTGTGGCGGCACGTCGCACTGGGCTGTCCTGACATGACGAGACGAGAGGCGGCCAGTCGCGATGAATCGTTTCGGGTCGACTCGGTACGGTTCGTCCTACCTCGAACACAACACGGCAGCCCGCCACTAAACGGTCTGATTTGATTGTAAGCGGGCTGCCGTGTCATTGTTATTGCTCCACGCGCGTCGTGTCGTTTCGCATCGTACCGGCCTTGACCAACGCCATTATCGTGCGCGCCTGAATCACGTCCGACACGCCGCCAATCTCACAACGCCCGTAGCCCATTGACCGCTGCGCGCCAAGCCCGATAGTACGCAACAACGACAGAACGCCTAGCGCGTCCTGCAACTTGAGCGGCGAATCGTGCCGTGCTTCCAGCATCACCTTGATTGTCCACGGTGTATCCACACGCTCGAACTGGCAAATCGAATCGCACGGCTTGCCGCCAGCCCACACGTGTACAGGACGAGACTCAACAGCGTCCGGAGCAACGAGAGGTTCACCGTTGCGCTCCAGACGCAGGAACAGCGGCCAGACGCCAATGCCCTCACGGAACCGCTCTCGCGATCCGCGTTGCTTCACGAAGAAACCGCTTTCGCTGAAGCACTCGCGAAGTGCGGCTCGGAACGCATAGGACTGCAAGCCCAACACCCCATCCTTGTCTCTCGCGAACGCGTGGAGCGTTGCACGAACTGTTGCCGCAGCGATTATACCCGCAGCATCACCGTTCTCATCACTCAACATGGACTCAACTTGCTGCCCGCGAATTTCCGACAGCAGTTTGTCGTAGACTTCCTGCGAGAGCAATCCTGCCTTCAAGCGCGCCGCCAACATGGCCATGTGCGCTTTGAGATTAGGCGCTGTCGGGCCTACAATGGGTGCGATTCCATTCACCTCAAACATAATCCGTTCGTACGGATCAATGATTTGAGGTGGGCGCACGACGAACTCGTGACCGCACATCATAATGTGCTGTCCGCCGTTGCCCTTCTCATCCTTGGTAATCTTGGTTGACTTCTGCATCTCATTCTCCTATGCACGCAAACGCGTGCGTTATGGCCCAACAGGGCCTTTGCCACTTGGTTGACATGCGGAACATTCCCAACCAGCACCATTAGGCACTTGCGACGTTCCACAATGAGGACACGGTGGCCCATCTCCTGGCGGCATGGACAATCGAACTTCTTTTGACGAGAACCGCAAAGCTAGCCACCGTGCAATGTAATCGAATACCGACGAGGCGTAGCCAATCCCTTCTACGCCCGTGAAGCCTGCTGGCTCAAATCTAGTGTACGAGAGCTTGTTTATGAGAACTTCAAGAGGCACTCCATGTTGTACTGCAAGTGAAGTTGTTACTGCCCAACCATCGAGAAGTCCCGAAAGCGTGGACCCCGCTTTTGCGATCCGAACAAACACTTCTCCTACGGTGCCGTCATCGTAAAAACCAACAGTAATATAGCCTTTCACGCCACCTACCACAAACCTGTGAGTAAGTGCCGGTCGTGTATCAGGTAGCTTGCGTCGTTCACTCATGATCGGACCCCGGCCCAGTAACCTCGGTGTCTTCGTCTTCAAGTATGACACATTCGGACTTCGAGCCAAGTCCAGCAACCCGCTGTGTCATTGTTGCCGTTTTACCACCCGGCAGAACGACACTCAGGCTTGTATCAAGCCCGCCGTACCGACGAGCGGGTTGCTTTTCCGCTACAGGGTCAGGCCCGAGTACTACAAACGAACCGTGGTCATTCATTGCGCCGATGCGTACATAGCCAGCCGGAATTGTTACTGCTTCCTCGCAATGGCTTTCCGGCACTAGAACAGCTTTCGAAAGCAACCACTCATGATCGAATTGGCCCGTTGACGCTTTCTCCGCAGCCGGTGCATACACGAAACAGCCTGTACTGTATTGGAGCAACGCTTTAACTAATGGCGATTGTTGTGCTGCCCACTTGACGTGATTCGCAATTTGGTCGAGACGTTCCTGATTTACAACTTGTGTTGCTTTTCCCATTGGTGTTAGTTCTCCCTCTTACCGTTTTCCTCGGCTCTAGCCCACGCAATTAACGCAATGCCCATAGCCATGTTTGCTAAATTAGGATGTACGGCTGCCACAAAAGATTGACCATCAATCATGTTTAGCACAATACAGATAAGACTCAATACAATCATAGCACAACCGAAGACGCCTATACCTGTAAATCGTGTTCTCACTCAATACCTCCAACCAGTTTTAGTGTGTCCCGATATTCATGCCCAGACCGCTTTTCCCACGCTCGAATGCCCTCATTCTGCATAACCAAAAGCTCGTCTAACGTACTCGGCACGTCCTCCAACGCTAGCAATACTTTCACGGTCGTCTTCGCATCCCATCCAGCATCGTGTTTCTTACCCGCATCGATTCCAAGCCGCTGTGCAACCTCTTCAAGCCTGTTTCCGTACTTCCACATCATGCGAGCAAAAATCACCGGGTCGACTACACGTAAAGGATCGAAGTCCATAGTCAGATCACACCGCTGGAGCGCTGCGCAGAGGAAAGCCAGATCGAACGGGCTATTATATCCTAATAGGAAGTAGTTGCCCTTACTATACTTGACAATGAACTCAAGGAAATCAAGAATCTCAGGCAGCCGCGAATCAAACGACGGCTTCCCCGCTACCATTTCATTCGTAAGGCCATGCACATGTGCTGCGCTATCCGAGATATTCACACCGTCCGTTCCGCACAGCCCGATAAGCTCGGCAGTGAACTGGGGCGGATCGAAAATCTCGAAGGCGAACTGTACAATACGGTCCTCAATCGGGTCTAGCCCGGTTGTTTCCGTGTCAAACGCGATGATTTTAGCTTCACGCCAATTCATCAGACTACATCCCACGACTTACCGATTCTAGTTTCACAAGGGAACAGGCACTTGTAACCGTTGATTTCGACCTCACAAGTCATGCATTGTGTCATCAGGCCTGCTACTACTTCCGCTCGATCTTCGTCCGTTTCCACCACAATGGCGTCGTGGATTTGGAGGATTAGCCAATCACGTTCCCGATCCATTTTGTCCCACAAATCGAGAACACCTAGACCAACAATATCTGCTCCCGTCGATTGGATCGGGAAATTCGTAGCTTGTGTCGGATCCATACGCCCGAGCGGGAACGGACGCTTCCGCCCGAGTAGTGCTGATACTGTCTCACGCGAACTAGTCGCATCTACAACTGCTTGCTGTCGCCACGCTTCAATCCTCGGCCAGAGCTTCGGGAACATCTGGACGAAGAACTGACACTGTTCTAGCGTGATTTCGATGCCCATATCGCGCAGTTTTTCGTCCGATCGGAGCTTGAGGAATAAGTTTTCTGCCGTCGAGCCGTAGAGGCACGCATATGTCGCGCGCTTCGTCACTTCACGAAGACGCTTACGACCTACCTCGCTGAACTTGTACTGCTTAGCGGCCTCGGCGAGCAGGATTTCAAACTGTGCTAGATCAGTCGCGGTCTTGGCGTTTCGGAGAAGCTGTTCCAACTCTGCCATACGCGACTTGGCCTTTTCCATATTTGCCGTAAGGTCTTGCCAAGCCTTCGGGTACAACCTCGCAGTATTCTCAGCGTGAACATCTCGTGTCGAATCGGATAAGGCTTCGAGCAGATCCTCTTGCCCAGCAAGCAAGGCAATAATGCGGAACTCCAACTGCGACATGTCCATTCCGCAGAAAATGCGCCCTTTCGGAGCAACAACCATACGCCGCACGCTGCGCTCCGGGTGCTTCGTGTCCTTTTTCCAGTTTAAAAACATTGGGGTCGACGCCCAACGCCCAGTTACAGCCGCATGAACACGCCAGTCGGGATGAATACGACTGTCCTCACCCAGTTTCAGTCCTTTTCCTTCCACGAACGTAGAGACAAGTTTCTCATTCGTACGATAATCGCCTAGCGCACGAGTGAACGGATGCCCAATAGTCGCGATAATCTCGTTGCGTGTGGACCGCTTTCCAGTAGGCGTCAACGACCCCGCAGGTACAGGCACTTCCAAAAGATCCATCAGCGCCGCTAGTTGGAACGGACTCGCCAGCGAAAGCCGTTTGGTTTTCTGTACGGCTGTCAGAAACGCTTCAGTGTATTTCGGGTGGTGCCCTTCGTAGACGGCTTCGATAGCCATCTGCTCGATTTTCCCACGCGCTTCTTTCGTCTGTCGAGTCAGTTCCGTACCGATTTCAGCACGCACGTCAGTATCGATCGGCACACCCCAAATACGCATCCAACGTGCGACTTCCGCTAGTCGCGTGTCAAACTCGGCAACTTGCAGTACTCCGTACTCCTCGCACTCGTGTTTCAACGGCGGTGTGATAGCTAGCGTCGCCGCAGCATCATGAGCGTTGTATTCCAGTTC
>Ga0315273_10012569_pt1 | contig 10866 bp, 7 predicted proteins | sample YL17G02_0_MG_FD_205753 | JGI IMG/M metagenome (GOLD analysis project Ga0315273, IMG submission 205753) | Sediment microbial communities from Yellowstone Lake, YNP, Wyoming, USA - YL17G02_0 | ecosystem: Environmental > Aquatic > Freshwater > Lake > Sediment | place: USA: Wyoming | collected... | reverse complement strand
CCAAGCGGCTGCAGGAGACGGCCCTCGCCGGGCAGACGCTGGTGAGCCAGGCGACGGTGCAGATGGTGCCCGGGCTGGCCGCCCGCAAGCTGGATCCTCTGCTGCTGCCCGGGCGGCATGAGCCAGTGCTGGCGTATGTGATCGAAGCCTCGGATGCCGGGTTGGCGGGCGCATAATCCTCGGTGACGCCCGGGCGCCCGGGAGTGTCCGAGCGACGAGTTCCCTTGGCCGGGCACCAAGCCCCGTTGGCTCCCCGTGCCCCTCCAGGCACCAGCCATCAAACCCAGGCTGCCCTCCTCCCGGTTCGCCGTCGCCCGGCCGGGTTCGGCCGCAATCCTGAGTACAGACGAATCTCGGCCCCATCGGAATCGCCCGGTACACACGCGGATCCATATACAATACGCTCGTCGGGCTCTGGATCAGGCCTGGCGACGCCGACGCACAACCGCGATTGGGTAGCCCATATGCCTCTCACGCTGCGTGAAGCCATGGCCCTGGTGGAGCCCCTCAAGAAGGCGCGGATCGTGGCTGGCGCGCGCGGGCTCGATCGCGTCATCCAGTCGGTCAACGTGATGGAAGTTCCCGATATCCTGGAATGGGTGCATCCGGGTGAGTTGCTGGTTACCACGATGTACCCATTGCGTGACGACGCTGCGGCGATCGACGCCCTGATCCCGCGCCTGGCAGAAAAGGGCCTGGCGGGATTGGCGGTGACCCCCTCGGGTTACATGAACGGATTCCCGGCGAGCATGCTCGAAGCTGCCGATGCGCTCGGGTTTCCCCTGATCGAGCTGCCGGAGAAGGTGTCGTTCATCGACATCATCCAGCCCCTGACCAGTGAGATCCTCAAGCTCCAGGCGAATGAGCTCATTCAGTCGGAGGAGATTCACCGCCAGTTCATCGACCTGGTGCTGAGCGGTGGGACGTATCGAGACATCGCACAAGGAATTGCTCAGAGGGTGAGCCGTCCGGTCACCATTGTGGATCGCTTCCGAAGGGTACTTGGAGAAGGCATTGTCCTGGGGCACCCACCTGTCCACAAGTCGTTTTTCCGGGATGAGGCAGGCGGCGATCACTACCTGAACGACCGGTACCGGCCCAAGCCGCTTTCGGCAATCGAGGGGAGCAAGGCGTCCTACCGGACCGTGGATGGCCCCGCGGGGCCGGTCGAACATCTGGTCTGCCCCGTTCTGGTCGGACCGATGGCGCTGGGTGAGATCATCGTCTGGGGACGGTTGCAGGAGCCCCTCAAGTCGATCGACCTGATCGCCATCGAACACGGGACGACGGTGGCTGCCCTGAAGATGATGGAGATGCGATCGATCGCCGAGGCCGAGGAGCGCTTCCGGAATGACATCCTGGAAGGACTGCTCTCGTCTGTGCCCGGCGAACAGGAGCGCGCCATCCAGCTTTCGGGCGATCTAGGCAGCCGTCTGGTGCCTCCGTACGTCGTGGTGCTCGTCGGTCCCGACTTCCCCGTCGGCACGACGCTGACCACGGTGCAGAGCATCGAGAAGCGTAACATCGACTCCAGCCTGCACCTCTCGGAGCGCTACCTGCGCGGCCACCGGCCGGATGTGTCCTGCTGGTATCAGGGACCCAGGCTGGTCGTGTTCGTCCCCGTCCCGATGGCGGAGCTGCCCGCGAGCCGGGGCGAACTCGTCCAGGATCTGCAGGCGATCTGCGACCGGATCCGCATCGAGAACAACCCGTACACGGTGTCGATGGGGATCAGCCCGGGCATGTCTGACCTGGACGATTTCCGTCTCGCCTACGAGTGCGCCCGACAGAGTCTCCAGATCGGGTCGCCGTCGCAGGGCAAGGGCACCTGCCGCGTCACGCACTACGAGGACCTGGGCCTGTTCCGGATCGTGTCGATGGCCGAGAGCCCGACGAGCCTGGAGCGATTCTGTCTGGACGCCATCGGGCCTCTGCTGGACTACGACCGGGAGAACGACTCCAACCTGGCGTCCACCCTGCAATCCTTCCTGGAACAGAACCAGAATTCGGCCAAGACGGCCAAGCTGTTGTACATTCACTACAATACCCTCCGCTACCGCCTGGACCGCACCCGCGAGATCCTGGGCGACTTCCTCGAGAATCCACGCCAGCGGCTGGAGATCGAGCTCGCCCTGCAGCTGTACCCGCTGATCAAACGAGCGGCGGCCAAGTAGTCCCTGTCAGCGGTCCCCTCGCAACACCCACCATTCCCGTCGGCTTTGTCTACCTCACGGTGCTGGGCGTGGGCTGAGGTGCGTTTGGCAACATCTCACAAACCATCCGGTCAAAGTGGTGAGCTTCCATATTCCCTTTGCCTACGGCGCATGGCTACAATTCTCATAAGGCTCCGACGCCTTAGGTCCGGGGCCGATCCGCGTGGGCTGGAGGCGTGAGGATCATGATCCGAGGCGGCGAGGCGCGAGCGAACCCGCGTCCCGTGCTCAGCGTGCGGAACCTGTCCAAGCGATTCCCCGGCGTCCTGGCGAACGACTCGATCGACATCGACATCCGGCCGGGAGAGGTGCACGCGCTGCTCGGGGAAAACGGCGCGGGCAAGAGCACGCTGGTCAAGTGCATCTACGGCTTCTACCAGCGGGACGCCGGCGAGCTCATCCTGGATGGAAAACCGGTGGACATCCGGTCTCCTCACGACGCCCGCGCCCGGGGCATCGGGATGGTGTTTCAGAACCTGACACTCGTCCCCGCCCTTAGCGTGGTCGAGAACATCGCCCTCTTCCTGCCGGGCCTTCCGGCTGTCCCCGATCTGCGGTTGATCGCCAGAGAACTGGAATCGCTCGGCGAGCGGTACAGTCTCACGCTGGATCCGTGGGCGCTGGTCCAGGACCTTTCGATTGGCCAGCAGCAGAAGGCCGAACTCCTCAAGCTGCTTCTGGCGCACTGCCGCCTGCTGATTCTGGATGAGCCGACGCGCGTCCTTGCCCCGCATGAGATCCAGGGCCTTTTCCAGGTGCTCCAGCGGCTGGTCGCGGACGGCCTGGCGGTCATCCTGATCACCCACAAACTTAACGAGGTCCTTGAATGCGCGGACCGCATCACGGTCTTGCGGCAGGGACGCGTGGCGGGCCAGGTCTCCCGCGCCGAGGCGACCGAGGACGGTCTCGTCCGGCTTATGTTCGACAAGGGTCTGGCGATCCCCTCGGCCAGGCGGCGTGTGGGTGCGGGCCGGACCGAGCAGCCGATCCTTGAGCTCCGTCAGGCATGCACCCGAGCGGAAGGCTCTCAGACCAGCCTCGAGCAGATCAACCTGGCGATCTACCCCGGAGAGATCATCGGCGTCGCCGGAGTTTCCGGGAACGGCCAGAGGGAATTGGGGGAACTCATCCTTGGAAGCGTGCCGTGTACCCAGGGGACCAAGCACCTGTTTGGCAGGGAGGTCACCCGCCAGTCGATCGGAGGTGTGCGCCGCGCGGGAGTGGGCTACGTACCCGAGAACCCGATGGCCATGGCGGTCATTCCATACCTGACCGTCCTCGAGAACATGGCGATCACGCGAACGTCCCGCTATGCGCGCTGGGGTGGGCTGGCGATGGATTGGCGGATGGCCGAGAGGGAGACCGAGCAAGCGCGCCAGGGGCTTGGATATCGCTTCGCGTCCTTCCTGCCCGCCCGCTCGCTCTCAGGCGGAAATCTGCAACGCATGGTGATCGCCCGGGAGCTGTCCCACGACCCACGCCTGATTATCGCCTCCTATCCGACGCGCGGCCTGGACGTGCAGAGCACGCAGGCGGCGCGTCAGGCGCTGCTCCAGGCACGCGATCAAGGCGCCGGCGTCCTGTTGATCTCCGAGGACCTCGAGGAGCTGTTCGCGTACAGCGATCGGCTGGTGGTGATGCGCGCCGGCCGGATCGTTGGAGAGTACCCGACGGACGAGGCCGATCTCTACCAGGTGGGCCACCTCATGACCGGGTCACAGACCGCCTATGTCGAACGCACCTGATCGGCCAGGCTACTGGGTGTGGACGGCCATCTTGCGCACCGCGTTGCGCTACGCCGCAATGGCCATGTTGGCCTTCCTGCTCTTCGGTTTCATCCTGCTGATTTCCGGCAAGGACCCGATCCAATCGTACCGGGACATCTTCGTCTCGACGCTGGGGAGCGCCTACGGGTTCTCTGAGGTCATCGTGGCGATGACGCCCCTGCTGCTCACCGCCCTGGCCGTAGCGCTGCCGTCGCGCCTCGGCTTGATCAATGTGGGCGGCGAGGGCCAACTCTACATGGGGGCCTGCCTGGCCACCTGGGCGGCGCTCACCTTCGGCGCGCTGCCACCCTGGCTGGTGCTGCCGATCATGGTGGTCCTGGGCATGCTCGGGGGCGCCGTGTGGGCCTGGATCCCGGGTCAGCTGCGGGCCCGGGGCATCGTCAACGAGACGATCACGACGCTGCTGCTGAACGCCGTCGCCCCCATGATCGTGTCGTTCTTCATTTTTGGCTACTGGCACTCCCCGATGGACACGAACAAGACGTCCATCTTCTCGTCGTCGGCTCGCCTGCCGACGCTGTTCCATACGCGTGTGGACCTGAGTCTGTTCCTTGGCCTCGCATTGCTGGGGCTGTTCTGGTTCATCATGCGTTACACACGCTGGGGGCTCGAGATGCGGGCCATCGGCGGGAATCCCCAGGCAGCCAGGCTCAATGGGATTCCGACGCGCGGCTATGTCGTCGTCGTGATGTGTCTGGCGGGAGCGGTCGCCGGACTCGCCGGGATGGCGCAGGTGTCCGGATACTACGGCGTGCTGCTGGCGAACTTCTCGCGCGGCCTCGGCTACATGGGTTTCCTCATCAGCTGGCTGGCGGGAGGCTCGCCGCTCGGCATCGTGGTGACGTCGTTCGTGGTGGCCATCATCCTGACCGGCGGCAACCTGCTGCAACTGACTCGCGATCTTCCCTACTCAATGATCAACATCCTGCTTGCCATGACACTGTTCGTGGTCCTGGCCCGCCCGAGTCTCTCCCGCAGGAGGAAGGCGACATGAGCCTGCTGGCCCTTCTCGGGGTGCTCTCGAGCGCCATCTTCTCGGGCACGTCTTTGCTCTACACCACACTGGGCGAGATCGTGGGTGAACGCTCGGGCATTGTGAACCTGGGTCTGGAGGGCGTGCTGCTGGTCAGCGCCTCCACCGGCTTCTCGGTGACCTATCTCACGGGCAGCCCGTACCTGGGCGTGCTGACCGCCATGGTTGCCGGTGGCCTGATGAACATGATCCTCGGGTACCTGGCCGTCACCCGGCAGGCCAATCAGTTGGCCAGCGGTCTGGCGCTGATGTTCTTCGGCTTCGGGCTGAGCGCGTGGATCGGCAGGGATTACGTCGGCGCCAAGATCGTGGGCCTGCCCCGTCTGACGCTGCCCGGAGCCTCCGGCCTGCCGTTGGTCTACGCTTCGCTCCTGCGCTTTGATCTCCTAATCTACCTGACCATCCCGGCGGCCGTCCTGGTCTGGTGGCTGCTCTTCCGCACGCGTTGGGGGCTTGGGCTGCGCGCCGTCGGCGAGAGCCCGGATACGGCGTACGCCTCGGGGCGCGATCCCCGGCGCATCCGCTATCAGGCGCTGTGGGTGGGGGGCATGCTGGTGGGCGCGGGCGCGGCGCACCTCTCGATCGCCTACGCGATGAACTGGACCGAGTACATGACGGCCGGGCGCGGGTTCATCGCCATCGCCCTGGTCATCTTCGCCAAGTGGCATCCGCTGCGGGCCATCGTCGGCGCGCTGTTGTTCAGCGCCGCCGTGGCCTTCCAGCTTCTGTTGCAGTCGAGCGGCGTTCAGGTGTCGCCGTTCCTGCTGAACACCATCCCCTACCTGTTGACCCTAGTCGTGCTGATCGCCTGGGGCGGCCGCCGCAGGGTGGCTGCCCCAGCAAGCCTCGGACGCGTCTACCAGGGCGCCGAGTAGGAAAGGAGTTGAGCAACGAGAGGTTCGCGGAGTCCGAGATGATGCGCGGAGACCTGTACACCGATCCGACAACCCATGGATCCTTCACGTGAGGAGAGGAGAACATGATGACCAAGACCCTTCGTTCCCTGGTGGGCCTGCTCCTGGTGACCGTGCTTCTGGTCACGGCCTGTGGCCAGGCCGCCACCCCGACCGCCGCCCCGGTGGAACCGACGTCCCCGCCGCCGGCCGAGCCGACGGCCGCGCCTCCGGCGGAGCCCACCGCGGCCGGGCCGTGCCTCATCATCGGCGCCCTGTACGGCGGGCCGGTGACCGATGCCGGCTACAACCAGGCCATGCATGACAGCGTCATGGCCATCCAGGAGAACATCGACTGCGTGCAGATCATCGAGGCGGAGAACGTGCCCGAGGAGGCCGGGGCAACCACCACGATCGAGAATATGATCCAGCAGGGGGCGGGGATGATCATCGCCACCGCCTTCAATCACCAGTATCCGGCGCTGGAGCTGTCGAAGAAATACCCCGACGTGATCTTCGAGCACGCCGGCGGGTGGGAGATGGGGCCGAACTTCGCCAACTTCTTCGGCAACCCTCCCGACACCTGGTACATGATGGGCGCGGCGGCGGGCAAGATCACCCAATCCAACAAGCTCGGATTCGTGGCCGCCTTCCCGCTCGGCTGGACGCTGACGTTCATCAACGCCTTCGAGCTTGGAGCACAGTCCGTCAACCCGGAGGCGCAGACGTTCGTGGCCTACACCTTTGGCTGGGGCGACGCGGCCAAGGAGGCCGACGCCACCAACTCGCTGATCAACCAGGGCGTCGATCTGATCACGATGCACGTTGATTCGCCCGCCACGGTCATCTCCACGGCGGAATCGCGCGGCGTCTACTCCATCGGGTTCCAGTCTCTCGCGGCGCAGCAGTTCGCCCCGGAGTACTGGGTCACCGGGATCGGCTTCACCCTGGGCGATAAGCTGACCTGGCTGGCTTCGACCGTGCTCGATGGCAGCTGGCAGCCGATCTTCCTGCGCTGCGGCCTGGCCGACGGCTGCATGGCGATGGCGCCCTTCGGCCCGAAGGTTCCGCAGGAGGTGAAGGACGCGGTCGAGAAGGCCAAGGCGGACATCGCGGCGGGGACGAAGGTAGTCTTCGCCGGCCCGATCGTCGATCAGGATGGGAACGTGAAGGTCGCAGAGGGCGAGGTGCTCACCGCCGACGTGATGGGCTCGGTCGACTGGTTTGTCAAGGGCGTGGTCGGCAGCCCCAAGTAGCGTGATCGAGGATCAGGATGGGGTCATCGGCAGGTGCAGCGCGCGCCTGCCGATGACCCTGCGGAAGGCTCGATGAACGACGATTCCGGTGAGCCGCGCGTGGTCGCGGAACAGATGGGCTGCCTGGCGCGCCGTGTCTTATCGGTTGATCCGGGCGGACATGTCCTGGCGGGGCGTTCGCGGGCTATGTACCTGCAAAGCGCAAGCGGCGACCTGCTGTGGCTCGCGCCGCGTGACGTCCCCATGCACCGACGTGGCGTCCGGGTGTCGGAGCCCGGGCTGTGGACGCGGCCGGAATCGACCTATCGACTTGCCGGAACAGAACTCGTGTTTGGCTCGGGCGCGTCGGCCGACTTGAGTCAAGCCCGGACGTGGGAGCCGCAGCGGTTCGCCGGGGACCCCGGCCTGTCGCAGGGGAACCTCCCGGCTCATCTGGCGCGGGTCTCCACGCTCCTGATGCACCTGCCCTCGCCGCAAGGCTTCGGTGTGTTCCTGCCCGGGATCACAGAATTCTCCAGTGGAGGACGCCTGCCGGGCGAGGCGCCGCGGCACGATCCGTTCATCACGCGGGCCTTCCCGGCAGTGCGGGGAATCGCCCATGCGTGCCGCCAGCATGACCTGGCGGCGTTGCTCGCCCAGGCCGAGAGCTTGGTGGGACTGGGCGAGGGGCTGACGCCTTCCGGGGACGACTTCATCGGCGGAGTCCTGTTCGGCCTGGCAATGCTGGAAGAAGCCTGCATCCCCTTTCGGGGATACGCGCGAGAGGCTGTGACTTCGTTCCTTGAGAAGGCCAGGACTCAAACCAACCGGATCAGCTACGTGCTTCTCAGTGACCACGCGGCTGGGCACGCCTCCGAGGACCTTCAGCGTTTCGCTCTGTCCGTACTGGCCGGACGGATGCAGCCGGGCATCCATCAGGCTGCGTCTGAGCTGATCGGCATGGGCCACTCCACGGGTTGGAGCCTGCTGACCGGCGCCTGGACGGCGATAGTGCTCGTCCCATTGGGCGCAGCCGGGATCCTGCGCACAGCAGGGCCGACCTTCGCAACTGCACAATGAGGGATGCGGTGATCATGGACATCAAACACAAGATCGCGGAAGCCAACGCGGAGGCCGCTCGCCGGCTGACCTCCGGGGAGCCCGTGCTTGTCGACCTCGCGCCGGCGGGCGAGGTCATCCCGGGGATGCAAGGGAAGATGATCACCCACTCCGGCCCACCGATCGATTGGCGGCGCATGTGCGGTGCGCAGCAGGGGGCGTTGATCGGCATGGTGATCTACGAGGGCTGGGCCGAGACCCCGCAGGAGGCGCGGGTGCTCCTCGATCGGGGCGAGATCCGGCTGGAACCCAATCATCCGCACGGCGCCGTGGGGCCGATGGCTGGCACGATCTCCCCCTCCGCCCCGGTGTGGGTGGTGGAGAACCGGGCCTTTGGCAATCGGGCCGTCTGCCGCCAGGTGGAGGGCCGCCAACAGTTCGGCGACTACAGCCCCGAGGCGCTGGAAAGTCTGCGCCGCTGGCGTGACGTGTGGGCCCCAACCCTGCGCGAGGCGCTCCACCACATCGGGGGCTTGGAGCTTAACCCGATCATCGTCCAGGCGCTGCAGATGGGGGATGAGCTGCACAACCGACACAGCGCCTCCTCAAGCCTGTTCGCCAATCAGATGGCGGTCGCCATCTCGAAGGCCGGCATTGCGCGCGATCGCGCTTTGCCGACTCTTCAGTACCTCGCCGGGCACAACCTGCTCTTCCTGGGTCTGGCCATGGCGTGCGGCAAAGCGATCGCCGACCCGGCCCGCGACGTGGAGTTCAGCAGCCTGGTGGTCGCCATGTGCAGGAACGGCATCGAATTCGGAATCCAGGTGTCGGGGTTGGGCAGCGAGTGGTTTGTGGCGCCGGCGCCCGCGGTGGATGGCCTGTACCTGCCCGGATTCACGGCGGCCGATGCCGGCCTCGACATGGGGGATTCGGCGATCACCGAAACCGTGGGTTGGGGGGGGTTCACGCTGGGAGGCGCGCCCGGGATCCTGGCCTTGGTGGGAGGGACGCCTGAGGACGCCCTGGGATACACGCGCGAGATGAAAAGGATCACCACCGCTACCCACCCGACGTACCGGATGCCCGCCCTGGGATTCGAGGGGACCTCGGTCGGCATCGACATTCGAAAGGTCGTGCAAACCAACGTCACCCCCATCATCGATACCGCCATCGCCCACCGGGAGGCGGGGCACCCGATCATCGGCGCCGGCCTGGTGCGGGCGCCGATGGAGTGCTTCAAGCGCGCCTTGCAGGCCTTTGGCGAACGCTACACGTCGTGATCGACGGCCGTCCCCGGCCCTCAGGAGCCCCAGGCATGCCCTCCGGTTACGCGATCCGCAAGAACCAGTATTACGACTCGGTCTTCCTGATGGGCGTCAACAGCCGGTTGTCGAAAGCCGCCGGCGTGCGCCAGACGGCCGTGCTGATGGGCAGCGAAAGGAACAAGGCCTTGCTGGCGGACATGGGCGTTCACGCCCAGGCGATCGACGCGGCCGGCGCCAACGACCTGGTGATCGCCGTACTCGCCGATGACGAACAGGCCGTCCGTTCCGCGCTGGAAGGCGTGGACGCGGCGCTGCTCGCCGTGGAATCCACTGCCGCCCCCTCCGGCCTGCACACGCTGGAAGAGGGCTTGCGCGTAAAGCCGGCCGCAAACCTGGCCGTGCTGACCCTCCCCGGAGACTATGTCTACGCAGAGGTGCGCAAGGCACTCGATGCCGGGCTGCATGTATTCATTTTCAGCAGCAACGTCCCCCTCGACCAGGAGCGGGACCTCAAGCAGCTGGCTCGCTCGCGTGGATTGCTTGTGATGGGGCCGGATTGCGGGACGAGCATCCTGGGCGGCGTGGGAATCGGATTCGCCAATGCCGTGCGTCGTGGGACCATCGGGGTCATCGGCCCGTCGGGCAGCGGCCTGCAGGAATTCACCTGTCAGGTGCACCACGCGGGCGGCGGGATCTCGCATGCCATCGGAACGGGAAGCCACGACCTGTCGGACGACATCGGCGGGGCGACGACGCTGATGGCGCTGGAGGCCCTCGAGCGCGACCCATCGACGGAGGTCATTGCCATCGTCGCCAAGCCGGCCGGAGATCGGATGCTCGGCGTCCTGGCCGCCCGCCTGCAGTCCTGTCCTAAACCGGTGGTTGCATGCTTCCTGGGTATGGCGGACCGACAGCGGACACCCGGCGTCGAGTGGGCGGCGACGATCGACGCTGCCGCACTGGCCGCGATCGCGTTGTGCATCCCACAGGCCACGCCTTCGGCGACTCCCCCGTCGGTTCCCGACCCGGGCCTGCAGGTCCAGTCGAAAGTCCGATGGACTGCTCGGCAGCGGTTCCTGCGCGGCCTCTTCGCCGGGGGCACGCTCTGCTACCAGTCGCAGCAGATCTTGCGCCAGGCCGGCCTCAAGCTCTTCTCCAACGCGCCCCTGAGTGCGGATGGACGGTTGCAGGACCCCGCGCACAGCATTGAGCACACGCTGATCGACATGGGTGACGACGCGCATACGCGGGGAAGGCTGCACCCCATGATCGACGGGACGCTTCGGGCGCAGCGAATCCTGGCCGAGACCATGGATCCTGAAGTGGCCATCCTGCTCCTGGACTTCATCCTGGGCACCAACGCCGCTCAGGATCCCGTCGG
>Ga0315273_10012568_pt1 | contig 10866 bp, 6 predicted proteins | sample YL17G02_0_MG_FD_205753 | JGI IMG/M metagenome (GOLD analysis project Ga0315273, IMG submission 205753) | Sediment microbial communities from Yellowstone Lake, YNP, Wyoming, USA - YL17G02_0 | ecosystem: Environmental > Aquatic > Freshwater > Lake > Sediment | place: USA: Wyoming | collected... | reverse complement strand
CATGTTGTGAACGCGATCCTGCGCGATGCCGACGCCGTGATCCAGACCTACGCGCGCCAGGCGGACGAGTCGCCGTTTCTGCGCGACTATCGGCACAAGTGTCACCTCGTGCCGCTCGGTGTCGAGTTGGAGGCGTTCGAGCGCCGGTCCGAGCATGACGCGCTGGGTCATTCGATCCGCGAGCGCCTGGGCTCGCCGCTCGTGATGTTCCTCGGGCGGTTGGTCAGCTACAAGGGCCTCGATGTGCTGTTGGACGCCGCGCCCGCGATCGAAGCGAATATCGTAATCGTAGGCGGCGGTCCCGAAGCGCAGCGCCTCAGGGCGAAAGCCGCGGCGATGGGTCTTGGAGACAAGGTCGTGTTCACGGGCCGCGTCGAGGCCGGCCAGATCGTCCACTACATGTCGGCGGCGGCGGTGGGCGTACTGCCGTCCATCAGCCGGGCGGAGGCGTTCGGCCTCTCGATGGTGGAGATGATGGCGCACGGGCTTCCGATGGTGTGCACCGAACTCAGGACCGGAACCTCGTTCGTCAATCAGCACGGCGAGTCGGGGCTGGTCGTGGCACCCGGCGATCCCCGAGCGCTCTCCGGAGCCATCAACGAGCTCCTGCGCGACGAACCGTTGCGGCGCCGTCTCGGACTGGGGGCCGCGGAACGCGCCCGTCGGTTGTTCAGCACCGAAGCCATGATGCGCGGCGTGGTGGATGTCTACGAATCCGTGCTCGCTCGGCGGCGAGCCGCCTAGCCCGGCCCCCGACCCCATGTTCAACCGACACCGCGATCTGTTCGCAACCGGTCTGTTCTTGCTCGACGGCACGATCCTCGCCGCCGCGTGGCTCGCCGCTTACGCTTTGCGCTTCCACGTCCTCGGACTGCCGGCGCCGCTCGGCGTGCCGCCGCTGTCGCTCTATCTGTGGATCGGAGCGGTGCTCATGCTCGTCGCGCTGCTCGTGCTGCGCACGTTGCGGCTCTATCGCTCGGCGCGCACCGCGCGACTCGGCTACGAACTGTTCGCGCTCGCGCAGGGTGTGGCAATCGTCACCGGCCTCGCGGGACTCGCGTCGTTCTTCGCGCGGGGCGAGTTGTCACGCGCCACGCTCGCGATCTTCGCCGTGATCGCGATCGTGGCGCTGTGGAGCAGCCGGCTCGCGCTGCGGTTCGTGCTGCGCGCGTTGCGGCGCGGCGGGCACAACCTGCGCCACGCCATCGTGGTCGGCACCGGCGACATGGCGCAGGAGCTGATCAAGAAGATCCACGACCATCCTGATTTCGGCATTCTGGTGCGCGGCGTACTCGCCGCAAACGATGCCGATGCGCGCCGCGAGCGCGTCGCAGGGGCGCGCGTGCTCGGCACCGTGGCGCAATTGCCGGGCATCGTCGAGCATGAAGGCGTGGAGCTCGTCTACCTGGCGCTCGCACGCTCGGAGTGGCAGGCGGAAGAGCAGGCGCTCACCCGCCTCGCCGATTCGACGGCCGCGGTGCGGCTGGTGCCCGATCTCGTGCGCGCATTCGCGCTCAACGCGAGCGTTGAGGATTTTGACGGCATGCCGATCGTGAGCCTCACCGACAACCCCGGGGAGGGCTGGAGTGCCGTCACGAAACGCGCGTTCGATCTGGTGTTCTCAGGTGTCGGACTCGTCGCGATCGCGCCACTGCTGCTCGCGATCGCGATCTGGATCCGGCTCGGCTCGCCCGGCCCGGTGCTGTTCACGCAGGATCGCGTCGGGCTCAATGGCCGGCGCTTCCGCATGCTCAAGTTCCGTACGATGCGCGAAGACGCTGAAGCGGACGGTCCCGGCTGGACCCGGCCCGTCGATCCGCGCCGCACGCGCGCCGGTGCAGTGCTCAGGCCGCTGTCGCTCGACGAGCTGCCGCAGCTGTGGAACGTGTTTCTCGGTCAGATGAGTCTGGTGGGGCCGCGGCCGGAGCAACCGTTCTACGTGGCCCAGTTCCGCGCTTCGGTGCCACGCTACATGCTGCGCCACCACGTGAAGGCCGGCATCACCGGATGGGCGCAGGTGCACGGACTGCGCGGCGACACGCCGCTCGACCGGCGCATCGAGTACGACCTCTACTACATCCGGCACTGGTCGATCCTGCTCGACCTGAAAATCCTGATGCTGACCGTCGCGCGTGTGTTCCGCGACGCGAACGCGCACTGACGCGAGGACGGCGGCGCGTTACGGCGCCGCCTGTTCGTAGACATCGAGTGTGCGCTGCGCGGCCAGGGCCCACGTAAAACTGCGAGCGCGAGTGACGCCGCGCTGCTTGAGCTCCGCGCGGCGCGACGTATCCCCGAGCAGCACGACAATCGCCCGGGCCCACGGTGCCGGATCGTGCGGATCGAGCAACTCGGCGGCGTCGCCCACCGTTTCGGGCAGCGCGCCGCCGGTCGAGCACAGCGTTGGGACCTCGCACGCCATCGCCTCGAGCGGCGGAAGGCCGAAGCCTTCGGTGAGCGACGGCTGCACGTAGAGTGCGGCCCCCGAGTAGCAGCACGACAGTGCCTCGTCGTCGTCGAAGTCGCCCGCGAAATGGACGAGCGGCGTGATGGCGAGATGCGCCGCGAGCCGGGCGAGCGGGTCGCGGGTACTCCACGGACGGCCCGACAGCACGAGCGGCGGACGGTCCTCAGCGGGGATCGCGGCCACGGCCCGCAGCAGCATGCCGAGATTCTTGTGGCCGCGTCGCGCACCGACGTAGAGCAGGTAGTCGGCCGGCAGCGCCCGCGCGCGGCGAAACGCAGCCACGGCATGTTCGTCGCGGCGCGCGATCGACGCGGCGACGCCGAGCGGGATCACGCGCACGCGCGAGGGGGAGACGCCGAGCGCAGCGACGACGTCGCTGCGGGTGTGCTGTGAGTTGGCGATCACCATACGCGAGCGCCGCGCCGCCATCCCGGCGACGGTGCGCGCATAGAGCGCCGCTCCGGCAGGAAAGAACTGCGGGAACCGGACGTGAATGAGATCGTGAATCGTCACAACGGCCGGGCCGCTCCACGTGAGCGGCAGCGTGTAGTGTGGCGAATGGAACAGATCGACGCCCGCCGCGCGCGCCGCGACGGCCAGCACCCAGTGCTCGGCGAGCGAATACTTGCCGGCGCGCACCGCGATCTCGCGCGTCGCGCGAGCCCAGGTCGTCTTGCCGAAGTGGGCCGGGTCCAAGAACAGCGCGAAGTGGTGCCCGCGCGGTTCCTCGAGCAGCGCGCCGACCAGGTGGCGCACGTAGGTGCCGATCCCGCCGTCGCGCAGCTTGCGGGCATCGATCCCGATCAGCACGGCGCGGCTCCGATGGCACGCCGCCAGTCGTGGAAGCCGCGCCAGCGTCCGCGCAGCGACGCCCGGTAGCGTGCGGCGTCAGCGGAGCGCCCGCGCAGTGCGGCGAGGGCGGCGCCCGCGGCGGCGCGCGCCAGGTATTCCGCGAACAACACGAGTGCGTCGTGGCCGTGCGCTCCGGATGCGTGCTTCGCCAGCAGCGCGCCCCAGCCACGCCCGTAGTGATAGGCGCGCTCGGTCTGCTGCTGCGGGCTGCGCACCGCGTACGGCTCGGCGTGGACCACCGCCGCAGCGGGGGTGTAGGCCCCGGGGTATCCGGCATCGAGCAGCCGGAATACCAGGTCGCTCTCTTCTCCGCTCGGGAATTCCGCTCCGGCGCCGAGACGTTCATCGAAGCCGCCGACCGCCTCGAGCGCCGCGCGCTCGACGACCAGCCCCGCGCTGACGACGCCACGCAGCACGTCACGGCGCGTGCGAATCGGGTAGGTATGCCCCCCCATCGCGGGCGCGAGGACCGTACCCTGCTCGTCGTGGACCCGCCCGCATGCAAAGCGTAGCTCGGGATGCTCGGCGAGAAAGCGCATGATCGTTCGCCCGAATTCACGATCGGGAATGCAATCGTCGTCGGGGAAGAAGATCCAAGTGCCGCGCGCGAGTGCGACGCCGTGGTTGCGCGCGCGCGAAAGGCCGCGCACCGCGAGGCGGGCATAGCGCGCACTGTCGCGCTCGGCGAGCGCAGCGACCGCGGGATCGTCGCCCTGATGGACGACGATCGCTTCGGCGTAGGGCACGCTCGAATCGCGCAGCGCCTGGAGGCACGCGCCGAGGCAATCGAGGCGGCCGAGCGTCGCAACGACCGCCGACAGCAAGCGCAAGTCCGGAGCCTGGTCTTCCAACTCGCGCGCGCTCATGGCCGGCGCGGCCGTACGGCGTCGAACAGCGCCTCCCAGCGCGATGCAATCGCCGTGGGTTCGAACGCTGTTGCCCGCGCCCGTGCTGCGGCCGCGAGCGTGACGCGCCGCTTCGGATCTGCGACCAGCGTGCGCACGGCAGCGGCAAGTGCCGCGGGATCGCCGGGAGGCACGAGCACTCCGGCCGCACCGCCGTCCAGTGCATCGACCACGCCGCTTCCGCAGCGCGTCGCCACCACCGCGAGCCCGGCCGCCATCGCCTCGAGCAGGGCGAGCGGCAGGCCTTCGGCTCGCGAGGGCAGCACGAACAGATCCGCGGCATCGAGAAATGGCGCGGGATCAGGATGGAAGCCCGCGAACCGGACGCGATCCGCCACGCCGAGCTCGCGCGCGCGAGCTGCGAGAGATTCGCGCTCGGGGCCATCGCCGAGCACGGTCCATTCCCAGGCGCAATCGCCGAGCTGCTTCGCGGCCTCGAGCAGGAGATCGATGCCCTTTGCCGGATGGAGCCGGGCAATGGTGAGGATGCGCGTGGCGCGCGCCGTCACCGGCGCCAGACCGGCATGAGGCAAACGACTGGCCACGGGATTGGGAATCACCGAGGTGCGCTCGCGCGGCACGCCGAGACGCTCGAGCGAGCGCCGGCCGTCCTCCGACACCGCGACGGCGGCGTGGCACGCGCGATAGCCGAGCCCCAGTGCGGTCCACATCAGCGGCGACAGCCGCGCCGATGCGTCCGGCGTGCTACCGCGTGCCGCGTGGCGCGCATAGAGCGTGAACAGATCCGGGTGCAGCACGCCGACGACCGGCCGGCGCACGAGCTGGCCCCACACTGCCGCGAACACGATCGGTGCTCCTTCCATGCCGCCCACGATGACGTCGGCGTTGCGGCACAGGGAGAGTCCGCGCTTAACGAGTGCGGGAGCCGCGAGCGCGAGACGCGTCTGCGGGTCACCGAGCGCCACGACCTCGATCCCTGCCGGCGCGGCGTGGTCGATCGCCCGCTTGAGCAGCAGCACCGTGAGGCTCGTACGCGTGAACGAGGGGCCGAGCACGAGCGGAAGCTTTTCAGCGCCGCCGCCGCGCAGGTCGGTCAGCACCCACACGCAGCGGATCACGGCCGCCGGGCGACGGCGATCAGGTTGTAGCTGGTGGGAATGTGGAACCCCTCGCGTCCGAGTTCGGCGATCAGGTAGGTCTTCCACATCGCGCGCCCCAATCCGGCGACGGCCCAGCGCGCCCAGCCACCAGCGGTGAACGGACGGATCGATTCGCCGACGCAGTGCGTGAGATCGAGACCGCACGTCATCAGACCCTCGCGCAGCGACATCTCGGTGAACAGCAGCTCGTGCGTGAGGTCGCGATAACGTGCGCGCGGCCCGATCAGCGAGCTCGCGTTGGGGGTCTTCATGATCAGGCTCCCGAGCGGCCGCAGCGCTGCGCGCGCGAGATCGAAGAACTTGAGAATCTCATCCTTGGTCAGGTGCTCGATGAAATCGAGCGCGAGGATGGCGTCACAGGTCTCGCGCTGGCCCTGGAGATGCTCGAACGCGTCGGCGTGCCGCACCGCGAGCCCGCGCGCCTCGGCGACATCGACCTGCTCGCGGCTGATGTCGACGCCGTACGCCTGCGCGTATCCCCTGCGGCGCAGCATGTGCACCGCATAGCCGATGCCGCACGCGACATCGACGATTGCCGCGTCGCGCGAGGCCGGCAGATAGGGCCCGAGCACGCTCGCCAGCGCGCGCGCATGGTGTTCGTAGTCCGCGTCGGTCGGGCGGTTGACGACCGAATACGAGGTCGAGAAATAACGTGCGTAGATGCGCTGGCGATAGTCCAAGGTCATGGCGCGGCAGTCTCGCCTCGCCAACGGAGCGAGTCAACCGTCGCCCCCCGCCCTCACGCGGGCCGGGCAGCACCGTTTGAACAAGAACGATTACCCTGCGACACTCCCGCCCCACGGCAATGTTCACCTTGCATGAACCCCTGGGTGACACCGGTACGTGGGCCCGACAACCAAATGGGTCTCGACCAACGCCTCCCATTCACACGCACCCCAGAGAACCCTCAAACCATGCCCCGCGATCCTTCCATCCAGCGTGTGCTGATCATCGGCTCCGGCCCGATCGTGATCGGGCAGGCCTGCGAATTCGACTATTCCGGGACCCAGGCGTGTAACGCACTGCGCGAGGAAGGCATCGGTATCGTTCTTCTCAACAGCAATCCCGCCACGATCATGACCGACCCCGAGATCGCGGATCGGACCTACCTCGAACCCATCACACCCGAGGTGGTCGACGAGATCCTGGCGGCCGAGGCGGCGCGCGGCACGCCGGTCGACTCGATCCTGCCCACGCTCGGTGGCCAGACCGGCCTCAACACCGCCATGCAGGCGAGCGCGGATGGGATTCTCGCGCGCCACGGCGTGCGGCTCATCGGCGCAAACCGCGACACCATCCGCCGCGCTGAGGACCGCGCGGAGTTCAAGCGAACCATGATCGCGGCCGGCATCGACGTACCTCGCTCGGGCACCGTGTCGTCGCTCGAAGAGGCGCGGCCGCTGCTCGACGAGATCGGTCTTCCGGTCGTGATCCGGCCGGCCTACACCCTCGGCGGGTCGGGCGGCGGGATGGCGAGGACCCTCGAGGAGTTCGAGCGCATCGTGGCCGACGGGATCTCCCAGTCGCCGATCCAACAGGTCCTGGTCGAAGAGGATCTCACGGGCTGGAAGGAGTTCGAGCTCGAGATGATGCGCGACCGCAACGACAACGTCGTGGTCGTGTGCTCGATCGAGAACCTCGATCCCATGGGAGTGCACACCGGCGACTCGATCACGGTGGCCCCGGCGCTCACGTTGAGCGACAAGGAGTACCAGCGCATGCGTGATGCGGCAATCACGATCATGCGCGCTGTGGGAGTGGAGACCGGCGGCTCCAACATCCAGTTTGCGCTCGATCCGCGCACGGGGCGGATGGTCGTGATCGAAATGAATCCGCGCGTCTCGCGTTCCTCGGCGCTGGCGTCCAAGGCCACCGGGTTCGCCATCGCCCGGATCGCCACCAAGCTCGCGATCGGCTACACGCTCGACGAGATCCGCAACGACATCACGCGCGAGACGCCGGCGTGCTTCGAGCCGGCCATCGACTACTGCGTGGTCAAGATCCCGCGCTTCGCCTTCGAGAAGTTCCCCGATGCCAACGAGACCCTGACCACGTCGATGAAGTCGGTGGGTGAGGCGATGGCGATCGGCAGGACGTTTCGTGAGGCGTTCCAGAAGTGCATCCGCTCGATGGAGATCAAGCGGTTCGGCTACGGCCTCCACCAGGACGACCGGTGGCTCGAGGCGGTGCGCGCGGGCCGTGACGGGGGCCATGCGGCTGAGGGTCTATGGATCGACGCACAGAACCACGGTCATGGCGCCGCGTTCACGATCGGTGGGACCTCGCTCGGCGAAGCTCCCGGCGACTGGGAGGAGCACTCGTCGCATTCCTGGCCGGTGCCGGAGGACGTGTTGGTCAAGAAGATCGGGACGCCGTGCCAGGGCCGGCTCTACTACGTGCGCTACGCGCTCAAGCTCGGCTGGTCGATCGAGCGCCTGCACGACTTGTCCGGGATCGATCCGTGGTTCTTAGACCAACTCGACAGCCTGGTGCGCTTCGAAGAGCGCCTGCTGAAATGTGCACCTTCGAATCATGGCAGCCTCGAGATCGGCCCCGAGATCCTCGAGGTCTTCAAGCAGGCCAAGGCGTGGGGCTACAGCGATGCCCAGCTCAGGAACATCTGGCGCGTGGACTCAGCCGCGCTCGCCAAGCTCAAGGCCCCGCAGCATCTCCCCAAGTTCAAGCAGGTCGACACCTGCGCGGCCGAATTCGAAGCGTACACGCCCTATTACTATTCCACGCACGAGGAGCCGATGGCGCAGGTGTTGCGCAGCCCCGCGGCAGTCGCGGAGCTGCGCGCCCACCAGCGCTCGCGAGGGCGCAGCGCGCTCGGCCCCGCGGTCAGCAGCCTGGGCGCGGGCGGGGCTTCGCGTTACATGGTGCTCGATGACGAGCATGTGCTGGCGGAGCTGCACGACGACGAGCTGCGCGTGACCCAGACGCCGAAGGTGGTGGTACTCGGTGGCGGCCCGAACCGCATCGGCCAGGGCATCGAGTTCGACTACTGTTGTGTGCACGCGGTCGGGGCGGCGAGCGACATGGGCTTCGAGACAGTGATGATCAACTCGAACCCCGAGACCGTGAGCACCGACTACGACACCAGCGACCTGCTGTTCTTCGAACCGCTCACCCATGAGGACGTCGTCCACATCTGTGAGCGCCTGAACAGCCGTCCGTTCCGGTCCGAGCCGGGCACACCGGGCGAGGATCGCGTCAAGGGCGTGTTCGTCCAGTTCGGTGGGCAGACGCCGCTCAACCTCGCCTACGGCCTGCGCGAGGCGGGAGTGCCGATCCTTGGCACGTCACCCGAGAACGTGCATCTGGCCGAGGACCGCGAGCAGTTCTCGAAGGTGCTGCACGAGCTGGGCCTGCGTCAGCCGCCGAGCGGCATCGCTTACTCGGCCGAGGACGCCGCGCGTGCCGCGCAGCGGCTCGGCTTCCCGGTGCTGGTCCGGCCGTCCTACGTGCTCGGCGGCCGCGGGATGCAGGTCTGCAACAATCCCGACGATCTGCTGCGCTACATGAAGCAGGCGCTGCACGCCACGGACCGCGAACGGAGCTTGGACGCGCAGCATCCGATTCTGGTCGACAAGTTCCTGCTCGACGCGATCGAAGTGGACGTGGACGCGGTCAGCGACTACGGCTATCCGGGCCGCGATCCGATCGAGGGTCGCTGCGACATCTGCGGCATCATGGAGCACATCGAGGAAGCCGGGATCCACAGCGGCGACAGCAGCTGCGTGCTGCCGCCACATTCGCTGTCGACGTGGCTGGTCGACGAGCTCAAGCACCAGGTCAAGCTGTTGGCGCGGCGCCTTTCGGTGTGCGGGCTGATGAATGTCCAGTTCGCGATCCAGGATCGCACCGTCTACATCATCGAGGTCAATCCGCGTGCCTCGCGCACCATCCCGTTCGTGAGCAAGGCGACCGGCGTGCCGTGGGCGAAGATCGCGACCCAGGTGATGCTCGGCCGTTCGCTGGACGAGAGCCTGGCCGAGATCGGCATGCGTGACGTGCCGGTGCTGCGACACACTTCGGTCAAGGTGCCGGTGTTCCCGTTCAAGCGTTTCCACGGCACTGATTTCGTGCTCGGCCCCGAAATGCGAAGCACCGGCGAGGTGATGGGAATCGATGCATCGTATCCGCTCGCGTTCGCCAAGGGACTGCTTGCTGCCGGGATCCGGCTGCCGACGCGCGGCAGGGTACTCGTGAGCGTCAACGACGCCGACAAGCCGCGTGTGGTGCCGATCGCGCGCGAGCTGCACGAGATGGGATTCGAGATCTATTCCACGCTTAGAACCCACGAGACCCTCGAAGCGCACGGCGTGCCGTCTACGATCATCTCGAAGCACGAACATGAGGAGCACCCGTTCCTGCTCGAGATGATCAACCGTCGCGAGCTCGATCTGCTGATCAATACTCCCATCCACACCGGCAGTGCCTCCGACGAGGGCCGCTGGCGCTCGGCTTCGATCCGGGTCGGGATTCCGCTGATCACCACCCTGGCCGGGGCGCGGGCTGTGGTCGGCGCGATCCGCGCGCTGCGCGAGGGCGCTCTCCACGCGCGGGCGTTGCAGGACTACCTCGCGCCCGCAGCGGCGGTTGCGGTTGCGGGCAAACTGGAGCTCGGATCCATGGCGGGGAGTCACACATGATCTGCAAACTCGCGCTCGAAGACGGCACCGTGTTTACCGGTGTCGGGTTCGGCGCCTCGGGAACGCGCACCGGCGAGGTCGTGTTCAACACCTCGATGACCGGTTACCAGGAGATCTTCACCGATCCCTCGTACTGCGGCCAGATCGTGACGATGACGTTCCCGCTGATCGGGAACTATGGCGTGAACTGCGAGGACTTCGAGTCATCGCAACCGTTCCTGTCGGGCTTCGTCATCAAGGAGCTGTCGCCACGGCCCAGCAACTACCGCGCGACCGCCGCGCTTGAGGAGTTCCTTGCGGAGCGAAACATCATCGGCCTGTGCGGCATCGACACCCGCGCGCTGACGCGACGGATCCGCATCCACGGCGCCCTGCGCGGCGCGCTGTCGACCGAGATCCTCGATGCGATGGAGCTGGTCACGCTGGCAGCCGGATCGGAATCCATGGTGGGCGCCAACCTCGTGCCGGCGGTGACATCGCATAGCCTGCACGAATGGTCGGAGTCGGTGTGGGCTCCCGATCCCGGGTCGAATGGATCGAAGCCCGCCACCTGCCACATCGTGGCGATGGATTGCGGGATCAAATACAACATCCTGCGCAGCCTGGTTCACGCCGGATGCCGCGTCACCGTGACGCCGGCGGCCTGGACCGCGGAGCAGATTCTGGCCCTCGCGCCCGACGGCATCGTCGTCGGCAACGGTCCGGGTGATCCAGCCGCAGCCACCGACGCCATCCTGGCCCTCTCAGGCTTGCTCGGGCAGGTCCCGATCCTCGGCGTGTGTCTCGGCCACCAGATGCTCGCGCTGGCGATGGGGGCCAAGACCTACAAACTCCGATTCGGTCACCACGGCGCCAACGTTCCGGTG
>Ga0315273_10012567_pt1 | contig 10866 bp, 12 predicted proteins | sample YL17G02_0_MG_FD_205753 | JGI IMG/M metagenome (GOLD analysis project Ga0315273, IMG submission 205753) | Sediment microbial communities from Yellowstone Lake, YNP, Wyoming, USA - YL17G02_0 | ecosystem: Environmental > Aquatic > Freshwater > Lake > Sediment | place: USA: Wyoming | collected... | reverse complement strand
GCCGATCAGAACACTGGCCAGGGAAGCGCCGGCCATTCATCGGAAGGTGTCGGATAGCAGCCACTCTGCAGAATTGCACTGACGCGCTCGAAAGTTCCGACCACCTCATCAACGGACAGCAACAGCCCGAGCGAATCGCGCAATCCGCCAGTGTCCCCTTTGTCGTCGCGCAACTCCTCCTTCATACGGGCGAGCACCTCGATCTGCCCATCTGTGAGCGGAGTACCGGCCCAGCCCCACAAGACCGTGCGCAGTTTCGGTTCTTCGTTGAAGCACACGCCGTGGTCGATGCCAAAAAGATGATCAAGCTCATCGACCAGTAGGTGCCCACCCTTGCGATCGGCGTTGTTCACGACCGCGTCAAGCACCGCGAGATTGGCCAACCGGGCGTCGTCGGCATGAGCTAACACGATGGGGTGCCCGTCGTGGCCACTGCCGCTCACCACCGGGTACCAACCCGTCGGCACGTCGTCGGGAGTGAAGAGATCAACGAGCCGCTCGGCGTCCGCGGGGTCGTTCTCGATCCACTGCTGACACATCCCCGCACCGACTGGACCGTCCTCGCGCCACACGGTCACCGGTATGGCCTCCCACCCTGACACGCGCGACACCTCGTAGGTCGCGACCTCGCGCCGAGCCAACGTGCCCCGCGGAAAGTCCCACAACGGTCGCTCGCCGGAGGTTGGTTTGTAGACGCACTTCACCGTGACGCCATCGCGTGATGCCGTGCCGACCAACGTCACGTTCGAGGCGTCGAGCATGCGTGCGTCGATGGCGATCTCGCCATGCCGAAGCACGTCGGCGACGACGTCGGCCTCGAGGTCATGCATCGGCTGCGACGCCGGTTAGCGGCGGTAGCCGTTGGAACGCGGACAGATGTGCCCACTCGGATCCAGCGGAAGCTCGCAGAAAGGGCACGGCGGACGTCCAGCGGCGACGACGGCGGTCGTGCGCTGGACGAACGATCGTGCTTGCGTGCCAGTGAGGCGTACCCGCAACAGGTCGGGGGCGCTCTCGTCGTCGCTGTCCTCCTCGAGATCCGGGATCTCGCCGGGATCCTCGGTGACCTCATGCGCCTCGATCACGATCATCGATGTTTCGGCGTTCCAGCCCAGTCCCAGCGCACCGACAGTGAACTCAGCCGACACCGGCGAATCGAGCGGGGCCGTGTCCTCGGTTCCCGCGATTAGCGTGGTGGGGATGTCCGCGGTCTCGTTCGAGCGGCGTACGACCTCGTCGAGCAATGCCTCGAGACGCTCGGCGAGCAAACCGGCCTGTTGCTTCTCCAACGCGACCGACACGACGCGCGGACCGTCCTTGGCCTGCAGATAGAACTGACGCTCACCGGGCAGACCGACCGTCCCCACCACGAAACGCTCGGGTTGGTCAAACAGGTGGACCGTGCGACTCACGACTCGGACTCTATCCGCGAGTTCACGTGCCCGCTCCCCCACCGACAACTGCGTCGCTGGAAGCGGCCTTGGGCTTGCGACGCGAGCGCCGTTTGGGCGGTATGAGTCCGGCGACGGAACCGCCGGTGTCGTTGACGCGCTCCACGAACGGTCGCAGCGGGGAGTAGCGCACGACCGACAGCGATCCCGGATCGATCTGCACCCGCTGAAACATGTCCAGATGCAGACCGAGTGCATCGGCGACGATCGCCTTGATCACGTCGCCGTGCGACACGATGACGTACGTCGCTTCAGGACCGAGCGATTGATTCCACGTCCGTACGGCGGCAACCGCACGATGGGCCATGGCCGCCATGCTTTCGCCGCCGGCGCCCGGGAAGATCGCTGCACTGGGATGGGCCTGAACCGTCTTCCACTCCGGGGTCTTGGCCAGGTCCTTGAGGGGCTTACCCGTCCAGTCGCCGTACCGGCACTCCCCCAGGCTCTCGTCGAGATGGATCTCGACCTCGGGTGTGCGACCGGCCACCAGCAAGTCGGCGGTCTGCCGAGTGCGGTCCAGCGGGCTGGACACCACACCCGCGAGAGACACCGGCGCGAGTCGTTGCGCCAGTGCCTCTGCCTGAGCGCGGCCGGCATCATCGAGATCGACCCCGGGAGTCCAGCCGGCAAGCGTCCCGCTCGCATTCGCGGTGGTCCGGCCATGGCGGACCAGCAACACCGTGCTCACGTGCGGCTTCCGGCGGGGCAACTCACCCCCAAACCCTAACCGCCCCCCACCTCTGCGCGATGAAGGTGCCCCAGGCTGCGTTAGAGGCAGCTATTCCTCCCCACCGGTGCGACGATGTGCTCGTGATCCAAGGAATGGGCCGCTATTGCGATGGTGCGCCGGTCTCTGTCCAGTCGTCTACGAATCTCATCCTCAGTGATGACGCACTCGACGAAGGACTAGACAAACGCCTGGCGCAACTTTGCGATGGGCTGGGCTCGACGGCGAACGAGTTCGTCTGGCTCGGACTCGTCGAACCCAGCCGAGGAGAGATCGACGCGGCCGCCAAGATCTTCGACCTCGATCCGCTCGAGATCGACGACGCTATGAACGTGCGACAGCGCGCAAAGGCGTCATTCCGCAAGGACTCAGCCTTCGTCGTGTTGAAGACTCTGCAGTACGTCGAGGAGACCAGCGACGTCGAGACCAGCCAGATCTCGATCTTCATCGGTCGCACGTACGTCCTCACCGTCCGTCTCGGCCAGACCGTTTCGCTCGTGGACGTTCGTCGACGACTGGAGCGTGAACAGCACCTGCTCCAACATGGGTCGGTGTCGGTGTTGTACGCAGTACTGGACCATGTTGTGGATGGATACGTCCACGTCGGCGAGGAACTCGGCAGGGACGTCGAGCAAGCCGAGGAACTCATCTTCTCGGCCGATCGAACCGACGACTCTCCGGTGCTGTATCAACTCAAGCGAGAAAACCTCGAGATGCGGCGGGCGGTTCTCCCGCTGACCCCCAACGTGACCCAGTTCGTGCGGGATCCAAACCCTTTGGTACCTGAAGCACTGAAGCCGTACTTTGTCGATGTGGTTGACCATCTGCTTCGGGTGGCTGATCAAGTGGACACCTACGACCAACTACTCGTCACCATGCTCGAGGCAGCGCGTTCGCAGCAAGACCTACGCATGAACAACGACATGCGTGCGATCTCGGCGTGGGTGGCGATGGCTGCTGTCCCCACGATGATCGCCGGGATCTACGGGATGAACTTCGATGTTCTTCCTGAGTTGCACTGGCAGTACGGCTATTACGTCGTGCTCGGGATAATGGCCACCGCGTGCGGTCTGCTCTATCGCGCGTTCAAGAAGTCCGGTTGGCTGTAGAAACGCTCACCGAGTTGACCCACCGAGCGCATGCTCACGTCGTCGCGAGGTGCCCGGTCGCAATCAGGAGTAACAGCAGAACACCCAGCACCACGCGATAACCGGCGAAGATGAGCATCGTGTGTTTGACCAAGTAACGCAGGAGCCACGCGATCGAGGCATAGCCGACGACGAACGCGACGACCGTGGCGAGCAACGTCGGTCCCCAGGAGGGACCGCCGCCCGGATCAGTGAGATGTCGGGCCTCGTACAACCCCGACAACGTGATCGCCGGAACCGACAGCAGGAACGAGAAGCGCGCAGCGGCAGCACGATCGAAGCGCAGCAGACGACCCGCTGTAATTGTTGCGCCAGAGCGGCTCACCCCAGGGATCAGGGCCAGTGCTTGGGCCAGACCGATGTAGATGCCGTCTGTCAGCGTCACGTCCTCAACCTGGCGTCGATGCTCGCACACCCGGTCGATCACGTAGAGCAAGACACCCATGACGATCAGGGCGACCGAGACCAGCGCCAGATTCCGAAAGGTCGACTCGATGGAATCTTTGAAGACCAGACCCAGGACACTCACCGGGATGGTGCCGATGATGATGTACCAGCCCATGCGCGCGTCGTGGTCGCCGCGCATGGCCGGCATCCAGAGGCTTCGAGTCCACGCCGAGGCGATACGCCACAGATCACGCGCGAAGAAGATCAGCAACGCGAGCACCGTGCCCAGTTGCGTGACCGCCGTGAACGCCGCTCCGGGGTCAGGCCACCCGAAAAGGCTTGGAACGATCCGCAGATGTCCCGAACTCGAGATGGGAATGAACTCCGTAATCCCTTCGACAGCGCCCAGTACGACGGCCTGGAACCAACTCAGATCCACCGACTCGATCACCGTTCGTTCCCGTCGGCGTCGTTCACGTCGGCGTCGTCCCTGTCGGCACTGTCCTTGTCGGCACTGTCTTTGTCGGCGTCGTCCTTTTCGGCACTCATGAGTTCCGCCATGAGCTCGACGGTTCGCAGCCGCTCGGACATCTCTGGTGCGTACGTCGCGATCGTCAGCGTCGTCACTCCTGCGTCGCGATAGGCCGGCAGCCGTGCTGCGATTCGCTCCCGTGGACCGATCAGAGCCGTACGGTCGATCAGCTCGAGCGGCACGGCCATCGCTGCGGCCCGGTAGTCGCGGGCAAGGAAGGCGTCCTGAACGGCGTCGGCTTGAGTCTCGTAGCCCAGTCTCGACGCGAGTGCGTGGTAGAAGTTCTGCGAGCGCGAACCCATTCCGCCGAGGTAGAGCGCGTAGTAGGCACGACAGGCATTCGCAGCACTGGCCACGTCATCGTCAAGCACCACGGGAACCGTCGGCACGATATCGAAACCGGCAAGAGTCTTGCCGGCACGCTCACGTCCGACTCGCAGGTGCTCGAGCGATTCACCGGCATCGTCGGGTGGGAAGAACAGGGCAAGCCAGCCGTCCGCGATCTCGCCGGCGAGTTCGAGGTTGCGCGGACCGAGAGCGGCCAGATAGATAGGGATGTGCTCGCGGACCGGATGCACGGTCAACGACAACGCCTTCCCCGGCCCATCTGGAAGCGGCAGCGTGAAGAACTGTCCGTCGTACTTCACCCGCTTGCGGCTCAGCGCGAGGCGTACGACATCGATGTATTCACGGGTACGAGCCAACGGCTTGTCGAAGCGCACCCCGTGCCAACCCTCGGACACCTGCGGTCCCGACACGCCCAACCCCAGCCTGAATCGTCCGCCGGACAGCGAGTCCAGTGTGGCTGCTGTCATCGCCGTGTTGGTGGGGGTTCGTCCGGGGATCTGGAAGACCGCCGAGCCGACGTCGATGTGCTCGGTCTGGGCGGCGACCCAGGCGAGAACCGTGGCCGCATCCGAGCCGTACGCCTCGGCCGCCCAACACACGTCATAACCGAGTCGATCGGCGGCCCGGGCGAGCGCGAGATTGTCCGCGTCGTTGCCCGCACCCCAATATCCGAGGTTGATGCCCAGCTTCATGGACTAGCGCTCCCGGCGATGGTGGTGGCGACGATGGTCTCGACTTGATCAGTGCTGACGCGGTCGCTTGAGGGTACGCCGCCGGGCGCGCAGTTCACGGCCGACACGACTAGCCTGACCGGCCATGGAGCAGCGCGCATTGGGCCATACCGGTCTGCAGGTGTCCAGGCTCGGGCTCGGCACGATGACCTGGGGTCGGGACACCGACGAGCACGAGGCACGGGACCAACTGACTGCCTTCCTCGATGCCGGCGGGACCCTGGTCGACACCGCCGACGTGTATGCCGATGGGCGATCCGAGGAAATCGTCGGGCAACTGCTGGCGGAGACCGGGCGTCGAGCCGATGTCGTCCTTGCCACCAAAGCGGTCAGTGTGCGAGGTGATCGTCGGGCCAATGCGTCGCGACACCATCTACTGACGGCATTGGAAGATTCTTTGAAGCGACTGCAGGTCGAACACGTCGATCTGTGGCAGATGCATGCGTGGGACCCCGCCACACCCATCGAAGAGACGCTGGCGGCGCTCACGTCAGCGGTCGAGTCGGGCAAGGTGCGCTATGTCGGCGTGTCGAACTACTCGGGGTGGCAGAGCGCGTTGGCCGCGACGCTGCAGCGTTCGTTGGCACCGAATGCGCCGTTGGTGTCGACTCAGGTGGAGTACTCGCTGTTGGAGCGTCGGGTCGAACGCGAAGTGATGGTGGCCTCGGAGGCCCTCGGGCTCGGCGTACTGCCGTGGTCGCCGCTGGGTCGTGGGGTGCTGACCGGGAAGTACCGGCACGGAACACCCGCCGACTCGAGGGGTGCATCTGCGCACTTCACCAACTTCGTCGCGCCGTTCATGGGCGACGAGTCGCGGCGAGTCGTCGATGCGGTGTGCACCGCGGCCGACGGGTTGGGGGTCGCTCCCCTTGAAGTTGCCCTCGCGTGGTTGCGGGATCGGCCCGGTGTGACGGCACCGATCGTCGGGGCGCGTACGGCGGGTCAACTGTTGGGCGTTCTCGAGTCCGAAGCCCTGACACTGCCCGATGAGATCGCGGAGGCCTTGGAGGACGTCTCTCGGCCCGACCTCGGATACCCCGACCACGGCTGGGCCCAGCGCTAACCCCGTTCGCCCCATATTCTCCCTCCATGAATGTGGCACCGGTACGGCCCTATTGGACTTTCGCCGCTTTCACGGCAGCGTCGTGCGCCACAATGGACTGATGAATGCGGTGACGAACATTCAGTATCGCGTGTCCCGATCGACATGGGAGTACCGCGAACTGTCCTTCCCCCGTGGCACCACCACCCAGCAAGCGCGGGCGGTACTCACCGAGGCCGCGGAGTACGACCACTGGGAACTCGCGCGTGTGCGGATCTTCCGCAACGGCGGTCGGCGGGTGTGGTTGCGCCGCAAGACGTACGCCGTCCCCCGCACGGCGTGACTTAGCACGCGCGCAGGAAGCGGTCCAACACGCGTACGCCGAAGTGCAGCGCGGAGACAGGAACCCGCTCATCGACCCCATGAAACAGTGACCCGAAGTCCAACGACGGTGGCAGCATCAACGGCGCGAACCCGAAGGACCGAATCCCCAATCGTGAGAACGCCTTGGCGTCGGTACCGCCGAACAGCATGTACGGCACCGCACGCGCGCCCGGGTCCTCGGCCCGCAGCGCCGCAGCCATCACATCAATCGTCGGACCATCGAAAGTCGTCTCCAACGCCACCTGGTGTTCGACGAACTCCCGCACGACGTCGGGTCCCAACGCCGCATCAATCTCGGCGAAGAACTCCTCCTCGTACCCGGGCAAGAAGCGTCCGTCGATGAACGCCGTCGCCTCCCCCGGAATCACGTTCTGCTTGTAGCCCGCGGTCAACATGGTGGGGTTCGCTGTGCTGGCAAGGGATGCACCCACGACCCGCGCCAACGGCCCCAGCCGCGCAAGCGTCGAGTCCATGTCATCGGCGTTCAACTCGATCCCCGTCGACTCCGACAATGCCGCCAGGAAATCGCGCACCGTCGACGTGACATGCACCGGGAACTTGTGTCGACCTACCCGCGCAACCGCCTCGCACAACGCCGTCACTGCGTTGTCGTCGTTCGGCAGCGACCCGTGCCCCGCCTGCCCGGCCGCCGTCAACTTCATCCAGGCGATGCCGCGTTCCGCGGTCTGGATCAAGTACAGCCGCAAGTCGTCGTGAACCGTGAAGGAGAACCCGCCGACTTCACCCACGGCCTCGGTCACTCCGCGGAAGATGTCGGGCCGGTTGTCGACCAACCAGTGCGACCCGTGCCGACCGCCGGCCTCTTCGTCGGGGAGGAACAACACGACGATGTCGCGATCGGGCTGCACGCCCTCAACCGCCCAGGCGCGAATAATTGCCATGATCATCGCGTCCATGTCTTTCATGTCGACCGCACCGCGCCCCCACACCATCTCGGCAGCCTCGCCGGACACCGCAGGGTCAGCCGCGATCTCCGCGGCGAAGGGCGGGATGGACCAATCGCGACTCTGCGCCGGTACCACGTCGAGGTGACCGTGCAACAACAACGCATCGCGATCGGGGTTGAGACCGGCAATGCGCGCGACCACCGCCGTACGGCGTGGACCGCACTCGATCGTCTCCGCGTCGATACCGACATCACGCAATCGCGACGCGACGAACTCAGCTGTCTCGGCCTCACCCGGACCCGTGCCGTCGCCGTAGTTGGACGAATCAATGCGGATCAGGTCCTGCAAGAGCCCGACCACCTCGGCCTCGGCGGCCGGGATGGGTTCGGGCAACAAGCCAGCGGCTCGTGGGCTCGGGTTCACGCCCACATCCTGCCGCGTCGTCGTCGGATATGCTCTGCCTGCTTCGACTTCGGTGAAGCCACAAGTCCGAGTGGCGGAATTGGTAGACGCGCTAGCTTGAGGTGCTAGTTCCCTTTACGGGGAATGGGGGTTCAAGTCCCCCCTCGGACACACACTCGCATCGAGAGACCCGCAGGTCATAGCGTTGACGGGGTTGTCATTCGGCACCGAAGAGGCCCGATCGGTCACCGATCGACCACAGTGTCCTTTGATTCCCATTTGGAGCTGGCAGTAGGTCGATCCAGACGTGCGCGAAGAGATGATCTTGCTCCCGTCAGACACCTCGCCGGTAGCCCGCCACCCATCGACGCAGTGCCGCGCAGTGTCGTCGGAGTGGCCCGAGCGCATGCCGAATTGATCCACGGTTCGAAGAGCGAGCGATATTGGTACTTCGGGGCGCGGGGGTGACTGGCAAGGTAGCGGGATGAGCAACTCGCACCAACAGCCGACCGTCGTGTACCTCGGTCTGGCCGTCGCCGACTCGGGGCTTGCCGCGGCCGGGGTGGACCGGCCTCGATGGCTGACCAAGCCATTGCTCATGCCAGCGCTCATGGTTGACCGCGACCGGCCGACCCAGGTGGCTCTCGCGCTGTGCGGGGCCGGAGACGTGGCCCTGATGAGACGCAGCCCAGCAGCGTTCAGGACCGGACTGGGTTTCTTCTTGGGCGGGCAGATCGCGTGGGTCGCGGCACTTCGGGCTCGTGGGAGTGTTGGCCGGCTGAGACGACAACCCGTCCTTGGCTTGCCGGTAGTCGTCGCCTGGGCGGCGTTGAACGCGTACCTGTGGGGTCGCACTGGCCGCGACCGGCTTCCGGTGGTCATCTACAGCACGATTCTGGCCGGCATGGCGCTGGTTGCCGTCGACACCGGGGATCCGTTGACCGCGGCGGGCGGCGGGCTGTTCATGGCGTCGGACTCGCTCATCGCCCTCGAGCGGTTCGCGGGGCTGCGGCTGCCGCTGCACGAAGGCTGGGTCATGGCAACCTACACAGCCGCGCAGGCCCTTCTCGCCGCCCAAGGAAGCCCAGACCTATCGAGGTAAACCTGAGACTGAAGTGCCGCACGGTCGGCCGTCCTCGGCTGATGTCACGCTGTCCCGTCGCGCGGTTCGAGGACGACCACCGGTGTTTCGGTCGACCGCAGGCCGGCATACGCGTCGAGCTGCGGATCGACCGCAACCCAGCGCTGCCACAGCCGATCACGCTCATCCACCTCGGCCAGCCGCGCGCGCACGCGGCGCGGATGCTGGCCCGCCAGTCGAACGAGGGCGTCAGGGTGCGCCTCGAGGTTGAGCCACCACGAGGGATGGCCCTCGTCCCAGCCGTTCATAGCGAGGGCGACCAGATTCGGGCCGTCCTCGACGTAGCCGATGATGACGCTGCGCTCTTGCCCGGACTTCCGGCCGATGGCCGTGAGGCGCAGCGCACCCCAGCCGCGTTTGTTCGATGTGGTCCACAGGAAGCGGCCGCCACTGAGTCGGTAGAGCGCTCGATGAGCGCGCCAAGCCGTGTGCACGAACCACGGCGGCGGGATCTTCGGCGGTCGGGTTGCCGCTGCACTCATGGCCGATTCCTCCAGGGCCGGGTGTCGCTTCTACGCTACGCCGCATCCGCACGGCACGGGCACTCGTCCCGTCCCGTCCCGCCACAGGGCTCCCAGTCACTCAGCGGGTATCGGGCAGGTTCCGTCCCAACCGCGACCGTGGCTCGATTGCCGGAGGAACGCCGCGGACCGGCGTTTGCCACCCGGGCCTGTGGTGCCCCGGCATAGCCTCGACACAATGGCGTGACGACACCGACTGACGTGAGACGAGGAAAGCTCCGATGAAGAAGTCACTCGCTCTGTTTGCCTGGCAGTTCTGTTGACCGCGTGCTCGGGGACTTCGAGCACAACAACTGCCTCGACGTCGCCTTCCTCGGCCACAGGCTCGGGAACTCCGCCGACGATCGAGCAGACCACCTGGGCTGGACAGGTCTGTACGGCTGCCGGTGACCTCAAGACCTCGATCGAGGGCGTGGCGACGGCGGCCACCGCCGGAGGCGGAGACGTCAAGACGAAGTTGGCGACCCAATTCGCCACGATCAAGACGTCTGCGACCACTCTCACATAGACCATCGCCACGGTGCCGAAGGGCAGCGAGAGCGACCCGGACCTCCAAGCGGTAAAGACCTCGTCGGATCAACTGAAGTCGTCCATCGATTCCCTCGAACAAGGGATGAACTCCCTGCAGAGTGCTTCCGGAATCGGCATCGCGACTGCGTTGGCTGGAGTCGTGGCCGGCGCAAGTACCGCGTTGACCTCCTTGTAGTCGACCGCCCAGGCCATCAAGACAGCAGCCAAGGACGGCAAGGGCACCCTCGGTCAGGCGTTCGCGGCCAATGACTTCTGCACCTCGCTGCAGTCATAGCGGGGGAGGTGTCGGTGCGCCGGGACGCGGGTGCGCTCACGAGCCGCTGACTGCGCGCCTCTCAAGCCCGCGTCCGGACCCGCAGTCCTGGGACGAAGCGCGGCGTCCGCCGGGCATAGTCGGAGTAGCCGGCGAAACGCTCGACCAGCCTGCGCTCTTCCCAGCGAGCCTTGAAATTCATGAGCACGACGAGCATCACACCGAACAAGGCAACGAGCGCACTGCCCGAGGCCATCACATGCGCGACCGTGAAGAGCAGAAGGCCGAAGTAGATCGGATGTCGGACCACGCCGTACATGCCGCCGGTACGCAGTTGGGCCTTGGCGTTCGGTAGCGGTG
>Ga0315273_10012562_pt1 | contig 10868 bp, 8 predicted proteins | sample YL17G02_0_MG_FD_205753 | JGI IMG/M metagenome (GOLD analysis project Ga0315273, IMG submission 205753) | Sediment microbial communities from Yellowstone Lake, YNP, Wyoming, USA - YL17G02_0 | ecosystem: Environmental > Aquatic > Freshwater > Lake > Sediment | place: USA: Wyoming | collected... | reverse complement strand
TCATTTTCGTTGTATATCGTTACGGGTACACTATATATGGCTGCCTGAATCGCGTGGCGAGGCGAAGCTAGCGTGGCGATAAACTGCTCACACTTTGCGCGTTCCTTCGGGCCAGCACCGGTGCCTCGGCAGGGGGATCTCAGGAACACGACCCAGGCGTCTGGCCTCGACCTGCGCCCGTTCAGGATTGTGCCGCAGCCAAAGGCGGGAGAATGAGGCAGGGGAATGGGGGGCAGGGGAATAAGACACAGAGAGGAGAGGGCAGAGGAGGTCAGGCAAAGCGATGGGGGCAAAACAATCCAGATGAAGACACTGCCTTTCCGATGATTCTGCCGCCAATGATTCTGCCGAGAGTCTTCTCTTGGCCTCATTCCTTTGTCCCCATTCCCTTGTCCCTCTCCTGATGCCTGATGCCCGTGCGCGAGCGCGGCGGACCCTGCAACCGGAATCCTTCGATGCGTTGGGGGCAGCCCCGGGCTGGGCGGTAATGCCTCAGTTACGGGTGGCGCCGGGAGGGCTTCCCCGTTCGGAGTGCGGCCTTCAGGCCGTCGTAGGGCAGCGGAACGGGCTGAGGCCCGCACTCCGAACGGAGGAGGAGGCGCCAGCCACCCGTGACTGAGGCATTGCGCTGGGCGCCTTCTTTGACTTCTGGCGCGGCGGTTGTTAGAATACCCCGGCGATGCATTCCTCCATTCGTCCATCCCTCCCTCCATCGACTCATCCATCCGCCGGCTTGCGCATGTGCGTTTTCGCGGTCCTATGCGGCGTGCTGCTGGTGGCACGGGGCCTGGCGGGCGAGGGCGCAGCGCCGAAGGCGGACACGGCTGGACAAGTCAGCCGTGGCACAGAAAGCGCCTTCACCGTCCACCTCGATCGGTCGGCGGGCACGGCGTCGCCGCTGCTCTACGGACTCTCGCTGCCGGCCCCCGGAAGCCCGGAGGGACGCCTCCTCTCTCCTGAACTCCTCCGCAATGGCAGCTTCGAGTTGGCCCCGCCTGGGAAGGCCATTCCGCTGCCCCAAGGGTGGGCAGCCGCGAAGGGCTGGCATCTCGCTTCGTGCGGCCCCAAGCGCATCATCGTCCGATCCGAGCTGGGGGAGGGCGACCCGCTGGTGCTCGTGGGGAATCGACTCTGGAAGAACTACCACATCAGTCTCCTGGCTCGCAAGACCGGCGGCCCGGGCGGATTCCAGGTCCTCTTCGAGGTGCGGGACGCGGAGAATCACGTCCAGTGGACCCTGGGCGCGGGCGGCAACCAGTGGCATGTGCTGGAGTCCGTCGGGCGGGGGAGGCCGCGCGACTTGGCGCCGCCCGTCGTGGGCCGCATCGAGCCGGGCCGCGCCTATCGGATCGACATTTCGGTGCGTGACCGGGACATCACGTGCTCTCTCGATGGGCGGCTCATCCACCGGCTTGCGGGAGCCCAGTTCCCGACCGCTGGGCTTGGCCTGGGGGCGGCCGATGCGACCGCCGAGTACCTCGACCTGACGGTTCGCAGCGCCCCCGAGGTCCCGCTCTTCCTGCTCGATGAGCCCGTGGACGCGACGAAAGACGGCGTTTCCGCAGGCTGGGAGCCTGCGTGCTCGCCGGGCAACGTGACGGGCTACAAGTGGGAGTTCGTCTATCCCGCCAACAGCCAGTTCAGCCAGCGGATCGGCGTCGACAAGTATGCCGGCGGCGACGCGGGGATTCGGCAGCGCGGGATTCCCGTCGAGGCCGGTGCGGCGCTTCGGGGGCGGATCGCCTTGCGCGGGACAGTCGGGCTCGCCGCCCTCGTCTCCCTTCGGGGCCGGGACGGCACGGTCTACGCCCAGCAGGAACTGAGAGACATCCGTGCAAAGTGGACGGACTACGATTTGAACCTGGTTCCGTCGGGCACTGACCCGGCGGCGGAGTTCTGCCTGTCCGTCACGGGCACGGGGACCGTCTGGACGGACGGGGCGTCGCTGATTCGAGGCGGGGACTTCGGCCCGCTGGGGGTGAGGCGCGAAGTGGCCGATGCCCTGCGCGCGCTCCGGCCCGCGGTGCTCCGATGGCCCACCGGGCTTGCCGCGCCGAACTACGACTGGCGTCGCGGCCTCGGCCCGATCGCCGAGCGCCCGATCGCCGCCATCGACCCACGGCTGGCCAGCCCAGCCGCGGAGGGGAAAGTCGGCACGGTCGGGCAAGCCAAAGTATCCGAGGAAATCGCCGACGATTCCCTCGGATACTTTGACCGTGGCACAGAAGTCCACGGGATGCTCGACGCGGCGCCGGAGGACTTCGGGATCGACGAGTTCCTCGCGCTCGCGAAGGAGTTGGGCGCAGCGCCCCTGCTCGTCGCGAACCCCCTCCTGGGCATCAGGCCGAACACCGACCTGGTGGAGTACTGCAACGGAGCGGCAGCAACGATCTTCGGGAAACGGCGCGTCGCGAACGGACACGCCGAGCCGTACGGTGTCCGGCTCTGGCACGTCCCACTCGTGGGCGCGCCGGAGAAGGACGCCAAGACTGCTTCAGAGCCTCGCCTGAGCCTTCCGAAGGCTCTGCGCGAGCAGGACGCGAAGGTTCGCGTGATCGAAGGCCACCGCGATTGGGTGCCCGGCCCCGCGGCCGGCACGGCTGCGACGCTCAACCGCCTGGCGCGGGAGGGCGGGGCGGAAGGCGTCGCCACGTGCCCCTGGGTCGCTCCCGCCAAGGCGCCGGCCGAGGGACTGCTCTCCGGCGGTTCGGCGGGCATCAGGACTTCTCCCGCGTATCTCGTGTTCCAGCTCTTCCGCGGGCACGCCGTCCAGGGGCTTTGCGCGGTGGAGGGACCCGCGACGCCGTCGAAGGTCGATCTTCTGGCCGGGCGGTGCGACAAGGAGCTTGTCATCCGCGCGGCGAACTGCGGCGAGGCGGAGGTCAAGATCGCCGTCGGGCTGGATGGCCTCGGGCAGATTCAGCTCCCGGCCAAGGCCGAGCACTTCCGAATCCGCGGCGATGGCGAGCCGCACATCGAGACGGAGGCGGTGCCCGTGGCTGCCAACAAGCTGGTCTTCACCTCGCCGCCGCGCTCCGTTCACGTCCTTGTCCTGCGGCTGCCCTGAAGAGTCCCGTGCCACGGTCGGCTTGCCCGACCGTGCAGTGGGTCCCCGGTCGCTCGTCCACGGCTGGACAAGCCAGCCGTGGCACAAGAGGAACCTGATATGTTGTTCACCATCGATCTGACGAAGTACCGAATCGTCGACCTGTCGTATACGGTGGTGCCGCCGGGGACACCGAGCCGGCCGTTCGTCGTCCAGCGCGGGCGTCTGGCGGACAACGCCTACAAGTTCGACATTGTTCGGACGCACACGCACGTGGGCACGCACGTCGAGGCGCCAGCCCATTTCTATCTGGGCGGCAAGGATCCGACGCAGCTTCCGCTCGATGCCTACTTCGGGCGCGGGATCCTGCTCGACGTGCGCGACGCGGCGAAGGCCCAGCGCATCGACGGCGGCTATCTGGCGGCGGAGATCGGCGAAATCATCCAGCCGGGCGACATGGTGATCTGCCGCACCAGCGACCCTGGCGCGGCCCAGGCGCCCTGTTTCACCCCGGAAGGGGCGCTGTGGCTGCGCGATCAGAAGGTGAAGATGATCGGGATTGGCGAGGACTTTCGCCTCGGCGCGACGATCACCGCCAGCCGGGCCTTCCACGACATTCTCATGAGCCGGGACATCACGCTCGTCGAGTTCCTCGACAACCTGGCGGCCCTGCGGCGCCGCGAGTTCTTCTTCATGGCCCTCCCGTTCAAGGTTGCCGGGATCGACAGTGCGCCCGTCCGCGCGATCGCGATCGAAGAGCGGGAAGAAGAGGGTTAACCGCGAAAAACGCGAAAAGGAGCGAAAGAAAACGAAGAGGGAGACCGATCACAGATTCCACAGATTACACAGATGAAGAGAAGAGGCAAACAGGGGGTGAAGGCAAGAGGAACCCAGCCGGAGGGCAACACATCCCCGATTGGGTCTTCTCTTCACCCAGACTCCCCTTCTTCTCCTGATTCCTATCGCTCTTATCTGTGAAAATCTGTGGAATCTGTGATCAGTCCTTCTCTTGGTCTTCTTTCGCGGCCTTTCGCGTGTTTCGCGGGCGCTTCTGCTGTCTCTTCGGGTTACGGTTTGTGGATCACGGATTCGGGGAGATCCTCGGCCCGCTCGCATTCGCGGACGGCGTCGAACTGGAATTCGCGGGCGAAGTTCTCGACCAGCGCGTCCTCGACCTCTCTGCGCGCGGGCGGCCGGCCCAGGAGCTTCTCCATGGACGTCACGGGCCGGTTGTGGATGCCGCAGGGGACGATGAGCGAGAAGGCGTCGAGGTCGGTGGTCACATTGAGCGCGAAGCCGTGGTAGGTGATCCAGCGGGAGAGAGCCACGCCGATCGCCGCGACCTTGGCCTCGCCGACCCAGACGCCGGTCAGCCCGGCCGCGCGTTGGCCGTGGATGGCGAAGCGGCTCAGGGCGGCGATGAGGATGCCTTCGAGCGAGCGCAGGTAGCGGTGCACGTCGCGGCGAGGCCCCGCCAGCCGCAGAATGGGGTAGCCGACGATCTGGCCTGGGCCGTGGTACGTGATGTCGCCGCCGCGGCTGCTGCGATGGAGTTCGATGCCCCGGCGGGCCAGGTCGTCCGCCGCCGCGAGGAGGTGCTCGTCGCGGCCCGAACGGCCTAGGGTGATGACCGGATCGTGCTCGAGGAGCAGCAGGACCGCGTCGGGGGTCTCTGTCTCCTTGATCCGCTCGACGATGCGGAGCTGGAGGTCCAGAGCGGGCTGGTAGTGAATGCGCTCGATGCGGAGGACATGACAGATGGCCATGAGTCTCACGGGTGTAGAGGAATGGAAGATTGGCGGATTGGATGGGTGGATGAATGGAAGAGGGGCAGCCGAGATTCAGTCTTCTGCTCGACCATTCATCCATTCATCCAATCATCCATTCTTTCCGTCCGCGCCTTCACGGCGCCTTGGTGACGCGGACAAGGTTCATCTCGGTCTGGGGAGCGATCCCCATGTGTGCGGTGCCCGTGAGCTTCACGAGGAGGCGCTGGTCCGGCTCAATCCACATCTTCGTGTCGGGGCCCATGCCGAACGGGCCGCGGAACTCCTCGGCCGCGGCGTGGGCGTTTGCGGGCGTGGGGCTGAGTTCGACACGCACCGTGTCGAAGGTGCCTGCGGGCACGGTGACGGTCTCGCGCTCGACTGGCCGGAAGGCGACATCCCAGAGCTTGAGGTCGGCCGCGCAGCGGGTCGTCCGAGCCGGGCCGCCGACGGTCATGCCCTCGGCCCGCGCGAGGTAGACCGCGGCAAACATATCGCAGACGGGCGGGTTGCTCGGGTGGTGGCAGAGGACCCGCCACTCGCAGTGCTCAGCGCGATTGCAGCCCGAGCAGTGGCACGTGCGGCCGTTGAGGAAGTGCAGGGGCGAGGCGACCTGGTGGTCGGGGTTCTTGCAGGCCTCGCCGGCGTCGCAATGGACGAGCTTGTGGTAGTCGACCTCGGTCGGGCCGAAGACCAGTTTCGATTCGGTCTGTTCGCCGCCGGTCCGGATGTAGTGGAAGAGCAACTCTCGGTTGAGGTCGGGGGTCATGAAGGACTCGCTGAGCGCGTTGATGCGGATGGTGAGGAAGCTGGCCTGAATCCGCACGCGCAGGACGCGTGTGGGTTGGCCGTCCAGCTTCTCGTTGCTGAACTCCATGGTGACCGAGCCGACGGTGCGTCCGAGGGCGCGAGCGCCGGTCCACGCGCGGAGCGCGTACTCCAGCCGCAGATCCGGCGCGACCGCCTCGGCGGCCTGAGCCAGCGCGGCCGGCACGATCGGGAGAGCCAGCATGAGGAATAGGAAATGCCGAATGCCGAATGCCGAATGCCGAATGGAAGACATGAACGCTCCAGCGGCGACTCAGGGAAAGCCGATCACGGTTCCGACTTGGGCGTGCGTAACGGCACGTTCCGCAACAGAAACGAAATAGGATGGTAGCGCGGCAGGGGCGCGGGAGTCAAAAAGTTCTTGACACAACCGGCGGCTCCCGATACCATGCCGGAGAGAGCCGGGGGCGCGGCGCGCCCCCGGTTGGGCTATTGGGGCAGCACCTTATGCCGACAGTTCGGGGGCGTTTCCCTCCCTGGCTCCGCAAGCGCATCCCGCCGGAAAGCGAGACCCGCAGGGTCCGCAATCTCTTGGGAGAGCTTGACTTACATACGGTCTGCCAGAGCGCCCACTGCCCCAATCTCTTCGAGTGTTTCGGGCGGGGCACGGCGACGTTTCTGATCCTCGGCAGCCAGTGTACCCGTCGTTGCGGCTTCTGCGCGATCGAGCACGGCGAGCCGGAGCCGCTGGATCCCGACGAGCCGCGGAGGGTGGCCCGAGCCGTGGTCGAGCTGGGCCTGGCCCACGTCGTCGTGACCTCCGTGACGCGGGACGATCTGGCGGACGGAGGCAGCGGCCAATTCGCGGCGACCCTTTCGGCGATCCGCGGAGTCTCGAAGGCCACGATCGAGGTGCTGACCCCCGACTTCGGCGGGCGGTCCGACGCCCTGGATTGCGTGCTCGACGCCCGGCCGGACGTGTACAACCACAATGTGGAAACCGTCCCGCGACTCTACCCGCGGGTGCGGCCGCAGGCGAGCTACGAGCGATCGCTCGATGTGCTTCGCCGAGCGGGAGAGCGGCGCGGCGAGATCCTGACGAAGAGCGGGCTGATGGTCGGGCTGGGGGAGGGGAGCGACGAGGTGGGCGCGGTGCTGCGCGACCTGCGACGGGTCGCCTGCGACCTGTTGACCGTGGGGCAGTACCTGCGGCCGTCCCCCGACCACCTGCCCGTCGAGCGGTTCGTGACGCCCGAGGAATTCGAGGCGTACCAGCGTGAAGCCGAGAGGCTGGGGTTCCTGGCGGCGGCCTCGGGGCCGTTCGTCCGCAGCTCGTACGAGGCGGGAGCCCTGGCGTGTGGGCACATGAAATGAGTGGATGAATGGAAGACTGGATGAATGGATGAATGGATGGATGGATGGATGTCTGACAATTATCCAGTCATCCAGTCATGCATTCCTCCAATCTTCCTTCTTCGGAGAGAACCGTGAGCCGATTCGAACTGAAGCTGCCGGATCTGGGCGACGACGCGGGCGACACGGCCACCGTGTCGTTCTGGTACTTCGACGTGGGCGAGAAGGTGCCCGAGGGCGCCGACATCGTCGAGATGGTCACCGACAAGGCGACGTTCAACGTGCCCTGTCCCGTGGCGGGGGAGCTGATGGAGGTGCGCGTGCGGGATGGGGCGAAGGTGAAGGTGGGCGACGTCCTGGGAGTGCTCAAGGCTGAGGCCTAGGCGAAGCGTCTCCTCCCGAAGGTTTCACACCTCAGGGAGGGTATTCTCTTGCTGTCTTCTCGTGATCGTAAGTCGTAATCGTAATCGTAATCGGTCTTTCCCCCCTGGCCGGGGGCAACCAAGGAAGGATCGATTACGATTAAGATTACGATTACGAAGCAGGATCTAGGAAAAGAGACTAGCATGGCCTGGTCGCGGATTCTGGGACACGAGGAGCAGGCGAAGCGCTTCCGCGATGCGCTCAAGCGGGGCCGGCTGCCCCACGCCTATCTCTTTGTGGGCTCGGAAGGCATCGGCAAGGAACTGGTCGCCCGCGAGCTGGCGAAAGCCCTCGAGTGCGCCGAAGGCAAGGACGAGGCGTGCGACGCCTGCCCGGCCTGCGCGAAGGTCGAGCACGGGAACCATCCCGACGTGACGTTCGTCCGCCGCACCGAGCGCAACGAAAAGGGCGAGGGCCGAAGCCGGATCGTCATCGACCAGGTGCGCGAGCAGATCCAGCAGCCCATCGGCTTCAAGCCCTTCGAGGGACGCTGGAAGGTCTTCGTCGTCGCCGAGGCCGAGCGGTTGACCGAGGAGGCGCAGAACTGCCTGCTCAAGACGCTCGAGGAGCCCCCCCCGCACTCGATGCTCATCCTCGTCGCCTCGCGGACGGAGGGCCTCGTCGAGACCGTGCTGTCGCGGTGCCAGATCGTGCGGTTCCGGCCGCTGCCGACGGACACGGTCGAAGGGATTCTGGTGGCGAAGCACGAGGTGGAGCCGGTTCGGGCTCGGGTGCTGGCGCGGCTGTCGGGCGGAAGCCCCGGTCGCGCCCTGCGCTACCAGGAGAATGGAGCCTACGAGACGACGCTCTGGCTGCTGCGCGAGCTGGCGAAGGTGCAGGCGGGAGCCGAGTTCGCCATCGCGGCCGAGCTGATGGACAAGGCGAAGGAGGCCGGCGGGCCGCTCGAGGACGTCCGCGAGCGGATGCGGCCGGTCATCGATCTGCTGACCCTGGCCTGGCGCGATCTGTTCCTGAGCGCCTCGGGGTATCCCGACGTGCTCCTGACCTGGGGGGCGGGCTGTGAGGCGTTGGCGGGCGTCGGAGCCGGGCTGCCGGCGGCGTCGGCGCGGAGGCTCGTCCGCGCCTCGCTGGAGGCCCGCGAGCAGATGGACATGAATGCAAACATCAAACTCCTCGTGGAGAAGATGCTGCTCGATTTCGCCGGACTCCTGCGGGCCATCCCTCCCGAAGGCCATTCACAAAAACCTTCGGGAGGGTATCCGAACAGATCCCGGGCGCAAGAAGCCTCCACGTAACCTCCCGAAGGTCTGAACCCTTCGGGAGGGGAAGACGGAGATGAGAGAGAGTATGGCTTACCACGTGATTGCACGGTACGGCGAGATGCGGCACATTGGGCTGTTCCGGACCGACATGCAGGATCTGCGTCGCGGCGAGAAGTGCATCCTGCGCACCGACCGCGGAGTCGAGCTGGGGGAGACGATCACCCGCGCGAGCGAGCCCGACCCGGCGCAGGAGGAGGCCGTGCTCGGGCAGGTGCTGCGGCGCGCGCTGCCGCGCGACCTCGCCCGCGTCGAGGAGATCGAGGAGCAGTTCGCCTCCCAGGAGTACGCCTTCTGCGCGGCCAAGATCCGCGAGCACGGGCTCCCGATGAAGCTGGCCAGCGTCGAGCACCTCTTCGGCGGCGACAAGATCATCTTCTACTTCCTCGCGGACGGGCGGGTGGACTTCCGGGCGCTGGTGAAGGACCTGGCGGCGCAGTACCGCACGCGCATCGAGATGCGGCAGATCGGCGTGCGGGACGAGGCGCGGCTCCTGGCCACGGTCGAGCATTGCGGCCGCGAGCTGTGCTGCAAGAGCTTCATGAAAGACCTGGCGCCCGTGACCATGCGCATGGCCAAAGCCCAGAAGACGACGCTCGACCCCGCGAAGATCTCAGGCCGATGCGGCCGCCTGATGTGCTGCCTGCGGTTCGAAGACCAGGTCTACGCCGAGCTGCGCGAAGAGCTTCCCAAGCGGGGCGCCCGCGTCCAAACCCCGCAGGGCCTGGGGACCGTCGTCGTGACGGAGACTCTGAAGCAAACCGTCACCGTGGACGTCGAAGGCAAGGGCGAGGTGACCTTCGCGGTCAGCGAGATCAGGCGGGCGGGCGAGCCGCCTCCCGAGCCGCCCGCCGCGCCCCCTGACGAACCGGAAGCGTGAGAGATCGAACACCGAACATCGAATATCGAACACCGAACGCCGAATATCGAGGGACGGCAAGAAGCAGCTTGGGAACGGGGGCTCCCCACTTCGATGTTCGACATTCGGTGTTCGATACTCGATATTTCAGCCTTCGTTGTCCGTGAGAGTGAGAGAGTGAAGAAACAAGAGGCCTCCGGAACTTCTGACGCTGTCACGCATTCACACTCGAACGCTCCCACGCACTCACTGGCCGTGCCGCCCGGCAACCCGAGCCGGGAGCCGGACCTGGACTCGATCCGCGATGCAGTTGCGGCGGACATTTGGGCGCGCTATCATCGGTCTTGCGGGCACTCCGTCCAGCTTGTCCTGGTCGTGGCCGACCACGCGGCCGAGGTCGAGGACGCGGCGGCCGTACGGCGGATTGCCCCGCAGGAGTTGGCGGACCAATGGGCGGCGGGGTGGCAGGCGAGGCTGGATGCTATCGGCGTCTCCTGCGATGGGTTCGTTCGCACGAGCGAGACGCGGCACCAGCGGGTCGCCAAGGCGCTCTTTCTCAAGCTGCTCGACCAGGAAGACATCGGCGTCTTCGATGGCGGATTGCCGCCTATCGAGAATGCGCCGGCCGGTGGGGCAGGCGTCCCGCCTGCCAGCAGGCAAGATGCCTGCTCCACCCGACGCTACGCCCTGCGGGTCTCGAAGTACGAGAAGGCTCTGACCCAGTACCTGGATGACCACGCGGACTTCATCCGGCCGGCGGAATGCCGCGACGCCGTGATTCGCTCCGCGCGGGGGCACGACCCGTGGGTCAGCCGCGAACGCCGCGAGTGGGGCATTCCGGTGCCCGGCGACCGCGGGCACGCCATCGAGGGATGGTTCGACGGGCTGGTGGGCCATCTGACCGCCAGCGACTACCTGACGGACCCGCAGGCCTTCGAGCGGGGCTGGCCGCCCAAGGTGCAGATCGCCGCGCCCGGCCGGCTGGAAACCCACGGCGCCGCGCCCTTGGCGCTCTGGATGGCGATGGGGCTCCCGTTCCCTGAGCGGCTGATCGTGCGGGGGCGATTGCGATGGGAAGACGCGCCGCTCGGGTCCGAGAGGGGAGCGCTCGGCGGGTGGGCGGCCGGTCCGGGAGCCGAGCCGCTTCGCTACGCGGTGGCCCGCGCGGCAGACTTTGTTGCGGATGCTTCGCTTTCCCCGAGCGGGATCGCCGCGTGCTGGAACACGGAGATCGTCGGCCGCCTCCAGCGGCTCGTCGAGACGATCCGCGCGGCGGTGGAGGGCGCGTGCGGAGGGCAGGTGCCGCGCCCCGGGCCGTTCGGCCCGGCGGAAGGGGCGCTCGCGGAGGCATCGACGGGGCTTTTCGCCAAGAT
>Ga0315273_10012561_pt1 | contig 10868 bp, 9 predicted proteins | sample YL17G02_0_MG_FD_205753 | JGI IMG/M metagenome (GOLD analysis project Ga0315273, IMG submission 205753) | Sediment microbial communities from Yellowstone Lake, YNP, Wyoming, USA - YL17G02_0 | ecosystem: Environmental > Aquatic > Freshwater > Lake > Sediment | place: USA: Wyoming | collected... | reverse complement strand
TGGAAAGAGCAAAGAAATAATTCTCTTCGGCGACTTTTTGCAGTTTTTTACCCGGATGCTCAAAGCATTCCCCGTTTTCGTTTAGCTCTTCGGGAGAATAAAAAGTCTCACAGCCGAGACAATAGAGCCCTTCATAAGTTTTTTTGTAGATGTCTCCGGCTTCGTCGCACTTTTTCCAAAGTAGTTGGACAGAGGGGTAGTGGTGGGTCTTGTCGCTGCCTTTTTGCCAGATATCAAATTCGCAATTAAGTTTTTTGGTCAAATCCAAGAAGATTTGTGTATTTTTGTCGACAAATTCCTGAACAGGAATATTGGCGGCCTCGGCAGCTTGAACGTTTTTTAAAGCATTCTCGTCTCCGCCGGATAAAGAAAGGGTTTCTTCACCTAAGCTCTGGTGATAGCGTTTTATGCAATCGACCTGGACAAATTCCAGCGCGTGTCCGATGTGGGGATTCGCGTTTACATAGGGAATAGCGGATGTGATATAAAACTTGTTGTTTTGCGAGCCTTGCTCTAAAAACTTGTTGTTTTGCGAGCCTTGCTCTAAAAACTTGTGCATGTGTTTATTGTAACTTGTCGGGGCTGGCGAAGCTACTTACGAACGAATTTTTGAATTTTTTCGGCCCAGATATTGGCCCATTCTTCGGCTTCCGTTTTTTTGAGAGCCAGAGCGAAGCCCGGTTTCTCCATTTGGGTATGGATAGTTGAGATGGTGGCGCTTGAGACCTTGAGGTTTTCCTTGATATTTTTCCAGCTCCGGCCCTTTTTTAACCAATAAGCGACGGCAAGTCTTTTGACAAAAGTTTCCAACTCGGTTTGATTAAAGAAATCCTTAAGAAAAATTGTCATCTCGTCCATATCTTTGAAATCGGATACGGTTTGGGCAAGGGTTTTGGTTATTTGATTTTCGAGTGAGGAATTAAGTTTCTTTTGTGAGACTCGCATACGCGCCACGAGTATAGCATATATAATAGCAAGTCATAGCTTCCGATAAAAATATATTTCCAGAGAAATAACGACCCCGATAATAAGAAGCATATTCAAAATATTTCCGACCCCGAAATAGCGAAGAATTAGAAAAACAACCGTTGCCATTGAGAGCGTTAGGCCTTTCCTGGTTGAGGTAAAAAGAAAGGAAAAAGTAAAAAGAAGAGCCAAAAAGACGAGAATCAGAAATAGGACGACTACGCCGAAAGCGAAAGGATCAATAAAGTATATAAAGCCGGCCAAAAGGAGCCAAAGTATTATTGTGATAAGAAGGGTCGGGAAAAAATTCTTTCTAAATTTTACCTTTTTTTGTCTAGCTTCTATTCTCATTTATCCCCACATCAATTATATCTTGGATTTTAGCTAATTGGTGTGGGGGTGTACTAAATTCACTTAATATCGTAATATCGTATCACTTAATATCTTAAAAATATGGACCCAACAATTTCTCTGGTAATAGTTATTGGGGCGTTGGTTATTATTGCGATATTCATAAACAAAAAACTTACCGGACTGGCCGAAAAACAAAAACCTCCAGAAGAGTTAATGGAAATTATTAAAATGCTTCAGACCGGTTCTAAAGAAGATAGAAAAGTGCTTCTGGATTCTTTGCAAAAAAACACACAATCGTTGAATGAAAGATTGGATAATGCGGCAAGAGTAATCTCCCAGGTACAAAGAAATCTTGGGGAAATGAGTGAGGTAGGAAAAGGGATAAGATCTCTTCAGGAGTTTTTGCAGTCGCCCAAACTAAGAGGAGGGCTGGGGGAAGAGGTATTAAAGGAAATGATAGGGCAGACTTTTCCTAAAAACGCTTTTCATCTTCAATATGCGTTTAAATCCGGAGTCAAAGTTGATGCAGTCTTAATAACTGAAGCAGGCCTTCTTTGTATAGATTCCAAATTTCCTATGGAAAATTTTAACCTAATGCTTAAAGGGGAAACGGAAGCAGAAAGAAATTTGGGAAAAAGGCAGTTTACTTCGGACGTTAAAAAACACATAGATGATATTTCAAGAAAATATATTTTGCCTGAAGAAGGAACGATGGATTTCGCCTTGATGTATATTCCCTCCGAGGCGGTCTATTACGAAGTTGTAAATATTCAGGAACTCAGCAATTTCGCCAGAAGACAAAGGGTATATCCTGTATCTCCCAATACTCTTTATGCCCATCTGCAAGTTCTTCTTTTGTCTTTCGAAGGAAAAGATCTCGAAGCAAAATCCAGAGAAGTTTTCAGAATATTAAGAGCCGTTCAGAAAGATTATTCCAAAGTTGACGAGAACTTGAGCGTTTTGCAAAAACACTTAAACAATGCCTACAACATGATGTCCGCGGTAATTACCTCATTTACCCAGTTGGGACAAAAAATTTCCTCAACCCAAACTCTCGGAGGAGGAGAAAAAAAAGAAGCGAAAGAACTGGAAGAATAGAGCTCACTTATCTATGGCGAAGAAAAAAATCGATGAGGTTTATTTAAACAAGGAACAAATTCAAGCAATCAAATATGGAGATGGGCCCCTTCTGATTATTGCCGGAGCGGGAACCGGAAAAACCACCGTTATTACCGAGCGGATTAAGTATTTAATTTTGTCTAAAAAAGCAAAAGCAAATGAAATCCTTTCCCTAACCTTCACCGAAAAAGCGGCCAGAGAGATGGAGGAAAGGGTGGACGTTGCTATGCCCTATGGTTATACCCAGATGTGGATTTCCACTTTTCACTCCTTTTGCGACCGAATTTTAAGGCGTGAGGCTCTACATATAGGACTTAACCCCAAATACCATTTAACTTCAGAGGCAGAAGCGGTCCAATTTATAAGAAATAATCTTTTCAAATTTAACCTGGATTATTTTAGGCCTTTAGGAAATCCGAATAAGTTTATATCCGGAATGCTTCAACATTTTTCCCGTTTACAAGACGAGGATTTGGCACCCAATCAGTATTTTGAGTGGGCGAAGTTAAAACTCAAAAAGAGTAACCAATTCAGAAATTGTCAAAAGTCAATAATTAAGGAAGAGAAGATGGAAATTGCAAAATGGTTAGAGCTTGCAAACGCTTTTAAAACATATGAGGAGCTAAAGGTAAAAGATGGAGTAATGGATTTTGGGGACTTGATAGTAAAAACCCTAAAACTTTTTAGAGACAGGCCAAATGTTTTGAGGGAGTATCAAAAACAATTTAAGTATGTCTTGGTCGATGAGTTTCAGGATACAAACTTTGCCCAAAACGAATTGGCCATTCTTCTTTCAGGAAAAACAGAAAATATTACCGTCTGCGGCGACGACGACCAGTCGATATATCGTTTTCGCGGAGCCGCCGTTTCCAATATTATTCAATTTCGAAAAAACTTTCCAAAACTAAAAATAGTTGTTTTGACGAAAAACTATCGATCCTCTAAAGAAATTCTTGATCGGGCATACGAACTAATCCAGCACAATAATCCCGATAGGCTGGAGGCGGTCGAGAAAATTGACAAAAAGCTTGTTTCCCAAAGAGAGATAAGGGGAGAGGAAATCGATTTTATCCACGCAGACAGAGTAGAAAACGAGGCGGAGTCGGTTGTAAAAAAAATAGAAGAAATAAAAAAGGACAAAGAAATTGAATGGAGGGACTTTGCGATACTTGTTCGGGCCAATAATCACTTCGAACCTTTCGGCAGGGCTCTGGCAAGAAAGGGAATTCCCTACCAATTTTTGGGACCGGGGAGACTTTTTAAGCAACCCGAAGTAGTGGATCTGATTTCTTATCTTAAGGTTCTTTATAACCTTGAAGACTCGGTTTCTTTTTACCGGCTTTTATCAATTGATTATTTTGATATTTCCTCACGTGATCTGGTGAGCGTTGGCAACTATGCCAGAAGATTTAATAAAACCTTTTTTGAGTCGTGCGAAGGAATTGATTCTGTTTTTGTCTCGAAAGAAACACAAGAAAAAATCAAAAAGATTTTGGAAATTATTAATAGACACCTAAAACTGATTAGGCGCGAAACCGCCGGGCAACTTCTTTATTATTTCCTTTCCGACACCGGACTTTTGCAAAAAATGTTGTCGCCCGAAACACCGGAAGCCGAAAAGAAGGCGGCCAACGTTTCTAAATTTTTCGACAAACTAAAAACATATGAAGTTGATCACGAGGACGCAACCGTTCCGGCTATTGTAGATTGGCTGGAATTGGCTAGCGAACTCGGGGAGTCGCCTTTGGCCGCCGATAGCGATTGGGTAGCGAATAATGCCGTAAATATTCTTACGGTTCACTCCGCCAAAGGCTTGGAATTTGGGATAGTCTTTTTGGTAAATCTGGTGGACTCGAGATTTCCGACAATTGAGAGGCGTGAGCAAATACCGATCCCCGATGCATTGATTAAAGAAGTTTTGCCGGTTGGGGATTATCATTTGGAGGAGGAGCGAAGGCTTTTTTATGTGGGCATGACTCGCGCGCGAGATTTACTTTTCTTTTCAGCCTCTGATTACTACGGCGAAGGCAAAAGAGAAAAGCGACTTTCCCCCTTTATTTTTGAAGCACTGGGGGAGCAGGCTGTTTCCAGTGAATTTATGCCCCAGTCCGGTAAACAGTTGTCTTTTCTCGACTATAAACCCATACAAGAACCGGTCGTTAGTCAGCGGTCGCAACCCTTACACATCGATTATTTATCCTATTCTCAAATCGAAACTTTTCGAATATGCCCTCTTCACTTCAAGCTTAAGTATATTTATAAAATACCGACCCCCCCGTCGTCTGCCCAAAGTTTCGGAAATACCTTCCACGCTTCGATGAAAGCTTTTTTTGAGACTTTAGCATCGGGGGAAAAACCGACGGAAAAATTAATGTATAAAATCTTAGCTGAAAAATGGATAGCCGAAGGATATTTGGGTAAAAAACACGAGCAGGGTTCTTTTGAAAAAGCAAAGAAGTTTCTAAAACATTATCTACAAAACTATTTTGATTCCAAAATACAACCGATTGCCATGGAACAACCTTTTGTCGTGAGACTTGATGGTCTAAGGGTCGGAGGAAAAATAGATAGAGTGGATTTCCACGATGATATTTTGGAAATTATTGATTACAAAACCGGAGCGAATGCCCTTTCGCAAAAAGACGCGGATAAAGACCTACAGCTTTCCATTTATGCCCTGGCGGCAACTTCAATTCCGGAGTTTCCCTTCGCCAAATCCCCTGAAAAAGTAAAACTCTCGCTTTACTATTTCGATAACCCACAAATTGTATCAACGACCAGAACGAAAGAAGAACTGGAAGAAGCAAAAAAAGTTATTGAGGATTATAAAAAACAAATCGAGGCCTCAGACTTCAGATGTTCGGGAAATATGCTTTGCCAAAATTGCGAGTATTCACTTTTTTGCAGAACCGAGGGTTAAATCGAAAACTCCTAATCTTCCTTTCACCGGTACCAATTTGTTTAGGGGTCTAATGTTTCTTAGAAACCAACTGTATGCGCCCGGGTAAACTTTGATACAGGCTCTTTTTTCGTGGGATTTTTCCATCGGTTCTATATGGTGAAGATTTACGATACAAAGAGCGTATCCGGCAGGTTCAATTTTGGGATTTTTTGAAGAACAGATAACAAGATCGCCCCGGTAGGGAATTGTCCATTTTCTTGTCTCGATTGTTTTTTTACCTTGTGCAATCAAATTCGCCCAGGGTTGTTTGAGAGAAATTGCCTTATAAACCTTTTTCATAGAGGAACTTTAATTTTGGTAAATGTTCCGGGATAGTAAACTTCGTGGCCGCCAAAGGATTTCTTGAAGTGAGTAAAGCCTTTCCAGGATTTGTTGGGAAATCGCTTATCATATGTTCCTTCGAAATCAAAAACTTTTGCGCCTAATTTTTTAGCCCATAAAATTCCTTGCCAGACAATTTGGTATTGGGCAGACACCTTTCGGCCTTCTTTATTGGTAAAGGCCTGCCAGTAGTAGGCAATTCTATCTCCGATCAAAAAAATTGCTCCCGCCTGCGCTAAAGCTTCGGCGGGCAAGCCGGCTGAGATAAATAAAGAGTTTTTGCCAAAGGATTTTTTCAGGGCGAGTAAATGTGAAAGCGGCGGAACGTATCTTTTTAAGCCGACTGATTTTTTCCAGGCATTTCTAAATTCTTCGATGTTTTCTATTTCTTTGCATTTATTATTTTTGGTTTTTCGAACTAAATAACGTGCGTCTTTTTTGAGGTTTACCAAAATTATGTTTTCGGATTTGGTTAAATCAAGCTGTAAAGTTTTGGTAGGAAGATAGGGAGACCTGCATAATTTATAGCCGACCGATTTTAAAAATTTGGCGTCAAGTTCGGCCTTTGGCTCGACAATTATCTGAAATGCCTTATGTTTTGCACTTAATAACTTAATATCGTTATATCGCAGCTCCTCTGGTCTTTGCAGTTTTAATACCGAACCCAAGAGGGGAACTTTTTTTATAAAATAATTTGTTTCGGATAATCTTTCGACTTCCCAGCCGATTTGTCTCAAATACTTGGCATATTGGAGAGTTTGTCTTATGTCGGTCATTATAAATAACTACGATGATTAGAATCATCGTAGTGGTTTTCAGAAACTATATTTAGAAAAACCAAGTTTTGCTTTTAACCTAAGTATTATCCACCGGAGAGACTCGGCTGCTTGATAAAAATAATAAAGCGGTTTATTAATGACCAAATCCCAACTGCCCAAAAATTCGACGACATTTGGGTTATAACCTTCCTTAAAACGGGTAAAACCTTTCCCTTCTTCCCGCCCCCATAAATCAAAGGTTTTAAGGCCTAATTTTTTACCGAAGCGAATTGCCTCCCACATAATTAAATTATTGGCCATGACGTTTTTATACTTATCAGTCGACGCCCCGTATGGGTAATAAAGGCAGTCCTTCCAGACAAAAACTATCCAGGTAGTAATTATTTCCCCTTTATAAACCGCCGTTAGCAGATGGGCAATCGGTGGTTTGTGATTGGTGATTTGTGATTGGTGAAGGAATTTCCACATGAGCTTGTGGTACTTCTCGGTATGAGCGTAAAAGCCCTGCCTTATTACGGTTTCTTCGGTTAACTTGAGGTATTTATTAAATGCCTTATCGGAATTATCCTCGACGACCTTGATTTTATTTTTTTGGGCAACCCGAATGTTATAGCGCGTTTTGGGATGAAAACTGGCAAAAAGCTCTTCTTCGGATTTTGTCAAATCGATTATAAAAGTTGCGGGCGTAAAAAGGCGCTTGCCCTTTACTGCTCCGCTTATTGTTAGAAGAGAAATTGTCTGCCTCCTCTCTTTTTCCTGGGGGACATAGTTGGGTTCCATTTTAATAAAAATGAGTTTTTCTTTTATCCCTAAACTTATTAAGAACTTAAGCAATTCTTTGGTCGGCTTCGGTCCTTTAAGAAATATGGCCAGCTTAAGCGGGAAGAACGGAATTTTGTGGAGAGTCAAAAGTCCGTATTTTGTCTTAATAACCTCATTTCCCCAGGCTTCTCTAAAATGTGCCCACGCCTCGCTTTGGATAGGATGGGTGGCAATTATATTTAGATTTTCTTCAGCCATCTTGGTTAAGATATTTTTCGATAATATCATCGAAAGTTCCTTTGATGCTCTCTGTTTTTAGCGGACTACTAATATCGAAATAATTTTTTGCTTCAATTAGCGCTTCCGGAATATCAATTATAAATCTTGAAGGAGGATTTGATGTTTTTTCACCGAAATAGAGACGGCGCGTTGCATAGGAAAGGTATAAAAGTTTTTTTGCCCGCGTAATCCCGACGTAAGCCAGTCGTCTTTCTTCCTCAAGCTCTCCCGCGTCCCAAAGAGAGCGCGAGTGCGGGAAAAGACCCTCCTCCATTCCGACAATAAAAACAATCGGAAATTCCAACCCCTTTGCGGCGTGGAGGGTCATTAAAGTTACAGCGTCCTTTTTGGTATCTTGTCCTATTTTAGCCTTGGTCATCGACTCCTGCACTTCAACCAAAGAAACGTTTTCCAAAAATTCGTTAATGTTGGGGAATTCGGTTGCCACCGAGCGGAGTTCTTTAATATTTTCGAGTCTGGCCAAATTTTCCTCGGTCTCCTTTTGATAAAGGTCCAAATAGCCGGTTTTGTCTAAGACAATATCGAGCAAATCCAGCGTGGAATAATTTTCGATATCTTTGATTTCCTCTTTTTTGAACTTCTCAAACTTTTCGGCACGCCTTACCCCCAATTTGGCGATCCTTCTTTTGGAGACGGCATCTCTGGGATTTACCAGAATTCTTAAGAATGAGAGGGCGTCTTTTACTTCTTTCCGATCGTAAAACCGTGTTCCTCCGACCAAAACATAAGGGATTCCCGCATGAAGTAGTGCCTCTTCTAAAACACGGGACTGGGCATTGGTTCTATAAAGTACGGCAATGTCCAAAAAGCATATTTCCTGTTTTGTTAATTGGACAACCTGGTCAACCACAAAAGAAGCCTCGTCGAGTCCGTTTTTCGCCGAATATAATTTTATTTTTTCTCCGGTCGCATTGTTTGTCCAGAGCTTTAGGATAGGATGAGAGGTATTTTTGGAAATTACACAGTTGGCAGCATCCAGAATATTTTGCGTAGAGCGGTAATTTTGTTCAAGGTTAACGATTTTAATATTAGGAAAATCGCGGATTAAGTAATTAATGTTCCGAAAGTCAGCGCCACGCCAAGAATAAATTGATTGCGATGCGTCTCCAACGGCCGTTAGGTCTTTTCTTCTCCCGACCAAAAGCTTGGTTATTGTGTACTGAATTTTATTAGTATCCTGCCACTCATCGACAAAGATATGAGTCAGTCTTGTCTGCCACTTACTTAAATCCTCGGGAGCTTCTTTAAAAAGCTCAACGGCCCTAATCAGTAAATCATCAAAATCCAGAGCACCGACTTCTTTAAGCAGTTTTTCGTAATAAGTCCAAACCTTAAAAACTATTTCTTGCCAGTCGCCCTTTATATATTCTGCAAATTCGGTCACCTTTACCATTTGATTTTTTGCATCCGATATTTCACCCAGCACAGCCGTTGGGTTATAGGAATCTGTTGATAGATTTAATTCCTTGAAAATTTGTTTAATCGTGTCTTTCTGGTCCCCTTCGTCATAAATTAAAAAATTAGGCGGAATTCCGATATCTTTGCCGTCGATTCTTAAAATCTTTGCACAAAAGGAATGGAAAGTTCCCGAAAAGGGCGGTGTGGTCCCTGTAAGGGTAAAAACTCTTTCTTTCATTTCTCCGGCAGCTTTATTGGTAAAAGTAAGAAGTAAGGTATTTTCCGGTTTTACCAACTGTTTGGCGAGAAAGTAAGCTACCCTGTGGGTCAACACTTTGGTTTTTCCGCTACCGGCTCCGGCTAAAACCAGGAGCGGCCCATCGGTGTAGGTTACCGCTTCTTTTTGTTGCTTATTTAAATCGGTAAGTAAGCCCTTTTCCTTTATCATTCAAATGAAATACAATTACTGTTACGAGCTTAATTCTAACATGGAGGATAACTTACCCCAACCGAAACCTTTATCCAAGACAAAGATGGCCCTCTCCAGAATAAAAAGAAGAATTTTAAAGCATGTTTGGCTAGCTCGTGCCGGGGTGGTCGGTCTTAGTTTCTTGGGCGTATATCTAACTTTTGTTATCGTTGGCTTTATTCTCGGCAAGACTTCTTTGGGTAACTTTATTGAACTGTCCGGTGATTTTTTCTTTACGCCGAAAGAAAAAATTCAGAGTATGGAGGGAAGAACCAATGTCCTTATTTTAGGCAAAGGCGGTTCAGGACACGAAGCGCCCGATTTAACCGATACAATTATCCTTGCTTCCTTTTCTCACCAAAACCCGGACCTTAAGCTTATTTCGCTTCCGCGGGATATTTGGATAAGCGAGTTTAGGGCCAAACTTAACAGCATGTACTTTTGGGGCAACCAGAAGGTTCCGGGCGGGGGAATTGTAATGGCCAAATCGGTTGTCGAAGAAATTAGCGGACAGAAAGTACAATACGCGGTTGTTATAGATTTCTCGGGTTTTACCAAAATTATCGACACCTTAGGCGGGGTTGAGGTTGAAGTAGACATCGCATTCACCGACAAAAAGTATCCCCTACCGGGCAAAGAAAATGACGAATGTTCGGGTGATCCGGAATATAAATGTCGGTACGAAATTCTTCAATTTGAAAAGGGAACGCGGGCAATGGACGGAGTAACGGCTCTTAAATTCGCCCGGTCAAGAAATGCAGAGGGCGATGAGGGAACCGATTTGGCACGGGCTGCGCGCCAGGAGAAGATAATAAGGGCGATTGTCAAACGCGCCCTTTCGCCAAAAATAATATTCTCCCCAAGGAAAATAGCCAACTTGTTTAAAATAGTAAAGGGTTCTTTAGAGACCGATTTAAGCGATTCGGCCTCGGCCATCCTGATAAGAAGAGCAATCTCCGCCCAAAATAATTTGAAAACTCTGGCTCTACCCGGGTCGCTTCTGGAAAATCCTCCCAAGTCGATAAAATTCGATTATCTCTATGTTTTTGTTCCCAAGGATTTAAGTTGGGAACAAATTCATAAATGGTTTAATTGCACTCTCGAAGGAATTAATTGTAATTGATTATCTGATAAATTTTTGTTTCTTCTGTATTAAAAACTACTCGACCGATTTCTCCAAACTTTTTTTCCGATAACCTAGGAAATTTCTCTTTCTCGAATTCTCCAACGACGACATAAGAAACGTTGTATTTCTTAAGAAGCTCTTTTACTTCTTGGTGATTTTCCGAAAGGTAGATAGTCGAGATCTCAGCCACCCGACTTTGGGGAATTTGGGCAGAACCCCGCCAAAGCCATTCGTGGACAAACCAGCCGGAGACGGTTGGCAAACCCGAATAAGCAGAAATCACATTATAGTCGGTATAAGAATCTCCCGGTG
>Ga0315273_10012559_pt1 | contig 10871 bp, 7 predicted proteins | sample YL17G02_0_MG_FD_205753 | JGI IMG/M metagenome (GOLD analysis project Ga0315273, IMG submission 205753) | Sediment microbial communities from Yellowstone Lake, YNP, Wyoming, USA - YL17G02_0 | ecosystem: Environmental > Aquatic > Freshwater > Lake > Sediment | place: USA: Wyoming | collected... | reverse complement strand
CCTCAAGGTGGCCAACGCCATGATGGACCAGGGAGTGGTGTGATCGACCGCGGGAGACGGCCGGCGGCCATGCCCGGCGGCGCTGCGCCGCGCCCGGGGGCGCCCGCTCATGCCTGACCCGACCCGACCCGAGAACCCAGAGTGGCGGCACTCGTACGACTTCCAGCACCTCATGGCCAGGCGGGTGGAGAACATCATCCTGGTCTCGAGCAAATACGATACGTTCATCCTACAGGAGGACGGCCAGCTCAACGAGCTGCTGCTGAACGAGTTCCTCGACCTCAACCTCCACCACACCACCGGCCTGCGCCACGTGGCTACGGGAGCGGAGGCGATCGCGCTGGCTTCCACCGAGAGCCGCTTCAACCTGATCGTTACGGCCGTGAATGTGGGCGACATGGGCGCGGCCGAACTGGCGCTGAAGGTCAGGGGGGCGGGGCTGGACATCCCGGTCATCCTGCTGGCCTACGATGGCGGCGAGCTGGCCGAATACATGGCCAACCACGACACGAGCGCCCTGGAGCGCATCTTCCTCTGGCAGGGCGACTCGCGCATCCTGCTGGCCATAACCAAGTACGTGGAGGACAAGCAGAACGTCGCCTACGACACGGGCGTGGCGGGCGTCCAGATCATCCTGCTGATCGAGGACAACATCCGCTATTACTCGTCGTTCCTGCCCACGATCTACACGGAGATCATCAACCACTCGCAGTCGCTCATCACCGAGGGCGTGAACGTGGCCCACAAGATCGTGCGCATGCGGGCCCGGCCGAAGATCCTCCTCTGCAACAGCTTCGAGGAGGCCTGGGACTACTTCACCGCCTACCGCGAGGACGTGCTGGGCGTCATCTCCGACATCGAGTTCCCTCAGGAGGGCCGGCTCAACCCCCTCGCCGGCGCCGAGTTCGCCCGCAAGGTCAGGTCCGCCTACCGCGACATCCCGGTACTCCTCCAATCCAGCCGCCCGGACAGCGAAGCGGTGGCCCGTGAGGTGGGGGCCGACTTCCTGCTGAAAGGCTCGCCCACGCTCTTGGAGGACCTGCGCAGCTTCATCGTCGAGAACTTCGCCTTCGGCGACTTCATCTTCCGGCTTCCGGAAGGCACCCCCGTCGGGCGGGCTACGAACCTGAAGAGCCTACTCGAACTGCTACGCACCGTCCCCGCGGAGTCGATCGCCTACCACGCCGGGCGGAACGACTTCTCCCGCTGGCTGAAAGCCCGCACGGAGTTCCACCTGGCCCATCATCTCCGGCCCCGGACAGCCGCCGACTTCGACACCGTCGAGGACCGCCGGACATATCTCATCGAGGAGATCAACGCCTACCGCCGGGAGCAGACCCGGGAGTCGGTGAGCGACTTCGACCCCGGTTCGTTCGATCCGGAGAACAGCTTCGCCCGCATCGGGGAGGGCTCCCTGGGAGGCAAGGCGCGGGCGCTGGCCTTTGTCCGGCATCTGCTTCGGGATTTCGGCGTCGTGGATCAGTTCGAAGGGATGCAGATCACCGTGCCGCCCTGCCTCGTCCTCAGCACCGACATCTTCGATCACTTCCTGGACGAAAACGACCTGCGCCACTTCGCCATGGCGAGCGACGACGAGGAAGAGATAGAACGGCGCTTCGTGGCCGCTGTCTTCCCCGAGGAGATCGAGCGCCGGCTGGCCGCCTACCTGGATCTGGCCCGGTACCCCCTGGCCGTGCGCTCGTCGAGCCTGCTCGAAGACTCGCAATACCAGCCGTTGGCCGGCGTCTACCAGACCTACATGCTGCCCAACAACCACGCCGGCGACGCGGTGCGCCTGCAGCAACTGGTGCGGGCGGTGAAGCGGGTCTACGCGTCCGCCTTCCTCGCGTGCGCCAAGAACTACTTCAAAGTCACCCCATACCGTCTCGAGGAAGAGAAGATGGCGGTGATCATCCAAAAGATGGTCGGATCGCGCCACGGGAGCCGCTTCTACCCGAGCTTCGCCGGGGTGGCCCGCTCGCACAACTTCTATCCCACCGGCCCCCTCGCGGCCGAGGACGGTGTGGTGGCGATGGCCCTGGGGTTGGGAAGGACGGTCGTCGACGGGGGCCGGGCGCTGTCCTTCTCCCCCAAGCATCCGCGGCACATCCTGCACTTTTCCACGGCCAAGGACATGCTGGCGCATTCGCAGAGGGAGTTCATCGCCGTCGAGATGGAGGGTGACGGCGAGGTGACCGAGCGCCATCATCCCCTCGCCGTGGCCGAGGCCGACGGGACCCTCGGCTTGGTGGCTTCCACCTACAGCCCCGAGAACGACGCGGTGTACGACGGCATCTCGCGACCGGGGGTCCGCTTGGTCAGCTTCGCGCCCCTCCTCAAGCGGCGGACTCTGCCGCTCTCCGCGGTCTTCGATCGCCTGATGGAGCTGGGCCGGTGGGGCATGAACACCGAGGTGGAGATCGAGTTCGCAGTGGAGTTATCCACTACCCCGGGCAAGCCCGCGGAGTTCGGCTTCCTGCAGATGCGGCCGATGGCGCTGTCGCGCGAGCTGGAGGAACTGGACACGGACAACGTGCAGCCCGAACAGGTGCTGGTGCGGTCGAGCAGCGTTCTGGGGAACGGCACGTTCGCTCACCTCCGGGACGTGGTCGCCGTGGACTACGAGCGGTTCGACCGGGGCAAGAGCGCCGAGATAGCCCTGGAGGTGGCCCGGCTCAACGCCCAGCTCGTCGCCGAAGGCGTGCCCTACATCCTCTTCGGCCTGGGCAGATGGGGTTCGGCCGATCCCTGGCTCGGCATACCGGTGACCTGGGAGCAGATATCCGGCGCCCGGGTGATCGTGGAATCGGGGCTCAAGGACATGAAGGTCACTCCTTCGCAGGGGAGTCACTTCTTCCAGAACCTGACCTCCTTCCGGGTCGGCTACTTCACCGTGAACGCCGAGGAGGGTGAGGGCTTCGTGGACTGGGACTGGTTGGCGGAGCAGCCGGCCGTCACGGACAGCGGCTACGTCCGCCGCCTGCACTTCGACGAGCCTCTCATGGTTGCGATAAACGGGAAGCGCCAGCGAGGGGTGATCCTGAAACCAGCGTCAGGGGACGGATAGGTTCCTTCCGGCGCAAGGGTACAGCGCGGCGCGCCTCTATAGACGGACGGGGATGCCCCGCGCCGCCATGTACTCCTTGGCCTGCCGGATCGAATACTCGCCGTAGTGGAAGATCGAAGCCGCGAGCACCGCGTCCGCGCCGCCGGTCTCGATGACCTCGACGAGATGGTCGAGCGTCCCGGCGCCTCCGCTCGCGATGACGGGTACGTTGACCGCCTCGGCCACCGCCCGGGTGAGCTCCAGGTCGTAGCCGTCCTTGGTCCCGTCGCGGTCCATCGAGGTGAGCAGTATCTCGCCCGCCCCCAGTCCCACGGCGCGGACGGCCCACTCGACGGCATCGAGGCCGGTGGGGATGCGCCCTCCGTTCAGGTAGGCCTCCCAGTGGGCGCCGCTTGGATCCGGGCCGATGGTTTCGCGCCCGACCCCACCCGGCCCGCCGGGCGGCGAAGCCACCCGCTTGGCATCGATGGCCAGGACCACGCACTGGGAGCCGAAGCGCCGAGCGCAGGCCGAGATAAGCTCGGGATCCCGGATGGCCGCCGAGTTGAGCGAGACCTTATCGGCGCCGGCCCCGAGTAGGGCCCGCACGTCTTCTTCGCTCCGGATCCCGCCCCCGATGGTGAACGGTATGAAAAGCTCCTCGGCGCAGTGCCGGGCCAACTCGACGATGGTGTCGCGCTTCTCGTGCGAAGCGGTGATGTCGAGGAAGACGACCTCGTCGGCTCCCTCCTTGTCGTAGCGCGAGGCCAACTCCACCGGGTCGCCGGCATCCCGGATGTCGACGAAGTTGGTGCCTTTTACCACGCGACCTTTGTCGATATCCAGGCAGGGGATGATCCGCTTCAGCAGCATCAGCTACCACCCGCCGCGCTGTCGGCCGCCGCGCCGTCTCGGGAGGCGCCGGCCGCACCGCTGCCGGCCGGACCACCCGGCGTCTCGGAGCTCGGCGCGATGCCGTCGAGTATCTCGAGAGCCTCAGCCACCGTGAAGCGCTTCTCGTACAGCGCCCGTCCGGCGATGACGCCGGTGACACCCAGAGGTTCGAGTAGCTTCAGGGCCCGAAGATCGTCAAGGCTGGTGACCCCGCCCGAGGCGATTATCTCCACAGAGCTGTTCTCGGCCAGTTCGCGCAGACCCTCCAGATTGACGCTCTCCATCATGCCGTCCCGGCTGATGTCGGTGTAGAGCACCTCGCGCACGCCCCGCACCTCCAGTTCTCGGACGAGATCGAGCGCGGTCACGCCACTCTGCTCCTGCCAGCCCCGCGTCTTGACCAGCCCTCCCTCGGCGTCGACGGCCACCACGACCCGGTCGGCGCCCAGCAGCTCGAGCGCGCGCTCCAGAAACACCTTGTCCTCCACGGCGCTGGTCCCGAGCACGGCTTTGGCCACCCGGCTCCGCCGGAACAACTCCAGGGCCGCTTCATCCCTAAAACCTCCCCCGGCTTCCACCGGGATCGGCACCGCCTCGGCTATCGCCCGGATCAGATCGAAGTTGCGGGGGGTCCCTTCCCGGGCGCCGTCGAGATCGACGACGTGAAGGAACCGGGCCCCCTCCGCCACCCAGGACCTGGCCATCGCCACGGGGTCGTCGCCGAACACGGTCTCGTCGGCGAAGTCGCCCCGCCGGAGTCGCACGCAGCGGCCGCCCTGGATATCGATGGCAGGCAGAAGCCTCATGCGCCCGCTCCCACACCGCCGGACCCGCCGCGCTCGAGCGAAAGAGCGTCTCTGACGCCCAGGCCCGCTTTGCGGGCGAAGTTGCGGTAGAAGCGCAGGCCAAGGGTGCTCGATTTCTCCGGGTGGAACTGCACCGCGGCTAGGTTGCCGGCCTCGATCCCCGACACGAACGTCACCCCGTCGTAGTCGGTCATGCACAGGACATCGCCGGGTGAACGGGGCACCACCGCGTAGCTGTGGACGAAGTAGAACGCGGACCCGTCCGGTATCCCGTCGAAGAGGTCCGAGCAGGTGCACAACTCGGCCTGGTTCCAGCCGATGTGCGGCACCTTCACCGTCGCCGGCAGAGCCCGCACGTCGCCGCGGATCAGTCCCAGCCCCGGGACGCCTGGGTCTTCCTCGCTGCCCTCGAAGAGAACCTGGAGGCCAAGACAGAGCCCGAGAAAGGGCACCCCCGCCTTCATCCGCTCCACGAGAGGCTCGATCAGCCTTCTGCTCTCCAGCTGCTCCATCGCGGCGCCGAAGGCTCCCACTCCCGGCAGCACCAGCGCGGCCGCATCCTTGATCGCCCTAGGATCGGACCCGACCACGGCCGCCACACCCACGTGCTCGAACGCCTTCTGCACCGAGCGCAGATTGCCCGAGCCGTAGTCGACGATGTAGAGAGCGCCGCTTCTTGTCGTTCTTGGCGACGGAGCGGTAGGACTCACAAGACCCCTTTGGTCGAGGGGATGCCGGTGGCCCGGGGATCGGGGGTCACCGCCTGCCTCAACGCTTTGCCGAAGGCCTTGAAGACCGCCTCGATGGTGTGGTGAACGTCGCCCGCTGCCAATACACGAACGTGCATGGTGATGCGGGCATGATTGACGACCGCCCGGAAGAACTCCGCCACCAACCCGGCGTCGAACCCGGCGATCGCCTCGCCCACCGGGCCGCCCTCATAGGCGAAGTAGGGCCGCCCGCTCAGGTCGAGGGCCACAAGGACGAGGGACTCGTCCATAGGGACAAGTATGCTTCCGTACCGGTTGACGCCTCGCTTGTCGCCCACAGCCTCGGCCAGCGCCGTTCCCAGGCAGATGCCCACATCCTCCACAGTGTGATGGCCGCCCGTCTGCAGGTCACCCTGGGCCTCGACGGTGAGGTCGAAGAGGCCGTGGCCGGCCACCAGTTCCAACATGTGGTCGAAGAAGCCCAGGCCGGTTGCGATAGACGCCTTGCCGGAGCCGTCGAGGTCGAGTCTGACCGCCACGCTCGTCTCCCGAGTCTTGCGCTCGACAGTCGCTTTGCGGCTACCCGCGTGCTGAGGTCTAGGGGCGGTCTCGGGCTGCACTATCGCCTCCCTGGTCGAAGTTGCGGCCGGGCCTGATTTCTCGGAGGATAACACAGGCTCGCGGGGCTGCCGCCGCGGCGCAGCCGCTGGGGCGCGGCGCCCCTGGTCGGGGACCCGCGCGGCGCAGCCGCGCCGGCGGCTCGCCCGCCGGTCAAACTTCAAGCCAAACCGCCGCAGCGCCGATAGAAGCACGTAGTGTGGCCTCAGAGAGGAGACTTGGGAGACCTATGGGCGTCGACCGTCGTGTGGTGGCCGGAGGAGCGGTGCTTGTCGGCTCCGTCGTGGTCGTTTACGCCCTCACGCGGGTCTTGTCGGCAGGCTCCGCGGCGACGCTCGTGGACATCGCCGTGCCTGTCCTGGAAGTGGCAGCCCTCGTCCTTACCTGCTTGGCCTGTCGAAAGAACGCCGGGAGCCCGTATCGCTGGACATGGATGCTGCTCGGCCTATGGCTCGCGGCCAACCTGTTCGCCGATATCGCCTGGGCCTGGTACGAAGTGGTCTTGCGGGTCCCCCTGCCCTCTCCCTCCGTCGCCGATTTCGGCTACCTCATCTCCTATCCCTTGGCCTTCGCGACCGTCGTGTTTTCCGCCTGGAAGGCTGCCGGCCGTCTGCGGGCGCTGGAAGCGGGGCTCGACGCGTTTATGGTCACTCTCGGCGCGGCGGGGCTGGCTTGGCCGCTGCTGCTGGCGCCGATGCTGGAGTCCTCCACGCCTGGCCCCGCGAATTTGATCAGTCTGGCCTACCCGCTGGGTGACCTCGTCGTGATCATGGCATTCGCCTCTCTTCTGCTCGGTTCTTTCCGCGAGCGCCCACCCCGTTTTCTGATCGTCATATGGATCGCCTTCGTCGTCCAGGTCGTGGCCGACTCGCTCTACTTCGTGAGCGTGGCGCAGGCTGGGAGCTACAAGTCGGGAGACCTGCTCGACTCTATCTGGGCTCTTGTCTTTGCCCTTGCGGGCGTCGCCGGGCTTATGGGGCTGTATCCCAAGGGAAAACAGGCGGTGGCCGCGGGAGGCGAGAAAGCCGCGCTCTTCCGTGCCCCTCGCGCCCGGGGTGTGGCACTGACTCACCCCCGCATGGTTCTGCCGTATCTCGCCGTACCGCTCGTCGGGGCGATGATCTACATGCAGATCGCCCGCTTCGGGGCGACCTGGAACACCGATGTCCAGGTCCTCGCGTTTGTCGGGCTGGGGCTCGTGGCACTTCTGGTCCTCAGACAGTACGTCACTCTGCTGCACAATCGTAAGCTGAACGCAGGCCTCTCGGAGCTCTCCCGCGAGCTCGGCGATCGCGTCCACGTGCTGGCCGACCTGACGGAGCGGCTTGAGGAGCTGAACGCCCGCGCGCTCCACCTCAACAGTCTCCGAGCCCTCCCGGAGATCATGCAGGGGGGGCTCGAGCTCGCCTGCTCTGTCACGAGGTCTCCGGCCGCCTGGATAACCCTCAGACACGACGACGGGACCGAACCGGTGGCGGCGAGATTCGGAGCTGCCGAAACAGTCCCGGAGCTGGGATCGACATCCACGCCGCACCTGCCGGTGGACCAACGCGTACAGGAAGTCGCGTTGGAGGCCAGGGGCGAGAAGATCGGCTCGCTCTGGTTGCTGAAACCGCCCACGGGTGAGGAGGGCCCCGACCTTGTTCAGGCGGTGGGAGCCCAACTGGCCGTCGCCATCGACAACACCAGGAGATATGAAGCAGCGCTCCGGCTCGCCGAGAGGGACCCGCTCACCGGCCTTCTGAACCACCGCCGGATACACGAGCGGCTCGCAGTAGAAGGAAGGCGCGTCCAGCAGCGCGGCGGCGAGTTGTCGGTCGTCATGATCGATCTCGACGATTTCAAGCTGCTCAACGACACCTATGGCCACCCCGCGGGCGACCGGGTCCTCGGCCAGGTGAGCGAGGCGATAAAGGGAGTGCTCAGGCACACCGATCTTGCAGGCCGGGTGGGCGGTGACGAGATGATGCTCGTCCTTCCCGGCACAGACAGAGAAGGGGCTATGCGGCTGGCCGAAAGGCTGCGCGAAATCTTGCGCTCCGCGCCTTTCATGGCGGGCAAGGACCAGGCCATACCCTTGAGGCTGAGTCTGGGCGTGGCCACGTATCCGAGCGACGCCGACACGCTGGCGCATCTGGTGGGAGCCGCGGACGCGAGCCTCTACGCCTCCAAGCAGCGCGGTGGAGACACGATCACCGAAGCCAGCGCCGAGCAGGCGCCGCGGACCGAGGGCGCCGGCCTGGGCGAAGTCGCGAGCCGGCTGATGGACGTCGTTGGGGCCAGAGACCATTACACCCGCAGGCACTCCGATCAGGTCACGGCGCACGCCGTCCGGCTGGGAGAGGCCTTTGGGCTTTCCGAGGAGTCGCTGGAAACGCTGAGGTTGGCCGCCATGCTTCACGACGTGGGCAAGATCGGCGTGCCCACCCGGCTGCTCCGCAAACCAGGGCCTCTCACCGAAGACGAGGAGATATCGGTGCGCAGGCATGTAGACATAGGCGAAACGATCATCCGCGACCTGCCCCGCGTGGCCGAGGTGCTCGAGGCGGTCCACGCCCATCACGAATGCTACGACGGCTCCGGCTACCCGGTGGGCCTGTCGGGGGAGGACATACCCGTGATGGCGCGCATCCTGGCCGTCGCCGATGCCTATTCGGCTATGACGGTGGACCGGCCGTATCGCAGGAAGTTGACCGGCGAGCAGGCGCGGGACGAGTTGCTGAAGGTCGCCGGGACCCAGTTGGACCCCGACCTGGTCGAGAGATTCGTGAACAACCTCGAGGACGTACCCTCGGCTCCCTACGCCGCTGTCGGCTAGTCGCCTTCGGTACGGAGCTCCGCCGAAAGGCGGTGGAAGAAGAAGCCTTCGCTGTCCGCCACCCGCGCGAGCCGCGGGGTAAGGAGCCGGGCGGCATCCGCCGGCATCTCCACATAGGACGACTTGCGCATGAAGGTGTCGACGGAAAGGGGCGACGAGAAACGGGCCGAACCCCCGGTTGGGAGCACGTGGTTGCTACCGGCGATGTAGTCGCCGAACGCGGTGGGCGTGCCGTGGCCGAGAAAGATCGCCCCGGCCGAACGCACCTGAGCCACGAATGCGCGCGGGTCGGCCAACTGGATCTCCAGGTGCTCGGGCGCGTACGAGTTCACAAGGACGGCCGCCAGAGCCAGAAAGTCCTCGCCGGCGGCCGGGTAGAAGGCCCAGAAGCGCCGGGCGCCCAGGCCGGCGCCGGAGGCGCCGCGCTCCGCTCCCGCGGCCGCGTTCCGGCCGCCCGGCGCCCCGCCCGGGCGCTCCGCGACGAGGCGCGCGACCGCCGCCTCCACCGCCTCGCACATCTCCTTGGTCTCGGCGATGACCAGCGCCTCCGCCCCGCTCCCATGCTCCTCCTGGGCGAGCATGTCGGCAGCGATCCAGTCGGGATGAGCGGTGGAGTCGGCCACCACCAGGACTTCGCTGGGGCCGGCCAGGCTGTCGATGCCGACGCTCCCATACACTTGGCGTTTGGCCTCCATGACGTATGCGTTGCCGGGACCGCAGATGACGTCCACCCGCGGGATGGTCTCGGTCCCGTATGCCAGCGCCGCGATCGCTTGGGCCCCTCCTACCCGGAACACGCGCTCGATGCCCATGAGCCGAGCCGCGGCCAGCACCGACGGATTGACCGCTCCGTCCCGGCCGGGCGGAGTGCAGATCGACAACTCCTCCACGCCGGCCACCAGCGCCGGCACCGAGTTCATGATCACCGTGGAGGCGTAGGCGCCCAGGCCGCCAGGCACGTACAACCCGGCCCGCTCGACGGGCACATGGCGGATGCCCAGCCTCTGCCCCTGCGGGCCCACATCTTCCCAGTCGTCCCTGAGCTCGTGACGGTGGAAGAATGTGCAGTTGTCGCGGGCGGTCTGCAGAGCCTCGAGCAGCTCCGGGCCGACCGCAGCGTAGGCGGCGTCCAGGTGGGCTACGGGCACCGCGATGCTGTCTGCGCTCGCCTCCGGCCAGTCAAACCGGGCGGTGGCCTCGGCGACAGCCTGGTCCCCCCGGCTCCGGACATCGGCGACTATCGCGGCCACCCTCTCGGCTATCTCCCGGCTGGATTCGTCCGGCGGCCGCAGAGACGCGACCGTCGAAGGGACTGCCGCCAGGGTGAGCGCCTCGATCCTCATGGCCGCCTCGCCTGCGCCTTCCCCACGCCCGCTATGTACCGGTTCCGTTCCGCGCGGGGCCCTGGCAGACGCAGGCTTCACCCAGAAGGGCCTTCAGCTCCGCGAACAAGCTCGTCTGCGGATCCACCCGGAAACCGTCCCCAAAGCGCAGGCGTCGAGATGTCTCGCCGTGCCGTACGCGCAACTCCACGGAGCACGTGCCCGGGAAACGGGCCAGGATGCGCTTGAGATCGTCGATGACGGTGTACGGCAGACATTCGCCGTCCACGCTGAGGGCGACGGGCTCCAGCCCCGTCTTCGGGACGAACGCTTCGATGGCCATCGGGATGAATTTGATCTCGGCCTCGTCCTTGTGGTCGACCCGGCCCTTGATCTTGACGACCTTGTCGTCGATCAGCAACTCCCTGTGCTCCTGGTAGACGGCCGGGAAGCAGAGCATCTCCACCTGGCCCTCTAGACCCTCTACCGTGACGAAGGCCATCATCTCGCCCGATCTCTTGGTGGTTATACGCTTGACCGCGCTCACCATGCCGACGATCGTGGTTATGGTCCCGTCCGGTAGCTCGCCGAGTTGCGAGATGAGGTGCCCGGCCTCCCGCCGTATCTCGTGCCGGATGTCCTTGAGCGGGTGCGAGC
>Ga0315273_10012558_pt1 | contig 10871 bp, 10 predicted proteins | sample YL17G02_0_MG_FD_205753 | JGI IMG/M metagenome (GOLD analysis project Ga0315273, IMG submission 205753) | Sediment microbial communities from Yellowstone Lake, YNP, Wyoming, USA - YL17G02_0 | ecosystem: Environmental > Aquatic > Freshwater > Lake > Sediment | place: USA: Wyoming | collected... | reverse complement strand
CGCACGGCGCGGCGGCGCTCTCCATGGTCCACCCCGACATGGTGTCCCGCCGGGGCAAGTACGACCCCTCCAACACGCGTCCCGACGGCCGCCCGGGGCGCTCCCGCCGCGAATCGAAGTGGACTCCTGGGTTCGGAGCCGGCAAGCCGGCCCCCCGCCACGATTCGCTACGCCGCGCGGAATGGTAAAATAGATCCATCCGCTTCGAGTCGGTCGATGGCAACGAGGAGGTTCGCCTTGAGGGTGCATGCGAACGGAAACCGGGCCGACGATCTCTCCTTCCACGGAATCCGGAAAGCCGAAGCCGTCTGGTGGAACCTCTCGCGTTCGGCGCTGCTCGAGCAGTCGCTGCGGCATCGGGAAGGGCACCTGGCGGCGTCCGGTCCCCTCGTCGTGCGGACCGGCGAGTACACGGGCCGGTCCCCCAACGACCGCTTCTTCGTGCGGGAGCCCGGAAGCGATCGGTCGATCCACTGGGGAAAGACGAACCGCCCCTTCGACGCCGACAAGTACGAGGCGCTCCGGGCGCGGCTCTTCTCCTACCTCGAGGGGAGGGAGCTCTTCGTCCAGGATTGCCACGTGGGCGCGGACGAGGTGCACCGGCTCCCGATCCGGGTGATCACCGAGATGGCGTGGCACGCCCTGTTCGCCCGGAACATGTTCCTCCCCGTGACGGACCGGGAAGCGCTCCTGCGCCACGTCCCGGGGTTCACGGTCATCAGCGCACCCGGCTTCCACTCCCGCCCCGAGATGGACGGGACGCGGAGCGAGGTCTTCATCCTGATCCACTTCGGGCGCAAGGAGGTGCTGATCGGCGGATCCTTGTACGCGGGCGAGATCAAGAAGTCGATCTTCACCGTGATGAACTACCTGCTCCCCGCGGCGGGGGTCCTGCCGATGCACTGCGCGGCCAGCTACGGGCGCGACGACCAGGACGTGGCGGTCCTCTTCGGCCTCTCGGGAACGGGGAAGACGACCCTCTCCGCCGACCCGGAGCGGACGCTGGTGGGCGACGACGAGCACGGCTGGAGCGACCGCGGCGTCTTCAACTTCGAGGGGGGCTGCTACGCCAAGGTGATCAACCTCTCCCCCGGGATGGAGCCGGAGATCCACCGGACGACCGGGATGTTCGGGACGATCCTCGAAAACGTGGGGATGGACATCGAGGAGCGGCGGATCGACCTGAACGACGCATCCCTCACGGACAACACCCGTGCCTCCTATCCGCTTTCCTCCATCCCCCGGGTCGCCGCCCGCGGCGCTGTCGGCCACCCGAAGCACATCGTGATGCTGACGGCGGACGCCTTCGGGGTCCTTCCGCCGATCTCCTCGATGACGACCGACCAGGCGATGTACCACTTCCTCTCCGGCTACACGGCCAAGTTGGCCGGGACCGAACGGGGGGTCGCGGAGCCGCAGGCGACGTTCAGCACCTGTTTCGGCGGACCGTTCATGCCGCTCGACCCTTCCGTCTACGCGAAGCTCCTCGGGAAGAAGATCGCCACGCACCACGTCAAGGTCTGGCTGGTCAACACGGGGTGGACCGGTGGTCCATACGGCACGGGGCACCGGATGGGGATCGGCCACACAAAGACGATGCTCCGGGCCGCGCTCTCCGGGAAGCTGGACGGCGTCGAGATGCAGGTGGATCCGATCTTCGGATTGCGAGTGCCTGCGAGCTGCCCGGGCGTGCCGTCCGAGGTCCTGGACCCGAGGTCGACGTGGAAGGATCGCGCTGCGTATGACCATACGGCGCGAAAGCTGGCCGGGATGTTCCAGGAAAACTTCGCCCAGTACGCCGATCAGGTGACACCCGAGGTCCGGGCCGCGGGTTTCCGCAACCCGGGCTGACGGACCGTGGAAGATCCCGAATCATCGATTCCTTCGGACGCCCGTCGCTTGAGTGGAAGAGTTGTCGTTCGGCTGAAATCTAATGGTCCATCCGGTTGAAGGGAAGAACCGGTCCCCCGGTCTTTGCGCGTTTGATCGACCTCTTCACCTCGAGGCCGGCGTTGGCGGGGACGATCCGGACCTCGGGGTGCTGAAGGAAATATACCCGAAAAATCTCGTCGGCGAACGCCTGTCCGATCTCGTCGATCCCCGTAAAATCGAGGATCACGACTTTGAACCGTTCGAACCGCGCCAGCAGCCGCTTGGCTTGGGACCGGGAGACGAGTTGTTCGGCGCCGTGTTTCGCCAATCGAACGGGAACGATCGTCCGGTTGAAACCGAAATCCTTCGGGGACGCCGTGTATTTTTCGAAGATCTGCTTCACCGTGCGGTCGCTCCGGTTCCGCAACGACATGACCACGGTGGTTCCTTCCCGTGGACGATCATGATCCAGGATCCAATCTTCTTCCTCTCCCATCTCGTGAGAGAAAAACACGCCTCCGGAAAGAATCCTGTAATCGTCAAACATCCGGGAGGTGAAAAAGATCCCCTCTCCGGTGTGGCGCTCCGGATCGGTCGTCAATTTCCCTTTCGCGAGCTCGAGAATGGCATGGCGCTCGTCCTCCAGCCCCAGCTCCGCCTGAATCTTCCGGAAAATTCCGACGCCATCGTCTGCGATCCACAAGGTCGTGGTGGCAGACGTTGTCTCCACCGTTACCGTCACTCGGGTTCCGCCGGAATGGTCGATCGCGTTGTTCACCATCTCCGTGAAACCGTATTGCCAGATCCTGGACACGTTTTCGCGTAACCCGGTGAGCAGGGGGGCAACCTCCTGCCGCCAGAATCGGTCCTCCTTCAGCCCGGGAAGCGGAACGGTTACCGTCTTCGAAGTCAATATCACGAGCCCGTAAGAACGCTGCCGGGTATTCCCTTGGGCGGAAACAAGCCCTTCCTTGACCAAGCCTTGCATATGGTGATTCACGGCTTGTCGGGTGATGCCGAACCGCTCCATGGCGCATGCGGCCACATCTTTGGGATGGAGCGGAATGGAATCGAGCAAAAACTCCCGGATTTTCGATGCCCGCCTTGTCACTTTCACAACGTACCACCATACCCCCAGGGGGATTGTCAAATACTCTGATGTACATTGTCAAACATAGGGCGCGCCATTGTCAACGCTTTTCCTCGGTTCCCCCCTTAAAAAGTTTTTTTCGGACAGGTTTATCGTTTCAGGTAATCGTTTAATAAGAGGTAATTGATTTCTTTCGCCGGAAGTCAGCGCTTGAACAACACCGCGATCTCGCCCACGATGCCGCGGCGGAACGCCAGCACGCAGATGACGAAAATCGTGCCGGTGATCACGATCACCCATTCGCCGATATTCGCGCCGTAGTTCTGCAGGCTGACCACGACGATTGCACCGACGATGGGCCCGAATACCGTCCCCATCCCACCCAGCAGGGTCATCAGCACCACTTCTCCCGACATGTGCCAGTGCACATCCGTGAGAGATGCCAGCTGGAACACCAGGGTCTTCGTCGCCCCCGCCAGGCCAGAAAGGGCCGCCGAGAGCACGAATGCGGTCAATTTATATTTTTCCACGTCATAGCCGAGCGAAATCGCCCTCGGCTCGTTTTCCCGGATCGCCTTGAGCACCTGGCCGAATGGAGAATGGATCGTCCGGTAGATGACCCAGAAACCCGGCAGGAAGATCGCGAATACGAAGTAGTACATATACAGGGGGTGCAGCAGGTCGATCATGCCGAACAGCTTGCCGCGGGGCACCCCCTGCAGTCCGTCCTCCCCTCCCGTGAAGGGCATCTGCAGGCACATGAAGTACACCATCTGCGCCAGGGCCAGGGTGATCATCGCGAAGTAGATCCCCGAGCGCCGAATCGCCAGGCTGCCGATGACGTACCCGAGCGCCGCGGCCGTCGCGGTGCCTGCGAGGATGCCGATCTCGGGCTGGAACCCGAGGACCTTGACGGTATGGCCCGTGACGTACCCGGCGGTGCCGAGGAACGCCGCGTGCCCGAAGGAGAGCAGGCCGGTGTAGCCGAGGAGCAGGTTGAACGCGCACGCGAACAGCGCGAGACACAGGATCTTCATCGCGAACACCGGGTACACGAGGAAGGGAGCCGCGAGACCGGCCACGACGAGCAGCCCCCACGCCACGGCATTCATTTTTAGCGGGGGCATGCCTTACCGCTCCCTGCCGAACAGCCCCGCCGGCCGCACCAGCAGAACGATCGCCATGATCACGAAGATGGTCACCGCCGACGCCTCGGGGGAAAGGAGCAGCTTGATCGGATAGACGATGGACCCCGCCACGGGCACCGAATCGAACGTCGAGCTGAGCAGGTTGGCGATCATCCCGGACTTGACGATCCCCTCGATCAGGCCGAGCCCGATGCCGGTCACGATGGAACCCATGATCGAGCCCATGCCGCCGACCACCACGACCGCGAACACGACGATGATGAGATTCGACCCCATCACCGGGTTCACGTTGAAAATCGGCGCCGCCAGGACGCCGGCGAAGGCGGCCAGCGCCACGCCGTACCCGTAGGTCAGCGTGATCATCAGCGGCACGTTGACCCCGAACGCCTGCAGCAGTTGCGGATTTTCGGTCCCGGCCCGCAGATACGACCCGAGCTTGGTGCGCTCGATGACGAACCACGTGCCGAAGCATACGACCAGCGAGGCCGCCACGACCCAGACCCGGTACTTCGGCAGGAACATGAAGCCGAGATTCTTCCCGCCCGCCAGCAGTTCGGTCACCGGGTAGCTTTCGCCCGATATGCCGAACCGGTAACGAAAGAGGCCTTCGATGATCAGCGCCAGGCCGAACGTGAGGAGCAGCCCGTAGAGGTGATCCAGCTTATAGAGCTTTTTCAGCATGCCGCGCTCCAGGAGCATGCCGAACGCTCCGACCAGCAGCGGCGAGAGCAGCAGCGCCCACCAGTAGTTGACGCCGAGGTACCTCATCCCGATCCAGGCCAGGAACGCGCCCATCATGTATTGGGCGCCGTGGGCAAAGTTGATGATGTTGAGAAGGCCGAAGATGATCGCCAGCCCGAGGCTGAGGATGGCGTAGAAAGAGCCGTTCAGCAGGCCAACCAGCAGCTGGCCGAACAGGCCCTGGATCGAGACACCGAAGATCCCGGTCACGGATACGTCCTCCTCCCGTAGGCTCTTTGCAGGGACCTTCCCCGCAAATAGCGGGGCGGAAGCCGAGGCCCCCGCCCCGCGCGCGGTCCGCCTTATTTCTTAACGAGCGGGCATACGCTCTCGGACAACGGCATGAACGCCTGGTCCGCCGGAATCACCTGCCGGATGTGGTAGTAGTCCCACGCGTACTTGGACTCCTCCGGCTTTTTCACCTGGGCCAGGTACATGTCGTGCACCATGCGGCCATCGACGCGGATCTTGCCGTTCTTGGCGAAGAAGTCGTTGATCGGCGTCGCCTTCATCTTCGCCATCACGGCCTTGGTGTCGTCGGTCCCGGCGGCCTTCACCGCCTTCAGGTAGTGGTAGGTCGCCGAATAGTCCCCGGCCTGCACCATGGTCGGCTTGTGGCGATTATCCCAGTCAAAGCGCTTCGAAAAGGCCCGGGTCTCGTCGTTCATGTCCCAGTAGAAGCCGGTCGTCAGATACATCCCCTGGGTCGCCTTCAGCCCCAGGCTGTGCACGTCGGTGATGAACATCAGCAGCCCGGCCAGCGACTGCTTCGGCGTGATCCCGAACTCGGCCGCCTGCTTGATGGCGTTGATGGTGTCGTTGCCGGCGTTGGCCAGACCGATCACCTGGGCGCCCGACGCCTGGGCCTGCAGCAGGAACGAGGAGAAATCCTGGGCCGGGAACGGGTGCAGCACGTGCCCCAGCACTTTGCCGCCTTCCTTAAGAACCACATCGCTGGTGTTCTTCTCCAGCGACTTCCCGAACGCGTAATCGGCGGTCAGGAAGAACCAGGTCTTCCCCCCCTGCTTCACCACCGCCTTGCCGGTCCCCACGGCCAGCGCGTAGGTGTCGTAGGTCCAGTGCACGTTGGTGTCGGTGCACTGCTCGTTGGTGATCGGCGTGGAGGCGGCGCCCGAAACGAGCGTGATCCGGTCCTTCTCCTTCGCCACCTTCATGACCGCCAGCGCGGTGGAGGTCGTCACCAGGTCGACGATCACGTCCACCTTCTCCGTGTCGATCCACTCCCGGGCCTTGATCGCCGCGATGTCCCCCTTGTTCTGGTGGTCCGCCGAGATCACCTCGATCTTGAAGTCCGGCTTCTCCTTGGCGATGAAGTCCGCGACGGCCATCTGCACCGCAACCAGCGACCCGTGCCCGGCCAGGTCCGAGTAGGTTCCCGACATGTCGGTCAGCACGCCGATCTTCACCACGCCGTCGGAGACCTTGGTGGCGGCCCCGGCGGTCGCGCCGACATGAATCATCAGGGCGGCGCAAATCAGTGCGCTCAGCAGTTTCCGTTTCATCCTTTCGTCCTCCTTTTTTTTTACTGGGTGTCAGACGCCGAGGTACTCGTGCAGCTTGCCGATCCGGGACGCGAGATCCTCCTTCTTCACCATCTCCACGATCCGCCCGTGTTCCATCACGTAGTGGCGGTCCGCCAGCTTCGCGGCAAAACGGAAATTCTGTTCCACCATGACGATGGTGAGACCCTTCTCCTTCAGTTCCCGGATGACCCGGCCGAGGGTCTGGACGATGACGGGCGCCAGGCCTTCCGTGATCTCGTCCAGAAGAAGCAGGCTGGCCCCGGTGCGCAGGATCCGGGCCATCGCGAGCATCTGCTGCTCTCCGCCCGATAGCCGGCTGCCCTGGATGTTCTTCCGCTCCGCCAGCTGGGGGAACATTCCATAGATTTCCTTGAGGCCCATGCCGCCGCTGGAGACGATCGGCGGCAGGAGCAGGTTCTCCTCCAGGGAAAGGCTGGCGTAGATCCCGCGCTCCTCGGGACAGTAGCCGATGCCCAGGTGGGCGATCTTGTGCGTCGGAAGGTCGATCCCCTCCCTCCCATTGATCATGATCGAACCGGTGCGTTTCCCGACCAGCCCGAGGATGGCTTTCAGGGTGGTGGTGCGGCCGGCGCCGTTGCGCCCCAAAAGGGTCACCAGCTCGCCGCGGTTCACCGTGAAATCGATGCCGTGCAGGATGTGGGACTCCCCGTAGAAGGCGTGCAGATCCGTGACCCGCAGGAATTCGAACCGGGGGGAGAAGGCGCTGACGCTGTCCACGGCGGGTTCCGTTCCGCTACTCATCGGCCGTCCCGACGTAGGCTTCGAGCACCTGGGGATTTTTCGAGACCTCGATGTAGGGCCCTTCGGCGAGGATCGAACCCCGTTGCATCACCGTGATGGTGTCCGAAAGGTTCGCCACCACCGAAAGATTGTGCTCCACCATCAGGACGGTGCGGTTGGCGGAAACCTTCCGGATCAATTCGACGATCCGTCCGACGTCTTCATGGCCCATGCCTTGCGTCGGTTCGTCCAGGAGCATCAATTCCGGATTCATCGCCAGCGTGGTGGCGATTTCCAGGGCCCGCTTCCGCCCGTAGGGGAGCTCGACCGTGGTCACGGATGCGAAGGGCGCGAGGTCCACCGCCTCCAGCAACTCCATGGCGCGGTCGTTCAGTACGCTCAACGTTTTTTCCGACCTCCAGAAATGGAACGAGGTACCGAGGCTGCGCTGCAGACCGATGCGGACGTTTTCCAGGACCGTCAGGTGCGGAAAGACCGCGGAGATCTGGAACGACCGGATCACGCCGCGGCGCGCGGTCTGCGCCGGTTTCTCCCGGGTGATGTCGATGCCGTTGAAGGAGATCGTGCCGCTGGTGGGGGGAAGAAATTTCGTGATCAGGTTAAAGACCGTCGTCTTGCCGGCCCCGTTCGGGCCGATCAGCGCATGAATGGAACCTCTTTTCACGCGCAGGCTGACATCGTTGACCGCGACGAAGCCCCGGAACTCCTTGGAGAGGCTATGCGTTTCCAAGATGTATTCGCCGCCCAACAGGCCCCCCACTCTTCCTCCTCACTGTTTTATTTTTCGGCAATGGGACGAGCTCCGCATTGCGATCATAAGGCCAGAGAGAATGTATTAATACAATCTGTTTCTTTACTGCTATATAAAACAGGGAGATAAGCCCATTCTGCTACGAGAAATCCCCAAAACGCTATTTGTGCGCTGACCGGGGGACGCGATTCTTTACCGGCATTATAATTCCATCCGGGCGTTTCCACAATGCGTCGAGAACACGCATTTCATGGCGGCAGCCGCGGCAGGAGCATCCGGAAGAGCCGGGGTTTCCGCGTCAGGTGTCCCGGGACCAGTTCACCCGGACGAGGTTTGCGTCCTCCGACCACTTGTAGGACACGGTACCCTGGTACGCCTTCCGGATCTCCCGCCCGATGCGCTGGGCAAGTTTCTCGTCCGTCGTCAGAATCTCCACGCTTTCGCCCCCGTCCCGGATGTCCATGATCCGCTCGAGAGGATTCGTCCCACGTGCCCGGCGTTCCTCGTTGCGGACGATCGCGAGGATCTCGTCGCGGTGGGTCTGCAGGAACTTCCCGCGCAGGGTCACCACGCCGGAAGGGAACCCGTCCGCGATCTTCCGGCACGCCGGGCATCGGCGGAGGACCGCGCCGGTCCGCACGAGGGAGACGTACTCCGCCTCGTCCAGGTACCAGCGTTTCTTCCGGCTGATGGCGTGGCAATCCGGACACACTCCGACGTCGAGGGGGCCTTTCCGGGGAATGTAGGGGTCTCCCGTGCGGTCGACGTTCTTGCGGCTGGCGGGTTCGAACCGTGTCGTCAACATGATTTCACCCTCCATAAAAGCGGCTCGGGTGGAAAACCAGAGGGGCAAGGGACGTTCTCCTTGCCCCTCCTCGCGAACCTCCATCATTCGATCGCGACCTTCCGGGTTCGACTCGCCGCCTCCGCGGTCTTCGGCACCCGGAGCTCAAGGATCCCGTCCTTGAACGTCGCCCGGGCCTTGTCCGTCTGCACCTCCGCGGGAAGGGCGAAGGTGCGCGCGAAGGAACCGTAGGCGCGCTCGAGATGGACGTAGTCCTTCCTCTCGACCTTCTCCTCCTTCCTCTTCTCGCCCGAGACCGTCACGGTCTTCTCGTTGATATCGATATGGATCTCCTCCTTCTTCATCCCCGGGATCTCTGCCTTCACGACGACGTCGCCGCCCTCCTCGTAGATGTCCATCGCCGGAGAAACCTCCCCGGCAAGTGCCGGCCACCGCATCGACCAGGGCGCCTCCATCAAGGAGAAGGGCCGGCGGAAGAAATTCTCGAACCGCCGCTCGAACTCCTCGAACGGGGAAAGGGCGGATGTGGGTTCCGTCTTCGCAAGAAAAAGCGGGTTCTTCTTCAACATGGCGCACCTCCTGCCCCCGGGTTCCTGAACCCGGTCTCTATTCGTTCCCCTCCGGAACCGGCCGGCCGTTCGCCGGAGACGCTCCGGGTCGCCTGCCCCCCCTCCTCCGCGAGCTTCGCCGCGGGTTGCCGAACCGGCTCCTGTATATATTTTACGCCCGTTCCCAAGGGAGACCAACCGGTCGCGTACCGGATAGTCGATGGCTCATACATTATTGAATTTAAACGCTATTTATTTGGATGTTCCGGCGGGCTTCACGGACACCGGGAGGTGTCCGGCTGCGCAATTCTCGACAGGCGAGTCCGGGGGTATGCGTACGGTTCCGACCTCTTCATTCGGCCGTTGGTGCCACTGAAGCGCCCTGGATTCCATGACGGGAAAGCGCTTGGGCTACAAAGCCGCTCCTTTTCATTTCTTCGACGTATTTACCGAGTATTGCTGCAGCCTCCGCTCCCCGACCTTTCGGCAATCCCATGGCTTGTTGAATGACCATGAATCGCCCGGGCAATAGTCGCAACCCGGGGAATCTTTGAGCACCCGCTTGAAGTTGCTGTTTTACGCCTGCAGCAACATCCATTTTTTGTTCGACAAAGACATCCACAACGGCAGGAGAGGTTGTCGCTCTGACAATTTGAGCATGTTGCAGTTCTCGTGTAAGGAAAAGATCATAGGCGCTGCCTTCGCCCACGACAACCCGATACTCCCGGCTGTCCACTTCCTCGTTGGATTGAATTTTTGAGTCTTGCCGAACCAGGTAGCAACCTTCTATCAGCAGATAGGGAGCAGTGAATGCGATGCCTTGCCCACGGAATGGATCAACGGCAAAAAAACCGATGTCCGCTTGTTCCCGGGTGACTGCCTCTACGGATTTGCCTGCAGAGTCAAATATAACGAACTCGATTTCCACGCCAAGCTGTTTCGCAAAATTATCGGCAAGATCGATGGATACCCCAACAGGAGAACCGCTTCCCGGATCCCGCTTGGCAAGAACAGGATTGCCGAGGTTGATCGAGGCGCGCAGTTTGCCGGTCGGTGTAAATTTCCCGACAACGTTTGAAGGAACCATCATGAAGCGGCGGCGTCAGATGTCCAGGGATGAGACGTTCAGCGCGTTCTGCTCGATGAATTCGCGGCGCGGCTCGACCTGGTCGCCCATCAGCCGGGAGAAGATCTCGTCGGCGTCGGTCTCGTCCCCCAGCTCGACGCGCAGCAGCTCGCGCGACTCGGGGTTCATCGCCGTCTCCCACAGTTGGTCGGGGTTCATCTCACCCAGGCCTTTGTACCGCTGGATCGTCTGCCCCTTCTTCGCGGCGTCCAGCACCTGGCCCAGCAGGCACAGGGGCCCGTCGGCCTCGGGGAAGCTCCCCTCCCCTTCCAGCCGGTACGGCGGCGGCAGCGTCTCCCGGATCGCCGCGGAGAGCGATCCCGCCTCCCGCAGGTCGGGCGACTCCATCAGGTGCCGCCCCACGAGGCAATCCATCGGCAGCCCGCCCCGCTTCCACGAGAGGCGCGCCCGCACCCCTTCGGCGTCGGAATCGGGGTCCGGGTCGAACGAGAACGTCGCGTTCGTCACGTCGGGCCGCGACACC
>Ga0315273_10012557_pt1 | contig 10871 bp, 9 predicted proteins | sample YL17G02_0_MG_FD_205753 | JGI IMG/M metagenome (GOLD analysis project Ga0315273, IMG submission 205753) | Sediment microbial communities from Yellowstone Lake, YNP, Wyoming, USA - YL17G02_0 | ecosystem: Environmental > Aquatic > Freshwater > Lake > Sediment | place: USA: Wyoming | collected... | reverse complement strand
ACGATACCCAGCTCGCGCCCAACGTCTATACGTTGATCGTTCACCCGCAGGCGGCGACGCGCTGGCAAAACACGGACCTGCTTTCAACGCTTTTACAAGCGATACAAACAGCGGGCCAGGAATCTGGACTTCGATTTGCTTCGCCTCCGACAATCACCATCACCACTGACGATTCACTTTCAGCAGAAGATGCCAGGGTAATGGCCTCGAATCGAGTAGAACCTATGACTGATACAAAAGGCCCTCCAATTGAAAATGACGGCGTAGAAGAAGATGCCATGCCTGAAAATGCCTTTCTTATCATCGAAGGCGTAAAAGTATTTCCACTTAAGCTGCCGGTTGTTAATATTGGCCGCAGACTCGACAATCAACTTGTCATTGACGACCCGCGCGTTTCGCGCAACCACTCCCAACTACGCACCATCAAAGGCCGCTTTGTGTTGTTCGACCTGAATTCCACCGGGGGAAGTTTTGTTAACGGACAGCGCACCAGCCAGAGCGTTTTATATCCCGGCGACGTGATCTCGCTGGCAGGCGTAGCCCTGATCTTCGGGCAGGATAACCCGCCGCCGCGCCCGGATATGGCATCTACAGCGCCACTCACGTTCCCCAGAGAAAATTTCGATAGACCCACGGCAACATTGCCCAAAGACCGATCCACTGCAAGATTTAAAAAGAAACAATGAGCGGCTCCATCGTATTGGCTTTTCGCCTCGCACTGGCGCTGGCTCTTTACGCGTTCCTCGGCTGGACGTTGACCACTCTCTGGCGCGACTTGCAGAAACAAGCCACAAGCCTGACCACGCGTCGGACACCGGGCATCAGCCTCAGGGTCCGCGCAGGAAGCGCAGCGCCAGTCCTCAAGCATTTCGTTCAAGCAGAGATCACAATCGGGCGCGATCCAACTTGCGACATCTTTACATCAGACGATACCATCTCGGCGCGCCACGCGCGTCTCACGTATCATCATGCACAATGGTGGCTTGAAGACCTTGGCTCCACCAACGGCACGCGCCTGAACGGGCAGGCCGTGACCACAGCCACCGTATTGACAAACGATGACGAGATCACATGCGGCACTACAACCCTGGTTGTGGATATCGCCGCGCAAGTATCCGACGCTTCCAACTCAAACACACAGCGGATCACGGAGTAATCTATGGAAACTATTTCATTGGGGATCATCGGCGGTTCAGGACTGTATAGCATGACAGGCTTGAAGGATATTCGGGAACAGATCATTGACACACCCTTTGGTAAGCCCAGCGCTCCAATTGTTACAGGCATCCTGGAAGATATGCGGGTTGCATTCCTGGCGCGGCATGGCATTGGCCATCATATTACGCCAGGCGAAGTAAACTATCGTGCCAACATTTATGCCTTGAAATCGCTGGGCGTAGAGCGATTAATCAGCATCAACGCATGCGGCTCATTGGGTGAAAAATATGCGCCGGGCCATATCGTGATCCCCGATCAACTTTACGATAATACAAAAAACCGCCCACGGTCATTTTTCGGCGAAGGGCTTGTGGCACACATCAGTGTTGCGGATCCGTTCTGCGCAGATCTGTCCGATCAACTCGAATCTGCAACACGCGCATCTGGCGCGACCACACACCGTAATGGGGTGTTCATTATCATAGAGGGGCCGCGCTTTTCCACCAAAGCAGAGTCAAATACATTTAGAAGCTGGGGCATGTCTTTGATCGGCATGACCACCGCACCTGAGGCTTTTCTGGCGCGCGAAGCAGAGATGTGTTATGCCGTCATGGCGCATGTCACGGATTATGATGTATGGCATGTCAGTGAATCGCCTGTAACTGTTGATATGGTGATACAAACTTTAAATAAGAATACAACTTTCGCGCAGGAGGCAATTCGCATCCTGACTCGAAACTTAAAAACCAAACGCGCCTGCAATTGCGAACATGCCCTGGTTGAAGCGCTCATTACCCAGCGTAACGCAATCCCAGATTCCACCCGCAGAAAACTTGACCTGCTGGTAAAGAAATACTTGTAAGCATATCAATGACAATCCAACGAGAAAGCCGCCTGCTGTTTGCGGCGGCTATTTTTCTTTTCCTGTTTTCGCTCATCCTGACACTCTCACCCGCCGTGCGTGAACGTAGCTTCGATGTAGATTATCGCCTCTCGCACTGGATCGGTTTTGCATTATGGCTGGTTGTCGTTGCCGCCGCGCAACGCGCCATGCGCCGTCATCTCCCCGACCACGACCCATATTTATTTCCCGCCGCGGCTTTGCTAAGCGGCTGGGGCATGCTCACCATCTGGCGGCTTGATACGGCCTTCGGCTTGCGACAGTCCATCTGGTTAACGATCAGCGTCATTGTATTTATGCTTGGCCTGCGCCTGCCGAACGAACTGGCGGTTTTACGTCGTTATAAATACTTGCTTCTCACCGGCAGTATTTTGCTGACCGCCTTCACGTTGATATTCGGCACAAATCCCGGCGGCTTCGGTCCGCGTTTATGGCTGGGGTGCTGCGGCATTTACTTTCAACCATCCGAGCCGCTTAAACTTTTGCTGGTAGTTTACCTTGCTGCGTACATGGCCGCGACGCGCCGCGCGCCGGTACGTGTCAGCACATTTATTTTTCTTCCGTCTGTCGTCGTCACCGGCATTGCCCTGCTCATTCTCATCATCCAGCGCGATCTCGGCACGGCTTCAATTTTTATTCTTATCTACACGATGGTTTTATTTCTCGCAACCGGCAAGCGCCGTGTATTGCTCATCAGCGCCGCCGCGCTGGCGCTGGCAGGCCTGGTCGGCTACTTCTTTATAGACATCATCCAGATCCGCATCAACGGCTGGATCAATCCCTGGGATGACCCGTCAGGCCATTCCTATCAAATCATTCAATCATTGCTGGCAATCGCCAACGGCGGGACATTTGGACGCGGCCCTGGAATCGGCAGTCCGGGACTCGTGCCGGTTGCCATCTCGGATTTTATCTTTACAGCCATTGGAGAAGAAACCGGTCTCGCGGGGACGCTTGGCCTGATCGGCCTCTTGAGCCTGATCCTCGCCCGCGGCTTGACTGCGGCCTACCGCGCCCCTGACCAATTCCGCCGTTTGCTGGCAGGCGGTATTGTCGCGTATCTCGGCATTCAATCTTTATTGATCATCGGCGGCAACTTGCGTTTACTGCCTCTGACAGGCGTCACGCTTCCATTTGTTTCATATGGCGGTTCATCTTTGCTGACATCGTTTGTGGCGTTGCTCTTTTTGCTAAAGATAGGATGCGAGACCGAATTTGAATCTGCCGCGCTCGCTGCGCTCGCAGACGCGCGCCCCTTCTCCATAATGGCGGGCCTGCTCGGCCTGGGACTGATCGCCGCGTCGCTGACAGTTGCCTGGTGGGCCGTCATCCGCAGTCCGGATTTGTTGACGCGCACGGATAACGGCCGTCGCTCCATATCAGACCGGTATGTACCGCGCGGCCAATTGCTGGACCGTTCCAATACGCCAATCAACATCACGCAAGGGGAAAGCGGTGGCTATCAACGTGCGTATCTTTATCCGCAGCTTGCACCCGTAACAGGATACACGAATCCGGTTTTCGGTCAGGCGGGACTCGAAGCCACGTTGGACGAATACCTGCGCGGACTGCAGGGCAATCCGTCCAGCCTGATCACAATTGACCATTTGCTTTACGGCACGCCCCCGCCGGGCCTGGATGTACGCCTAAGCATTGACCTGCCCCTGCAACAACGCGCGGACGAATTACTCGGCGATCACAAAGGCTCGGTGGTTTTGTTGAACGCGCAGAACGGCGAGATACTGGTCATGGCTTCACATCCAACTTATGACCCGAATCAACTCGATGACATCGGCGCAGACCTCGCGCAAGACGCCGACGCTCCACTGGTCAACCGCGCCGCGCAGGGATTGTATCCGCCTGGCGATGGGATCAAATCCTTATTCCTGGGTGAGCTTAAGCTGAATGAGCTTTATAGACAACTCGGTTTTTATACACCGCCCAATTTGTTCCTGCCCGTTGCACCCGTAGACTCTTCAAACACAGCCACCATACGAGTGAGTCCTTTACAAATGTCACTTGCCGCGTCGGCGCTTAGCGATCACGGCATGCGTCCCGCGCCGCGCATTGCTTTGGCCGTAAATACACCGCAACAAGGCTGGGTGATTCTGAATCCTTTGAGCGAACCCATTCAAGCGTTGACGCAGGAATTCGCGGACGCGCAAGCCGCGCAATACATCGCCGAGGGACAGCCATATTGGGAACAAGCCAGTTCAGTGAAACAGGATGAGGTCGAGGTCAACTGGTATCTGGCAGGCACTCCCCCTGACTGGCAGGGCGCACCGCTGACCGTTGTTGTATTGCTCGAAGATGGGAATATTTATCTGGCGCAAAGGATCGGGGGAGAAGTATTGAAATCAGCGTTGGATTCAAGCCGGTAATAATCTCGGAAACGGTCAAGAGGCCACCGCCGAGAGAGGTAGAGATGCGCCCTATGATAATAAAAGGCCCCCTAAGCGATTTAGGGAGCCTTTTTCGAGATGTCGGTCAGTGAAATATTATTCCTCCATCCAAGGTTCGCACTTAAAAAGCTTTCCATCCTTGATGGTCATGAAGGGTATTTTTTTGTCAAAAATTTCAACCTTTTGTTCAGCGACAACACATGTGCCTTCGGACATATCCGGGTAATAATAGACCGGGTCGATCATGAAGAATGTGTTTTTCTCAGGCGAGAAGTCAATGCGGCTTTGACCCTGATGTGAGTACGCCTTGCCATACACACATACTGTTTCGCCCGCCATTTCGAGTGTAATCTCGTCCCAGCGATAGCATGAGGGCATTTCCGGAGTGTCGGTAGGTTTGGGTTCAGGGGTATTGACAGGTTCCGGCGACTTGATGGAACGCGGCGTATTGCTGGCTACAGGTAATTGCTCACTGTTAGTGGGCAGGCTAATGGGAGCACTAGGCGTGGTCCCTGTAAAAACTTTGCAAGACAACGCGAGCAAGGCGCAGGCAATCCCGGCGGCAATTACTTTATAAGAAATAAATTTCGTTTTCATGACGGCTCCTTTTGATAAAATGATTGACTCGATTAATAAATATGAAGCGGTAGGTTGTAAGGATTGTCCGCTCCATGTGCCCAAGCATACAACCAAACCGGCGATTGAGCAAGTGCTATGGAAAACACGCTGGGGCAAGAAGATACAGCCTTTTATTTCACCAACTCATAACAATCTCTATTGCTTTTCAGACAAGCTCTTAACCAATGATGGTAATTCTGTCACCGAAGACAAATGCGCACACATCACACACTGTCCGCGCGCCACGACAGGTAACACATTAACCTGCGGCAAGATTGATCATAAATTACTTCTCATTCAGAAAATCATCAGGCTCTATTCCAGCCTGTTTTAAGATCGCGCGCAAAGTGCCTTCGGGCATGTCACCAGAGTGATTGGGAATAGTTGTAAAACGCCCTGTACCTTCATTGCGCCAGATTTCATGGCTTCCCACCGCGTTACGATAAAACTCAAAACCAAAGGCTTTAAGTTTTTTGACAATATCCCGATAACGAAAACCTGAAAGCCTGCCCATTTCATCACCCAACAATTAATGGATAATCAAAACTTTCACTTGCTTGGGGAAGTTGAATATCAGACTGGGCTTCGATCAATTTTCGCACAACGTCACGGGCAATTTCCAAAGTTTCTGTAATTGTCCTTCCTTGTGCTACAAGTCCTTGTACATCTTCAGATGTGGCGAGATACACGCCCTCAGGTAATTTTTCTATGTGAACACGTACGATTCGTTCGCCTATATTAAACATGGAACTCTCCTTGTCTAATGCAAGTATAGCATAGCGCGCTCCTGCGAAGCGTGCCGCAGCCAAACCGTAGTGCGACATGCATGTCGAACTACAGGCAAAAATTCACCTGCCAATATTGTTATCAATAAAATACAGGTATCCCTGCCGCCCGCCGCGCTTGCTCCATCTGGACACCGATTTACGAATGCGTTTGAGGCAAAGCAAAATTTCGCCTACAGAGATAGGGGAAACATCGGGGAAGGGCTGGCCGCCTTCGCTTTTAAGTTCCACATCACGCCCCAGCCGCCAATCACTTATTGTTTGCGTTAAGCCAAATACCGCATCGGTATTTTCATTCATTGCAGGCAGTACATATAGTTTTCCCTATTCCTCAGCGTGATAAGAATCCCACAGCGCCGCAAGCGCCTTGTCCACTTCATAATCAGTCAATTCTGGATGGGCGCGATACACACTGACAATTGCGGATTCGATGTTATGCAAAACATCAAAATATCGGTCTTCGACGGGAATATTTTCGTCCACGTTTATTTCTCCTGATCCAGTAGTTTTACCAATGTATCCAGATCGGTGAGACTCGGTAAATGGATTCGCAATACCCGCCTGCCTGCGGCAATCAATGCTTCATAATCGCCCAGCGCCTGCGCGCGCAGGAGCGTGCCGAAGGTCAGCCCTTGTGTGGGGATTTCCATATCCTTTTCGACATCGTACACAACTTGAATAAACAATCCTTTATTCGGCCCGCCTTTGTGGAACTGCCCCGTTGAATGTTGGAAGCGCGGACCGAAGCCAGCCGTTACCGCGCAACCTGTCCTGGCACGGATGGCAACGCGCATTCCCTGCAAGGCGGCAATTGTCTCTCCGTTGCGCGGCAGGTACACATTCAATGCAACGTAATCACCGGCTTTTGCCTGCTTAATGAACGCAAGCAACTTTTTCAATTCTTTTATCCCAATCCCCGAATCCGCTTCTGCTAATTTTCCACTCTTCTGAAACTCCGCGATCTTCTTCTTTGTGCGGTCCTTGCTATCCTGCACATCGGGCTGGTCAAAGGCGTTTACGCCGAGAATGTGACACGCAATTGATGTCGCAATTTCCCAACGATAGAATTCAGCGCCGGCATCATAGGGATTGGTAATTGGTAATTCGATTACGGGGAAGCCTGCATTTTTTAACGCCGTAATACCAGCATCCAATTCACCATTATTACGCAGGTACACAAACAAACGATCATTTCCATAAACATCGGGTGCGCCAAGTGGCTCCAACGGCACAGGCAGGATACCCATGCCAAACTTGCCACTGGACTCGGCGATGATCTGCTCGATCCAGCCTGCCAATGCGGATAAAGGCGCATCAGCCTGGACCGTGAGCTTGTCGCGGCCTGCGAGAGCAGACTCAGCGATTACAGCGGCTAACATCATAGCCGGATTGCGCGCCGCGCCGCTCGGCGCGAGGCATTGCTTCTTCATCCAGTCTGCGCGGCTCAGCAGGCGGGATAAATCCATGCCGAGCAAGGCGGCTGGCATGAGTCCGAAATCTGTCAGCGCCGCGAATCGTCCGCCCACAGTTTCATCGGACGAGAATATCTTGCGGAAGCCGCGTTCACGCGCCAGCTTTTCCAACGACGTGCCGGGATCTGTGATGGCGATAAAGCGCGAGCCGTCACCTTTGCTTAAATCCCAGAAGTAATCGAAAGCCGCGGTGACCTCCGCGGTGCCACCGGCTTTACTTGCGACAATATATAAGGATTTGTCAGGTGTATATTCCTGCGCGGCTTGCATCACTTGTGCCGGATCAGTCGAATCAAGAATCGCCAGCGAAAGAGGCGCGTCTATTTTTGCGCCTGCAAGTAACGAGCTAAAGACCTCGGCGGTCAAAGAAGAACCACCCATGCCTAAAACCAGCACACGGTCAATGCCGGCTTTGTGGATTTCATCTGCAAAAGATTTATACGCCGGGATCAAGGCGCGCGCCTTCTCAGGTGAATCTAGCCAACCTAAACGAATCTTGACTTCGGCCTGGGATGCGGGGTCAGTTGTCCACAAGGTTGGGTCGTGACTCCACAGACGCGCGGAAACGGAATTCGTTTCGAGCTGAGTCGCACGCCTGGAAACGGAATCAGCCAAAGGCTTGTCCTGAGCGGAGCCAAGTGATGAAACGGCGTTCTTCCTTCTCTCATCAATTGTCGCAAGCAATTGCGTAAACGCATCCGCAAAAGCCTTAACGCCCTCATCTTCCAATTCATCTGTGACCTGCTGCATGGAAATGCCCAGAGCTTCGAGTCCGGCAAGCTGGTTGCGCGATTCATCAAGTCCGCTTGTAATCGTGACTTCGGCCTTGCCATGATCGCGGAAAGCATCCAGCGTGACGGGCGGAACGGTGTTGACAGTTGCCGGGCCGATCAGGTTATCAACATAGACGGTGTCGGAATAGGCGGGGTTTTTCGTGCCGGTCGAAGCCCACAGCGGACGCTGAATATTTCCCTTTGCGAGTTGCAGTTTGGCAAAACGCGGACCGCCAAAAATCTTGAGGAATTCATCATAAGCAATCTTGGCGTTGGCAATCGCGGCTACCCCGCGCAGAGGTGAACCCTCGGGAAGTTTTGGATCAATCTTGCTGTCTACGCGCGAAACAAAAAACGAAGCCACGGAATGAATGCTTTCAATATCGCCGCCCGCCAACAGACGATCTTCGAGACCGGAGAGATAAGCATCCATTACTTCGGCATAGCGCGCCAACGAGAAGATAAGCGTCACGTTGACATTGATACCCGCCGCAATGGTCTGGCGAATAGCAGGAATGCCCGCTTTCGTGGCCGGAATCTTGATCATCAAATTGGGTTGTTGCATAGTGTCCCAAAGCTGTTTCGCTTGAGCGACAGTTTTCTCTGTATCGTTTGCAAGATACGGGCTGACCTCAATGCTCACGTAACCATCTGCTCCAACCGTCTCTTCATACAACGGCATGAAGAGTTGGCAGGCTTCCTTGATGTCTTCAACCGCAAGCTGCCAAAATATCTTTTCAGCATCCCAACCTGCCCAGGCAAGCGGAACAAGCGCGGAATCATAATCGTTCGATTTCGCGATGGCATTATTAAAGATGGTCGGATTGGACGTTACGCCGCGAATGTCGCCGCGTTCGATCATGGCTTTGAGTTCGCCACGCTCCGCGTCCAACAGCTTGCGTTGAATATTATCGTACCAGAGGGATTGGCCGAGGGAGGTTAGTTTTGTGATTGGATTCATGGTTACTTCCGTTTACATGTTTGAAAGTTAGAATGTTGACAGGTTTTTAAGTTTGGAGGTTTACAAGTTTACAAGTTGGAATGTTGACAAGTTAGATCTCATACTCAGCGATTTCTTCACGGACATGCTGAGATTGAGGATGTGCTTCGAGGTAGGAGATAAAGCGAGCAATTTGGCGAGAGGCCTTTTCGGCCATTCGAAAAAGGGTGGAAAATTGGGTAGTGGTTACTTTGTAAGTGATGGCAATTTTCAAGTCTGCAACTGAACTGCTTTTTTAACGCGAATGGCGCGAAATTTGGCGAATTTCGCCAATATTTTCTGAAAATTCGCGTCATTCGCCCATTAGCGAAATTCGCGTTTAGAACTGTCACTTACTTATCTACCACTACCGAAAAACCTTCGCTTGCCGGGTCTTCATCCAGAAGTTCGCCAATTGGCAAAAGATCATTTTATATTGAAAAACTTTCTGTCCTTTTTGCAGTCGCTTTTTGGCGATATCAACCTTCCCCTGAAGTTGATGTCGTTCTTCCGCTTTGATTTCATCGAGCATTCTTTTCAAACTGGGCGAATCCAAAATTTCCTTCGCAGCCTCGCGGATTTCCTTGTCTTCGCTTTGCCTTGCGCTGAGCAGGAATTCCAAGCCACGCTTGTCGCCAAGTTTGACCAGGTCCTCTGCTGCGTCAAGTTGATTTATTCATTCTTCATCCCCAGCCATAATCTCATCTAAAGATTCCATGTCTCCCATTGCAACGAGATCGTCAATTGATGATTTCATTATTATCTCCTTGGAATTTGGATGTATCAAATTATATCATTCCACTTGACGCCTTTAATCTTTCCCCGTAAGATAAGCCCCGATATAGAACAGGTTTTCCCTCACCCCTTTGCCCCTCTCCCAAGTTGGGAGAGGGGTTGGGGTGAGGGTTATATGGAGCAACCATGGATCTCGGCTTAATTAGAAAAATAGACATTGACAAGGAAATGCAGCAATCATATCTCGATTACGCCATGAGCGTGATCGTGGCACGTGCACTGCCCGACGCGCGCGATGGACTCAAGCCTGTACAGAGACGCATTCTGTACGCGATGTACGACATGGGCATTCGTGCAGACACGGCCTACAAGAAGTCTGCTCGTATCGTTGGGGAAGTGCTCGGTAAATATCACCCGCACGGCGACTCCGCGGTGTATGAAGCCATGGCGCGCATGGCGCAGGATTTTTCCATGCGGACGTTGCTCGTGGATGGACAAGGTAACTTCGGTTCGGTAGACGGCGATCCACCTGCTGCTATGCGTTATACCGAAGCGCGACTCACTTCCGCCGCGCTCGATATTTTATTTGATCTCAATAAAGACACAGTTAACTTCGCCCCAAATTTTGACGATACACTCGAAGAGCCAAGTGTTCTTCCTGCCGCGATCCCAAATCTGTTGGTGAACGGCGCGACGGGTATTGCCGTCGGCATGGCTACGTCCATTCCGCCGCACAACCTTAGTGAAATTGTGGATGCGCTTGTTTACATGATCGAGAAATGGGAGAAGCTCGACGATATCGATGTTGAGCAATTGATGGAGTTCGTGCAGGGACCGGACTTCCCCACAGGCGGCGTGATCATTCAAGAAAAAGGCGAGGATGGCATTGAGTCCGCGTATGGCTCGGGGCGCGGACGAGTCACAGTGCAGGCCAAGGCTCACTTCGAAGAGATGGAGCGCGGCAAGAGCCGCATCATCGTCACAGAGTTGCCGTATCAAGTTAACAAGTCCAGTTTGATCGAGCGCATTGCCGAGCTGGCGCGCGACG
>Ga0315273_10012555_pt1 | contig 10871 bp, 6 predicted proteins | sample YL17G02_0_MG_FD_205753 | JGI IMG/M metagenome (GOLD analysis project Ga0315273, IMG submission 205753) | Sediment microbial communities from Yellowstone Lake, YNP, Wyoming, USA - YL17G02_0 | ecosystem: Environmental > Aquatic > Freshwater > Lake > Sediment | place: USA: Wyoming | collected... | reverse complement strand
GGTCGGGGTGCGGACAAATCGCCCTTTTAGGGACACCTAACAGCGGCAAAAGCTCCATTGTTGCGGCACTTACCAACGCCAAAGTCCACGTCGCCGATTTTCCATTTGCGACGACGGCACCTGTGCCGGGGATGGTAAATTTCGATGATGTGCATTTCCAGCTTATCGATATGCCGCCAATTACCGCAGAGTACAGTGCTCCGGGTCAGGTGGGGACATACCGCAACTGCGACCTTATCGCAATTGTGATAGACCTTTCCGCCGATGTCGCCGAGCAGATAAAAATCTGTATGGATTATCTGCAGTCGAAAAATCTTCTTACCGATGAACATGGCGTGCACCTGGGTAAAAAAATAATCTGCATCTGCACCAAATTAGATATCGCGCAGAGCGATTCGGTGGAAAAATTAAAGGCAAGCTGCACATACCCGCTTGAATTTATCGAAATCTCAACGCAGACCGCCGAAGGCCTCGGAAAACTTAACTCTGCGCTATTTAAGGCACTGGGTATTATCCGCGTTTATGCCAAACCACCCGGCAAAAAACCGGATATGAATGAACCGTTCACCCTGCCGGCGGGTTCAACGGTTCATGACCTGGCGCAACACATCCACAGGGAGCTTGCTGAAAAACTAAAATTAGCGAAAATCTGGGGTACCGGCGTTTACGAAGGCCAGAACGTCCAACGAACGCACGTGCTGAACGACAAGGACATCGTCGAATTGCACTTCGCGTGAGATTTTTGTATAATCAGCACACGCACAATATACATAATAAGTGGAGCAATTATGGACTGCAAAAAAACGGAAAACCTGAAAAACTGCACCTGCACATATCCCGGCTGCGAAAATAAAGGCATCTGCTGCCAGTGCCTCAGCTATCATTTATCCAGCAAACAACTGCCCGGCTGCTGCTTCCCACCTGCCGCTGAAAAAACCTACGACCGCTCTTTCAAAGCCTTCGCCAAAGCCTGGAAGCTGTAACACAAATTTCATTGCTCTAATTCTTTTATTTTCTGCTTTGCCTTTTCAATCTGGGCGGCACGATTGGCGGGAGCATGTTGGAGAAAGGCCTTGTATACCTCAATCGCTTCGTTCCTGCGGCCGAGGCTTTCGCAGGCAACTGCCTTATTGAGATAGACATCAGGATACGTCGGATTTAACTCGATGGCCTTGTTATAGTCGAGGATGCCGAGGTCGTACTGCTTTTTCAAGCAACGGACGTTCCCGCGGTTAATATAACACATCGCATATCTTGGGTTTAGTTCGAGGGCTTTATCGTAATCAACTATGGCAAGGTCGTACAAACCTTTACCGCGCGCGCAAGCATTTGCGCGATTGTAGTAGGCCGTATCATACGCCGGATTTATCTCGAGGGCTTTAGTATAGTCCGAGATGGCAAGGTCGAACTGGCCTTTTTCATAATAGGCAAGTCCCCGATTGTTGATTGCTTCAAAAAATTCCGGATTTATCTCGATGGCCTTATTATATTCCTGGATAGCAAGGTCGTACTGACCTTTTTTATAGTAAACAAGTCCGAGGTTGTTGTAAGCCTTAGCGTATCGCGGATCTATCTCGAGGGCTTTTTTATAATCCGAAACGGCAAGGTCGAACTCGCCTTTTTCATAATGCGCAAACCCCCTGCTGTTGCAGGCCACGAAGTTGCCATTTGTTACGCTTAAAGCATGTCCGAAAAGGCTTATGCTGTCGCGCCAACAGCTCACCTGCAACCACGTTAATACGGCAAGAACCAAGATGACTGAAAATGATAAAGGCCAAAGGACGATTTTGCCGTATTTCCATTTCGCAAGCAGGTCATTTGCTCCCCAGGCCAAAATAATGAATAAACCTGTAAAAGGTACATACGTATAGCGGTCGGCCATACTTTGCATTCCGACCTGGACTATACCGATAACCGGTAAAAGCATCCCCAGATACCAGAACCAGCCTGTCGGCAAATATTTGTATTTTCGGCCGAGGCAAATTACCACGATTGTTATGATTAAAAGTAATATGGCGACAGTAAGAATCTGCCACCAAGGCTGCATTACACGGGGGTAAGGATAAAACACCGCTAACTTTGCGGGGCGAAACAATTTCCAGATATATGTACCATAGGAAATGACAGCATTTGCGATTCGGTTCGTTAATGGAATAAGCTCGACATCAGCCAATGCGCCGACTTTTTTTTGAACAAAAAGAGTAACAATGCTCGAAACAGCGGAAAGAATAAACAGCGGAATTTTTTCCCAAATCAGAGGATAGAAGTATTGCCACCGGTTCTTAACGGCCAGGCCAGTTTCCATTCGGTTCAAAGGCCAGTAATCAAGCAGCAAAAGCACAAAGGGCAACGTCACCAGCATCGGCTTTGCCATCAGGCCTAACGCGAAAAGCAGCACAATGAGCAAATAACTGCCTGTGCCTCGCAGTTTGACGTAACGAACATAGGACGCTATTGTCAAAAGAAAAAACAAAATACTCAGGACGTCCTTGCGTTCGGATATCCACGCCACTGATTCAACATGCGCCGGGTGCAAGCCAAAAACAGCCGCCACAAACGCGCTTCGCCAGAACGCACCTGTCATTTTTTTCAGAATCAAAAACAGTAATAAGGTATTGGCAATGTGAAAAACCAGATTAATCAGATGATGCCACCCCGAATTCAGTCCGAACAGTTGACAATCCAGTATGTGAGAAAGTCCCGTCAGGGGATGCCAATTGCCGCCATGTGCGTGGGTAAAAACCCAAGCGATGTTTTCGAATGTCAAGCCGGCCGAGATATGCTCGTTTTTGCTGACGTATCCGTAATCGTCGTAGGTCACAAATTCGAACCCGCAAACCTGCCAGAAAACCACCAGAAGAGCTATCGTCATGCCCACAATCACAAATAAAGTCTTGTATTTCTCCCACATTGTCAGCTTTTTTAATCCAAAATCAAAAATCTAAAATCTAAAATCGGATTAGTCGCTGTCTTCCAGAATGCTCATAAAGGCTTCCTGCGGAATCTGTACCTGGCCGACACTCTTCAGGCGTTTTTTGCCTTCCTTTTGCCGTTTAAGCACCTTCATTTTTCGGGTGACATCGCCGCCGTAAAGTTTGGCCGTTACATCCTTGCGGAACGGCTTAATGCTTTCGCGAGCGATAATCTTTCCCCCAATCGCGACCTGCAATGGAATTTCGAACTGATGCCTCGGAATTGTCTTTCGCAACTTTACAATTAATCTGCGTCCGCGCGACTCGGCCTTGCTGCGATGGACTATCAGCGAAAGCGCATCGACGGGAGTTTTATTGACTAATATATCAATCCTCACGAGGTCGCTTTCCTCGAAGTCCATAAACTCGTAATCCATCGTGGCGTAGCCGTGACTTATGCCCTTTAGTAAATCGTAAAAATCGTAAACAATCTCTGCCAGCGGGGCCTTGTATTCCATTATCACGCGTGTCTGGCTGAGGTAATCGGTCTTTAGCAGTTTGCATCGTCTGCTCTCGGCGAGCTTCATAATCCCGCCTATAGAATCGGTCGTAGTGATAATTTCGAGGCGGACGAAAGGCTCTCGCAGTTCCTTTACCTTGCTCAAATCCGGCAGCTCGCTCGGTGAATCGATTTTCTTAACCGTGTCATCCGACATCAAAAGTTCATAACTGACCGTCGGGGCCGTCTGCACAACATCGATATCGTTTTCGCGCTCAAGTCGCTCCTGCACAATTTCCATATGCAAAAGGCCGAGGAAGCCGCACCTGAACCCGAATCCCAATGCGGGCGAATTCTGCGGTATAAACGAAAAACTCGAATCGTTAATCGCCAGCTTCTCAAACGCGGTGCGCAGTTTGTCGTAATCGGTATTGTTGCCCGGATAAAAATCGGAAAACACCATCTGCATCGGCGCCTTGTAACCCGGCAGAGCCTTTTCCGCAGGCGCCGCGTCGTCGGTAATTGTATCGCCTATGGTGACATCCGCCAAAGTCCTGATGTTCCCAATCACGTAACCCACTTCGCCTGCACCGAGTTCATCCACAGGCGTCATCTTCGGTGTCAGCTTGCCAAGCTCGGTTACAATATATGCCCTGCCCCTGCTCATAAAGCGAATCTTTTGCTTGACCCGCAGCTTGCCAGCGAACACCCGCACGTAACAAATCACACCGCGATAATCATCGCTGACACTGTCGAATATCAGCGCCGCCGTCGGTTCATTGCTTCTGTCAGGAGGCGCAGGCAACTTTTTTACAATCGTATCGAGAAGTTCCTTCACCCCCAAGCCACTCTTGGCGCTGATATGCAGGCATTCCTCCTTTTTCATACCAAGCACGTGCTCGATTTCCTCCGCAGTTATTTCAGGTTGCGCCGCAGCGAGGTCCACCTTATTTATAACCCCAATCATCTCCGCTCCCGTCCCCGCCGCGAGGTACGCGTTGGCGACCGTCTGCGCCTGGACGCCCTGCGTCGCATCAACAACTAAAAGTGCCCCTTCGCACGCAGCAAGGGCCCGCGATACTTCGTAATGAAAATCCACGTGACCCGGCGTATCAATCAGGTTGAACATATACTCTTTGCCTTCGCAACTATACTTCATCGTGACCGCAGAGGCCTTTATCGTAATCCCCCGCTCGCGCTCGATATCCATATCGTCCAGCAACTGCGCCTTCGCCTCGCGCGCGGTTACCGCGCCGGTCAGCTCCATAATCCGGTCCGCCAGCGTGCTCTTGCCGTGGTCAATATGCGCGATTATCGAAAAATTCCGTATATGTTCAGTACCCATTATTTTCTCTCATTCGTAAACAGATTATTATACGCTTTCGGCCCCCATAAAACAAGACCTCTAAATACCTGCGAAGTCGCAAAGAACCGAATCCGCAATGGGCAGGGCTTTTCGCGTAAGAAATATCCGTCCTTCATTGCTTTCAATCAATCCCAGCCGCTCATTATTTGCGATTGCATCAGCAAATAATTCCATTGCGTCGAAGCCGGTTTGTTTTTTGAATTCCGCCAAGTCAATTCCGCTGCGCCTTCGTAAATTTAGAACGGCTGTTTCGCAGGCGATTTCGATTTCGTTGGGTTCCTCACTTTCCGCAATTGTACTTTCACCACCTTGAATCAGTTGGATATATTTTTCACTATCAGCAACATTCGTCGTGCGTCTGCCCTGCCAGTAAGAAGCCGCCGCCGGGCCGATACCGATATAAGGTTTATTTGCCCAGTAAAACAAATTATGCCTGCACTCAAACCCCGGCTTCGCGAAGTTCGATATCTCGTATTGCTCAAATCCCGCTTTTTCTAATTTTTCAATCGCAGTCTCATACATCGCACGGTCAGTTTCTTCATCGATAGCAGCAATTTTGCCACTTTCTCGCAACTTTTCCAAAGGCGTTTCTTCCTCATAAGTCAAACTATACGCCGATATATGCTCAACACCCAAATCAATCGCATTTCGCAGACTGTATTCCCAAGACGATAACGTCGAATTCGGTATCGCGAAAATCAAATCCAAACTTATATTGCCAAATCCTGCTTTTCTTGCCACCGAAACAGCTTGCTTTATATCCTCTGGTGAATGTCCCCTGCCTAAAAATTCCAGCTCATTTTGATTAAACGATTGTCCCCCAATTGACAGACGGTTCACTCCGCAGTCGTACAATCTTCGCAAAATCCCCTCATCCACCTGCCCCGGATTGACTTCAATCGTAAACTCCTCGACATCGGGACAGCGGCTGATAATTTCACTAACCAATTTCAATAGCAATTCCCGCGGCAGAATACTCGGACTTCCCCCGCCGATATAAGCCGTTCGGATATTGCCGCCAAATTGATATCGCCCCATTTCAGCAACAAGGGCAGACACAAGAGATTCCGCATTGTGCAATTCTATCGGCTCGGAATAAAATCCGCAGTATCTGCATTTCTTCTCGCAAAACGGAATGTGGACGTATAAAGCAATCTCGGCACAATTGAAACCAGCGTGTTTATTTTCCACTGACATCCTGACGACTTTCTTTTTTCTTTATCGCCTCTGCCAGCAGTTCGCGTGCTTTTTCATAATTGGGGTCAACCTGCAGTGATTTCCGATAATATTCTAACGCCTCATCGAATTGCCCCTTCTTTTCCAGCAATACTGCGACGTTGCAGTACATCTCCTTATCATCGGGCCGATGCTTCAATACTATCAGACACTGTTCCAGCGCCTCAGCAAATCTGCCCTGGTTTCCCAGCGCCAGCGCAAGTTTGCCATGCGCAAATACATAGTTGGGGTCAATTTCAATTGTTTTTTTATAATACTCTATCGCCTTCTCAGTTTCGCCTTTTTTTGCCAACCATAAACCCATACCGCTAATCATCTCAACATCGTCCGGTTTCAGCTCCAAAGTCTTTTTAAATGCCGCAAAAGCCTCATCGAGCCTTCCTGCCTGCACCAAAGTCGTACCAAGATTATAGTGTGCTTCCACAAAATCGGGTTTGAATTTTATGGCCTTTTTATAATTCGCAATCGCCTCATCCAGTCGGTCCATCTTACGCAACGTATTGCCAAGATTATAATAAGACTCCGCCATGTCCGGTTTCTGTGCCAGTGCAATTTTAAAATGCTTTATGGCCTCACCAAAACGCCCTGCGTCCTTGAGAAGACTGGCATAATTGTTCCGTACGTCATACGCCTGCGGTGAAATTTCTATGGTGTGCTCGAACAACGTCATACTGTTTCGCCAGTACCGCACCTGCCGAGCGGTCAATCCCGCTGAAACACAAACAACTATTGCCGCCAAAAAACCGACTGTAATTTTTTGCCAACCCAGTTTTCCACTTAATTCCCATAAACCCCACGCTACGATAATAAGCAGGCCCGTCATCGGCATATACATATACCGGTCCGCCATCGCCTGAGCTCCAACCTGTACCAGTCCTATCACCGGAACCAGCATCCCAACGTACCAAATCCACCCGACCAGCAGTAACTTGCGCCGCATCCCAAAATAAACAAAACAAGCCGTCAACACCACCAGAATCAACATGCTTCCCAGCACTGCCGCTGCGGATATATTGTTCCCCGGATGCGGATACAACACCGCCAGCTTTAGAGGCCAAAGCGTATGCCAGATATAACCGACATAACTTACAATCGCATTCGATATGCGAATACGCAAATTGAACTGTTCTATCGGAACTACCGCACCGCTCGATTTCTGCACGATGAATGTCACCGCGCTCGAAATCGCCGACAGCACGAAAAACGGAATTTTTTCTTTTACCAGATATGATAAACTTCTCCGCACAACTCCTGCCGTAATCCCACCGCCTTCCAAATCATCTTTGCCGAATCTGGCCCGCTCCAAAGGCCAGTAGTCCAGCAGCAACAGCACAAACGGTAGTGTCACCAGCATCGGTTTTGCCATCAATCCTGCCGCGAAGAGCGCCAGCACACCGAGATATCGCCCAATCCCTCCTCGCCGCACGTACAGCACATACGCCCCCATTGCCAGTATCATAAAAAGCGTGCTGAGCACGTCCTTTCGCTCCGCTGCCCACGCCACCGACTCAACGTGCAAGGGATGAAGTCCGAACATCGCCGCGATAAACGCGCTTGCCCATAATGCCCCCGTCATATACTCAAACACCGCGAACAAAAGGACAGTGTTGGTTGCGTGAATTACTACATTCGTGAAATGATGCCCTCCGGGACGCATACCGTAAATCTCGACATCCAGCATATGTGAAAACCACGTAAGCGGATGCCAGTTACTTGAACACTGGTGCGTAAAAGCCCACCGGACATTTTCCCACGTCAGCCCTTCCTTGACCTGTTTGTTCTCGCTAACGTAAACATTATCGTCATACATAATGAACTCATGATTCCGGACAGGCCAATACACCCCAACGACCGTCGCCGCCAGAAACACGCAAACAAGAAAATACCAAATTTTGTCCCGCTCACTCATCTTTCAAAATTCCATCACACCACAACCTGCCTGTTTTTGCATTCGCCCGCGCATAACTCAACTAACGATTTTGGTTCTTCTTTTTCAACAGAGCTGCCAGGAATTTTTTTGCGTTTTCGTCATCGGGCTTTATTTTCAATGCCTGCCTGTAATACTGCTCTGCTTGTTCATCTTTGCCGATTTTTTCCAGCAGTATCCCGACATTACAGTGCATCTCAGCATCATTCTGGTTTGTTTGCAGCACAATTCGACATTCCTCCAACGCCTCGTCGTACTTGCCCTGGTTTCCCAATGCTATCCCGAGCCTTCCGTGCGCAATTACATACGCCGGGTTAATCGCAATCGCTTTTCGGTAATATTCTACAGCCTTATCCAGCTGCCCTTGCTCGGCATATAACAAACCGATACTGCTTATCGCTTCGACGTCGTTCGGCTTAAGCTCCAGAACCTTGTTAAACTCCGCCAACGCCTCGTCGCGTCTTTGCATTTGTGCAAAAACCATCCCAAGATTGGAATGCGCATCCACAAATTTCGGCTTCAACTCTATGGCCTTCGCGTAACAGGCAACAGCCTCATTGAGTTTATCTATCTTGCGAAAAGCGTTACCCATATTGTAATACGCCCCCTCGAAATCAGGCTTGATTTCTATCGCTATTCTGTAATGCTTTATCGCTTCATCGACCTGCCCTTCGTCCTTGAGGAAATTGGCGTAATTGCTGTGCATATACCACGCGTCAGGCGAAACATCGATTACACGTTTAAACAACATTTTGCTGTTTTGCCAATACTTTATCTGATTCGCCGTCACCGCCGCCGATGCCGACAAAACCCCCGCCGCCAAAACCGCCAGGATAACTTTTTGCTGCGTCAGTCTTGCCATAAGTTCCCAGATGCCCCACGTAACAATGATAAGCAGGCCCGTCATCGACATATACATATACCGGTCCGCCATCGCTTGTCCACCAACCTGAACAAGACCTATCACCGGAAGCAACATCACGACATACCAAAGCCACCCGACCGCGAGATATTTTCTCCGAATGCAAAAGTAAACAAAACCAACAGTCAATATGACTAAGAATATCGCGCAAAAAATCGCCGCACTTATCGATATCTTGTCACCCTGATGAGGATAAAACGCCGCCAATCGGCTCGGCCAAATCATCTTCCAGATATAGCTGAAATAGCTTATCACCGCGTTCATCAGTCGAATCCGCAAATTAAAGTGTTCAAACGGAACTACCGCACCGCTCGATTTCTGCACGATGAAGGTCACCACGCTCGAAATCACCGACAGCACGAAAAACGGAATCTTTTCTTTTACCAGATAAGACAGACTTCTGCGATCAACACCCGCCGTAATCCCACCGCCTTCCAAATCATCTTTGCCGAATCTGGCCCGCTCCAAAGGCCAGTAGTCCAGCAGCAAAAGCACAAACGGTAGTGTCACCAACATGGGCTTGGCCATAAGACCCATCGTGAAAAGTATCAGCACCCCGACATACCGCCCAATCCCTCCTCGCCGCACATATCCTGCATACGTGCCCATCGCCAGTATCATAAAAAGCGTGCTGAGCACGTCCTTTCGCTCCGCCACCCACGCCGCCGACTCGACGTGCAGGGGATGAAGTCCGAACATCGCAGCGATAAATGCGCTTGCCCATAGTGCGCCGGTCATATACTCGAATACCGCGAACAAAAGTACCGCATTGGTTGCGTGAATCACAATGTTTGTAAAATGATGCCCACCGGGGCGCATACCGTAAATCTCGACATCCAGCATATGCGAAATCCACGTAAGCGGATGCCAGTTGCTGGCGCATTCGTGCGTAAAAAACCACCGGACATTTTCCCAAGACAATCCTTGCCTGATGTGCTCATTTTCCGTAATGTACGTATTGTCGTCGTACATAAGGAAATCGTAATTGCGCACCGGCCAATAAATCCCGACAACCGCTACTGCCAGAAACGCACAAACAAGAAAATACCAAACTTTGTCTGGTTTGCTCATCGGCCAAAAATCCATCCACTGCTCAAACTGTCCGATTTTGTATTCATCTGCGCACAACTCAATTAATGACTCTGGGTTTTCTTTTTCAAAAGAGCTGCCAACGAATCTCGAGCTTGTTCATCATCAGGCTTTATCTTCAATGCCTGCCTGTAATGTTGCTCCGCCTGCTCATCATTGCCGAGTTTTTCAAGCAATATGCCGACATTACGGTACATCTCAGCATCATTCGGATTTATTTGCAACACAATCCGGCACTGTTGCAGCGCCTCCTCTAATCTGCCCTGCCGGCCCAACAATATCCCGAGCCTTCCATGCGTAACCGCATCGGCGGGGTCAATCGCAATCGCTTTCAGGTAATATTTAACCGCTTCGTCGAATTTTCCCTGCTCGGCGTACAACAAACCAATATGGCTTATTGCATCAGTGTTGTTCGGTTCAAACTCCAGCACCTTCTTTAATTCCGCAAAAGCCTCCTCATATTTACCCATTTGCACCAGTGCCAACGCCATATTGTAATGCGCCTGTGTAAAATCCGGTCTAAATTTCAGGGACTTGTTATAACTTGCCACAGCTTCATCAAATCTGCCTATCGCGCTAAATGCATTGCCGCGATTATAATATGCCTCCGAATAATCGGGTTTTAAGGCTATCGCCTGGTTAAAATGTTTCATCGCTTCCCCGACTCGTCCCTCATCTTTCAGAAGGCTTCCGTAGCTGTTTTGCATAAGCCACGACTGAGGCGAAACCTCCAGAATCTGCTTAAACAACGTCTTGCTGTTCTCCCAGATTGTTACCTGCTTTGCCGCCGTCACCGTAACAACCGACAACACCCCTGCCGCCAAAATCGCAAGGACAATTTTTTGCTGCGTAAGTCTTGCCGTAAGTTCCCAGACGCCCCACGTAATGATGATAAGCAAACCCGTCATCGGCATATACAT
>Ga0315273_10012554_pt1 | contig 10872 bp, 8 predicted proteins | sample YL17G02_0_MG_FD_205753 | JGI IMG/M metagenome (GOLD analysis project Ga0315273, IMG submission 205753) | Sediment microbial communities from Yellowstone Lake, YNP, Wyoming, USA - YL17G02_0 | ecosystem: Environmental > Aquatic > Freshwater > Lake > Sediment | place: USA: Wyoming | collected... | reverse complement strand
GCGAATGCTGGGACGCATCCTGATCGGCGAAGCTTCGCTCAAGAATATCAGCGGCCCGATCACGATGGCCGACTTTGCCGGTCAGTCGGCGCAGGCTGGAACGCTGGTTTTCGTCGGCTATCTCGCATTGATCAGCATCAGCCTCGGCGTGCTCAATCTTCTCCCGGTTCCGCTGTTGGATGGCGGGCATTTGCTGTATTATTTCGCCGAGATCATCAAGGGCAGTCCCGTTTCCGACCGCGCCTTTGAGGTCGGTCAGCGCATCGGCATGGCCATGCTGGCGGTGTTGATGGCGCTGGCGCTTTTCAATGACCTCTCCCGACTGTTCTAGCCATGCGATGGTCTCGACGCCGTTCCACGCCCGCGGTAATTCCGGCGGGGCAGCGCACGCGTGTTGCGCGGTGCTAGCGGCGCAGAACCGCGGCTGCAGCGCGCCTTCGGCGGCCCATCGCGCCGGCGTCGCGCTCGTCGCGCTCGCGCTTGTCCTGGTCGCGAACCTTGTGTCGGCGATCACGCCCTTCGTGGTCAAGGACATCCGCGTCGAGGGCGTGCAACGAACCGAGGCGGGCACGGTATTTTCATACCTGCCGATCAAGGTCGGCGACACCATCGACGACGAAAAGGTGGCGCTCGCGGTCAAGGCGTTGTTCGCGACCGGCTTCTTCCGCGACGTGCGGCTCGAAGTGCAGGATGGCGTGCTCCTTGTCATCGTCCAGGAACGGCCGACGATCAGCAAGGTCGATATCTCGGGCAACAAGGAATTCGACTCGGAAACGCTGAAAAAGGCGCTGAAGGACATCGGGGTCGCGGACGCGCGCATCTTCGACCGTTCGGCGCTCGACCGCGCTGAACAGGAGATGAAGCGCCAGTATCTGACGCGCGGGCGTTACGCGGCGAAGGTCACGGTGACGGTCACCCCGCAGGAGCGCAACCGGGTCGCCATCAACATCGCCATCGAGGAAGGCGACGCGTCGAAGATCGCGCGGATCAATCTCGTGGGCAGCAGCGCCTTCAGCGAGAGCGAACTCATCGGCCTGATGACCCTCACGACGCCCGGCTGGACCACGTGGTATACGAAGAACGACCAGTATTCGAAGCAGAAGCTGTCGGCCGACCTCGAGACGCTCCGCAGCTTTTACCAGAACCGCGGCTATCTCGAATTCAATGTCGACTCGACGCAAGTGTCGATCACGCCAGACAAGGAAGACATCTACATCACCATCAACATCACGGAGGGTCCGCGGTATACGGTCTCCGACATCCGGCTTGGCGGCGACCTTCCGATCCCGGGACCCGAGCTCGCGCAGCTCGTGCAGATGAGAGTGGGCGAAGTGTTCTCGCGCGAGCGGCTGCAGGCGAGCGTCAAGGCGATCAGCGATCGCCTCGGCACGGAAGGCTACGCGTTCGCCAACGTCAACGCGATTCCCGAAATCGATCGCGAAAAGCTGCAGGCGGCGTTCACGATTTACCTCGATCCGGGCCGACGGGTCTACATACGCAAGATCAATATCAACGGCAATGTGCGGACGCGCGACGAAGTGATCCGGCGCGAGATACGCCAGCTTGAAAGCGCCTGGTACGACGGCGCTCGCATCGAGCGGTCCAAAGTGCGCATCAAGCGGCTTGGCTACTTCGATGATGTCAACATCGAGACCCCCCCTGTCGCCAGTACCACGGATCAGGCGGACGTCGAGGTGACGGTCACCGAGAGGTCCACGGGCAACCTGCTCGCGGGTTTGGGCTACTCCAGTTCCGAAGGCCTGGTGTTCAACGCGTCGGTGTCGCAGCAGAACATCTTCGGCAGCGGCAACGCGCTTACGGCCGGCATCAATACGAGTTCCGTCAATCGAACGATCTCGGTCATTTTCACCCAGCCGTACTGGACCGTGGACGGCGTGTCGCGCACCCTGGAGGCCTACCAGCGCAATATCGATCCAACGTCGCTCTCGGTCGCGCCATACACATCGTCGACGCTCGGCGGGGCCGTCAGTTACGGCATCCCGATCTCGGAAACGGATACGGTCAACCTCGGATTTCGCTACGACCACACGGAACTGACGGTTTTCCCCCTTACCAGTCCGCCATCCTACGTCGACTACGTCAACAAATTCGGTTCCATCACCAACAGCATCGTCGTCAGCCTGGGCTGGGCGCGTGACACCCGCGACGACATCCTCTATCCTACGCGGGGAGTGCTGCAGGTGGCCGGCGTCGAGGTGGGGCTTCCCATCGTCGATCTTTCGTATTACAAGGCAAATTACCTGCTGCAGTGGTTTTGGCCGTTCTATAGCGATTTCGTGCTCATGCTGCGTGGCGATGTCGGCTACGCCGCCGGGTACGCGGGCAAGCCGCTGCCGTTCTACAAGGTGTTTTACGCCGGCGGCGTGGGCTCGGTGCGCGGCTACGAAACTGCGTCCCTCGGTCCGCGTGACATCTACGGGAATACGCTGGGAGGCCAGCGCAAGCTCGTCGGTAACGCTGAAATATTTTACCCGATCCTGAAGGGGGACAAATCGGTGCGCGGGAGCGTATTCGTGGACGCCGGACAGATCTCCGGCGTCCCCGGGGCGGGGTACATTATCAATAGCCTGGAAAAGGAAAACGAAAAGTTCCGGTACTCGTACGGCGCGGGGCTCGCATGGAACTCGCCGGTAGGGCCATTGAAGTTCAGCTACGCCATCCCGTTCAAGGAACGGCGCGGCGACCTGATCCAGAATTTCCAGTTTCAGGTGGGCTCCGTGTTTTGAGGCGGCCTGTGCAGGAGAAACGATTGAAACGCAGCATCTATCGCATTGCACGTGCCATCCTCGGCGGAGCCGTTGTCCTTTGGCTCGGCGCGGGTACGGCGGCCGCCGCGGACTACAAGATCGGCTTCGTCAACACCGAGCGCCTGTTTCGCGAGGCCGCACCGGCGAAACGCGCTCAGCAGAAGCTCGAGAAGGAGTTCGCCGTGCGCGACGCCGACATCCAGAAGGTGTCGAAGCAGGTACGGGACCTGCAAGCGTCTCTCGAAAAGGACGGCGTCACGATGGCCGAGACCGAGCGCCGCAACAAGGAGCGCGACCTTGCCAATCTGTCGCGTGATCTGCAGCGCTCTCAGCGCGAGTTTCGCGAGGATTTGAATCTGCGGCGCAACGAGGAGCTTGCGAGCGTCCAGGAGCGCGCGAACAAGGTCATCCAGCAGATCGCCGAGGCCGAAAAATTCGACCTGATTCTGCAGGATCCCGTTGTCTTCGCCAGCCAGAAGATCGATATCACCGACAAGGTGGTCAAGGCGCTCGCCGACAAGTAGCGGCGGGAGACCGTCTGCGCCGCGGCGCGCGTCCATAGATATTGCCCGGTCCGTGCCAACCTCCCTTGCCGAACTCGCCTTGCGCACCGGGGCTACGCTCGACGGCGACGGTGCGGTGGAGGTGTCGCGCGTGGCGACGCTCGAGTTCGCCGGGCCAGGCGCCATCGCGTTTCTCGCCAATCCCAGGTGCCGCGCCCAGCTTGCGTCGACCGGCGCGTCCACGGTGATCGTGGCGACGGAAATCGCCGCGCCGGCCGCGCTGCCGAAGCTCGTGGGCGGCAACCCCTACGCGATCGACGCCACGGTAATCGAGGACGACGTCAAGCTCGACAACCAGATACAGGTGGGCCACAACTGCCGGATCGGCGCGCATACGGCGATCGCCGGTTGCGTCGGAATCGCGGGAAACACGCGGATCGGAAGGAATTGCAAGATCGGTGGAGCGACGATGATCAACGGGCACATCGAGATTTGCGACGATGTCGTCGTTTCGGGCGGGGCGGGGATTCGCCGCTCGATCATAGTGCCGGGGACTTACACGAGCGTCGTTTTTGGCGCGTTTCCGCAGGCCGAGTGGCGGCACGCGCAGTCCTTGGTGCAGCGGTTGCCGGAAATGCAGCGGCGCTTGCGCCGGCTGGAGAGCGGTATTGGCGGGACACCGGCGGATGCGGCCGGTCAGGGCAAGGGGGAGCAATGAGCGCAGCGGACGACGGCAGCATGGACATCGCCGAGATCATGCGGTACCTGCCGCACCGGTATCCGTTCCTTCTGGTCGATCGCGTCACCGCGCTCGTGGCCGGGAAATCGATTCGCGGCATCAAGAACGTGACGATGAATGAACCGTATTTCATCGGGCACTTTCCGGGCTATCCGGTGATGCCCGCCGTGCTGGTGATCGAGGCGCTCGCGCAACTCGCGTCGATCCTGGCGTGGAAGATCGCGGGGCGCTCGCCGGCTGACGGGTCGCTCATCTTCTTCGCCGGGATCGACGGTGCGCGCTTCCGTCGTCAAGTTCATCCCGGCGACCAGTTGCTGCTCGAATCCGAGGTGCAGCGCATGGTGCGCGGGATCGGCAAGTTCGCGGTGCGCGCAAAGGTCGACGGGGAAATCGTCGCGGAGGCGAACCTGATGGCGGCGATGCGCATGCCGGACACCGACGCGAACGGGCACTGACCCGATGCCGCCGATCCACGCGACGGCACTGGTCGATCCCAAGGCCGAGCTTGCCGCCGACGTCGAGGTCGGCGCCTATTCGATCGTCGGGCCCGACGTACGAGTTGGCGCCGGCACCATCATCGGGCCGCACGTCGTCGTCACGGGCCGCACAAGCCTCGGCGAGCGCAACCGGCTGTTCCAGTTCACGTCGATCGGCGACATCCCGCAGGACCGCAAGTACGGCGGCGAGCCGACGACGACGACGATCGGCGATGACAATGTCTTCCGCGAGTTCGTGACCGTCAACGCCGGAACCGCGCAGGATCGCGGCGACACCCGGATCGGCAACGGCAATCTTTTCCTTGCCTACACCCACGTGGCGCACGACTGCGTCGTCGACAACTGGACGACGTTCTCGAACATCGCGCAGCTCGCCGGCCACGTGCACATCGGCGACTGGGTTGTGATGGGCGCCTACTCCGGCGTCCACCAGTTTTGCCGGGTCGGCGTGCACGCGATGATCGCCGCCGGCGCGATCGTGTTGCAGGATGTGCCCCCGTTCGTCATGGCCGCGGGCTACCCGGCCACGCCTCGGGGCATCAATGGCGAGGGACTGCGCCGCCGCGGTTTTTCGGCCGACGACGTCCTCGCGGTCCGCCGTGCCTACAAGACGCTCTACCGGGAAGGGCGCGCCCTCGACGATGCCAGGGCCGCGCTGGTTGCGGCGGCCGACGCGTCGCCGGCATTGGCCGTGCTCGTCGATTTTCTCGCCGTGCCGGGACGCGGCATCATCCGCTGAGATGAACGACCCCCACGCTCACTGCGTTCGCTGCCCCCCGCGGGGGCGCACAGTGCCCTTCGGGCGGCCGGGCGGGCACTGAGCGGCGAATGATGGACGACGTTGCCTCGCGATCCCGCAGCGTGACGATCGGCATCGTCGCCGGCGAAGCCTCGGGTGATGCGCTCGCGGCCACGCTGATCGGCGCGGTGCGCGCGCGATTGCCGCAGGCGCGGTTCGTCGGCGTCGCCGGCCCGCGGATGGAGGCGGCCGGCTGCGAGGCCTGGTACCCGCTCGAGACCCTGGCCGTGCGCGGATTCGTCGAAGTGCTGTCGCGGATCCCGCAGCTCGTGGCGCTCCGTCGCGCGCTTTTCCGGCGCCTGATGGCCGAGCGCGTGCCGCTGTTCATCGGGGTGGATGCTCCGGATTTCAACCTTGGTCTCGAGGGGCGATTGAAGCGCGCCGGCGTGCGCACCCTGCATTTCGTCAGTCCCTCCGTCTGGGCATGGCGCCGCGAGCGCGTGCATCGGATCCGACGATCCATCCATCGCATGCTTGCGCTGTTCCCGTTCGAGCCGCCGATCTATGAGGCGGCCGGGGTCCCGGTCACCTTCGTCGGTCACCCGCTCGCGGCGCATGCGGCGGTGCTGGGCTCGCGCCGCGAGGCGCGCGAGCAGTTGAAGCTCGGAGCCACGCAGCCTGTCTTCGCGCTGTTGCCAGGCAGCCGTGCGTCGGAGCTCGACATGCACGGCGACCTCGTGCTCCACACGGCGGCGGCACTCCATGCCATGCGGCCGGACGCGCGCTTTCTCGTGCCACTCGCGACGCGGGCGACGCGCGACCGGTTCGAGGCGGCCATCTACCGGCTCGAGCTCGACAAATTGCCGCTGACGCTGCTCTACGGGCACGCGACCGACGCACTGCGTGCGGCTGATGTCGCACTCGTGGCCTCCGGCACGGCGACGCTCGAAGCGGCGCTCGCGCGGTGCCCGCATGTGATCTTCTACAAGGTGCATGCGCTGACCGCACGCATTGTCAGGGCCAGGGTTTTGCTGCCGTGGGCGGGATTGCCGAATATCCTTGCGGAAAAGTTTGTCGTCCCCGAGTTCCTGCAGGACGACGCGACGGCCGAGAATCTCGCGCAGGCGGCGCTGAACCTCTATGACGATACGGTAACGCGGCGGCGCCTCGAAGCGCTGTTCGCGGGATTCGCGGCGTCGCTGTCGGCCGACACCGGCGGTCTTGCCGCGGACGCGGTCGCGGCCGAATTGCGCGCGGCGGGCGTCGCGTGTTGACGGCTCCAGCCAGGCGGCTGGTTGCAGGAATCGACGAGGCCGGGCGCGGACCGCTCGCCGGGCCCGTGGTCGCTGCGGCCGTGATCCTCGACCCGGCGCGGCCGATCGCCGGCCTGCGCGATTCGAAGCTGCTGTCGGCGCGGCAACGCGATCGCCTCGCCCTCGAAATTCGCGCGAACGCGCTGGCGTGGTCGGTGGGCGAAGCGGATGTCGCCGAGATCGACACGCTCAACATCCTGCAGGCGACGATGCTCGCGATGCGGCGGGCGTTCGAAGGGTTGCCCATCGCACCCGGTGAAGCCTGGATCGACGGCAACCGCTGTCCGGATCTCGCGTGCGCCATGCGGGCGATCGTCAAAGGCGACCGCGACGTCGCAGTCATATCGGCGGCGTCGATCCTCGCCAAGACTGTGCGCGACGCGCTGCTGGTCGAACTCGATGGCCGGTATCCGGCGTACGGTTTCGCGCACAACAGGGGCTACGGGACGCCCGAGCACCTTGCCGCGCTGGCGCGGCACGGGCCGTGCCCCGCGCATCGCCGCACCTTCGCGCCGGTCGCGCAAACGGCCTTCGGATTTTGAAGCCCTTCCGGGCGCGAGGCCCGGCCGGTCAATCCGGCGGGCGCAGCCGTTTGACGGTGTCGTCGGAGGGCAGATAGCCGCTGCCGTCGGCGTAGCGCCAGTCGACCATCACGCCCTTGCCGTCCTTCACTGCGGTGCGGCCGACGTACGCACCCATCGTCGACTGGTGGTCGAGGGCGCGAAAGCTGACCTTGCCGAACGGCGATTCGAAGGTGAGCCCGTTCATCGCAGCGATGAGCTTCTCGGTGTCGGTCGAGCCTGCCTTCCGGATCGCGGCGGCCGCGGCTTTGACGGCGCTGTACCCGACGACGGAGCCCAGGCGCGGATAGTCGTTGAACTTCGCCTGATACGCGTCGCGGAAGCGCTTGTGCTCGGGCGTCTCGATCGCGTACCACGGGTATCCGGTCACCCACCAGCCGACCGGCGCCTCATCCTTCAGCGGATCGAGGTACTCGGGCTCCCCGCCCAGCAGGTTGAACACCGGGCGCCCCTTGAACAGACCGCGCAGCTCGCCTTCGCGGACGAAGCGCGCGAGGTCCGCGCCGAACAGCGACGAGAAGACCGCATCCGGCTTGGCGTCGAGCAGTGCCTGCACGACCGGTCCCGCGTCAATCTTGCCGAGCGGCACCGCCTGCTCGACGAACTCGATGCCGCCCGCCTGCCGCGCGATCATCTGCTGCTTGAACGCCGCGGTGGCCGACTGCCCGTACTCGTAATTGGGATAGACGATTGCCCAGCGTTTTTTCGCGAGTTTCGCCGCCTCGGGCGCGAGCATCGCGGTCTGCATGTAGGTCGACGCGCGCAGCCGGAACGTGTACCGGTTGCCGTTTTCCCAGACGATCTTGTCGGTGAGCGGCTCGGCAGCGAGGAAGAGCACCTTGCGCTGTTTCGCAAGGTCGGCCACGGCAAGGCCGACATTGGACGCAAACGTCCCCATCAGCAGCACGGCCTTTTCGCGCGTAAGGAGCTCCTCGGCGACGCGCACCGCATCGCCGGGGTTCCCGTTGTCGTCGCGCGACACGATCTCGAGCGGCCGTCCGAGCACGCCTCCCGACGCGTTGACCTCGGCCAACGCGAGCTCCATGCCCTTCTTGTAGGGCTCGAGGAACGCCGGGAACACCTTATAGCTGTTGAGTTCGCCGAGCCGGATCGGCTGCCCGGCGACGGTCAGCGACGTGGCGGCGAGGGTGGCCAGGGCGACAGCACGGGCAACGCGGCGAATACGATTCATGATGTCTCCACGGGGCGTCCCGGGACTCCATTGTCCTACGCGACTGGTCTCAACGGGCGATGCGCTGTCCTGGTTGACGCGAATGGGGATGCTTCCCGCATGCGGCAGACGGTAAAATCCCATGTTTCGCCTGCGCCGTTCCTGCGCCGCCCATGGGCGGATGGAATCGCCGCCGCACGCTGTTGCCCATTCCATGCTGCCCGAATCCACGCCGACGCTGAATCTTCCGCACGACCTCGCCTTCTCCGATCTGTACTCCGCCGATGGCACGGCGCGTGTCGACGGGCTGTTCGTCGCCCATCTGCAGTCGGTGAACGCGGCGTTGGCTTCGCGCCTTGCCGCGGCGCGCGCGAACCCGGAGGCGCTGGAGCGCAACGGCGAATCCGAGCTCCTGCTTGCGCTCGGACCGCATCTCGAGGATTTTCTCGCGGCGCTATTCCGCATCGAGGCCGATGTACGCACACTGGAGGCGAGGCACCACGAATTGGCGCCGCTCTATGCGGTGAAGCGCCTTTTCGTCCAGCGCAAGGCGATGAACACGCATCGCGCCGAGGTTGCGGCGACCTTCGACGGGCCCGCGCTGCGGCGCGGGTTGGAGGAAGCGCTGGGCGCGCCTTTCACGGAACCCGGATTCGCCAACGCGGTGACGCAATGGCAGCAAGACGAGATGGCGAACGCCTCGGCACTCGACGTGGCATTGCGCTATGCCGCCTGGGCGTCACACACTGCGGATGGCCGCGCCGCGCACAAGGGCGGCGTGCTGTTCCGCGCGCCGCGCAAACTCGATTACCTGAACCTCGTTCCGGTCGAATTGACCCAGGTGAACGGTGTGAGCGCATGGAAGCTCGCCGGCGGCCACGTGCGGCGGCGCGAGGGATTCGCGTTGACCGACTCCGGCATGGATCTCGCGGGCGCTCTCGATCATTCGCATTACTGCATCTGGTGCCACGAGCAGGGCAAGGACTCCTGCGCGCGCGGCCTTTTCGAGAAGAGGCCTGCCGGCGCCGCGCTGTCCGACAATCCGTTCAGGAAGAGCCCGTTCGGCGTGACGCTCGCCGGCTGCCCGCTCGAAGAGAAAATCTCCGAATTCCACAAGCTCCGCGCCGAGGGCTTGCCGCTTGCCGCGCTGGCCGTCATCTGCGTCGACAATCCGCTGGTCGCGGGCACCGGCCACCGGATCTGCAACGACTGCATGAAGTCGTGCATCTATCAGAAGACCGATCCCGTCGACATTCCGCAGGCGGAAACGCGAATCCTGAAAGATGTGCTCGCGCTGCCCTGGGGTTTCGAGGTCTATTCGTTGCTCACACGCTGGAACCCGCTCGACCTGCGCCGGCCGCTGCCCCGCCCCGCGACCGGCAGGCGTGCCCTCGTCGTCGGCATGGGGCCGGCCGGTTTCACGCTGGCGCATCACCTGCTGAACGACGGTCACGCGGTCGTCGGCATCGATGGCCTCAAGATCGAGCCGCTCGACCCGTCGCTGTCGGGGGTGACGGCGATGGGCGAGCGCCTGCCGTTCGAGCCTGTCTTCGATGCGGCGACGTTGAACGAACCGCTTGACGACCGCGTGATGGCCGGGTTCGGCGGTGTCGCCGAATACGGGATCACCGTGCGCTGGGACAAGAATTTCCTGAAGGTCATCCGGCTGCTTCTCGAGCGGCGCGACCGGTTCGCCCTCTTCGGCGGCGTGCGCTTCGGTGGCACGATCGATGCCGAGGGTGCATTCGCGCTGGGTTTCGATCATGTCGCGGTCGCCGCGGGTGCGGGCAAGCCGACCGTGCTCGAATTGCCGAACGGCCTTGCGACCGGCGTTCGCACGGCCTCCGACTTCCTGATGGCGCTGCAGCTCACCGGTGCGGCGAAGTCGAATTCCGTGGCCAACATGCAGCTCAGATTGCCGGTGGTGGTCGTGGGTGGCGGGCTGACTGCGATCGACACGGCGACCGAAGCGCTCGCGTATTACCCGGTCCAGGTCGAGAAATTCCTGTCGCGCTACGAGGCGCTCGTCGCGGAAAATGGGCGCGAGGCGGTCGAGACCGCATGGACCGACGACGAGCGTCCGATCGCCGAAGAATTTTTTGCGCATGCCCGGGCGATCCGCAGCGAACGCGAAGCTGCGGCGGGCGAACGCCGCGAAGCGCGGGTGGTCGAGCTGCTGCAAGCGTGGGGCGGCGCGACGATCGCGTATCGGCGACGGTTGATCGACAGCCCCTCGTACACGCTCAATCACGAAGAGATCGAGAAGGCGCTGGAGGAGGGCATTCGTTTCGCGGAAGGGCTGACGCCGGTCGCCGTTGAAGTCGACGCGCACGGCCATGCGTGCTCGCTTCGCGTGTCGCAGCATCACAACGATGGCGATGGCGTCTGGCACGAGTTCGCACGGACGTCGCTGCCGGCGCGGGCGATACTGGTGGCCGCAGGCACGCAGCCCAACACGGTGCTCGCGCGCGAGGATGCCGCGCATTTTCATCTTGAAGGCAAGTATTTCCAGTTGCTGAACGAGGACGGCCAACCGGTGACGCCGATAAGGGGCCTCGCCA
>Ga0315273_10012553_pt1 | contig 10873 bp, 21 predicted proteins | sample YL17G02_0_MG_FD_205753 | JGI IMG/M metagenome (GOLD analysis project Ga0315273, IMG submission 205753) | Sediment microbial communities from Yellowstone Lake, YNP, Wyoming, USA - YL17G02_0 | ecosystem: Environmental > Aquatic > Freshwater > Lake > Sediment | place: USA: Wyoming | collected... | reverse complement strand
CCCCAGGGATCGACCACCGCCCCTACGTGATCGCGCTCCTCCCCGAGGAGCGGCGCGAGGAAGTCACGATCACAAACTAGGCTTCGGACGAGGGCGCAGCCTTCGCCCTCGGCATCAACACCAGCACCAGCACCAGCGCGCCGGCGACGGCGGCCGGGATGAACCAGGGCTGCTTGTAGATCGGCATGTCGGCGTCGCCGCCCGCGTCGCCGCCTCCCGTATCCGCCGGCGGCGCCGCCGCCGGCTCCTTCACCGCGACCACCGGAGTAGTCGGAGGCGTGAACTTCGCCGTGCTCGGATCAAAGCCGCTGGGGTATGGGATCAGCCTGCCGAGAGTGTACGAGAGCATGGGCCACACACTACAGCATGTCACCCCCGTGTGGTTAGCTCCCACCCGTGCCGCTCAACCGCCACCGCAAGATCAAGCCCGGCCGCACCCCCGCGCCGATCAAGCTGCCGCCGCCGAAGCGCGCGCGCCGCCAGACCCTCGAAGTGTTCGCCATCCTCGCCGAGGCGGGCGCCGGCGGCCCCGAGGGCTGGTTCGAGATGCCCTGGCGCCGAGGCGCCGAGCACGTCGTCGAGATGCTGCGGCAGATCTACGAGCGCCAGCTCGCCGCCGGGTACCCGACCGACGAAGAGCGCGCGGCCGAGTCCATCCTCGACCTCGACTTCCCCGACTCGTCGATGGCCTACGCAGCCTGCGAAGAGGCCCGATTCGCGCTCCTGACCTGCGTCGCGCCCAGGCCGCGCGTCGAGCTGCTCCACGCCGCGCTGCGCGCCTGCCAGCTCCACATCGCCAACAGCGATGGTGGCGGTCACGCCTACAACGCGCTCCTGCTCAACCGCTGGCCCATGTTCGACGTCGTCGACGCCGAGGTCGCACACGTCGTGCGTGACGCTCGACGCGACGACGCGGTCGGAGACGACCCTCGCTACCGCCGCGCGTTCAGCGAGGCGTGGGACGCCGGGCTCTACCGGGCCGCGCTCGCCCTGGGGTAGGATGCTTGCCATGACCTGCCCCATCTGCGGAACCAACCTGATCGACGCCCTCTGCTCGGACTGCGGCTGGATGCGTCCGGAGCCGACCTCGGCGTCTGGAACGCTGCCTCCCCCGACGCCGGAACCAGCGCCACCCGAGCCCGAGCCCGTGCCCGTGCCCGAGCCCGAGGTCCACGAGGAGCCGACGAGGCCGACCAAGGTCACCTCGAAGCCCGCACCTCCCGAGGCTTCGGCCAAGAAGCCGGCGGGCAAGCGGAAGATCAAGGAATGATCGAGCTGGTCATCGCCGTCCTGCTCGCGCTCAAGGGTACTCACCTTCAGAGCGGCGACGCGGCGAGGTCGCACGTCGCGGCGGCGCAGGCGGCAGCGACCGCCGAGGTGCCGGCCGAGGTGCTCCTGGCCATCGCCTACAACGAGACGAAGTTCGACGTGCTCGACGTGTCGGTGGTGCGGGGCAAGTTCTTCTGTGGGATCACCCAAGCGAACGCGGGCAGCTCGCGCGCGCGTTGTCGCGCGCTGCGTGATCCGGAGGCCTCGTATCGGCAGACCGTCCGGCAGCTCACCCGGCGGATGACCGAGGACATGCCCGGGGAGCCGCTGGTCGTCGTGCTCGCAGGCTATGCCTGCGGCAAGAGCTATCGCGCGCCTAAGTGCCAGGCTTACGCGGGCAGGGTCTTGCGCCTGGCTCGCACGTTGACGGTTCGCCCGACGAGCTAGTATCGTCGGCGGATGGAATCCAAGGGCGAGACAGCCACCCGAATCGTCAAGGAAGCTCTCGGGCTTCTGAGCAAGGCGATCAAGCCGTCGTCGACCCTGGAGCGCAACCGGCGCCTCACGGAGATCTCCGTCTGGCTCGCCCGTGAGGCCCCCGGCAACACGTCGGTCACCGGCGCCCCCGGCTTCTACACCCTGCCGCTCATGTACTTCGTCGTCGAGCCATGGCTCGAAGGCTCGGGTCAGCCCGCCACCATCCCCCCGATCGGCGGTGCGCCGGCCATCCCCTTGTTCGACCACACCGGCCGCTACTACCTGCTCGAAGCGATGACCAAGTTGTCCAAGTCGGACCTGGCGACCTGGGGCGGCACGGTGCCGCTGTTCGTGCTGCCGAAGATCATCGCCGCCGATCCAAACCTGGAGACCAGGATCAAGGCGATGGAGCTGCTCGGCAAGGTCGACCTGCCGGCCACCCTCTACGGCCCGCTGCTCGGCGCACTCGACAAGCTCCGCGACAACCTGGGCGCGCTGCCAGGCCCCCAGGCGCTGAAGGTGATCGCCGTCTCCCAGTTGGTTTCGCTGCGTGACCGCGTCGTCTCCCAGCAGGCCGAGGCCGCCTACGCTATCCAGAGCGCCGGCGTCGAGGCCCAGGCCGCCGCCGCCATGGCCGCCGCCGGGGAAGGCGGCGCCGCCGCCGCCATGGCCGCCGCACGCGGCTCGGTGCCGACGCTGCCCCCACCGTTCGACTGGAAGCCCTGGGCGACCTTGGGCGTCACCGTAGGGCTCGTGGGGGGCGTCCTGCTCATGCTGCGCCGCCGTGGTGCCTCGCCGGCGCCGGCGGCCCTGCCGATGGGCGCCGCGCTGCCCCCGAGTCGTCAGGAGCTGCCACGCAAGTCGGTCGTGCTGCTGCCCGGCGGGCGCCGCTACCTCGTCAAGAGCGTCGCCGAGGCCGCGCGGATGGTCGAGCAAGATCGCGACGCCGGCAACTACGGCGGGACCGCCTGGTACGGCAAGGGCTCAGGCAAGGTGCAGCCCGGCGACGTGCTGGGCCCCGACGGCGAGCGCCTCGCGCACGTCTCGTACAACGGGCGGACCTGGCAGGCCGATCGCAAGAGCCCACTGGAGGGCGTTCGGCTCAAAAAAAAAGTCCGCAGCTCGGCCGCGCGTCTAGCTCGCTGAAGTACCGCGAGGTCGGGGAGCGCAACGAGCCCTACCCGGAGTGGGCCAAAGACCTCAAGGGCAAGTCGGGGGTCTACGTCGTCCGGCAGGGAGGCGAGGTCGTCTACGTCGGCGAGAGCCACACGGGCAAGCTCTACCAGACGATGACCCGGCACTTTCAGACCTGGACCCGGCAGAAGACGTTTTGGCGCGGGCAGTACAGCGCCGAGCACGACCCGGGCGTGACCTACAAGCGGGGGGCCGTCGAGGTCGCCGTCCAAGTCTTGCCGGCCGACAAGGCGATCGAGGCCGAGGAGCAGCTCATCCTCGCGCTGCGCCCGCGCGACAACCTCGTCGGCAAGCAGGAAGAGGCGCCGTTCTGATCACGGGGCCGACGATCCACGGTAGCCGGTAGCGTCGCGGATCTTTCGGGCGAGCGACCTGATCGGGCGCAGCAGCGTCGCCGCCGGTCTGCCGCTCTCGACAGCGTGCTCCTCGGTGATGTCCGTCGCCTGGACCTCGACGCGGTATAGGAGGTCGACGACGACCAGCTCCTCCTGGGGGATGAGCAGCAGCCGCCCGAGGAGTATCGGCAGCTCGGTGGGGACTGCGTCGCCGTTCTCGGCCCGCTCGACCCAGTATTCGCCCATTGGATCGACCGCCCACTCGGCCCATTTGCGCTCGGCAGGAGTCAGGGCGATGGATGAGATCTTCACCGCTTCCCCCAGAACCGAGCAACCTCGGCCTCGAACTCGCGCGCCTCGGGACCACGCTTCGCGTACAGGTCGCGCCGGTCGATCGTCACCAGGGATGCGACAGCACCGCTGGATTTGAGCACCCGCGCGACGTAGGTGTCGCCGCCGAGCCACTCAATGATCTCGACGTCGGCTGCTCCCGCGAGCAGCCGTCGTTCCTTGCCCGACTTGCGTAAGATCAGCGCCCACATGGGGGTGCCGACCGCGAGCACTTCCTGCCTGGACATGCCGGGACGGTATCACGAGGCGGCTCAGTCCTCGCGCGGCTTGATCTCCCCCGTCACGACCCGCATCACGAACCGCTGCTCGTTCGGGAAGCGGATGGTGATGTCGGCGAAGCCCATGTTGAAGTCGATGCTCTCGACCTTGCACGGCTGCCCCTGGAACGTGATGGTGGGGATGAGGTTGGCGAAGAGTCCGAACATCACGCCCCCGCCGAGTGATCGACGTTCGGGTCAAGCCCAGGCCCCGCGACCGGGTCGCGCTTGCTGACCGACGCCTTCATCTCCATCTCGTCGCAGAACTTGATCATGTCGATCGCGATCACCTCGTCGTCGACGCTCGCTCCCGGCAGTGCGCGGAACACCCGCGCGAACGTCCGCAGCTCGTCGACCGGCCATCGCTTCGCCGGGTACTGCATCGCGAGTACCACGAGCCACCGCGCGGCTTGCAGCCCTTCGATGAGCGCCGGGACGCGCCCGGCGGGGTCGGCCTGCTCGGCGGCGGCGAGCGCGGCTCGGAGGCGGCTGATCTCCAGCTCGGCCAGGCGCGTCCGGTCGAGCTGGGTCTGCCACTCGGACAGGGCGATGCTGACGGTTCCGTTCATGGGGTTCCTCGGCTGGCGAAGTAGGCCTGCACCCGCTGCGCGATGTAGCTCATGGTCGTGCGCGCGTCGCGCTCCATGATGACCAGGACGTAGGGGACGTGCTTGTCGGACAGGCTCTGGAGGACGACCGCGCCGTTGATCTCGGGGGTCATCTTGATGGCCAGGGCGCCACCCTTGCTGAAGAGCAGCGGTACCTCGGTGTCGGCGATCGGCGGCGCCGGCGTCAGCCGCAGCGCGGCGCCAGGGCTCAGGATGCCGGGGATAGGGTTCCTCATGGTTGAGCAGGCTCCTCTGGTTCAGGCGCTGGCGCTTCGACCTCAGACGGGTCGCGGTAGCCCGGCCGCGTCGCACCCGTGCGCGGAGGCTCGTACACGGGGTGCCCGAGGAAGCCGCCGATCACGAGTGCGCGCTGCTTCAGGTACTTACCGCTAACTCCAAGCAGAGCGCCGGCTTTTGCCGGTTTACCATCTACGAATTCGAGCGCGTCGGAGATGATCCGCCGCTCCGTGTCCCTGAGTTGGATGTGCAGCGAACCTGAATCTCGGCTGGAATTGTACCTAGGCATCGTCGGCTACCGCCGAACCGAGGCGCATCATGGCCTCCTGGTGGAGGTAGGCCAGCATCGGCGTGCCGACCATGCCTAAGAACGGGCCAATCACCCAGATCGCCGGGGCGGCGACAGGAAGTGTCCGCTCCCCCAGGGCCTCTGCCGCCGCCGTGGCGCCGAGCCCGTACCAGAACCCCGAGCAGGATGAGCAGTCAAGCAGCCGCGCCAGGGGGCGTGGGTAGCGCGACCAGAGCCAGCGGGTGACCTCGGCGCGGCTGCCGAGGTAGAACAGGGCCGTCGTGACGACGACGTGGAGGAGGATGCCGATCACTTGTTGAGGCCCTGCTCCTCGACCGCTTCGGTGCCGTCGAGGTCTTCGATCAGCTCGGCGGCGGTCTTATCGAGGGCCGAGCCGGCGCGGGCGATGCTGGCGCCGACGGCGCCTGACCAGCCCGAGGTGCAGAGGTAGGCGCTGGCGATGAGGTCGCCGAGCTTGTCCTCCTCTTTGGCCTTGGCGTTGAGGCAGAGTCCGAATAGAGGGGGCGACTCCTTCATCGCGCCGTCGATCTTCTTCACCATCGACATGATGTTCTGCACCTTTACGTCCTGCTCGCCCTTGCGCGACTCCAGGGCGGTGATCTTCGCCCGAGTCAGCAACTGCGTGGCACGCTCGGCCCAGAACGCCCGGCCGGCGTCTGGCGCCCAGTGCTTGCAGTTCCAGCAGCCGGTAGTGCGCTCGAAAACCCTGTCGTCCCCGATGGAGTGTTTCACGCGCCCGTCTATAACCAGGAAAGATTCACCTGGCAATTGCCAGGTGACTACTTTCGACTTAGGGTGCGCGCCGTGGCATTCAAACCCAAGCGTTTCGATGGTGCGGTGTTCAGTCGGATGGTCGAGCCCCTGATGGTTCGGGTGGAGCGGACGGTGGGGGCCAGCCGGCCGACGCCGATCGAGCTGCCCCCCAAGGAAGGCGCGGCGCCCGGCATGGGCTGGCTCAAGGACGACATTCTCAAATTGGAGGCCTGGCTCGTGCGGAGCTGGACCGGCGGCGGCGTCTACGAGGTGTCGGTCGTCGACGACGCCGGGACGAAGCTCGACTGGACCTTCTCCTACGACACCAAGCAGTACCCGCCCCGCAACCCTCCGACGCTGCCCGGCGTCGACAGCGCCCCCTCCTCGGACGACACCACGACGCAGCAGGCGACCGCTCAGGCAGTGGTCACCGGCGAGGCCAACTGGCCGCCCCCCGCGTCCGACTACAGCAGCGTCATCAGCCCCCAACCCGCTCCCCAACCCGTCGCCCGCCCGGCGCCGCAACCCCAGCAGGTCCGCACCGCCATGATTCCTCCCACTCAGTACGTCGCCGCCCCCGTCGCTCCTACCGCTCCGAACAACGACTTCGAGCGCCGCGCGCTGCAAGAGCAGCTCGCGTTCGCGCGGGAGCAGATCTCGAAGATCGAGCGCGAGCGCGTCGAGGCCCAGCACCAGGCCGACCTGGAGCGGATCCGCCAGGACAACGACCGGAAGTTCGAGGAGCTGAAGCGGTCGCTGACGCCCAAGGACGACAGTCGCATCGACAAGCTGGAGGCGCTCATCCTCAAGGTGCTCGACAAGCCGGCGCCGGCGCCGGTGCAGCTCGGCCCCGACCCGTCGATCATCGCGATGCAGGAGGAGACCCGCCGCATGCGCGAGGAGATGCAGCGCGCCGAGGCCGCGCGCCGCGAGGAGCAGACCCGCGCCGAGGCCGCGCGCCGTGAGGAGACGCAGCGCGCGACCGAGCGCGCCGATCAGCAGCGCCGGGAGGACCAGCACGCCCGCGAGCTGTCCGAGATGCGGATGCAGATCGCCGCCGCGAACGCCAAGCCCTCGGGCCCGGACCCGATGATGCTGTTGATGGTCGACATGGTGAAGGACATCGCGCGGAGCAGCCAGTCGCAGATCGACAACCTCAAGGGCTTTATGATGACGCCCAAGGACATCGCCGCGATGAACAAGGAGTCGTCGGGCGCCGTCGACGACGTTCGCCGCACGCTGATGGGCTCGTTCAACGACTTGTTCGGCATGCAGCGCCAGGTCGTCGAGAACATGATGGCGATGCAGCCGCAGGGTGAGTCGACCCTCGACAAGGCGATCGACGCCGCCAAGGGCATGGCCGACCGCTACATGGGCGGCCAGCGCGACGTCGCGGTGAGCACCGCGAAGGCGCAGGCCGAGTCGTCGAAGGCGCAGGCCGAGATGGCGCACGCGCAGCGCGCGCACCTGGAGATCTTGGCCCAGCGTGAGGCCGAAGCCCGCGCCGCCGACGCTGCCTCCACCGGCGGTCTGAACGGGCACACGAACGGCGACGCTCGCGCGCATGGTGGTGCGGTGAACGACGGCACGAACGGTGTCGCGGGTCAGCCCGAGCTGGTCGCCGAGGTGCCCGTCGGCACCGCGCCGGTGATCGAGGTCGTCGACGCGACGACGCAGCCAGCCGCGCCGACGAACTACGGCAAGACCGACGCGCAGTGGTTCACCGACGCGCTACCGCACGTCGGCCAACTCCGCGACGGCGTGGCGCTCTACTTCAAGAGCATCCACGCGACGCCGCCGAACATCGACGCCGAGGGCAAGCCGCTCGGCATCGACGCCGATCAGGCCGCGAAGAACATCCTCCAGGCGGTCGCGACCATCGTCACGAACAAGCTGCACATCCCGGCGTTCAACGACCTGTTCCTCGCCCAGAAGTACACCGAGTTCATGGAGGTGCTCCTCCCCGGCACGCCATCGCGGTACCGCGCCGACGTCATGGGGGCGATCATCGCCGAGATGAACGGCGTCAACGACGGTGACGAGGACGACGACCAGCCGGAAGACGACGCCGAGTAGTCCCGGCGAGGCTCGGGTTCTCGCCCGCATGAAAAATGCGGAGCAAAGTCAGACCCGAAATCAGCACCGACGCCAGCGCGGCGCCGCCCCAGGCCTGCTTCGCCGGCACGCCGACCACCAGGAACGGCGGCGCGATCAGCAGCGTCCTGGCGACCGTCCACGCGGCGAGCTTGACCCCCGAGCCGGTCTTGCGTTCGAGGACGCCGGCGGCGTTGAGGTAGGTGGGGAGGGTCGGAGCGGCTGAAGCCATGCCTGTACTATCGGCGAGAGGTGCCGTGAGGGCAAGAGGCTGTCAGACCACGAAGGTACGCTCGGGCGCCCGCAACACCCTAGCGGCGCCTGTGTGCGGACGTGTCGCGGACGTGGCGCCGCACGGAAGCCTCGTCTTGCAGCGCGCGTCGGATACCAAACGCGGCCGACGCCACGATGGCGAAGCCGGTGATCACCTGGATGGCGAACGCGCGCTTGCGGTAGACCGACTCCTCGGATTCAGGCGGCGGCGGGTACGCGCTCGGCAGAGATTCGCCCAGCGTGAGCCCGCCCGGCACGAGGCCCTGGTTCGTCACCGTCCAGCCCTCGTGAACCGGCGTGTAGCCGTAGGACGGCGCCAGCTCGAAGTCGTTGGGCGTGTCGCCGAGCTGGGTGTCGTGGTAGTAGCCGGCCTCGCCGCGCTGGTAGTGGAACGGATCGCGAGGGCACGCGCTGCCCGAGGCCGTCACCGTGCGGTTGATCTCCGGCGCCTTGCCGTCAGGAGTGAGGATCATCCCCAGAGGCTACCACGCCGTTCGGCGCGGTCGCTAGCGTCGCGAGGCGAGGTACGCGAGCCCGCCGCCACCCACGACGGCGACACCGACGAGGATCAGGAAGCTCTGCCACGACAGCCCGAACGGCGCGGCACCCAGCAGCGTCACCTGACCGCCCGAATCCTTGAGCAGCGACTCCGTCCCGTAGGGCACCGACGCAGTCGTGATCGCATGTGGGCTCGGTGCCCCACCACGCGGCAGCACCGCCGACGACGCGGAGTACGACGAGTAGGGGTTCGTTGGCTCCGGTAGGCAAGGCGAGCCGTCGCCGAGGCAGTCGAAGCCGCCCGGCCCGCCGTCGTTCAGGACGAGCGTCGTGGTGCCGGGTGCGACGCCGACGCGGGGGGTGAAGGAGACGTTGATCATGCGGACCTCTTGCTGGCGCGACCCATGATGAAGCCGAGGATGAGCGGGATGCCCAGGATGCCGGCGACTGCGGCCGGCGCGACCCAGGTGTTCTTGCGGACGTAGAGGATGACCTTGAGCGGCATGACGGCGGCCGAGAGCCCGACGCCGGCGCGGAAGTCGGTCGGTCCCGTCGGCTTGGTCGGCGTCGTACTTCCGGGCCGCGAGGCTTCGAGCACCTAGAGCTGCTTGACCAGCGAGAGCACCTCGGGCAGCGCCGGGTCGCTGATGACGGCAGCGGTACTGGTGAGGGCATCGCTGGCGGTCGAGCCGAGGACGATCATTCGACCCTCCGACGGTGCATCACGAACGTCAGCGTGAGGATGCCGGCGAAGGCGAGCAGCGCGCCGCGTCCGATGGTCGACTGCCACCAGGGCGTCGGCGCCACCGGCGGCGGTGGGTTGACGGGAGTGATGGTCGCGAGCGCGATGTTGATGGCGCTGGTGATCATCGCCGCGTTCTTGCGGATGAGCCCGTCGACGTCGGACGACAGCGGCAGCGCGACCGAGAGGCCGGTCACGGCGACCTGGACCGGCTTGCTCGGCAGCCGAGGTGCGATGAAACGCAGCGCGGCGGCGACGGCAGTGCGGGTGTGCTCGCCGACCAGGCCGTCCTCGGCGCCAGGGTCGATGCTTGGATCAGCGGCGAGCGCGGAGAGCTGCTTGAGTGTGTGCTGGAGCTGCTTGACGTCGGCCGAGGGAGGCAAGCCGCCGAGGCCGGTGAGCGGGAGAGGGAAGGCGCCGTGGAAGATCATCGCGACCTACTTCTTGAGGACGAGGAGGAGGAGGATGGCGGCGCCGATGCCGAGGCCGATCTTCCCGTTGGTCGTGGTGTACCAGGCGGGCCCGGCGCTGCCGCTGCCGCCAGGAGCCAGCTCGACCGGCAGGTCGGACGCCGGCGGGGGTGCGGTGGCGGTCGCGAGCTTGATATTGTAGGCCGCGATGGCAGCCGCCAAGGTCAACGACTGGCTGCTGATCAGGCTGTCGACACGGTCGGAGCCGGAGACCGCGACGATGGCGATGGGGTACGTCGCGTACTTGAGGCTCGACGAGAGCGAGCCGCTGATCTTGACGATCGCATACGCCGTCGCGAGCCGGGTCTTGCTGCCGATGATGCCGTCGGCCGCGCCCGGGTGGAACTTGGGGTCGCCGGTCTGGGCCGCGAGCGCGATCAGCGACTGCTGGAGCTTCTTGACGCCGTCCGCGTAGCCCAGCTCGGTGCGGGCACCCATGAGCTGGACGCCGGGGACGGTCGTAGGGGTCGCGGCGCCATAGAAGATCATGGCCCCGACCCTATCACGCCTGCTTGCGTGCGAGCACCTGCTTGAGGATGAGCAGCGCGAGCACGCCAGCACCACCGTAGAGGATGGGCTTCTGGTAGAGATCCCAGAACGTCGGCTCTGATTCCGCGCCCCCGTCCCCGCCCCCGCCGGCCGGACACAGGGCGGCAGCAGCGGCAGCAGCGGCGTCGATCTCTGCTTGTGTGGGCTTTGGCATGCCGCAGGCAGCGGCGGTGACGGTCCAGGCCGACAGCACGCCGAGCGTGTACGGGTTGGGCAGCAGCGTCGCCGCCGCGACCGCCGCCGCGTAGGCCTTCTGGTTCTGAGCGCCGCCGCAGACGTGGTTGGCGACCCACTTGAGCGCGCCGATGACGACGCCCACGATGCCGTTGTCCTCGTGGCCGACGTTGATGACCTTGATCTCGAACGAACGCCAACTGACCCACCTGATGTAGACGGCCCAGCGGTTCTTCGTGTCCCCGAACGGCTGCGGAATGATCCAGAGCGGAACCTTGCCCT
>Ga0315273_10012551_pt1 | contig 10874 bp, 9 predicted proteins | sample YL17G02_0_MG_FD_205753 | JGI IMG/M metagenome (GOLD analysis project Ga0315273, IMG submission 205753) | Sediment microbial communities from Yellowstone Lake, YNP, Wyoming, USA - YL17G02_0 | ecosystem: Environmental > Aquatic > Freshwater > Lake > Sediment | place: USA: Wyoming | collected... | reverse complement strand
CAGCGCGCCGAAGGGGGTCTCGAAGGGCTTCCGTGTGAGGATGAAGGGCGACTCGCGGCCGTCGTGGCAGACGCCGAAGATGACGACCACCTCCGGCTGTGGCGTCTTCGCCAGCAGCGCGTAAGCGGAGGCGTAGCAGTCAGCCGCGCCGTTCATGTCGTAGTGGGGGATGATCAGCGCGGGGCGATGACCGTCGAGCGTGAAATCATCCGGCAGGCGAGCCGCGTCGAGGCGGGGCTGCCAGGTCTGCACGAAGGCGGCGGCGCTCTCGTCGTATGCGCGCCCGGCATGGGCCATGGCGCGGGTGGCGCGTGCACGGAAGTCGGCCTCGACCTGGGCGGCAAACCCCCGGAAGCGCTCGGTGTCCAAGAACAAGGCCTCGTCGAGCCGGGCCAGTAGGTCGTTGATCTTGTCGGAGGTGATGAGCGATCCGAACCGGCGCACGTAGCTGACCTGCACCTCGCGCACGGTGCGCGTTCCATCGAACTGGCTGAGCAGGAAGGCGACATCGGTGGGAAGGAGCAGTTCCTGCGGGGCCAATCGCCGCGGGTCGCGGAGCAGGAACTGCTGTCCGCCGGTTGTGCGCACCGGGACGAGCTCGACGGGTCTCAGCTTTGGTCGTTCATCGGGCATGGGCGATGCAATCTGGCAGCAGTGAGCCGGAGCAATGATACGGCGTAGGTTGGCCGCTTCCTCCATTCGGGCAGACACGTCGGCTAGGTTTGACATCCGGTTGGCCGCTATGTTATCGTCGAGCAGTTGCCGGCGTGGCTCAGTGGTAGAGCAGCGGTTTCGTAAACCGCAGGTCGTCGGTTCGAATCCGACCGCCGGCTGTGCAAGCGAAGGCAGAAGGCAAGACCGGACGGAAAGAGCCTCGTCTTCTTGCCTTCTCACTCTCTTCTCTCGTCCTTCGCCCTTTCCCGTCAGGAGAACGAGCGCCGCATGGACAAGATGAACGGGGGGAGCATGGCCCCGGTTACCGAGATACCGCTGATTGACCTGCGGCAGCAGCACCGGGCGCTACAGCAGAAGATCCACGCGGCGCTGCGGAGCATCTTCGATAGCTGCGTCTTCGTGATGGGCCCCCAGGGGCGTGCGTTCGAGGAGGAGACTGCTCACCTCCTTGGCGTGAAACACGCGATCGGTGTTGGCTCAGGGACGGACGCGCTCCGGCTCTCGTTGGCGGCGCTTGGCGTCAAGGCCGGCGATGAGGTGCTGGTGCCGTCGTTCACCTTCGCCGCGACGGCGGCGGCGGTCTGCCATGTCGGCGCGACACCCGTGTTCGTTGACTCCCTGCCAGATGGCTTCAACCTGGACCCGGCCGACGCGGCGCGCCGGGTCACCCCACGCACGAAGGCGATCATACCGGTTCACCTCTATGGAGAGGCGCCGCCCATGGGGGAGGTGCTCGCCCTGGCGCGGGCTAATCACCTCTTCATCGTCGAGGATGTCGCCCAGGCGGCGGGGGGCTACTGGCAGGGCCAACGGCTGGGAACTCTGGGCGACACCGGGTGCTTCAGTTTCTACCCGACGAAGAACCTCGCCGCCTGTGGGGACGCGGGGATGGTTACAACGAACGATGACGAGCTCGCGGCGAGGGTAAGACTGGTACGCAATCAGGCCGACGCGTCGGCGCTGGGAGGGATGAAGTACACTCATCCCGTGGTCGGGTACAACAGCCGCCTCGATGAAATGCAGGCCGCCATCCTGCGGGTGAAGCTCCCGCATCTTGACTCATGGAATCGGCTTCGCCAGCGCCACGCCGAGCAGTACAGGAAGAGGCTGGAGAATTCCGGACTGGTGCTGCCAGCGCCGAGCCTGAGCGGCTCGCATGTATACTGCCTGTATACGGTTCTGTGCGAGCGGCGGGACGCGCTCAAGCAATGGCTGCGCGAGCACAGGATCGGGTGCGAGAACTACTATCCGCTGCCGCTCCACCTGCAGGAGGCGTATCGAGCACTGGGCTACAAGGAAGGTGACCTGCCACACTCGGAACGGCTGGCGAGGCAATGCCTGTCTATCCCGATGTATCCTGAGTTGCCGGTGGAGCGATTGCAGCGGGTGGCGGACGCCATCATGGCATTCGTCCAGGGCGACGAGATGATCACTGCGGAGGAAACCATTGGCCGCCAACTATGACGTCAAAGACCTGGGCCTGGCCGACGCCGGAGGGCTCAGGACCGAGTACGCCGGGCAGCACATGCCGGTGCTGCGAGGAATCGCCGAGCGCTTCTCCAGAGAGAAGCCCCTCGCCGGGGTGCGCATCGGCGCCTGCCTGCACGTCACAACCGAGACCGCCAACCTGATGCAAGCCCTCAAAGTGGGCGGGGCCGAGGTCGCCCTGTGCGCATCCAACCCGTTGAGCACCCAGGATGATGTCGCGGCCTGGTTGGCGGCCAAGCTCGAGATCCCGGTCTTCGCCGTGCGAGGCGAGGACAATGAGAGCTACTACCGGCATGTGGAGGCGGTGATCGCGCGCAAGCCCCAGATTTCGATGGACGACGGATGCGATCTCGTGTGCACGCTTCACACGAAGCATCCGGATTACCTCCCGAACATGCTGGGCGGGTCAGAGGAGACAACCACCGGAGTCATCCGTCTGCGAGCAATGGAGGCGCAGGGCGCGCTGCGGTACCCGGTGATCGCGGTCAATGATGCGAACACGAAGCACCTCTTCGATAACCGGTACGGCACGGGCCAGAGCACGATTGACGGCATCATCCGCGCCACCAACGTGCTGCTTGCGGGACGAAGATTCGTTGTCTGTGGCTACGGCTGGTGCGGCCGCGGGGTGGCGATGCGGGCGCGGGGTATGGGGGCAATCGTCGCCATCTGCGAAGTTGATCCGCTCAGGGCTCTCGAGGCCGCGATGGACGGCTATCTCGTCATGCCGATGGCAGAGGCGGCGGCGTGGGGAGAGGTGTTCGTGACGCTCACCGGCGACTGCTCCGTGCTTCGCCGGGAGCACTTCGCGGTGATGAAGGATGGAGCGATCCTGGCGAACTCCGGCCACTTCGATGTGGAGATAGACATCCCGGCTCTGCGCGGCATGGCCTCATCGGTGCGCAGGGTGCGGCCAATGGCGGATGAGTTCCTGCTGGGTGACGGCCGCCGGCTTTACCTGCTGGGAGAGGGGAGACTGGTCAACCTCGCGGCGGCGGAGGGTCATCCGGCAAGCGTCATGGACATGAGCTTCGCCAACCAGGCGCTGACTGCGGAGTACCTGGTCAGGCACGGGGCGTCGCTGGAGAAGCGCGTCTACACCGTGCCGCCGGAGATTGACCATGAGGTGGCGCGGCTCAAGCTCGCCTCGATGAACATAGCGATCGACACGCTTATGCCCGAGCAAGCGAAGTACCTGGCTGAGTACCAGGCTGGAACGTAACGACCAGCATCGCGAGGGGCTGGCCTATGCAGGCGCTTGACGCGTCGGCCTCACAGCTTCGGCCGGCCGGGGCCGCGGGGGCGGTGGCCCTTGCCTTCCTCATCTCGCTCGCCATCCCTTACCTGGCGGGTCCGCGACTACGGCGACTGGCGCGGGAGGAGTCCGGGCCCGGCATCAGGCCGCGGCGCCAGTGGGCGCTCTCCGGCCTTGCCATCATGCTTGCGATCGCGTGCCCACTCCTTGTGCTGGGTGGTGCAGCGCCCGAGCTGCGCGCTGTCGTCGTGGTCGTGATCTTGGCAGGCCTTGCGGGGATGGCAAACGACGCGCTGGCGCTGCCCAAGGCGGTGCTATTGGCGATGGCAGTCGCCATCGCTGGTCTCGGCGTCGCCATGGGCATCGCAGTGAGCGAGGTGAAACCCCCGTTCACCAGCCAGATGATCCGGCTCGGCGCGTGGTCATTCCCGGCGAGCATCGCCTGGCTGTTGGGTGTGGCCTATGCGGTGATCCTGCTGCGTAGGCTGCCGCGGCTGACTGCGGGGGCGATTGCGATGATCGCGGCCACCTTTGCCATTGCGGCGCTCGCGGTGGGCGCCTCTCGGTCAGCTCCGGCTGCCGGCCTCCTCGGTCTGGTGCTGGCGGCGGCCGCCGCAGGAGCGGCCCGCCCTGGCTATCCGGCGCTTGGCAGCTCGGCCCACTGGTCGCTGGGATTCGCCCTCGGCGCGATGACTATCGTCGGCCTGCTGAAGAACACCGCCTTTCTTGTGCTGGGCGTCCCCCTGCTTGCACTTGGGGTGCCGGTGGGTGAGGCGACCTATGCCATCGTTTACCGCGTCGGTAGGAACCGGCAGCGGCTCGCGGTCGCGCAGAGATGGGAGCTGCTCCATGAGGCGCTGATGCGGGCAGGTGTCAGCGCGAGGCGGATCGTGCTGCTCTTCCATCTGGCAACCCTGTACCTGTGCCTGGTGGCGCTGGCGCTCGTGCTCCTGGTGCCGATCACCTTCCTGGCGAAGCTCCTCATCGTCGGCATCACGCTCCCCCTGGGCTTCGCTGGATTCTTCCTTGCGGCGAGAATGTGCTCCGCGCCCCAGGAGACGAGCGAGGAGCAGGTAGACATGTTCGGCGTGCCGCTGGCGCGCATAGACATGGCCGGGGCGCTGGACCGCATTGACCAGTTCGTCGAAGAGGGATCGCCCCACATGGTTATCACCTCGGACACTCCGAGCATCGTGCGCGCCCGCGACGACGCCGAGTATCACGAGATCGTGCGGGCGGCTGACCTGGTGACGGCCGACGGGAGGGGTGTTGTGTGGATGGCGCGCGCGCTGGGCCTGCCCATGCGGGAGCGCGTCTCAGGCGTAGACCTGGTCAAGCAGATCTGCCAGCGGGCGGTGGAGAAGAGGTACTCGGTCTACTTGCTCGGCGCGGCGCCGGGCGTTGCCGAGGAGGCGGCCGCCGCGCTCGCTTCCGGTTGCCCGGGATTACGCATCGCCGGGACGCACGACGGGTACTTCACCGAGCAGCAGGAGGCGGAGGTCATCCGCGAGATCGGCGAGGCGAAGCCCGACATCCTGTTCGTCGCGCTCGGCGCGCCGAGGCAGGAGAAGTGGATCAGGCGGCACATGGCCGAGCTGCAGGTGCCGGTGTCGATCGGCGTGGGCGGGGCGTTCGACGTGTTCGCTGGGCGGGTCGCGCGGGCGCCCGAGTGGATGCAGCGCGCCGGGCTTGAGTGGCTGTACCGGCTGCTGCGGGAACCGAGGCGCCTGCCGCGGATGTGGGCGCTGCCGCGGCTGGTGTGGATGACGCTGTGGGAGGCGTTGAGGAGAAGGTAGAATGCGAGGCGGGCGCGGGCAGTCAGCCAAGAACCTTCGTGCTCTCCAGCAAGTCTGGGACGATCTTGCTCGGCGTGACCCTCTCTGGGCGGTGCTCACCGCCCCCGACAAGCGCGGGAAGGGGTGGGATCCGGCGGAGTTCTGCCAGACCGGTGTGGATGCGGTCGAGGGGATTCTCGCGGAGGTCCGTGCCCGAGGCCTGGCCATTCGGCGCGGCCGGGCGCTGGATTTCGGCTGCGGTGTGGGCAGGCTGACGCAGGCGCTGGCGCGGCATCTCGATGAAGTGTGGGGCGTTGACATCGCGCCTGCCATGATCGAACTCGCCAACTCCTACAACCGGTTCGGTGAGAGGTGCCGGTATGTCGTGAACGAGACGGGCGACCTGAGCCGGTTCCCGGACAACCACTTCGACTTCGTGCTCTCCCTTATCACCCTCCAGCATATGCCGCCTGATTCCGCCAAGGCCTACCTCAAGGAGTTCGTGAGAGTGCTTGCGCCCGGGGGCGTGCTGGTCTTCCAGGTGGCCGGCGAGCCGATCGAGCCGCAGTCGGACCATAGCCTGCGGGGTACTCTCAGGAGGCTTGTTCCGGGGCCGGTTCTGAAGGCCTACCGCACGATCAAGCGGGGCCACCGCATTGAGATGTACGGCGTGCCGCGGGAGGAGGTCACGAAGCTGCTGCAGGAGTACGGGGCCACCTTGGTTGCCGCGTTGGGGGACACGAGTGCGGGTAGGGAGTGGACGAGCTTCCACTACTTGGCGCAGAAGGGGTAAGGCCCACGTGAGCGTGACGACTACAGGAGCCGCGCAAAGCGGTTCGACGTTCTGTCGGCTGGCAGGCAGCATAGCTGCGCTGCTGCGGTTGGTGTGGATGACGTTGTGGGAGGCTTTGAGGAGGAGGTAGGCCGAACGAGGAGCGGCCAAACGGCCCTTCATCCACAGATGAACGCGGATGGACGCGGATCGTCGAGTTTCATTTCCCGGGTCCGGACATGGGTAACGTCCCCGTTCAGTTCAGTGACAGTATTGCCTACCGATACGCGTACCCGGACTGAGCGCCGCCAGCGAGCAGCGGCGAGAGCCGGCCCGGCGGCTGCGGAGGGAGAATGCGGAGACAGGGAACCGAGCAGAGCGAAGGGTTCTGGTTCGAACCGGCTGAGCCAACAGTCCCAAAGCTGTCCTGGACTCGGTTCGAGACGGCTCTGCTGATCGCCAGCGCTCTCAGCGTTGTTGTTGGCATGTTGGTATTCGCGCAGGGGTGGCGCATCTCGCCAGTCTGGGGAAGAGCGAATCTCCGGGCCGCTGTGGTCTTGTGCGGCTTGTACGCCGTCCTCACCCTGAGCGCGAATGCCCCGCGGATGATCAACTTCCCGGTTCGCGTGACATACGCCAACGTGGCGCGCCAGGCCCGCATCTTGCGCCACCTCTTGCTCTGGGGTCAGCTTGAGGCGATCTCGCTCATGGTGGTAATCCTGATCAGCAACCTGGGTGACGCGCGTGGGCAGACCTCGGCCGACTGGTTCATCCCCGCGTTTCTGGTGATCTTCGTGTCTCTCTGGATCACCATGGGAGTGAATCTGTGGTCGGCTTACCGGGCACGGTGAAGCCCGGCGGCGCGGTCTACGACTCTATGTCCGCGCGTCGCACGAACTCCTCCGTGATGTAGCGCAGGCAGATGGTATCGGTGCCGTAACCGAGTCGGGGAGCGACGGAGTGGATCGGCTCGGCGCCCACGAACAGGCGAAGGGCCGCTTCGACCTCGTTCCATCCCATGGCGGCGCGGACGGCAGTGATGCCGGTGAACCTCGGGTTGATCTCGTAGATGACGATCCCGTCATCGGTCATCCGCCCCTGGAAGTTGCAGGGGCCTATGTGCCCCATCCGGACGAAGGACTCGAAGACGGTGCGGCCGAAGTCGAGGATGGCAGGATCGAGCGTCGGGCAGACTCTGGTTGGCACGCCGTCGCGCAGCTCGTTGATGCTGGCAAAGACGCTGACGATCTCCCCGTTTGGCGCAATCACCGCCTGGATGGAAACCTCATCTTCCTGCCGCAGCCGGCCCATCTTCATGACGTCGGCCCGCTTCGCGGTCTCGATATTCCAGGAGGTCGGCAACAGGTAGTGCTGGACGATATCGTCATCGTCGAGGTCGTCTCGCTCGACATCGCGGGGGCCATGCAACACCCGCGCCCCGATGGAGGCGGACCCTCCTTTGGGCTTGACGATGACCGGATAGGAGGCAGAGGCGTAGGAGCCGAGGAAATCGCGGGCCGCCTCCGTGCGCACAAATGGAAGGCCTGCGGCTGCCAGTGTCTGGTAGGATAGCAGCTTGTCCCGCGCGATGTGCACGAAATCCGGGCTGCTCACTATCGCGGTGCAGCCGAGTTCGGCAAGCTCGGAGCGGAGGCTGGCGACGGCGTGAAGCTCGGTATCGGTCGCCGGGATGAGCACCTTGACCTGATGGCTGCGGACCAACTGGAGGAGTGCGGCCGCGTAGGCATCCAGATCGCCGACGAGCGGGATGACCTCGCGGGCGTCACACTGGTAGAGCCCCACCGCCCAGGGGTCGGCATCCATGCCCACGATTCGCACGGGCACGGCCGACAGCCGGAGGGCGCGGATGACGGATTGCCCGACCCCGCCCCCCACGCCGGTTACCGCCACAGTCAGTTTTCCGGATTGCCCCACGGCCCTTCCTCAGCGCAAGTCTGGCCTATCCCTTCTGCTCGAGGCGCGGCCGGCCACTTGCTTGTCCTTCCTACGTCCTATACCCGATTCCCTGCCCCCGTATCACACCGGGAATCTCTGCTTGGCAACACGCCCACGCTGGTCAGCTCGTCCTGGGCACGATGACCCCCAGCGCGCCGGGGGCAACCTCGACCGTCACCGGGCTGTGACCTGCCGGGTCGCCGTCGAGCTGCAGCGCCACCGGCGGCTCGCACTCGAACACCAGCTTTCGCGCTCGGAGGTGGGAGACGCCTGGATGTGAAGAGTGCCGGCCGGCGAGCGCGGCCGCCGCCTGCATGAGGCCTTCGGCCGGGGAGCTGGCCTGGAAGAGGCATAGGTCGAGCCAGCCGTCGTCTATCCGCGCGTCGGGAGATAGGTGCCAGCTATAGGTGTAACGGCTTGCATTGGCCACCACCGCGAGCCAGGCGGTCGCCTCCAGCGCCGAGCCGTCGGCGGTGATTCTGAAGATACTGGGCGGATGCCGCGCAAGCAACTGGAGCCCCTTCGCCACATAGGCAAAGGACCCGATCACGTTCTTCACGCTCTGGGCCACGGAGTGGACGACCGCGGCGTCGAAGCCGAGGCCGGCCATGAGCGCGAAGGGGCTGCCATTGGCGAGGCCGAGGTCTATCTGCCGCACGTCGCCCGTCGCGGCAACCGCAGCCGATGCCTGCAATGAGCGAGGGATGCCAAGCTCCCGTGCCAGCACGTTGACCGAGCCGGCTGGCAGGATGGCGAGAGGGATATCGGTTCCCTGGAGCGCGGGCAGCACCGAACGGATGGTCCCGTCCCCGCCGGCCACCACGACGCGCGTGTCGGCGCTCCTCACACCGCGCAGCATCGCCGCGACCGCATCGGCGACCTGGGTAGGCCCCTGCGCCGCGACCAGCTCCACCTCGAGTCCGGCCGCGCGCAGGCGCTGCTCGATGCGGGCGAGGCCGGCGGCGCCGCGGATCCGGCCGGCGTTAGGGTTCGCGACCAACAGCGCGGTGATTGCCACGCCATCGTGATACCATAGAACGCGAACACGCGGCAAGCGCGGGAAACGCGCCGCCTGCGGAGAATCAGGCTGCACCGGCGCAACGCGCCGCGCGGAGAGACGGCATGACGGGACAGGTGAATGCGGTCGTGCTCGGGGGCAGCGGCGCGGTTGACGAGCGGCTGGCGCCGATCTACCAGGGCCCGAGCAAGGGTCTCGTGCCGCTTCGCGGCCGGCCGGCGGTGGAGTATGTGCTGGAGGCGCTGCGCGCCAGCTCAGCGGTCCACCGGATCGCGCTGGCGGGTCCGCCCGCCCTGCTCGATCACCCATGCGCTCTCCTGGCGGACATTCGCTTGGCCGAGGCGGGCACTATCGTTGACAAGCTAACCGCGGCCGGGCAAGCCTTTGCCGACGGGCGGAAGCTGCTCCTGGCGACATGCGACCTCCCGCTGGTGACGCCGGAGGTCATCGCCGACACGGTCTCGCTCTGCCCGGAGGAGAGCGTGTTCTTCCACCCGCTGGTTGCGAAGGCAGCGGCGGTGCGCGACTTCCCGGAGCACCAGTGGGTGTTTCTGAAGCTGCGCGACGGGCCGGTGGTGACGACGAACGTCGCCATCATTGACCCGGAGTGGCTGACGCGCCGCCCGGATGTCGCCCAGATGATCGAGCAGTTGCGGCGGCACCCGGTGCGAATGGCGCTCCAGTGGGGTCTGGGATTCCTGGTCAGGTTCAAGCTCGGTCTGCTCGACCTCGACTACTGCGAGCGCTTCTTCTCCGACTTCCTGAAGGCGCCGGTGCGGAGCGCGATCACGGCTCACACCGAGCTGGCGATGGACCTCGACCGCCCGGAGGATGTGCCGATGCTGGAAGGCGCGCTGGCTCGTCAGGCCCAACAAAGCTCGAAGCCCTAAGTAGGCGCCGCCGGCCGACAGGCTCTTCCGACCCCAAGATGCCCGAAAGTGACCCAAGACAGGTCTTGACAGGACATTCGGTTTGTAGTACAAACTAGTTTGTAAGGACGACCATGGCTGGCCGCGGCGGCAGGGACGCGAAAGGAGCAGCTACGATGAAGCTTGGTGTGAACGACTCGCCTGGCAACACAGATGATCGGGTTCGGGAGATTCCGAAGTGGGCTCAGCGCTACGCGCGGAACCGGACGCTTCCTGTGGTGGCGTCTCTTGTGATATTCGCAGTGGGGTCGTGCGTGTTTGGGGGCCTGTCGTTGCTTACCGCGTGGGCATATGTCGTGGACAAGCGGGCGCTGTCAGTTGCATCCATGCTGGTCCTATGCGGATTCGCGGTGTGGTGGCTGTGGTTCAGCTTCATCGGTGCGGCCCGTATCATACGCGGCATCACTGAGCGACTGTACCAGGGCGATGGAAGCGTCTCGGTCGGGGCGTGTGCTGGAATCCAAGAGTCTAAGGGACCCCTGCTGGTTGCCTTTGTGTTCATGTTCTGCGTCTTTGCCAGTGTAGGGCTGGGTTTCCTGGGGCTCTACCCGACCAGACTCATGCAGCCCGTCTCGGCGCTGTATTTTGTGCCGTTTCTCTGCTATCTCGGGGTTAAGCTGCGCCGTGTCGGCAGCCCCTTCATGTTCCTCTGGCCGGGGCTGTACGGGCTGCATGCGATCCTCGATGTGGCGGGTGTGCCGGTCCGTTTCTGGGGAGAGCTGCGAGTGCTTGACGTGTTCGTTCCGGTGATTGGGTACGGCCTGATAGCTGCGCTGGGCGGCCATCTCTACAGTCGCTTCGCCTTGCGGCGGTTGCGCTCACTGGCAGGCAGCCCGGAGCCGGCGCAGGAGGTACGAGAACAGGCCGATGACTGAGCTCGACCCCAACGTTCACCAGCCCACGCGGCTTCGTCTCCTCATGCTCCTCTCCGGGGTAAACGCGGCGGACTTCAGCTTCCTGCTGAACACGCTCGGGATCACGAAGGGCAACCTATCGTCTCACATGA
>Ga0315273_10012550_pt1 | contig 10874 bp, 14 predicted proteins | sample YL17G02_0_MG_FD_205753 | JGI IMG/M metagenome (GOLD analysis project Ga0315273, IMG submission 205753) | Sediment microbial communities from Yellowstone Lake, YNP, Wyoming, USA - YL17G02_0 | ecosystem: Environmental > Aquatic > Freshwater > Lake > Sediment | place: USA: Wyoming | collected... | reverse complement strand
GCGGTGAACAACGTGCGGGGGACGGTCACCTTCATCTCAGACACGACGGTATCGCCGATCATTCGCGTTTACGGCCTCTTCTCGGGGATCAAGCGAGGGCTGGGAGCGCTCGCTGGGCTGGGGCAGAGAGGGGGAGGCGGCAAGGGCCGCCAGGAGGGACAGAAGAAATGATGAGGTTCTTGTTCGGGTTCGTCCTGGGTTTCATCACTGGCGCCTGCCTGGCCGCTTTCATGGCTCCCGCTCCCGGCCGCCAGACGCGGCAGCGGCTGGAGGAGGTCTGGCGAGAGCGCACCAGCGAAGAGACGCGAGAGGGGGTCCAGCAGGCGATAGGGAAGGCGCGCGAGGGCGTGGAGATGGCGCGTCGGCGGCTGGAGGAGGCCCTGAAGGCCGGGCGGGAGGCTCAGAAGGAGGCGGAGAAGGAGATGAAGGCCCGCCACGAGGAGGCCACCAAGGGCTCGACGGACTAGAACGAGCCAAACCGGAAGCAGGATCCCCCGCGCAGAGCGGGGGATCTCTTTTTGTCTTGCCCAACCCGTCGCTCTAGCTGGCGGAGGGGGTGGGATTCGAACCCACGGACCCTTGCGGATCACACGCTCTCCAGGCGTGCCTGATCGACCACTCCAGCACCCCTCCGGGGGACAAGCCTTGGCGGAGGGGGAGGGATTCGAACCCCCGGTGAGCGTAAACCCACACCGCTTTTCGAGAGCGGCACCATAAGCCTCTCGGTCACCCCTCCTGGCGCTACTCATTATAGCATCGGGGGAGGGGCGAACGTTGCCGAGGGAGGCTACGGTTATCCCATCGCCACCACAAGCCACACGGGGGTCGGTTTTCTGAGGCTATTCCCAATGTGGTTTCCCGGCTTCAGTCGCAGCCTTTTGCCAAAGGCCACGTATAGCTTCGGCTATCGGCTGAAGGCGGTACGTGTCTCCCCGAAAGGTGACGGCGAAGTTTGTGGTGTCGAAGTTGCGGAGGTAGTCGGTTGCGTCCAAGCCGACGATCATGTTGGGCGGTCCCACGTTTGAGTCAGCAAAGTTGTGGCGCTCCGATGACGTCGCCCACTCCTCCAAGCGCTCGTCAAAGTGTTCAAAGTAATTCCTGAACGTTCTAGGTTGAAGGGGGGAATCCTCACCAGCGGAGAGGCTCGCCCTCAGCTCTGCTCCCCGTTCAGGCAGGAGCGGTCGTGGTGGCCAAAGGAGCTTTGAGATGTTGCCAGCAGCAACCAGGAATGCCTGGACAGAGAACCAAATACGATCCATGTCACCGGCCTGCAGGGCTCCGTTCAAGTCCTGGGCCGCGACAAGCGCGAACCTGCATTGTCGCTCAACCTCGCGTTGGAAGATTCGCAGAAGCATGGTATTCATAGTGGCCCCCGCGGTAAGCGCTATCGGCAACGCCGCTTTCTTGGGGAAGCAAGCCTCTTCGAAGCGGCACACCCCATCCTACTCGCACCCGCGAGGGTTGGCGAGGGCAGGGTCTCGCTGGGGAGCCGGCGCTCATGGGGCTTGGCCGCCCAGCTCGATGACCCAATACCAGCGATAGGTGCTGCCCCCGTTGTACGCGCAGCCTACGCCGAGCGCCGCGAAGTCGGCCTTCAGCAGGAGGTCGTTGTGCGCCGGCGACTTGCGCCACGCATCGAGGGTCTCCCAGGCGGTGGCGGTCCCGGCCGCCAGGCTCTCGCCGCACCAGGTGTTGTAGGCTGTGCAATCGTACCCGAAGGCGGCCAGCCGCCCCAAGTTGTCTCGACCTAGAGAGTCAGTGTGGCTCAAGTACCCATTCCCGGCCATGTCTTCGCTCATCCACTGAGCGGCCTGCGTCAGGGCAGACGATGTGACTAGCGGCCCTAGGCCGTTCTCAGCTCTGTAACCGTTGATGAGGGTGACGAGCTCGCCGATGTCGGGGACCGGTGTCGAGGAGGGAGGGACAGGCTCCGGCGCCGCCGGTTCCAGGGCAGGGGAGGGAGGGACGGGCTCCGGCGCCACCGGCGCCAGCGTGGGGGAGGGAGCGACCGGCTGCGGCGTCGTCGGCGCCAGCGTGGGGGAGGGAGGGACAGGCTCCGGCGTCACCGGCGCCAGCGTGGGGGAGGGAGTGGCAAGCTGCGGCGTCGTCGGCGCCAGGGTGGAGAAGGGAGCCCTGAGCTCCTGAAGCACACTGGTCTGGCCATGACGAGGCGGCGCCGGAACCTGATCGCTCACAACGAATAGGCAGAGAGCAGCGAGGCCAAGGGCGAGCGAGGCGCGCGGCAGGAGCCGCCAGATGGCCGAAATCCGCGCTGAGGACGTGTTGCCTTCTGAATCCATCGCGCTCGTATACCACCGCCAGGGTCAGGTGAACTGCAGGCTTGGCGCGCCGCAGCTATCCTACACGCAGCCGCGAGGGTTGGCAAGAGAGGAGAGAGCGCGGTTGGGAACCTGATTGTCGACACAAGGCAGGGCTGAAGCCCTGCAGCTACGATCCTGACTGCTCTTTACTTCGTAGCTGCAGACCTTTAGGTCTGCCTCTAAGGGGCCACCGTCTTCGCCCCGATGTCCGCGCATCACAGCAGCGGCGGCTGGGGTGCGGATGGTCTGCTGAGGCGCAGCAATCAGGTCCAGCGGCGAGTCCAGCGCGCAATGAGGCTCCGCCAGACAGACTCGCCCTCCCGATCGGGCACACATGACAGTCCCTACCCTCAATTAGCTAGGCCACGGCTACCAGCAGGTGGTAGCATAGCCGTAATGCGGAGCAACACAGAATTCTCAATCGCTGGAGGAGATGCCATATGACTGGCCCGTTCGACCCGATTACAATTGACGGAATCAGGATCCGCAATCGCTTCATGCGCTCCGCTACCTGGGATGGCACCGCAACTGACGACGGGGGGGTCACCGATGCCTCCGTGAAGATCTTCGAGGGCGTGGCAAGCGGCGGCGTGGGTCTCATCGTCACCGGCTACGCGTACGTCTCGGAACAGGGGAAGGCTGCCGTCGGCCAGTACGGCGTCTCCGAAGACCGCCACATCGGCGGACTGCAACGCCTGGTGAAGGCCGCCCACGACCACGGTGCCAAGATAGCGCTCCAGATCGCGCACGCGGGAATTGCCGTGGGGTCACTTAGACGCAGAGACCTCGTCGCCCTGGCGCCTTCCAGGATCGAGGGCTTAACGTCGCCACATCGGGCCTTGACTTCCTTGGAGATCGAGGAGATTGTGTCCGATTTCGGCGCCGCTGCCGCGCGCGCGAGAGAGGCGGGGTTCGATGCTGTCCAACTGCACGCTGCGCATGGCTATCTCATGAGCCAGTTTCTGTCCCCGCTGGCCAATCGCAGGACGGACAAGTGGGGAGGAACGGCCGAGAGACGCCGACGCTTCCACGTTGAGGTGATGCGCTCGGTACGCCGAGCGGTCGGTGAAGCCTACCCGATTTGGATGAAGTTGGGCCTTCAGGATCACAGCCCTGGAGGGCTACAGTTGAGTGAGGGTCTCGATGCCTTGAAGGTGCTGACTGCCGAGGGCCTCTCGGCGGTTGAGGTCAGCATCGGCCGCGCCTCCGGGGCCGCCCGAGTGGGCAAGCCAGGGGATGAGGAGCGCCCCTACTTCCGCAGCGACAGCGCTGAGGCCAAGCGCGTCGTTGACATTCCGATCATGCTCGTGGGAGGAATTCGAAGCCTCTCGATGGCCGAAGATATCCTCGGCCGCGGTGACGCCGATATGATATCGATGTGCAGGCCCCTGATACGTGAACCGGGCCTGATCGCGCGCTGGCAACGCGGCGACACCGCACCCGCGAAGTGCATTAGCTGCCTCAAGTGCATGGCCCTTCCCTTCCGGGGGGAGCCACTGGAATGCGCGGAGGAACGTCGGCTTCGAGAGGAGGCTACGGGGGGTTGACAGGAAGCAGCGCGGCGGCGGCTCACGCCTACGCCGCTACGGGGAGTAGCGGCGAAACGGTGTGTGCAAGCAGGCCCAGGGCTACTTATAGCATTAGAGCAGCGGCGGCTGGGGAGCGGAGGCCGGCGGCTCGCTGGCGGCGCCCAGTAGCTTGGCCATCTGGCGAGCGTTGCGCACGGCGAAGTCCTGATAGCAGTTGTTCATCAGCACGTGCACCCGCTCCGCCTGCTCGGCCAGACGCTGGATGGACGACACCCACTCCTTGAGCTCTTCCTCAGCGTACAGGTAGCGGAAGCGCTCGCTGACGGTCATGCCTTTGCGCTCCCACATCTCGGCGTTGCGACCGTGAAAGCGCACCAGGGCGTCGCTGGCGGTCGCCTCGGCCAGCGGCGGCACGCTGGAGCGAAGGCCCTGAGGTTCATCCACACAGACGAAGGGCAGGCGGTGGTCGGAGAGGAAGCGCAGGATTCGCTGGCGGTTCGTCTCCGAGAGCCAGCGGTTGTTGCGGAACTCCACCGCGACGGTGTACTGGGGTAGCCGCTCCTCTTTCACCTCCAGAATGTAGTCTGTGCTCTCGCTGCCGGGCATGAACCAGGGCGGGAACTGGAAGAGCACCACCCCCAGCTTGCCAGCGCTGTCCAGGGGCAGTAGGACAGAGGCGAAGCGCTGCCACATCTCGTCACGCAGCGCGGGCGGCAGGTCACGGTAGTAGACGTTGGTTTTCTGGCGCGCCTTGGCGTCCAGGGCCTCGCGCACGTCCTTGGGCAGCGACCTCACCTGCGTCGGGTGATGGGTGAACAGGGCGTAGGCCTTCAGGTCGAAGGTGAACTCGGCCGGGGTGCGCTCCACCCAGAGGGCGGCGTTGCGCTCCGAGGGGAGGCCGTAGTAGGTGCTATCGACCTCCACGATGGGGAAGTTCTCGGCATAGAAGCGGAGGCGCTCGGCGGGCGTGCTCGCCGCGGGCGGGTAGAAGGCGCCGCTCTCGATGAGGGTGGCGTCGGTCCAGGAGCAGGTGCCAACGAGGATGCGGGCAGCCACGGCCATCCCCATTATGGCGCGAGGCGGGCCAAACAGCCAGGGCGGGGGCCATCTTCCTGGCCCGGCATCTTGGCAGGGGAGGCAGCATGTAGTATGTTAGTGAACACTCACTATTATGGCCAAGCGAGCACCCAAGCGGACAGCCCAACAGAGAAGGCGCCTCATCCTGGAGACCGCTCAGGCCATGTTCGCCGCCTCCAACTACACCAGAGTGAGCACCGCCGAGCTGGCCAAAGCCGCCGGCATCTCCGAACCCGCCCTCTACCGCTACTTCCCCAGCAAGAAAGACCTCTTCATCTCCACCATCAAGACCGCCGGCAAGAGGCTTCTGGACATCTGGGAGCGGCTGGCCGGCGAGTTGATCGACCCGCTGGAGATCATCCGGGCCATCGGCCTCGGCTACTACTACCACCTGCGAAGCCACTCGCCGGTCATGAAGCTTCTCTTCCAGGCCCTCTCCGAGGCCGATGATGAGGAGATCCGCCAGGCCCTGCGCGATAATTTCGCCGCCTTCGTCGGCTTCCTGGAGGAGAACATAGAGGAGGGCAAGAGGCACGGGGTGATCAGGCAAGACGTGAACCCCAGCGTGGCCGTCTGGCAGTTCATGGCCTTCGGCCTGGCCCTGGACCTGGTTCACCTGCTGGATTTCGACGAGAAGCTGAGCCGCAACCACGCAGAAGAGTGGGGAGAGCTCTATCTAAACTCGATTCGGGAGGGGACGCCTGGAGGGAGCAGAGCCGCAGGTCGTGTTGTGACCAAAGGATTCGACCGATACATGGTGGAGGACTGGCGAGAGCTCCACCTGGACTCGATTGAGGAGGGAGACTCTTGGTGGAGACTAGGCGAAAGGTTTCCTCGCTTCTAGACGAGCGGTGCCTCTGCGGCAGTCTCCTAGCCAAGGTCTCACGTGACGGGGTAGAGATTCTCTGCCGCCGCTGCAAGAGGATCCACCGCATTCGCTGGCCGGCGGAAAAGAGGAGGGTAGCTGCCCAAAAGGCCAAAATGGCCGTAGATGGCTAGATAGAGAGGCCAGAGGTGGCAAATCCAGAGCCCAGGACGAACGCATTGCCGAATCGTGCCGGGCGGTTCTGTTTTCCGCCCGCTGAGGGGGTGAGTGAAGACGTGAGCAGCGCGCTGGTGCTCTCCGATGAGCAGGAGAAGGAGCTTCTCCGCAGATGCTGGTACTCCCACGACGCCCGCTGGTACATGGCCGTCGCCCAGGAGTTCGGCGTCGAGGCGGCCAACAGGCTCAACAAGCGAGCGTGCCGCGCCTTGGGCGAGGCGGAAATGCGCCGCCTGGTCAAGGCCTTGGGCATCGCCGGACCGACGACGGTGCAGGAGTTGGTGCAGGTGATCGAGGCGGCCTTTCGCCTCTTCGTGCCGCCACCGCTGATGGAGCTCGATATCCGGGTGGTCGATGACCGCTCCTGGGAGGGGTGGATGAAACGCTGCTTCATCTACGACGACATCATGAAGGCTGGGATAGGCCCCTTCTACGTCTGCGCCGCCCTCGATCGCATTCAGGGCTGGCACGACGCCCTGGGCCTGCTGACCGATGAGCCACCAGCCCGGACCTGCCCCAAGATCCAGGGCGGGGAGTGCCGACCCGTCATCGCCTTTCGGCCGCTGAAGGCCTAGCGCGCTGTAGACACGCCTTCGACCCCGGGGAGGAGATCATGGATTTGGCAGTGCCTGAGAAATGGGAGCGCTAGCGCCTCAAAGCCCGGAGAATGCGCGGGCTGGCGCTGGCCCCATTCCTCAGAAAGGAGAGGGGATATGCCGATGACTGAAGCGCAACTGACTGCAATGGCTGAGCGGCTCTTCGATGGGTGGAACCGCCAGGACGTCGAGGCCGTCGTTGCCTGCTACACCGACGACCTCGTGTATCGCGACCCCAACACGCGGGGAGAGGTGAAGGGCCGCGACGCCATGCGCCGGTACCTGCGGAAGTTGTTCGGTGCATGGCAGATGCACTGGGCCCTGCGAGAGCTATTCCCGTTGGCCGACGCCGACGGGGCCGCCGCCTTGTGGCACGCGTCCTTTCGCAAGCTCGGCGGAGAGCGGACTGTGGAGGCTGACGGGATGGACCTCGTGCTTATGGATGGCGAACTGGTCAAGCGGAACGAGGTCTACTTCGATCGGGCGGTGCTGGCTCCGCTCCTCGGCTAGTCGCGGGCTCGGCGACCAGTCCATTTGGAGCGCGGCGAGCGCCAGGTCATGAACGGAAGGGGGAAGACCATGCGTCCAGCAGAGCTAGAGGAGCTACTGGAGAAGCTAGAGTCTCAGCGGCGGGAGCTCGTGCACCAGGTTGAGGAGGTGACCGAGGAGGAAGCCAGCCGCCGCCCGTCAGGGAGCGACTGGTCGACGAAGGAGCAACTGGTGCACCTGGCGGCCTTCGAGAGGCTCTGGCCGGAATGGGCCCTGAAGGTGCGAGACGAGCCCGGGTGCGAGGTGGGGCCTCCCTCACCCAACCCTCCGGCCTATCCGGAGGCGAAGGCCCGCTCCGTAGCCGATCTTCTGCAGGAGCTGGCCTCGGCACGTGCCGATACCATCGCTGCCATCGAAGGGCTCAGCGACGACGAGCTGAGGAGGCGAGGCAAGCACCTGCTTTTCGGAGAGATGAGCGTTCTGCAGATGCTACGGTCCCTGTACCGGCACGACCGAATGCACATCGATCAGATGGCAGGACGGGAAGGGTCGTTCAGAGCTGGCGGCCCAGGCGGCCCGAAGATTTAGGCTGCGCGTAACATCATGGTTCCAGGGATCCGCCGGCCAGTCTCGCTGGCGGCGCAGAAGGAGGTTCGATTCTATGAGCTCTAAGACCTCGCCAGAAAAGGACAAGCCCTATCGGGCGCTTCAGCAGCTATTCGCCCGACATCCAATAGGCGCCCCCGACACTGACACCTTCATCGAGATCCTCAAGTTCTGCTACGAGCCGGAGGAGGCCCACCTGGCCGCCCACATGACCTGGGACCTGGAGCCCGAGGAGGTCATCGCCAAGCGGGCGGGCATGCGCCTGGATGAGGCCGCGCGGCTCCTGACGACGATGGCCTCCAAGTTCTTCATCCGCGGCGTCAAGCGGCCCGACGGCGTGCGCGTCTTTCGCCTGCCCTACATCCTGCCGGGCCTGTTCGAGATGCCCTTCGCCGTGCGTCAGCCCTCACCGGACCTGGATAGGCTGGGGGACCTGTGGGAGAAGTATTTCGCCGAGGCTTGGGGGCGTGAGCTCCACAGCGGCTCCATCCAGCTCGGGCGGGCGGTGCCAGCCATCGAGGCCCCCAAGGACCAGGTCCTACCCTACGAGGACGCGGTTCAGATTGTCCAGAAATCTTCCTCCCCGATCGTCTACCCCTGCATGTGCCGCCAAGCAGCTCGCAACTGTGACGACCCCCTGGACGTTTGCATGATCTTCGGGCTAGAGCTCTTCGGCGGCAACGTGCCCGGCCAGCCAGTGTTCGACCCGGCCCAGATGGTGGACGGCCCCCCCAGGGCGCGTCGTGTGTCAGTCGATGAGGCGGTGGCGACACTCAAACTGGCAGCAAACGCCGGCCTGGTCCACACCACCATGAACTCCAAGGACGACTACTGGCTCATGTGCAACTGCTGCAGCCATGCCTGTCACAATCTGCGAGGGATAACGCAGCTTGACATCCCCCACGCGGTAGCGCCTTCAAGCTACTGGGCGGCGGTCGATGAGGACCTCTGCAACGGCTGTGAGGCCTGCGTGGACCGCTGTCAGGTGGACGCCATCGAGATGAACGAGAACATGGTCGCCGAGATAGATTACGAGCTCTGTCTGGGGTGCGGCGTATGCACCCTCGCGTGTCCGCCCGAGGCGCTGCGGCTGGAGAAGCGGGACGACCGCATTTTCACCCCTGCCGCCGATGCGCACGAGCTATTCGTGATGCTGGGTGCCTCCAAGGGTAGGCCCTACCCGGTTCACTATCATCCGCAGGTCTAGGAGTCTGGAGGTCGATTGTATGAGCTACGAGACCATCATTCTCGACACCGCCCAGAACGTGGCCACCATAACCCTGAACCGCCCGGATGCTCTGAACGGCCTCACCATCCGGATGACGGAGGAGTTGGTGGACGCGCTCATCCGCTGCCGAGCCGACACCAACGTGCGAGCGGTCATCGTCAAGGGGGCGGGACGAGGGTTCTGCGCTGGCGGCGACGTCAAGGCGTTCGGCGAATCTCTGCGGTCCGACCCGCTCACACACATTCGCACCCTGGCGATGCACCTGCACGCCAGCGTCGCTGAGATCCGGCGAATGGAGAAGCCCGTCATCGCCCAGGTTCACGGCGCGGCCGCGGGCGCCGGCATGAGCCTGGCCCTGGCCTGCGACCTGACCATCGCCTCCGAGACCGCCCAGTTCAGCATCGCCTACGTCAAAGTGGGCCTTTCCCCCGACGGCAGCGCCACCTACTTCCTGCCCCGCCTGGTGGGGCCCAAGAAGGCTTTGGAGATCTTCTACACGGGCGACCTCATAGATGCCGGCGAGGCTCTGAGGCTGGGGCTGGTCAACCGAGTGGTACCCGACGCCGAGATGGAGAAGGAAACGCAGGCGCTCGCCCAGCAGCTCGCTCAGGGTCCCACTCTCGCTTTGGCCCGAGCCAAGGAGCTAGTCTACAGGAGCCTGAGCGAGAGCCTGGAGACCCAGCTAGAAAACGAGCGAGAACTCCTGGGGCTCAGTACCCTCAGCGATGACTTCCGCGAGGGGGTGCAGGCCTTCATCGACAAGCGGCAACCCAAGTTCAGAGGCCGCTGAGCCGAAAGTCAGAGGAAGGAGAACGACATGTCGATAGACGAGAACACGTGGAGATTCTTCCAGCAGCACCTGGGCTATAGCGACGAGGAGATGGCCTTGTTTCGGGCCAATCCCCGCAACGCGGAGGTGCTGGCCAAAGGCCCAGAACTGATGCAGAAGACGATCGTGGCCGAGGTGGTGGAGTCGCACGGGTGCAACAGCCAGCACAAGGTGGGAGACCGCTTTATCTTCGATGGAGCGGGCAATCTCGTCACCAGCAAGTGCCCCCGCCGCATCTGCATCTTCGCCCTGCACGGTCTGGCCGGCATCATCTACGCCACCAACGAGCTGGCCTACGCCGGGGTGGACCCCGATTCCCTCCGCTTCCGCCGCACCGGTTGCTTCGACGTCGGGGTCAGGTGCGGCGGCTGGGGTCACATCGTCATGGAGGTGCGGGTGGAGGACCGGAACAAGTCGGAGGCGTCGAAGCGATAGCTCCGCCGCTGGGGCTCCGGGGAGGGGGCGTGCTACAATCTTCATCGGCCGCGCACCCCAATAGCAGGAGTCTCGTCGGCCGGGGAGGTGTCTATGCGCCGCGTCTTGAGCGAGTTCGATGCCCGCCGCCTTCTCGCCGGCGCGCCGGTGGTGCTGGTGACCACCCGCTGGCATGGGGTGGCCAACGTGATGCCGGCGGCCTGGAACATGCCCCTATCGCATGACCCTCCCCTGGTGGGCATCGCCGTCCACCCTTCGCGCCACACCTACGATATGCTCCGCTTCAGCGAGGAGTTCGCCCTGAATGTCCCTGGCCGTCGCTTGATGAACCACGTGCAGTACTTGGGGACGGTAAGCGGCCGCGATGTCCAGAAGATCGAGCTGGCCAAGCTGCCGACCTTCAAGGCCCAGCGCGTGGATGCGCCCCTTCTGGAGGGCTGCCTGGCCTATATCGAGTGCAGCGTGCTGGAGGTGCTGCCCCTGGGCGACCACCATCTGTTCGTGGGCAAGGTGCTGGCGGCGCAGGCCGAGAGGGAAGCCTTCGAGGAGGGCTGGCTCCTGGAGGACGACGACTACAAGCCCCTCCATTACCTGGGGGGCGAGCTGTACGCCATCCTCGGCGAGAGGAGGCAGGCCCAGCTCAGGACCAGCGAGGAAGGCACGGTGGAGCTGGAGGAGACGGCCGAAGAGAGGGAGCGACGCGAGCAAGAGGCGGAGGGCTA
>Ga0315273_10012549_pt1 | contig 10874 bp, 11 predicted proteins | sample YL17G02_0_MG_FD_205753 | JGI IMG/M metagenome (GOLD analysis project Ga0315273, IMG submission 205753) | Sediment microbial communities from Yellowstone Lake, YNP, Wyoming, USA - YL17G02_0 | ecosystem: Environmental > Aquatic > Freshwater > Lake > Sediment | place: USA: Wyoming | collected... | reverse complement strand
GGATGGCCTTCCAATCGCCCATGCGCACGGCCTGCTCAAAGCGCCTGCCGGGGTTTTCCCAGTACAAGAACTCGTGCTGCGGCTGCTTCTTTCCCGTCAGCGTGGGCACGACGGAGATGCCGTCGATGTTGGCGGGCGGCTTCGCACCGGCCAGTTCCGCCGCCGTCGGCAGAAAATCCCAGAAGGCCCAGGGCTGCTCGCTGACCGCGCCGGCTTTGATCTTGCCGGGCCAGCGCGCCAGCATCGGCGCGCGGATGCCGCCTTCCCACACCTCGCTCTTGGCGCCGCGAAACGGGCCGGTGCTGCGGAACAGCGGAAGCCCCGCTTTATGACCCGCGCCGTTGTCGCTCGAGAAAAACACCAGCGTGTTGTCGTCGATCTTCAGTTCCTTGAGCAGCGCCGTCACCTCGCCGATGCCGCGATCCATCCAGGTGGTCATCGCGGCGTACAGCTTGTCGTCCTCGGACCAGTTTTCGCGCGAGTACCACTCGTCGCGCGGGACCATCAGGTCCTTGTGCGGCGTCGTGTAGGGCAGATACAGAAAGAACGGATCGCGCTGGTGCCGGCGGATGAAGCGTTTGGCTTCACGGGTGAAGAGGTCGGTGGTGTATTCCTTCTTTCCGCCGTTCAGGTTGCCCTTGAGGATTTCCTTGTTCTGGTTGCGCCAGAGATAGTCGGTGTAGTAATCGACGGCGTGGTCCTGGTTGAGGAAACCGAACCAGTCGTCGAAGCCGTGCCGGTTGGGAAGGCCGGTTGTCTCGGGCTCGCCGAGCCCCCATTTGCCGAAGATCCCGGTCGCATAGCCGGCCTCTTTGAGGACCTGGGCCACCGTGACGTCGCCGGCGTTGAGCGGCACGCGCTCTTTGGTGCGCAGCGACCAATTGGCCCGGACGGTGGTGTGGCCGGTGTGCTGGCCGGTCATGAGGCAGCTTCGCGAGGGGGCGCAGACGGTGGCTCCCGTGTAGGCCTGTTTGAACAGCATGCCCTCGGCGGCGATGCGGTCGATGTTCGGGGTCTTGATCAGCTTCTGGCCGTAGCAGCCGAGGTCGAAGTTGCCGAGGTCGTCGGCCAGGATGAAGACGATGTTGGGCCGCGCCGGGGCGGCCGCCGCCGGCAGCGCCATGGACGCCGCCGTGCCAAGAAATTCTCTGCGACTAATCATTCTTTGCGTGCTCCCTGTTTCCGTTTGCTGATCTTCTCCGCCTTTTGGACGACGTGGCGCTTCAGCAGTTCTCGGAATGCCTCGCGGTCGGCGGCCCAGAGAGCGGGAATGCGCTCGCCGGCCGGCAGCATCGGGAAAACGCGGGGCATGAACTACCAAGATAGCGAAGCCGGTGCGCGTATGCGATAACTGACTGAGAGATCAGGAGTCACACATCATGAACCGGCGTTACTTTTTTGGCGCGGCGCTGACGGCCGTTTTCGACGGCCGCGCGGTTGCGGCGAGCGACAAGGTCCGGGTGGGCATGATCGGCCTGGGCGGGCGCGGACGCTCACTGCTCGGCCAATGCGCCAAGACGCCCGGCGTTTCGGTGGCGTGGCTGTGCGACATCGACCAGGCGAATCTGGAGCGAGCCTCGAAACTCGTCGCGGGCGGCGCGCCGAAGACCACCGGCGATCTGCGGCGCATGCTCGAAGACCGGGATCTCGACGCAGTGTTCATCGCCACACCCGGCCACTGGCACGCGCCGGCGTCAATCCTCGCTTGCGACGCCGGCAAGGACGTGTACGTCGAGAAGCCCGCTTCGCACAACCTTCGCGAGGGCCGGCTGACGGTCGAGGCGGCGCGGCGCAACCGGCGCATCGTGCAGCACGGGACGCAGGGGCGCAGCCATCCGCCGATCATTCGCGCCATGGAATACGCCAACTCCGGCAAGATCGGCAAGGTGCTGGCGGCCAAGGCGTGGAACGTCCAGTTGCGCAAAAACATTGGGCACGCGACCGAAGGCCCGGTCCCTCGCGGAATCGACTACGACACCTGGGTGGGGCCGGCCGAGTGGATGCCGTACAAGCCGAATCGTTTCCACCACACCTGGCACTGGTGCTGGAATTTCGGCACCGGCGACATGGGCAACGACGGCGCGCACCAGATCGACCAGGCGCGGTGGGCGCTGGGCGTCGATTATCCGGTGCGTGTCAGCGGCATGGGAGCCAAGCTCTTCTTCGAGGACGACCAGGAAACACCCGACACGATGAACGTCACCTTCGAGTACGCCAACGGCAAGATCCTGATCTGGGAAATGCGCATCTGGAACCCCTACGGCATGGAACAGATCGACAACGCCATGGGCATCTACGGGACCGAGGGAATGGTTCAAGTCGGCGACTGGGACCGCAAGTGGGGCTTCAAAGCCTTCGACCGCGACGGCAAGCAGGTGCTGCACGACAACGAAGGCGGCGGTGGCAAGGACGACGATCATATCGCTAACTTCGTCGAGTGCGTTCGAACGCGGAAGGCGCCCAATGCGGCCATCGAAACCGCCGGTCACATCTCGGCCGCGCACTGTCATCTGGGCAACATCGTGGCGCGCACGGGCCGCAACCTGAAGTTCGACGCCAAGACCGAAACCATCGCCGCCGACGCGGAAGCCAGCGCCTTGATGCGACGCAAGTACCGCCCGCACTGGAGCGTGCCCAGAAACGTGTAGGCGCTTTATCCGGACCTGGCGCGGCCGCCTGCGGCCGGGCGAATCGGAGTTTCGAGGTTGCGTAGCCTGTCCCCGGAATTGCCGAATGTATTACGATGCAGGACGGACCATGAATCGCAGACAGCTTCTCTCGCTTCCGCTCGCGGGCCCGCTTTTTTCGGCGCCTTCGCCGCGGCCGAACATCGTCATCTTCCTGGCCGACGATCTCGGCTGGAACGATGTCGGCTATCACGGAAGCGAGATCCGCACACCGCGCATCGACCGTCTGGCGGGCCAGGGAATGCGGTTCGAACGCTTCTGCGCATTCCCCTTGTGCTCGCCCACGCGCACGGCTTTGATGACCGGCCGCTCGCCCATCCGCCAGGGCGTGGTGTATGCGACCATCGAGCCTTTCGACGCGCACGGCGTGCCGGCGGAAGAGCATTTTCTTCCCGAGAGCCTGAAAGCCGCGGGCTACCAGACGGCGATGGCCGGCAAGTGGCACCTGGGGCACACGCACCGGAAGTTCCTGCCGAACTGGCGCGGTTTCGATCGCTCCTACGGCCACCTGAACGGACGCATCGACTACTACACGCATGACCGCGAGGGCGGGCTGGACTGGCATCGGGACTGCAAGACGCTGCACGAGGAAGGCTACTCGACGGACCTGATCGCGCGCGAGGCAGCCCGGCTGATCCGCGGCCGCGACCCAAGCAGGCCGCTGTTTCTGTATGTGCCCTTCAACGCTCCGCACGCGCCGTTGCAGCAGCCCCCGAAGTTCGCCGGCGGCTACCCGAAGATCAAGGACGAAAGGCGGCGCACGTTTGCGGCGATGACCGAGTATCTGGACGACGCCATCGGCCGGGTGCTGGATACCCTCGACGGCGAAAGCATGACCCGCGACACGCTGGTGCTGTTCTTCAGCGACAACGGCGGTCCCACCGGGATCGGCGCCAATAACGATCCGCTGCGCGGCGGCAAGCGTTCGACGTTCGAGGGAGGCATCCGCGTGCCGGCGCTCATGCGCTGGCCGGCGCGGCTCAAACCCGGCCGCTCGGATCAGTTCCTCACCGTGATGGACCTGTTCCCGACGCTCGCGGCGGCGGCGGGCGTCAAGCCTGGCAACCGCTTGCCGTTCGACGGCCGGAACCTGTGGCCCGCCATCGAGCAGGGGCGCCCGACGCGCCGCGAGGAGGACATCTTTTTCGGCTCGGCCGGCGACGCGGCTTTCAACTACGCGGTCTTTCATAACGAATGGAAACTGGTGCGGCAGATCTCGCGGAAGAACCAGGCGGCAACCAACATGCTGTTTCGCGTCGAGCAGGACCCGAGCGAAGAGAACGACCTGGCCGCGAAGCATCCGGACCTGGTGAAGGACCTCGCGGCGCGCGTCGATCGCTGGCGCGCGCTCTACCCGCCCGACGGAATCATCGACCCAAAGAAGGACGCTACGCCGGATCACCCCGCGCCCAAGCAGTGGGCCGAAGCGGTGTTGCCCTGACTGGTCCGCGCTACAATGGAAGGACTCATGAAGGCCCGTGTTTACGTCTCGTTCAAGACCACCGTGCTGGATCCGCAAGGACAGACGATCCACGCGGCTCTGGCCGGCCTCGGTCATAGCAGCATCGCCGCTGTGCGGCAGGGCAAGTTCTTCGAACTGACGCTCAAGCCCGGCGTGGACCGCGCCGGCGCCACGGCGGAAATCGACCAGATCGCGCAGGACGTGCTGGCCAATCCCGTCATCGAGGACTACCGGGTCGAGATCCTCGAGGACTGAAATTTCCTTTCCCCGCGCACGGGGCGCCCGAATCGGCGATAATCTGGATCGATGGCCGATTTCGAGCCGATGCCGTTCACGCCGCTGCCCCCCGAGGTGGAAGAGTCTCTTACCGAAGGCAATCCGTGGTGGCAGGGAGGACGGACTTTCGAACTCCCCAAGCTGCGCCGATGGCTGTTCGCCTCGATCCGAAACGGCCTCGATCACGGTCTGGCGCCGGCCCAGGTTCTGCGCGGTCCCCGCCAAGTCGGCAAGACAACCCTGCTGAATCAGGTTGTCGACGACCTGCTCGACTCCGGAGTCGCCCCCAGGCGCATCCTTCGCATTCAGTTCGACGAGTTGCCAGAGCTCGGAGAATTCATGAGCCCGATCCTTGTACTGGCACGCTGGTTTAGCAGGAACATTCTCCGGAAGAGCTTCCACCAAGCCGCCAGAGACGGCGAACAGGCCTACGTTTTCCTCGATGAAGTGCAAAACCTGCCGGACTGGGCGCCGCAACTGAAGTACCTGGTCGATATGAACCCGGTGCGGGTTCTGGTGACGGGCAGTTCCGCCCTTCGAATCGAAGCGGGCCGCGACAGTCTGGCCGGACGGATATCGACCTACGATATGGGGCCCCTGTTGCTGCGTGAAATCGGCGATCTTCGCGGTTTCGGGGAGGTCCGGCCGTTTCTGGGTTCCAACGGGACGGCGCCGCTGAAAGATAAGCAAACCTGGCAGGAACTCGCCCGTTACGGAGAGGCAAACGGAGAATTCCGGCGCCTTGCTTTCCAGGCGTTTTCCGAAAGAGGCGCCTATCCTGTGGCTCAAACTCACCCCGAGCAGCCCTGGGAACAGGTTGCCGATTTCCTGAATGAGACCGTGATCCAGCGCGCCATCCAGCACGACCTGCGAATGGGGCCTCGCGGCCAGAAACGTGACGAGCACTTACTGGAAGAGGTTTTCAGACTCGCCTGCCGCTATGTTGGGCAAGCCCCGAGCCAGTCCCTCTATGTCGACGAGTTGAACCGCGCCATGGATGCGAGCATTGGCTGGCAGCGCGTTCTCGCCTATCTGAAGTTCCTGGATGGCACGCTGCTGATTCGGCTGATCGAGCCTCTGGAATTGCGGCTCAAGCGGCGGCTAGGGGCCTCGAAGATCTGCCTCTGCGACCACGCCCTGCGCGCCGCGTGGTTGCAGGAAGCAGTGCCACTGGCGCCGGACGAACTCGCCGCGGCGCCGCACCTCTCCGATCTGGCGGGCCGCATTGCCGAGAGCACTGCCGGGTACTTCCTGCGGTCGATTCGCGGGCTGGACATTGCGCACTTTCCGGAACGCGGAGCGGAACCTGAGGTCGACTTCGTCCTGACCATCGGCGAGCAGCGGATCCCCGTCGAGGTGAAGTATCGCAGGACAATCGACTTTCGAGACACTCACGGCGTTCGGTCGTTCCTCGAAAAAGCGCATTACAATGCCCCGTTCGGCCTGTTGGTCACCCTGTCCGACCAGGTGACCATCGACGATCCAAGGATTGTGGCCCTTCCGCTCTCTTCCCTGTTGCTGCTGCGTTGAGCGCCGCGGCTACCGGCCGCTGCCGGCGACCGAGGCGAATCGTGCTTCACTCCTGTCGTCCAAGGAATTCCACCGCTGCCCCAATAAGGACCGTCGCTCGGCGAAGGTGCTCTCCAGCCTGCTCGCCTGTCAGGCACCGGTGGATGTCGTAGTCGCCAATGTTGCGGGCGTCAAATGCGTCCATGAGCCAGCGGTGGAACTCGGATGGCGCCACGCCGGTCTTGGCGAACTCGCGCCCGAATGCGGCCATGACGCCTGAGTGTTTCGAGAAACTCAGATTGCGGCTGAGCAGCATCGCCTCGGCGGCGTAAAACATGGCGTAGTAAGCGCGCGAGGCTGCAATCCCGGGTTCTCCTTCGCGGAGCGGCAGTTCGGCCGCGCGCAGGCTGCGCCGGGCCCGGTCGATCAAGGCCTCTTGATCCGGTGTCACGCCGCGACTCCTTCCCGGCGAACATTTCGCAACAGAGGGCTCTGTCCCGCACGGTATTCGGCCTCGGGCATGTACATGCACGAGATCACCACGTCGTGTTCGAGCGAGAGAGCGCACCTGAACTCGCTGGTGCGGAATATCTCGGAACCCGCATCGACGTCGCCGGCGAGCACAACCATTACGTCGATGTCGGAGCCGGCCAAGGCGTCGCCGCGCGCCTGCGAACCGAACAGCAGCAGGTTCCGCAGGCGGTCGCCGTAAATCTGTTCCAGTCCCGCGCGAAACTCGCGAAGAATTCCGGTGAGTCTCGAGTCCACGTGACTCAGTTTATCTCGATTGCGTCCCGGGGCGGCAGGTCACCGATCTCGCGAACGTGGCAAACCGGGCCAGTTGAGACGTACCGGCCAGCGAAGAACCGCTCGCCGGGGCGCCGCGGCTATGGCCGCCAGCCGCCCGCCGGCGGCGGGCAGCGTCCAATCGGCGGGCGCCTGGCCTTCGGGCAATAGATCGCCCTTTTCGAGGTAGGGGATCTTGGAGGCGAAGCGGACCGCGTGCAGGTCGTGCGTCACCATGGCGACGGACCTGCCGAACTCGCGATTCGGACGCGACAGCAGCGTCAGCACCTCCTGCGCCGAGTTGGCGTCGAGGTTGCCCGTGGGCTCGTCGGTGAGAATCAAATCCGGGTCGGTGACGATGGCGCGCGCGATGGCCGGCGGCGCGTAGCGGAACATACCCGTATATAGTGATTCTAGCGGCATGCCTTTCGACCCAATCGAGGAACGATTCATGCGCCTGGCGCTGGAATTGGCCAGGCGTGGCGAGGTCTCGGGCGAGGTTCCGGTGGGCGCGGTGGTGGTTGTGGGCGGCGAGATCGTGGGGAGCGGATTCAATTCGCCGATAGCCAGCCACGACCCGACGGCGCACGCCGAGATCCTGGCCCTGCGCGAAGCCGCGGCGCGCCTGGCGAACTATCGCCTGGAGCAGGCCACGCTCTACGCGACCCTCGAACCGTGCGTGATGTGCGCCGGGGCACTGGTCAATGCCCGCGTCCGGCGCCTGGTCTTCGGCGCGCGCGATCTGCGCTTCGGCGGCGTGCGCAGCAAGTTCCGGCTGGCCGACTCGGACCTGCTGAACCACCGCGTCGAGATCGTGGAAGGCGTGCTGGGGGCCGAGTGCACCATGCTGCTCAAGGACTTCTTCGAGCGGAAGCGGTAATCAGAGCAGCCGCCCGCTTCGCGCGCCGCCGGCGCGCCGGCCCAGCCGGGCTTCGCGCTTCCTCAACTCCGGGGTCTCGCCGTACTCGAGCGCCGCGCGCGTGAGTTCGAGAGCCATCCCGTAGTTGCGCTCGGTGTGTTCGTAGTACTTGGCGAGTTCCTCGAGCGCCGCCACGCGGAACGGGTTCGGGGATGCGGCCAGGTCGGTGAACACGGCCAGCGCGGCTGCCTCGCGGCCCAGCCGTTTCTCGACCAGCGCCAGGTCCCACATGGTGCGGAACAGCAGTTCGTCGCGCAAGCCCAGGTCGATGGCCCGGCGAAACAGGGCGGTGGCGTCTTCGTGCTGCTCGTTCTGGCGCAGCCAGCGGCCCAGGCCGACGAAGTCCGCGCCGTGCCGGAGCGGCGCATCGGCGGGCGAGCGGAAAGCCCACGGCACGATCGCCGTCAGGCAAGCCAGCGTCAGGATGTCGATGGCGTTGTGGTGGAACACCGGCGCCAGCCGGTTGATTTCCCCCGTGTGCAGGTACTCGAAGTAGACGTAGGGGATCATCTCGCCGGGCAAATCGCCCTGGCGCTCGACCCCCAGAATCTGGTTCTCCAAATCCACCAGCCGGCAGCTTTCCAGGCGCAGTTTCCAAAGCCGCCGCGCGCCGGCCAGCAGATCCAGATGCCGCAACCGGCTGAATGGCGGGCGCGCGCGCGCCATGCGGTAGCGGGTTTCAAGCAGCGGCTGATCATAGGTCTTGCCGTTGTAAGTAATGAGGACATCGAAGTCCTCCAGGTGAGCGGCAAGAGCGGCAAGCAGGCTCGCCTCCTCGCCGTAATCGCGCATGAAGAACTGCTTCAGGCGGAAGCCCTCGGGCGTGATGCGCCCCACGCCGACCAGGAAAGCGTGGGTGCCGGTTCCCCCGGCCAGGCCCGTCGTTTCGGTGTCCAGAAACGCCCAACGATCGGGCTCGGACGCGCCAGCAGTTCCCCCCGAAATGGCTTCCAGCAAGTCGGCGGGCAACTCGGCCAGCGTCGAGATGTCCATGCTGCCGTGCCGGCGGTGCCGCTGCCAGACGCGCTCGTATTCGTAGTGCTTGCCGAAGGGTGTCTCGATCTCAACGCCACCCATCCACTCTTCGACGAAGTAGCGCTCCGGACGCCGCGGGTCGGGCGGAGGGGCGGGCGCTCCGCCGGCGTACTTGCGGTCGATGCTCGCAATCCGCCGCTTCAGAAGCGCCAGTTGTTGCTGAAGGTCGCTCACGCTGTTTCGCTTTTTCTTTGCCTATGATAACAGAGCGAAGGCCTCTTCTTACAGTGGCCAGGAAAGCCGGGTATCTTTTAGGTCAAAGTCCGCGGTGACCATCACGCGGCGTGGAAGCCAAGTTGCAGAGTACGGATTTCCTAAACCAGGCAGTTCTGGAGGGCTTCGTGGTCGCGGACAATGATGAAGCGGCGCCGGCATTCGATGAGCCCCTGGCCCCGGAGCGTCCCCAGCGCCCGGTTGAGGCTTCGCCGTGACAGGCCTACCATCTCGGCCATTTCGTCCTGGCCCATGTTGGTGTTCAAACCGATGCCCTCGGGAACCGCCTGGCCGTGAGTCCGGCAAAGCGCGAGAAGCACCTCCGCCAGCCGCTCGGTAGGCGGCTTGAGCACCACACTGCAAACCTGCCGGTAGGCTTGGCCAAGTTCCCTGCTCAGTTTCTGAGATAGCTTCAAACTGACATCCGGGTTTCGCTTGATGAAGCTCAGAAAACTGTCCTTCGGGACGAAACAGATCCGCGACTCCTCGAGTGTCTCCGCCGTATGATCGTGCAGGCCGTCCAACAGTAGCGGTCTGACACCGAGAACGTCTCCGGAGGCGGCGATCCCGAGGATGACGGATCGTCCGTCCGGCGAACTGGACGAGAGCTTCAAGCGGCCGGTGCAGACGAAATGGGCCGCCCGCGGCCGTTCGGCTTCCGAGTACACCAGGACGCCCGCGGGATAAGTACTTGTCTGCCGCAGCCGGTCCAATTCCACGAGGCTGGGTTGATCAAGGCCGCTGAAGATGCCGCCGGGCCTCGAACAGCACGCAAAACAGAATTGTGCCGCCGGGTCGGAAGGCTCGTGGAACGAACTGGCGTCCTGGTTGTCCTTCAGCGTGACCTGAGAAATCGTCTCGTCCACTCTGTCTACCTCTCCCCTTGAGCCCGAGGAACTCGGAACGGTCGGCCTTGACAGCTTTCACTGCCACGTTGCAACTGCGAGTCCAATCTGATTTCATTGCTGCAATTGGGGTTAGGGGCGGCGGCGGACCTGTAATCCGGAAATTGTTGCGCACTACCCGGTAATCTTTACTTGTTCGGCAAGATAACCTGACAGACTGACGCATGCGACCCCGGGAATTGGGCCCGGTCATCAAGTAAGTGATTCACCTGAGGACGTGGCGCACGCACTCTTACGTGCCGGGGCGCCCTCGGCGTGATGCACCGAGCCACCCTGGCGAGATCGCCACTATCGGTTGGCCTGCTGCGTTTGTGGCCAGGAGTTGGATTAAAGGGCTCCCGACGTACCGAGTGACTGGCATGGCGAGGGATGGAGGGATGAGTACGGCGATCAAGCGCCTTCGGCGGCTTGGATAGCCGCGGAGGCCTCTTCCCACTCGGCCATGAGCCGTCCGAGGCCGGCGCGGCGCTGGTCCAGCAAACCGCTGAGGCGCATGGTCTCGTCGGCGCTCTTGAAGTCGGCGAGTTCGGCTTCGTAGCCGGCGATTTCGGCTTCGGCGCGCGCGATTCCTCCCTCGATCGCCTGGCAGCGCTCCTGGAGTTGCCGCAGCTTGATCGGATTCAGGCGTTTCGGCTTTGCGTCCTCGGGGTCGGCGGCGGGCGTGCCGGCGGCGGAAACGGAAACAGTTTCCACCGTCGTCTCGCCGCGCTGCTTTCGCCACAGATAGTCTTCGTAGTTGCCCGGGTAGATGCACACCTGGCCATCGCCGATTTCGAAGATGCGGGTGGCGAGCCGGTCGATGAAGTAGCGGTCGTGCGAGACGAAAACGAGCGTGCCCGAGAACTTCTGCAAGGCCTCCAGCAGGACGTCCTTGGCGCGCAGGTCCAGGTGATTGGTGGGCTCGTCCAGCAGCAGGAAGTTCGAGGGATTGAGCAGCATCCGCGCCAGCGCGTAACGGTTGCGCTCGCCGCCCGACAGGACGCCGATGGGCTTGAAGACGTCGTCCTCGGAGAACAGGAAGCAGCCCAGAAGCGTGCGCAGTTGGGTTATGGTCTGGCGCTCGGCAACCGTCGAGAGGTCGT
>Ga0315273_10012547_pt1 | contig 10875 bp, 8 predicted proteins | sample YL17G02_0_MG_FD_205753 | JGI IMG/M metagenome (GOLD analysis project Ga0315273, IMG submission 205753) | Sediment microbial communities from Yellowstone Lake, YNP, Wyoming, USA - YL17G02_0 | ecosystem: Environmental > Aquatic > Freshwater > Lake > Sediment | place: USA: Wyoming | collected... | reverse complement strand
CTTCGCGCGAAGTGCTGATCGAGGCTCTGCGGCAATTCGAGGGCGGCGTGGTCTTCATCAGCCACGATCGGCACCTCATCAACGCCATCGCCACCAAAGTGATCGAGGTGCGGGACGGCCGCTTGACGCACTACCTGGGTGATTGGGAGTACTACATCTGGAAATCCGGACGGGACCGCAACGCGCTGCCCGACGCCGAGGAGCCTGCCGCCGGAGCCGAGAAGGCTCGGGCGGGGGAGGCCGCGGTGGCCGCTCCTCGACTCGAACCGGGCGCCCCGGGCGACGACTCCCTCGTGACGCTGTCGTATCGCGAGCGCAAGGAAGTGCAGCGCCGGCATCGCCAGGTCGAGAAGCAGATCCTTGTCATGGAGCAACGGCAGACAGAGCTCGGCAGGTTGCTGGCCGACCCCGACCACGTCTCTGATTACGAGTTGCTGTTCGCCGCCAGTCAGGAGGCCACCCAGGTCAAGGATGAGCTGGCCGGGCTCTACCCGGAGTGGGAGGCACTCGCGGAGACGGTGTCGTCCTTGGACGGGGGGAAGTAGGGGTCTCCTGCAGTAAATGCAGGGTCCACCGAAGGTTGACAGTGTCCCGTTCACCGCCGAATCAGGACCGTTCGGCGGAGTCTTGTTCCCTACTGCGTCGAGGCTTGCTACAGTATGACTCGCGACGCGGGCCGGGCCGAGTGCAAGGCCACTCTCACCACATCGTGGTTGGTCGGCGTCGAGCGGAGTGCACCGCCTGGGGGGGCGTGATGTGCTCGGGTACGGAAGTCAGCGGGAGCGTTCCCGTCTGCGCCGTGCCGGCTAGGAGGGTCTCTCTCTGGGGGGAGATTGGTACCCTTCGGATTCGGATGTTGGATGTTGTGGAGGCCTCTCAACGCAGGCGGGTTGAGGGGCCTCCACGCTTCCTCCCACGTCCCGCCGCGGGTGCTCGACAGCCTGGTGGTCGGCGTCGCTTCGGCAAGATGGTCTGCTATTCTCCCCCCATGGAACCCCTTCCCGAACGCGCTGCGGCGCCCGGCGACCCCCAGCCTGTTGTCGCCTTGGACGGCGTCGACGTGGTCCGAGACGGCACCACGCTTATCCAGGATGTGACGTGGCACGTCCTCCCCGGGGAGCATTGGGCACTTCTTGGCCCCAATGGCGCCGGCAAGACCACGCTGCTTCAGGTCATCGCCGGGTATCTCTATCCCACCCGGGGATCCGTCCGCGTTCTGGGACACGAGTTCGGGCGGGTAGATCTGCGGGCCCTACGCCGGTCCATCGGCTGGGTGAGCCCCAGCCTGGCGCGGCGACTTCACATGAGCGAGAGCGCGCTGGAAGTCGCGGTCAGCGGCCGGTTCGCCAGCATCGGGTTGTTCTTCGAACGGCCCGACCCGGCTGACCTCACACGGGCCGAGGGATTGCTCGACGCCCTGGGGTGCTCTCATCTGGTCGCTCGTGCCTTCGGTGTTCTCTCGCAGGGCGAGCAACAGCGCGTGCTGATCGCCCGCGCTCTCATGGCCGACCTCCGCATCCTGATCCTTGACGAGCCCACGGCCGGTCTTGACTTGGCGGCTCGTGAGGACCTGCTTGAATCTCTCGCGGTCCTGGCAGGGACGCCTGATGGGCCCACGGTGTTCTTGGTGACGCACCACCCCGAAGAGATCGTGCCGGTCATCAGCCACACGCTGCTTCTCAGTGGAGGACGGGTCGTGGCCGCCGGGCCGACCGCGGAGGTGGTCGTCGACGGTCCCCTGTCGCTCGCGATGGGGGTGCCCATAGAGATCACGCGGCTCGATGGCCGGTTCTGGGCGCTCGTGCGGAGAGCCGACCGCGATTGAGAAGAGCTGGGCCTGCTATCATTCCGGGGAGTGATCGCTGATCGCCGGTACTCTACACCGCCAGCGTCACACGAGGAGTGTGGTCACCTATGCCGTCGTTCGATGTGGTAAGCCGCGTCGACATGCAGGAGATGGATAACGCAGTCAACCTGGTGAAGAAAGAAGTAACCGCCCGATTCGACTTTCGGGGCTCGAAGACCAGTGTCGAGCTGGACCGGAAGGAGGGCACGGTCACCCTCCAGACCGAGGACGACATGCGCCTGCGCGCCCTCGCGGACATGCTGATCACCAAGGCGGTGAAGCGGGGCCTCGACACCCAGGCGTTCACATTCGGCGCGCCACAGCGCGCTGCGGGCGACATGGTGCGGCAGGAGGTCACGGTCACAACCGGCATCGACACCGACACCGCCCGGAAGGTCGTCAAGGTGATCAAGGACAAGAAGCTGAAGGTGCAGGCGGCGATCCAGGGCGACGAGGTGCGGATCACCGGCAAGAAACGCGACGATCTGCAAGAGGTCATCGCCCTTCTCAAAGCCGAGGACTTCGGCATGCCGCTGCAGTACGTCAACATGCGGGACTAGTGCCGACCGACGTATCCTTCACAGGTGAGGCAGGGCTGCTCGAGGGTCTCCTCGAGTACCCCGAGGATCAGCCGGTGGTCGGTGGCGTGGTCGTGGCGCATCCCCACCCCCTCTACGGGGGAAGCATGGTGCAACCCGTCGTGCATCACGTGGCCCGTGCGTGCCGTCGCCAGGGGCTGGTCACGCTGCGTTTCAACTTCCGCGGCGTGGGCGGCAGCGAGGGCAGCTACAGCGGCTTCGACGAATACCGAGACGTCCAGGCGGCTTTCGCTCATCTCGACGGCCTGCTCGGAGGCTTAGCGATCTCTGTGGCCGGGTACAGCTTCGGCGCGGCCGTGTCGGCACTGGCCGTTATCGAGGGCACGCCGGTCACGGGCCTTGCTCTGGTGGCGTTCCCGGTGAACTGGGATGAGATGATGCCGTCGTTCTTCGCCTCTCTTGGCACCCGCAGCGCCCCGATCTTGGCCGTGTGCGGCGAACTCGACGATATCGCTCCTCCGGCGCAGGTGGAAGCGTTGCTGCGTGCCGCGGGCGCCCACCCGCGCATGATCACCGTGGCCGGAGCGGACCATTTCTTCATCGGTCTCGCCGATCGAGTGGGCGATTCGGTGGCCACATTCCTAGTGGAGGACGCGCGTGCCGTTTGACGACAGACGGGGTCAGTATTACACCGATCAGGGCGAAGGCCCTCCGGTGGTGCTGGTGCACGGTTTTGGGCTGACGCATGAGGTGTGGGCTGAGCAGCTGCCTCTGGCCGAAGAGTTCCGCCTGATCGCCTACGACACCCGGGGATGCGGTGATTCTATCGCGCCGGCGACGGGCTACAGCTCGTCCGACCTCGGAGATGAACTCGCCGCACTCCTGGATCACCTCTCCGTGCCACAGGCACACCTGGTGGGCCACTCCCGCGGGGGCAGTGTCATCATGGACATGGCCTTGCGCAGGCCGGAACGGGTGACGTCACTGGTCTTCGTGTCCAGCGGTCTGGGCGGCTTCCCCTATTCGGAGGCCTTCCTCGACTCGATGATGCAGTGCCAACAGTTGGCGCGCATGCAGGGGGTGAGCGCGGCCGTGGATGCGTGGTTGGCGGCGCCGGTCTCCGAATGGACGGCGCGGCACTATCCTGACGCGTTCGCCCGCGTGGAGGCGATGACGCGGCGCTACTCCGGGGCGGATTGGCTGGACGAGGCCGATCCTTCCTTGCCCGAGCCGACTGACATGGAGCGGCTGGCCGAAGTGCAGGCGCCCACGTTCGTCATCTCCGGGCAGGAGGATCTCCACGATTTCGTCGAGATCGCCAACATGCTGACCTGGTGGATCCCGGGAGCACGTCAGAAGTCGCTGTTGGGTGTTGGACACTTCCCTATGCTTGAAAACCCGTACGAGACCAACCTCTACCTGCGGGCTTTTCTGCGCAAGGTGGCGGGAGAGAAGGTGACGTGAACGATTTCGAGGAGTTCGGCTTGAGCGCGTCCGTGCTCGAGTCCATACACAAGATGGGTTTCGTCGAAGCGAGTCCCATCCAGAAGAAGGCCATCCCTCTGATCATGGAGGGTCGCGATCTGCTCGGTCAAGCTCAGACAGGCACCGGGAAGACGGCCGCGTTCGGCATCCCTATGGCCGAACGGCTGTCGCTCGACGCTCCGCATGTGGGTGCCTTGGTGCTCTGTCCCACCCGAGAGCTCGCCGTCCAGGTGGCCGAAGAGCTGCACGAGCTATGCCTGTTCTCCGGTCAGAAGGTGTTGCCTATCTACGGAGGGCAGCGCATCGACCGACAGATCACCGCGCTCAAGAAGGGCGTTCAGGTGGTCGTGGGCACCCCAGGTCGGATCCTGGACCATCTCGGTCGGCGGACTCTGGACCTCTCCGGGGTGCAGCTTCTGGTTCTGGACGAGGCCGACATGATGCTCGACATGGGCTTCCTGCCCGATATCCGCCGGATCATCCGGCAGTGCCCCACCGACAGGCAGACGATGCTGTTCTCGGCCACTATCCCCGACGATATCCGCCGCATCTCCCAGGAATACATGCGAGATCCTGAATGGATCTCAGTCGTGCCCGAGACGCTCACCCTCGAGGACACCGAACAGATCTTCTACGAAGTGCCCGAAGAGGAGAAGATCGATGCCCTCATGCGCCTGCTTGACTACGAGGGTGAGGAAGACTCTGTCATCGTCTTTTGCCGCACCCGGCGGAACGTCGACAAACTCACGCGCAAGTTGAAGTCTCGCGGCTACGATGTCGAAGGGTTGCACGGTGACCTCACGCAACAGCAGCGCGACCAGGTCATGCAGGGTTTCCGGGAACAGAAGTTCGCCTATCTGGTGGCGACCGACGTCGCTTCCCGCGGCCTCGATATCAGCCACGTGACCCGGGTCATCAACTTCCACATCCCCCAGGACCCGGAGGCCTACGTGCACCGCATCGGACGGACCGGCCGGATGGGCCGTTCGGGTGTGGCTATCACCTTCGTGACACCGGCCGAATATTGGGATCTGCTCCGCATCCAGGAGTTCTCGATGGCGCAGATCGAACAAGGAGAGCTCCCCTCCAGCGGTGAGGTCGAGGAACGTCGTCGAGCCGCGGCAGGGGATCTTGCCGCCCGACGAAAGGTTCGAGAGGCCGACCGGGCGCCCGGCCGCGGCCATCGTCCCGTCGAGGAAGAGGCCATCATCGAACTGACGGCCGCGGGGCGCGAGGCGATGGCGGGTGCGGCGACGGTGAGGGATGAAGCCCTGGGTACTCCCCTCGAGGCACCCGTGGAGAGCGACGAGCAGATGCTGCAGGAGCCACCCCGCCGCAGGCGCCGGGGAGCCTCGGGAACCGCGAAGGAGCCCTCCGAGACGCCGGTGGAGCCCTTCTTCACGCTACCTGAGACCGGTGAGGACTCCACGGAAGCGGAGCGTCGGCAACGCCGCTATGCGATGCGCGACGCCCGCAAACGAATCGAGTGGACCGCGGCCGACGAGGCCGTGAGGGAATCCGCGCGCATCGAAGACGCGGCCCACGTGGAATCGGCCTACGGCGAAGCATATGACGCTGAGACCGCCGCCGCCGACCTCGGCGACGAAGCGCCTGAGACGGCCGAGCGCGAGGCCCGTGCGGGAATGGAAGCCGCGAGGCGCGCCGAGATCGCCGAGCGGATGCGGGAGGCCGAGGCGGCTGTCGCCGCCGACACGCCCGCGCCACCCGAGGTGCAGATGGCCACCGACGAGCCGCTCATGGAACCGCGGGAGGAAGTGCGCATTCGGCGGGCACTCCGGCTCCGCGACCAAGTGCGGGCGCTGATAGAGAATCTGGATCTGACCGATCTCGGCGACATGACGGCGATCGTGGCCCGCCTCGAGATGGACCACGATCTGCGTACGATCGCCGCCGCACTCATCAAGGAGTTGGCGATTCGTCAGGGGGACCTGACTGAAGAGGCGCCTCGGGAGCAGATGACCCGGCTTTTCCTCTCCATCGGCCGCCGGGCGCGCGTCGACCGGCATGATCTCGAGAGGCTGGTGCGCGAAACAGCCGGCATCGAGGAAGAAGACATAGGGCGCATCGACCTCTTGCACAACTTCGCCTTCTTGGAAGTGCGGAAAGGCGTCGCTGAGATGGTCGTGGAGAAGATGCACGAGAGCATGTTCCGCGGTAAGGAGATCTCGGTCGAGCCGGCCCGGTCCGCCGGGCGCGTTCCGACCGTGGATGCCTGACAACAACGAGAGGAGCAGAGGATGGAGTTCAAGGGATCGCAGACCGAGCAGAACCTGGCGAAAGCCTTCGCGGGTGAGTCACAGGCACGCAATCGCTATACCTACTACTCAGCCATCGCGCGCAAAGAAGGATACGTTCAAATCAGCAATCTCTTCCAAGAGACGGCCGACAACGAGCGCGAGCACGCCAAGGTGTTCTTCAAGCTCCTGCGGGGCGGCACTGTGGAGATAACCGCTACATATCCGGCGGGCCCAGCTGGAACTACGGCTGAGAACCTGCTGGCCGCGGCCGAGGGGGAGCTCGAGGAGTGGGACATCCTCTACCCAGGCTTCGCGGACGTGGCGGAAGAGGAAGGTTTCAAGCCGGTCTCGGTGGCATTCCGGCAGATCTCCAAGGTGGAGGCTTATCACGAGCGCCGGTATCGCACGCTGCTGGCCAATGTGGAGGCCGACGAGGTCTTCAAGAAGCCGGCGACCACCTTCTGGAAATGCAACAACTGCGGCTACGTGCACGAAGGGGCCGAGGCGCCGCAGACGTGCCCGGCATGCACACATCCTCAAGAGCACTTCGAGGTCTGGGTGGAGGCCTACTAGACGCAGCCGAGCGTCGCTTGGTTGAAGAGGCGGACGCGTCCTCCGGCGGGGCCGCAGGTGCGGTGGTCTGGTGGGGACCGGGGTGAGCCCCCCCCACCAGATTTCGGGGTGCGGCGCGACCATGGCGCCAAGATACGACGAAAGTCCGATGCCTTCCACCCCGGCGAAGGCGTAGCCTCTGGGCATGACTGGTCTTCCCCTACGGCGTCTTCTGCCCTACGCGGCCGTGAGCCTGGTGGTGCTCGCGGTGGGCGGGTGGACGTTGCGTGCGGGCAGCGGCGCCTCGGCAGGAGACGGTGAGTCCGCCTTTGCCGTGGGCTCGGTCACCACTCTGTCGGTTGTGGGCGGCTCAGATGGTGGCGCCGGGACGACCACCACCGCGCGGTCCACCGTGTTCGTGCAGGTAGCGGGTGCCGTTGCGCGGCCGGGGGTCTATGAGGTCGACGCCGGGTCTCGGGTGTTCGAGGTTCTTCTGAAGGCCGGAGGGGTGAGCGCCGAGGGAGATGAGCAGGCGCTCCCATTGGCGGCCACAGTAGCCGACGGCATGCGGGTGTTCGTGCCCCGAAAGACCGAGGGTACTGTTGGCGGCGGCGACGGCGGGGCAGACACCGCGTCAGGCGGCGGCGTCATCACTCCGTCGCCCTCGCCGGGCGCCTTCTCGTCTCCCGTGTCGTTGAGCACCGCTACTGCCGCGCAACTGGACGAACTCCCGGGCGTCGGGCCGGCCACGGCCGCGCGCATCGTGGCCTTTCGGGAGTCCAACGGTCCCTTCACGGCCGTCGAGGAACTCGACGATGTGCCAGGCATCGGGCCGGCTACCATCGAGCGACTCCGCGATCTTGTTCAGCCCTAGGCCCGGGGAAGGCCCGACGCGAATGCTCGGAGGTGGACCCGATCTGCCGGTCCCCGGGGCTGACGGATGGCTGGTCCGTCGCGGCGGGATAGCACGCCTTAGTGCGTTCGCCGCTGTGCTGGGGTTGTGCGGGGCGGCCCTTCTCGAACCGTCGCCCTCGCCGGTATTGGCGGGGGTAGCTCTCATAGGCTGTGCGCTGGCCGTTGTTCACCCGTTGCGACCTGGTTCCTCCGTCGTCCCGGTCCTCCTGCTGGCCCTTGTACTGTTCTGTGGGCTCAGCTGGGGCGCGGTCCGGGTGGCTGCGCTCACCCACGGCGTGCTTGCGTCACGCCTGGGCGAGCGGGTGGAGTTGGACGTGGTGGCAGACGGTCCCGCGCGCGTCGCGGGGCAGGTCGTCCGGATCCCGGTGCTCGTGCTCCGCGAGCGATCACCTCGAGCTCGTAACGTTGGAGGTGGAGAGCGCCTGCAGCTCGTGGTCACAAAGCGGAAGCAGCGTGCTGGGGCGACGACGACGGAGGCTCTGCCGGCGTTCGCGGAAGAAGGCCGTCTGCTGCGGGTGGCCGGACGACTGACGGCGCCGGAGGGTCCGGCGCCTTCCGGGTTCGACGAGAGGACCTATCTGCGCCGGCAAGGCATCAACTGCACGCTTGAGGCTTCATCGGCGGATATACAGGTGATGGGGGACCGCGGGGGCGTCAGCGGCGCGCTCGACTCGGTGAGGCGGCGCGCGCTTGTCGATCTCGGCCGCGGGGGGCGGCCGCTCTACTCCGCGTTGCTTCGCGGAGTAGTTCTGGGCGAGACCCGGGATATCCCGCAGGACGTGCTTGTCGCATTCCGCCGTAGCGGCACCGCCCACATACTCTCGGTCAGCGGACTGCACGTGGCCGGCCTGGCCGCACTGATCCTTGGACTCTGCGCCGCTCTGCGCCTTCCCCGCAGTATCTCGTTGCCGCTGGGGTTCACTACCGTTCTGCTGTTCGCGGGCATCGCGGTCGGCGGCGCCCCTGTAGTGCGCGCCACGGTGATGCTGTTCCTGGTCATGCTCGCCCAGGCGAGCGGTCGGCGTCGCGACCCTTTGCACGTGTTGGCACTGGCGGCAATCGTGGTGCTCGCGCCGAACCCTTTGTCCGTGTTCTCGGCAGGTTTCCAGCTCTCGTTCGCCGCGGTCGCGGGCCTTGTGCTGTGGGCGCAAAGGCTCCAGCGCGGTCTGGAGCGCGTTCTGCCCGGCCCGTTGGCGTCGGGGATGGCCGTGTCGCTGGCTGCCTCCATCGCCACCGCTCCGGTCTCGTTGCTGGTGTTCGGGCAGGCCTCGGTGATGGGCGTGGTGGCGAATCTCTTCGTTGTTCCGGTGATCACTCCGGTCACCGGGCTGGGTTTCGCCAGTATCCTGATGGGGCGGGTGTCGCCCCGGTTCAGCGCGGTCCTGGATGGCGTGGCGGCGGTTCCGTTGGCGTGGACGGTGAGCATGGCCAAGCTCTTCTCAAGAGGTCCGGTGCTCTCTCAGGAGCATGTCGGTGTGGCTGTTGCCGTGGCGGCCGGACTCGTGGGCTCGCACTTCGGCGGAAAAGCCGCAGCCACGCGACCGCCGAGCGATCCGGCCCGGCGGCTCGTCCGGCGTGTCGGCCCCGCGCTGCTGGTACTGGGGGCGCTTGCCGGGGCTCTGGTGTATGGCGCGGGTGCGTCAGCGGAGAATGCCGTCGCCGACGCCATGGCCGCGCGGCGGTGGCCGCCCGGAGTGGAGGTGCGCATGCTCGACGTGGGCGAAGGCAGCGCCGCGCTCGTGAGGACTCCCGATGGTCACGCTGCACTCATCGACGCGGGCCCGGACGACGCCGGCGTCCCCGAGCAACTCAGAGCTCTTGGAGTGCGGCGACTCGATCTTGTCGTGATCTCGCACCCGCACGCCGATCATTTCGGAGGTCTGGTAGATCTCGCAGCCTCTATGCCTGTGGGCCTCCTGGTCGACGCCGTGGTGGACGGTGGCACCGCGAGAGGCACCGAACCCCCGCCCTCCGAGGCCGCGGCATACTTTCGCCTGCGAAGCCTTCTGGTGGAGGGCGGTGCGACCTACCAGCAGGCGCAATCAGGGCAGACGCTGCGCGTCGGTCCGGTCGAGATGCTGCTGCTGCCCCCTTCCGAGCCTTTGGACCCGACCACGGGAGCTTGGGAAGGGGAGCGGATCAACGCGGCGTCCATCGCCGTGGTCGTGAGGTGGAACGACCTTGCTATACTCGATCCCGGAGACGCGGAGGCCGCTGAGCTTGCCCGCCGCCACGCGCCACGGGTGGATGTGCTGTTCGTGCCCCATCATGGCAGCCGCGCCGGCGTGACCTCGCGACTGCTCGAGGCAGTCAGTCCGGCACTCGCGTGCATCTCGGTCGGAGAAGGCAATACGTTCGGCCATCCCGCCGCCGAGACTCTTCAGGTGTTGGAGCAGGCGGGGGTGTCGATCGTGAGGACTGATCGTTCCGGGTGGATCTCTTTCACGGGGTCCGGTGGGGAACTTGCCGTGCGTGTGGCCCACAGGCCGGCCTCGGGGGGAGGGAGTCTTCAGTGAACCAGACGGCCAACAGCCAGCGCGGCACGTTGAAGCCCGCGTATCTTATCCTCGGTGACGACCGGCCGAAGGTAGAGCTGGCACTGCACCGATTGCGCGAGCGCATCGTGGAAGAGTCCGGCACGGAACTCAATGTCGATGAGTTCGTGGCGAGCCGCCATGGCGCCCCCGAGGTGGTGTCGGCCGCCAACACCCTCGCCTTCCTCGGGGGGATCCGCCTGGTCCTGGTACATGGCGTCGACGCGTGGCGAAAAGCCGACAAAGATGTCTTGGTCGCGTACCTGCGCTCGCCGGCTCCCGATGCCTGCGTGGCGCTCGTGGCAGAGAAGTTGCCGCCCACCGATCCCTTGCGCAAGGGTGTATCGGGGGTCGGCGATGTGCTGGAGTACGACGCTCCCAGGTCGGCGCAGTTGCCAGATTGGGTGGTGAAGCAGGCGAGTTTGCGGGGGGTCTCGATGGCGCTACCTGAGGCCCGATTGCTGGTGCAGCGATCGGGTGAGAACCAGCACCTGCTGCTGCGCGAGATCGAGAAGCTCGGTGCATACTGTGGCGAGAGTCACGTCAGCGCCGACGACATCAACGTGCTGGCCACGCGAACACTCGAGGCATCCATCTTCGATCTGGTGGATGCGGTAGTGGGCGGCCGGCCTGCGGCGGCCTTCTCGGCAGTCGAGGAACTGTATGCCGCGGGGGAGAAGCCGACCAATCTCTTCTACCGCGTGCTACGTCACTATCAGCATCTCGACAAGGCAGTGGCCATGAGA
>Ga0315273_10012546_pt1 | contig 10875 bp, 4 predicted proteins | sample YL17G02_0_MG_FD_205753 | JGI IMG/M metagenome (GOLD analysis project Ga0315273, IMG submission 205753) | Sediment microbial communities from Yellowstone Lake, YNP, Wyoming, USA - YL17G02_0 | ecosystem: Environmental > Aquatic > Freshwater > Lake > Sediment | place: USA: Wyoming | collected... | reverse complement strand
GCGGGCGATGGAGCGGGCGGTTGCGCCGCTGTGGGTTGGAACAAATACGGCGGCGGGGGAGATGCGCTCCAGGGCGGTCTCGACACTCACGGCAATCAGGTCCGCAATCCGTACAGGAACGTTGCGGTCATGGTCCCGAAGAGCCTCCTTGAGGCCGTGGCGGGGGCGGTGCGGCTCCGTCGCTGCGGCAATCTTCGCCAGCATGGCTACAGCCTCCACCGGATATTTGCCCATGGCCGACTCTTCCGAGAGCATGACACAGTCCGTGCCGTCAAGCACCGCATTGGCCACGTCGGTTGCCTCCGCCCGGGTGGGGCGCCGGTTGTCCGTCATGGACTCCAGCATCTGCGTGGCGGTGATAACGGGTTTTCCCATTCGGTTGGCGCTGTGGATGAGCCGCTTCTGGACTATGGCAATCTGCTCGATCGGTATTTCCACCCCGAGGTCTCCGCGCGCAATCATGATGCCGTCTGCCGCTGCGAGGATATCGTCCATATGTTCCAGGGCATTGGAGCGTTCAGTTTTCGCGATGATGAACGGGTTGTAACCCATTGCGGCTGCCGACTCCCGCACGGCAACGATATCCGCGGCACTCTCGACAAACGACTGGCTGACCGCATCCACCCCCGATTCGGAGGCAAACTTCAGGCATTCGCGGTCGTGATCGGTGAAGGCGCTGATCCCGAGCTCGATGCCGGGCAGGTTGAGCCCCTTGCGGGAACGCAATTCTCCACCCACCAGGACCCGGCACACAACCTCGGAATCTTCCACCCTTACGGTTTCGAGCTGGATGAGACCATCGTTCAAAAACAGGGTGTCGCCGGGCCGGAGCGCCTGGGGGAGACGGGCAAAACTCACCGAAACCCGTTCGGCGTCTCCGACTATGTCCCGGGTCGTAAGGGTGAAGAGGGACCCCGGCTGCAACTCGACAGGCTCATCCGCCAGCCGGCCGATCCTCATCTTCGGACCGGGCAGGTCGGCCATGACGGCGATTCTCCGTCCCAGCGCGCGGGCTGCCGCGCGGAGTTTGTCGATCACCTGTTTGTGGCCGCCAAAATCGCCGTGCGAGAAATTGATCCGGGCCACATTCATCCCGGCCTTGATCATCGCTTCCATGACTTCCCGCGACGCCGATGCCGGCCCAATGGTCGCTACAATTTTGGTTTTATGTTCCGGAAGTTTCATGAGGGGGCCTCCTTCTCCCATTTATGTCGTGAGAACCATGTGCACTTGCCGAGGAATGTATCACCGGCTATTTGCTGATAGCCGCACTCCCAACAGCTTTTTCCGCTTCTACCGGCAGCGATTTTCTTATCCTCATCCATGTCAGGCACTCCCCTTTAAGCTCGTACCCCCCTATTCCTTCTCAAATTCCTGGCTCGTGAATTTCAGCGTCCGGCTGTTCTCCGTCACGGTGCGGACCACATGATCCGGCACACCGGAGGGAATATCCGCCTCGACCTCCAGCGTGACCGTCACCTTCGCGCCGACCAGACCGGAGAGATGGGCAATCACCTCATCGGCGATGCGGCTTGCGTCACGCCCGACTCGGGTGGCGTCCAGGGTCACCGTGCCGTGGAAACGTTTCAGTTTCGGCGCCGCCGGTGGAGCGGCAGGCGACCCCATCGGACCAGCGCCAAGTTCCGTGGTCGTCGGTCCTTCTCCTCCAGTGGTCGGTCCGACAGGCATCCCGTCCGCAGGCTGCCTGCTTTTCTCTTCGTCCATCTGCTTGCAGGCAATATCCGGTTTCACAAGCAGTCCCTGCGTTTCACCATCGGCAAGCTGGGCATCTTCCCCGCAGCGCAAGCCACGGTAACGACCGGCGCCGGCCTGCCCTGAGCTTGCCGAAGGGTCAAAACTGTCGGCAAAGGCAAAGGAATCCTGCATCCATAAAAACAACGGCAATCCATTGCGGATCGCACCGATCAGGACCGATGAATCCTTGAGTCGCGGCAGGTAGATAAAGCTGGCGAAATCTTCGGCAAGCTGCTTGATGGCCACATGGTTGCCGCGCCAGAGCGGAATCTGGTCCAGTTCCATCCTCAGCCGCGTGGCCGCAAAGCTGGTGATGAGAAGCTCGTCGTTCTTGAGCTTTTTGCTTGCCCGGACGGCCAACGCATCCTGCCCTGAAAGACGCATGGCCGGCCATTCGATTGCCGCCTGCGGCGTCGTCTGCACAGGGATCAGCAACCACTGATACGTCTCCGGCAGGCGGGCGGTGATTGCACCGTCGGCGGCGGTCTTCTGGGTTTCGGCCTGCTTCACCTGTTGCGGATCGAGATTCAGCCCTTTCTCCCCCTTCTCGGCGAGGATGGATTCCCAGGCAAGATACTTCCGTGCCGCCTCGTCGAGATCTTGAAGCCTGATCTTATCGGCTGCAAGAAAGACGAGTGCGTTGCGATAGTGGCGGGGGGTGCTGCCCCGCGACTCAAGAATCGCTTTGGCGGCGACCTCGGCGGCGTTTCCCGGCTCCTTGCCGTAGGGATGATTGATTCCGAGCACAACCAATCGCGCGTCAAGATCATCGGGTACATCCTGCCCAGACTGCGGCAAGGGATGAACGCGGCTGAAGTCGCCCTTGCGCTCCAGGTCCTTACGCAGGCGTCCATCCAGCTCGTGCATTACTTTATCCGGATCGCGCTTGAGCTGCTCGGCCCGGTCCTCCGCCAGCTTGGTGACGGTGGGCTGGGTCGAGTACCAATAACGCGGGCCATCCTGGTAGAGGTAGGTGGCCGCGCCGGCCAGCCGCCGCAAGGCGTCTACAAAAACGGATGGAGACTCGCCCGGCATCACGCAGCCAAGCTTCACCCGCCGGTCCTCAATTCCCCGATGGGCCGCTTTCATGAGGGGCGCCGAACCCATGTAGATGGTGCGGGCCACGCGCCGGCAGGCCGCGAATTTTCCGAGATTGGGCACTTCGCCATCAATCCTGAGCGGCAGCGAGCTCGGTCCGTCCACGTCCTTTTCAATGACCGGCACCCAGTTGTCCGAGAGGTAGCGTGTCAGCTCGAACTGTACGCGCGTGTCGTCAATCGAGATATTGGCCGGCATGATGAGTGGGTTTTTATCGCCCTTCTCCCAAAGGCTGTGGATCACGGCCGCCATCAACCGCAATACACCCCGGGTGCGTTGGAACTTCACCAGCGTGGACCAGTCGGTGTAGAGCCGGTCGAAGATCTCCGGGTGGATGGGGTAGGCCGCCTTGATGCGTTTTTCATAGTCGGCGTCGCGGCAATCGGGCGGAAACTCCGCCTGCTGCGTTCGGTAAAAATCCGCGAAGGCCCGCGCCACGACGTCACGGTCCTTGAACTGCGCCGGATCGGCCAGGGGTTCAAAGAGCCGTCGCCGAACGATCTCAAATCCTTCCTCCGCGCTGGCCGGCCGCCATGACGATTCCACCCGCCCGACGACATTTCTCAGCCTGTCGAGCGCCTCGCGCCCGCGCTGGCCACCTACTTCCACATCTTCCGTCTGCGCGTGGGGCGAGCCCGTCGTATCCGAAGCCGGGAGACTGATAACAATAAGACAGTTCTTGGCCAGTTTCGCCGACTCCGTCAGCACCTGGGCGAATGTGAATTGCGTCTCGAAACTGCCCGCAGGCAGATCGCTCTGATCATGGAGCTGGCGCGCATAGGCCACCCATTCGTCGATCAGGATCAGGCATGGCCCATACTCCACAAACAGCTCGCGCAGGACATCGCCGGGGCTGGTGGCCCGCTCGTCGTCCGCGGCAAGGCGATTGAAAGCCCGTTTCGCCTCGCTTGCACCTCCGGCGGCATAACCCAACTGCCAGGCCAACTCTCCCCACAGGGTGCGCACCACAGTTCCATCGGGCTTTGTGACGGGATTGCCGGGAGAGATTCTGTTGCCTACGAGAACGACGCGGCGGACAGACGGCAGCACCGTCGCCCCTGCCTCCTGCATGACCGCGTCTATGCCGGAGAGCTCGGTGGGCACGATGCCTGAAAGCAGGTGATAGAGCGCCAGCATGGAGTGCGTCTTGCCGCCGCCGAAATTGGTCTGGAGCTGTACCACCGGATCTCCGCCTTGCCCGGCCATGCGCCGCACCGCACCAACGAGCATTCTTTTCAGGCTTTCGGTAAGATAGGTGCGGCGGAAAAATTCCACCGGGTCCCGGTACTCGTCGGTGCCTTCGCCCAGACGTACTTGCCAGAGATCGGCGGCAAACTCCGCCTGCTGGTAGCGGCCGCTGGCCACGTCCTTGTGCGGCGTGACCACCTCGCGCCAGGGTTTGAGATTGCCTGACACCGCGCTTTCGATTGCTGAGCCGGCGCTTTTGCGCTTCTCGCTGCGCACCTGCTCGTCGAAGCGCAGGCGCAAGAGCTCCGTCTTCATCTTCTCAATATCTTCGGCCTGGGGCGCTGAGATGGCGGTCAAGAGTCTCCCGGCGGAATCAAGGGCGCGATAGGTGTCATCGCCGGAGAAGGACTCCTGGTGCGCCCATTTGTTTCGGTAATCGCGCAGTTCGCTCACCAGACTCCGTTCGGTGTGTCCGAGGATCTGACGAAAAACATCGTTCCAGGATTCCCACATCAGCTTCAGCAGCACGGAGACGTCCCATTCCACGATCGGCTTTTTGGCATTCAGGCGATCATCGCCGATGAACCGGTCTATCTTGGCGGTCGCGCCGTCCTTGTAGATGTTCTTGAACTCGCGTTCAACAAAGGGGCTAAGGCCGATCTTCAGGAGTTCGAGCGCCTTACCGACGCGTTCGTGGTTGGTGATGGCCATGGGGATCTGCTCCTTTATCTTCTATGGAAGTTCTGGGGGCGTCAATAGCCAGACATAGGCAGGCTCTACTGTCACGTCGGCCGGCGCTTCCCGGGGCAGGCTTTCCCGTGTCATTGTCAAGAGGCGTTTGCGGGCTCTTGGAAACTGGCTGCCGGCCTGCACGAGCGCCCGCATCTCCCGCTCGGCCGTTTCCGCTGCGTTTGCCTCTGCACAGACCTGGATCAATTCCTCCTCGCCGGAGGGGTGTCGCGCCAGGAAATCCACCTCGAACCCCTGGGACGTTCTCACATAGGTGATCTCCGCCCGCCGGCGTTCCAGTTCCAGCAAGACGACCGTTTCCAGGGCGTGGCCGAGATTGGAACGGCCACTCACGTCGAAGGCAGCGATCAGCGCCGGATCAGCCGGATAGATCTTGCGCGGATTGGAATTCCTCTGTCTTTCCGATTCGGTGGCAATCGGAACCGCGCTGATCAAAAAGGCATCCAGCAGGTGGCCGAACATCGCATGAACGGCATCCTTGGCGATACCGTATCCCTGGCTCTTAAGGTCCTGGTACAAGCGGTGCACGCTGAATGCCCCGGCAGGATTGCGCAGACACTGGCGGATCAGCCAACGTAGCGCCGCCACTTGTGAAATTCCATAACGCTCCACCACGTCGCGGAACAACACCGTATCCACATAACCCTGGAGCAACTGGACCCGCAAGGCCTGCGCCAGCCCCTGGGCCTCGGGGAATCCCCCCTCCACAAGATATTCGCGGAACCTTTTTTCCAGAAGCGATCGCCGGGAGCTCGTCGACTGCGCAACATCGCCTCCCGGTTCCTCCTGTCTATGGCGTAAATACTCCCGAAAGCTGAAGGGCCGGATGACGGTTTCCATCCCGCGACCCCTCAGCGAGGTATGGACCTCCCGGCTGAGCATGCGGGCCGAAGATCCGGAAACGACGATCTCCACCCGTTCCGAATCGATGATCCGACGGACAAACCGCTCCCACCCTTCGACAAGCTGAATCTCGTCGAAAAACCAGTGGACTGTGTCACGCCCCCGCGATTCGGGATAACGCCGGTAATACTCCTCCAGCAGGAGGTCAAGCTGGGCAAGGGTTAGATTGGCCAGGCGATCGTCGTCGAAGCTCACAAAGACGGCCCGTTCCGGCGGCATCGTGGCGCGCAGATCCGACTGCAATTGGCGCATGAAACAGCTTTTTCCGGCCCGGCGTATGCCTATGACCGCATGCACTTTCCCCGGCACCGGGGGCAATTCGGCATCCCTCCGGGTCAAGCAAGGCAGGGGACCGGACGCGATTCCGTCGTTGAGTTTTTCCAGCAATATGGATTCTATTGGCATAGGGCTGAAGGATCTCAGATATGTGTCCTTTTGTCAAGGACAGATTTTACTCATTCGGCACTTTTCTGAATGACAGATTACCTCAATCAAAATGAAAAAAGTTAAGCATAATTCACCTGCATCCGGGAAAATAGCAGGCGGCTCCCCCGCCGCTTATCAGGCATCAAACAGATCTTTCTGCACGGACGTCTCGGCTGTCTCTTTTCGAGCCAAGCGGTTTATCTCGGGCCAGCTTTGCACCAGACCGTTGTACGAAAGCGCCTCGGCAGCGCGCTTCTTACGTTCGCAAAGCGTGTAGAGCCGGTAGGCCAGCTCGCGTGCAATCTCAGCCTTCACGCCGAGCTTGGCAACGAGCGCTGCTGCCGCCCCTTCGCCGCCGGATTCAAGTGCGTGGATGAGCTGATGCACTCCTTCCCACGCTGTCAGGCGTTTGTCTGTCTCCGGATCCCAGTCGGCAGGCAATTCCTCGGGACGGAGTAGCCGCACCTTACCGTGGCTGGAAGACAGGATGCCCGTCTCGACCATACCGGCGACGCTGGTGTTCTTCGCCTTGGAGAGCGTTTCGGCGACACCATACTCACCTTCTGCAAAGCCTGACTGCTCAAACCAAGCCAGCGCCCAGCGGCTGTCGGCGTCGAAGTCTCCCTCCTGCTCGGCAAGAACCTCATCAAGGGTCTGGTTGATGAGGGCCAGCGCCTCCCGCACGGTGAGCGGCTTACCCTCGGCGTCAAGCACTCTGGCGTAGCGGGTGTAGATCGCCATGCCGGGGCCAATGGCCGCCTGCGCCAGGTCCACCGGGGCGATGTTGCCGCGCTGGAGGTGGGCGAGCGCCACGGGCAGCTCGGTCTTGAGGGCAGCGACGAGCTCGCGCCGCGTGGCGGTAGGAGCATCATCCGAGCGTTTACGACAGACGAGGACAATGCTGGAGGCAAGGGCGTTCTGTTCGAAGGCACGGAGCCCTTTGGGTTGTTCAGTTCGTACTGGCCAGGTACCGCTGATGGCAAAGCCGGCGCGGAGTACCGCATCAAGAAAAGTCTCCCAGCCGGTACTGGCAGTCCCGTCGGCGCCGTCGCTCTCGGATTGCTTGAAGGCGTAATAGATGGTAACCGGGAAGGCCGGATGCGCCTGCTCGGCGATGCGGTGCATAGCCTGTGTCATGCCTTCGAGGAAGAACGCTTCCGCCTTCTCCCGGCTGCCGTGGCGGGTAGCTGTGGCAACCAGCTCTTCGGCTTTAGGAACAGCCAAGGTCGTAAAGAGGTCGGGAAAGACAGAACAGAGGGAGTGGCGGAGCCAAACATAGAAGAAATCTGATAAATCTGCATAGCCAACATTGTCATAGTAAGGGGGGTCTGTGGATACGATCTTTGCTGCTGTCAAGTTTTGTTTCACTGCATCTGCTTGTAGCACTCGCCCTGGCTGTTCTTGCATGAACTGCTTTTCAATCACCTCACACACAGACTGAACCGTGCCAAAGATGTCGCCACCGGCATTAGCAAGCGGGTTTGTCTCAGCAAAATCCCACACCATTGGTAACGCCTGTCGCCCAAAAGTAGCCACAAGGCGATCCATGCGGTGTTCCCAGAGACACAGGCTTGAATTCCGGTTGCATGCTTTGCTTTGAGCAAACGCCAGATACAAACCTATTGCTTCTGCATACGCCGTTGCACCAAATCCACAGCTGGCAAGGGAACAGACATCGATGGGCAGACCTACAGTCAGCGCGTCGCGTTTTACCCATTCTCTCGCCTCCTGTACGAAGTCAGAAAATGTGGCAAGAACCAAGAGTTGGCGGGGAGTAAATGCCTGCCAGTATTGATACATCCCATAAAGCGGAAGCTGATCAGCACTCTTTCCAATAAGGTCTTGCTCAGGCTTCCACTTCGGCTTAGCCTGTCGGGCTGCAGCCTCATGCTCAGGTATGGGCGCGAGATAGACCCGCCCGTGCTCTCCTTCGGCGACGATGGCCATCAACCGTGCGGCCATCCGCCCGGCCTTCCCCTCGGCCTTGATATAGTCACCCGAAATCGGCGCTCCCGACATCAGGCATAGGAAATTCGCTCGCGCCAGCTTGGTGCCGGTCTTCGCCGCTTCCGCATCCTTCGGCTTGCCCACCTTCACCGTGAAACGGTAGCCACCGTCCTCGATAATCGGTTCGACGTATGCTTCCTTGCCCGCCTTTGTGGAGAGCATGAAGGTGGAGGCAAGCGGAACGTCCACATTGGCGAAGGCCGGGTTTGGGCTCTTCACCGTCCGCGCCCAGAGCCAGGCAATGACAGTGAGTTTCCGCCCCACGTAGGGCTTGAGGTCCGGCCGTTCCTTTGCCATTTCTTCCGTGACTTCAACCTTGGGGTAGAGATGGCCGATGCGCTTTTCTGCTTCATCGCGCACACATTTTCCGTAATAACGAACATCCTCGGCGAGACCCTGGGCACCCTTCCATGTCTTCTTGAATAGGTCTTTATCGCCCCTCGCTTCAGGATTCACCGGCGGTTTGCCTGCGAACTTGGGTGGGATCTCAATCATCGCCTTGTTGATCAGCACCGCCACGGGGTTCAGGTCGCTGGCATACGCCTCAAGACCCAGTCGCTGCGCCTCCAGCGGAAGCGTCCCGCCGCCGGCAAAGGGGTCATGAAAAGCGGGCAGCTTGTGTCGGTCGAACAGTTCTTTCGCCCGAGGATGATCGGCATTCTCCGCGCAAGCCCGCCGCCAGCTTTGCCAGATCTCATCCCGCGCCTGCTGCAAGACCGTCTCGTTGGTCGTGTTCTCCCACAAGACCAAGTCCTCGATGATGCGGAACAGACGTTCACGTTCGATATCGGCAACACATTCCTGAAGCGTGGGCTCAGGGCCTGGATCGGGGAATGAGTGATCGCCTTGGCGGCACGCCTCCTCATATCGGGTCTTACGCTCGTCCCAGGCGTTCTTCCTTTTGCCCAGCTCCCGAGTTGCCGCTCGTTTCTTGTTAGGATCACTCAGGAGGGTGTCGGTATATCCGGACGGATCGTCCACCATCTGCGAAAAGATCACCGCCCGCGCCGCAGCCAGGGGCCGCCGCGCCCACCAGAGATGAAGGGTGCTCGGATGCCCGTGGCGAATGGACTTCTCCCTTGCCGATGCCTTGTTGATGGCATCCAGCGGCAAGGCGACTTCAATGAGTTTTTTCTTGTAATTCATTATCTTACCTTATAACTCCGGTCGAAAATCTGACGATTAATTCCACAAAATTCGGCGTCACCCATCTGACGATTACGCATTTTTACCTGACGATTATCTGACGATTACGTTTTCACTGGAAGCACATACCGGATTGATCGCCCCTTGCCTTCTTTGACCGCCAGACCCAGCTTAACCAACAACATGAAATCACGACTTGTCGTGTCACGGGTGATATGAAATTCCTCTTCGCATCGACGACTCGTCAGAGCCTCTCCCCGAACCAGGATTGCCACCATAGCCTTCTGGCGTTCGTTCAACTGCGCCTCTACCGCCCGGGTCACCAAAAGCCGTTGCTCAGGTATCCTCAATCGCTCGATGTTATCGCCCGGGCCGGGGAATGTAACCTGGAAGTACCCCATATCGGTGCCGAGGAGCGGCGGATCGAGCCCGTGGTCGAGCATCTGGTCTTGCATCCGGCGGAAGCCGCTGCCACGTTCCTCAATTCGGTGGAAATATGACAGACACTGTGCCAGGACAGGGTTTCGCGAACAGGGGCGGTATTTCCCCTTGCGCAGGTTGGCGAGCGTGAGCGGTCGAGGGGGAAGACCGGGGCTCAAGAGGGTGACTCGATCAGCGAAGATTTCGAGGATAATCTTGCGGCCGGCGTCCTCGTACTGGCGGTGTGCCACCGCGTTGACCAGCGCCTCGCGCAGACCATCGACAGGATACTCGTCGAGACGCAGGCGATCGAGACCGACAATACGCATCGGGTGGCGTGTGTTGCGATCGATGAAGGCGATGGCGCGATCGATCGCCAACGGCATGGGCGACCGGATGTCCTCGTGGTCCCGCGGGTCGCCGTCCGGTTCCGTACTCCGGTAGGCATCGGCGAGGATGCGGCACTGGGGAAACACCATCGAGGGATCCTTGGCAAGGAGAACGATGCCGGCAGCCGTGGCGTAGGTTTCGCCTGTGCCCTGGTCACGCCAGGCAAGGCCGCGAGCAGAGGCGCCGGACACGAGATCTGCCGCCGAAAGACTACCCGCGTCTCGGTTCTCGGCCGCGGCAATCAATCTGCGTAGCACCTCGTGGTCAAGATCCTGCCAACGGAGACGAGTAAGCGGCTGTGATTCAAACGAAGACGTGGCCTCGATGGTCTGCTGGGCGATCTTGTCCTCGTCGCTGGACGGGGCGATGCCGAATTTGTCTGCAAGAAGCTTCACCAAGGCAGCACGGACTTCCTTTTGGAGCTCGATGACGTTGCCGAAACGCTTGAATTTCGACCCGTCTGCATCGAGTTCAGCAAGAAGTTTTGATGTCCCCCGCTCCCTTTTTAAGCTTCGGTCGCCCTTAATGAAAGCGAGAATGGGCAGTTTCCTTTCCTTCGCGCGACGGTACTCGGCGTGGGTGATCGACAGTCCCCCCACCGGCGTGCCGTACTCGATACCTACTATGAGGAGATAAACCTGGCAGCCGTCGAGCGATTGCAGGCATCCCTCCAGCGCCTTGTCCGGGGATGCCGGTTCCAACTCGTAGAGTACAGGCGTGCAGTAAGCCGACAGGAAAGCGTCAGTGTTGACCAGGTTCTGGACAATAAGGCGCTCGTCTTCAAGTTCCTTT
>Ga0315273_10012545_pt1 | contig 10876 bp, 7 predicted proteins | sample YL17G02_0_MG_FD_205753 | JGI IMG/M metagenome (GOLD analysis project Ga0315273, IMG submission 205753) | Sediment microbial communities from Yellowstone Lake, YNP, Wyoming, USA - YL17G02_0 | ecosystem: Environmental > Aquatic > Freshwater > Lake > Sediment | place: USA: Wyoming | collected... | reverse complement strand
TTGCAAAAAGGCTTGAACCCTTTGAATGTTAAGAAAGAAGATCGCGAATTCAAACCGCACCTGACTCTGGGCCGTTTCCGCACCCCGGGCAACCAGGGACAGCTGTTGGACACAATCCTGCAACAATATCAAGGCCTCACCAGTCCGGTGATGCCATTAACGGAATTGGTGCTTTTCAAAAGCGATCTGAAGCCGGGCGGAGCCGAATATCCCAAGCTGCGGTCCTGGCCTTTGACAGGCGCTCAATAAACCCAAACGATTCGTTAGAAAATATCTGTTTATAAACTCAACAAGCCTGAATACGGAGGTTTTTCACAATCGTCATTCATCCTATCTCTGAACTTTGTGAAGATATCGCTTGAGGTAATTTTAAAACTATTGTAACTACTCAGGTGGCTGGACAAGACCCTATTGGCTCATCGATCTGATTTAGAAAGTTTACCACCGTAGGGGCAAGTTTCAAACCTGCCCCTACAAAAATCCTAGGCTAACCATGTACCGTACCTATTAGCGTTGATTGAAACGCCTGAAGGCCTGAGTAATTACGATTTTAAGAAAGGGAGGAAAAAATTATGGCAGAGCAAGTCAATAAAGATCGGGCCGTGGAACAGGCCATTTCCCAGATTGAAAAACAATTCGGCCGGGGCTCCATTATGAAGATGAGCCAGGATAAAGTTGTAGACATCCCATTCATTCCCACCGGCTCCCTGGCTCTGGACATTGCCTTGGGTGTCGGCGGCGTACCCCGCGGCCGGGTCATTGAAATCTATGGCCCGGAATCATCCGGAAAAACCACCCTGGCCTTGCACATCGCCGCCGAAGCTCAACGCTTGGGCGGCAGGGTCGCTTTTATTGACGCGGAACATGCTTTGGATATCTCCTATGCCCGCAGATTGGGTGTGGATGTGGACAACCTCCTGGTTTCCCAGCCGGACACAGGCGAACAGGCCCTGGATATTGCTGAAATTCTGGTCCGCAGCGGCGGCATTGACGTGCTGACCATCGACTCCGTGGCCGCCCTAGTGCCGCGGGCCGAGATCGAGGGCGAAATGGGCGATTCGCATATGGGTCTGCAGGCCCGGCTCATGTCCCAGGCGCTTAGAAAACTCACCGCCGCCATCGCCAAATCCATGACCTGCGTGATCTTCATCAACCAGATCCGTATGAAAATCGGCGTCATGTTCGGCAACCCGGAGACCACCACCGGCGGTAATGCCCTTAAGTTTTACGCCACCCTGCGTTTGGACATTCGCCGCATCGCCACCATCAAGGAAGGCGAAGAAGCCATCGGCAACCGCACCAAGGTCAAGGTCGTCAAAAACAAGATCGCCCCGCCTTTTAAGGAAGCGGAATTCGATATTATTTACGGAACCGGTATTTCCAAGGAAGGCGAGATTCTCGACCTGGGTGTGAACTTCGATATCATTGAAAAGAGCGGGGCCTGGTATTCCTTTGAAGGCGAACGCATGGGCCAAGGCCGTGAAAACGTCAAGACCTTTTTATTGGAAAACAAAGATATGCGCGACCGTATTGCCGCGCTGGTCCGCGAAAAAGCGGGCCTGACCAAACCGGTGGAAAAGGCGGCGGAATAAAATGGAGTTCAGAGAGATCAGAATAAAATTTCTGGATTATTTCAAGGCCCAAGGCCATGAGATCGTGCGCAGCTCCTCCCTGATTCCCCGGGATGATCCGTCTCTGATGTTCACCAATTCCGGCATGGTGCAATTTAAAAATATTTTTTTAGGAAAAGAAAAACGCGCCTATACCCGCGCGGCCAGCTCGCAGAAATGCGTGCGTGCCGGCGGCAAGCACAATGATCTGGAGAATGTGGGCTACACCGCCCGGCACCTTACCTTTCTTGAAATGCTGGGCAACTTCAGTTTCGGCGACTACTTCAAGAAAGAAGCCATTACCTGGGGCTGGGACCTCTTGACCAACGGCTACAAGCTCCCCGCCGACCGGCTCTATGCCTCGATTTATCAGGATGACGATGAAGCGTTCAAACTCTGGCAGCAGATCGCCGGCCTGCCGGCTAAGCGCATCATCCGCCTGGGTGAAAAAGACAATTTCTGGACCATGGGCGACACCGGCCCTTGCGGTCCTTGCTCCGAGATCCTGATCGATCAAGGCCCGGAAATGGGCTGCGGCCGGCCCGAGTGCGGCCCGGGTTGCGATTGCGACCGTTATTTGGAGATCTGGAACCTGGTTTTCACCCAGTTTGACAGGGACGCGAGCGGCAAGTTGACCCCCCTGCCCAATCCCAATATCGACACCGGCATGGGCCTGGAACGTTTGGCAGTCGTGGTCCAGGGTGTAAAATCCATTTATGACACCGACCTTTTCCAGCACATTATTCAACGCATTGAAGAAATGGCCGGAAAAAAATATCGCCAAGACAAAAAAGCGGATGTCTCTTTCCGGGTCATCTCCGACCATAGCCGTTCCGCCGCTTTTCTGATTTGCGACGGCGTCATGCCCTCCAATGATGGCCGCGGTTATGTTTTGCGCCGCATCATCCGCCGCGCCATCCGTTTCGGCCAGGCCCTGGGCATCCGGGAACCGTTTCTGCATCAGGTCGCCGACCGGGTGATCGCCGGCATGGGCCGGGATTACGCAGACCTCGTCACTTCCCGCAATTATATTGAAACCGTTATTCTGAATGAAGAAAAACGGTTCGCCGATACCCTGCGTTTTGGTATGCAGATCCTGGAAGAAGAACTCCAAAAACTAAAAGACAAAAAACAAAACCTGATTCCCGGTGACCTGGCTTTCAAGCTTTACGACACCTATGGCCTCTCAGTCGACCTGGTGGAAGACGTGGCCCGTGAAGAAGGGTTCAAGGTGGATTTGGCCGGCTACCAGAGTTCCATGGCCAAACAAAAAAGCCTGTCCCAGCAGTCCTGGAAAGGCAGCGGCGAAGCCGCGATCCCGGAGACCTTTCACCAGCTGGAGCAAAGAGGCATTAAAAGCCGTTTCATCGGTTATGAAAGTCTCCAGGCTGAGGCCAAGGTGCTGGCCTTGGTGCAGGGCAAGCAGGAGATCGCCGCGGTGGGCCAAGGAGCGGAAGCGGATGTGATCCTGGACCAGACCCCTTTTTACGGTGAAGCGGGCGGTCAGGCCGGCGATAGGGGCTGGTTGACCGGCCCGGGACTGCGCTTGCGCGTCTGCAATGCCCTCAAGTTCAGCCCGGATTTTATCGTGCTGCGGGTCAAGGTGGAAGAAGGGACCATCAAGATCAATGACACGGTCCAGGCTCAGGTAGATGGCGCAGAACGCCGGTCCACGGCCCTGAACCACACCGCGACCCATTTACTGCATGCCGCTCTACGGGAAGTACTGGGCGATCATGTTAAGCAGGCCGGCTCCATGGTTTCCGCCAAAAGACTGCGCTTTGATTTCAGCCATTTCACCCAGGTGGACCCGGAACGGCTGCGGGCCGTGGAGACCCTGGTCAACCGGCATATCCGCGCCAATCACGGCTTGCGCACCGATGTCCTGGATCGCGACGAAGCCATGAAAACCGGCGCCATGGCGATTTTTGAAGAACGCTACGGCGAACGAGTCCGGCTGGTTCGGGTCGGCGACGGCGTCAGCCTGGAACTGTGCGGCGGCACTCATACCGCCCAGACCGGAGATATCGGCTTATTTAAAATCGTGAGCGAAAGCGCGGTCGGCGCCAATGTACGCCGGATCGAGGCCCTGACCGGCCAAAGCGCCCTGGAATATATGCAAAGCCAGGAAGATAAATTGAAACAGGCCGCTCTGGTTTTGAAAACCATTCCGGAGCAGTTGATTGAAAAAGCCGAACACCTTTTCAAGGAGCAAAAGAATAAGGACCGCGAAATCGAGTCCCTCAAAGCCAAACTCCTTTCCGGCCATTCCATGGATCTTCTGGCCGGCATCAAGCAGGTCAAAGACGTCAATCTGCTGGTCAAAGAAGTCGAGGCCGCCACGCCCAAGGATTTACGTGATTATGTGGACCGCATCAAAGAAAGGCTCGATTCCGGAATTGTGGTACTCGGCGCCCGGCAGGAAGGCAAGGCCATATTGATCTGTTTGGTCACCCCGGACCTGACCCAGCGTTTTCAAGCCGGGAAAATTATCGCTAAGCTTTCGGAACTCTTGGGCGGCAAGGGCGGCGGCCGGCCCGATATGGCCCAGGGCGGCGGCAGCAAACCCGAAGAACTGACCGCGGCCCTGCAGGCCGTGGAAAAAATGCTTTAGGACGGCTATAGGCTGTAGGGGTTTAGACTATAGGAATACAACAAGAAAAGGGGGCCCCCGAGACCCCCTTTTTAATCATCACCTTAAATAAATTGCTTCTCTTGAGTTTTTGTTCTCTTTTTTTTAACTGTTGGCCCCTTGATCCCTGTCATTGCTCCCTTGTTCCCTGCTCTTTTTCCTCTGATCTCCTATTTTTTCTTAAACCCTGGAACCCTCGACCCCTTGGTCCCTTGACCCCTGGTCTTATCCCCTTGACCCCTACTCTTTTATTCTTCGCTGATCTTTTGCTTGCAAAGACTGATGTATTCCAATGCTTCCTGATATTGCCCCATGTCCGGATAGGTATTCACTACATAAAGATAGCGGTCCAGGGCCGCCTGATATTTGCCTTTCTTGAAATAGAAATGGCCCACATATAGTTCATATTTGGACAAGGAAATGAGGCACTCGCGCAAATACTGCTGGGCCCGTTGACCGTAAGCATCCTCGGGAAACAGCCTGATCAATCTTTCGAATTCTTCTTTGGCCCGTAACATACGACCCTGGTCCCGATCGAAAGATTTCACCTGGTCAAACTGACATAAACCGCGCCGGAAGATCACATAAGGGATCTCTTTGTTCTTGGGATGTAGTTTCTCAAACTCGGTATAAGCATCGAAGGCCAAGTCGTATGCTTCTTGGATATAAAGAGCGTCCGCCATTTTCAGCTCGGCCTGGATGGCGTACTTGCTGTAAGGATAGCGGTCCTTGATCTGCTGAAAATCCGCGGCTGCGTCCTTGAAACGGCCGCGATTCATCTTCTCAATCCCATCACTCATCAATTCGGCCGCGTTTCCGTCTTCCGCTTTTTTCCCGCGGATTTTATCAATGACGGCGCACTGGCTGAAAAGGGCCGTGATCGTCACTGCCAATAAAAATGCTTTCAAACACCAAATAGTTTTCTTCATAATAATCCTTTACTCAGCCGGAAATAATCCCGCGTTTCGCGGGATTATTTCCGGCTTTCTAGATATTTTTCAGCCGCAAATGCCGCTGTTGCCCCTTCGCCCACGGCCGTGGAAATCTGGCGCAGCAGTTTGGCGCGAACATCGCCGGCCGCAAACACGCCCGGGATCGAACTCTGCATATCGACGTCGGTCTTGATAAACCCTTCCCGGTTCAGATCCAGCCGGCCTTTGACCAGATCAGTATTAGGCTGGGTGCCGATAAACACAAAAACCCCGCTGACCGCTTTTTGAGATATCTCTTTGGTCCTGACCTGCTGGAGTTCAATGCCCTCTACGCCCTGTTGGCCCAAAATCTTCAGGGGAATGGTTTCCCAAAGAAACGTGATTTTCTGCTGGGCCTTGGCCCGCTCCTGCAGCAGTTTGGTGCCTCGCAGTTTATCACGGCGGTGGACCAGGTATATTTTTTTGACAAACCGAGTCAAAAAAATAGCTTCTTCCAAAGCCGTATCCCCGCCCCCGATCACGGCCACTTCCTGATCGCGATAAAAAGGTCCGTCGCAAGTGGCGCAATACGAAACCCCTTTCCCGACTAACTTATTTTCACCCTCGATCCCCAACCGTTTCCAATTCGCGCCGCAGCACAGGATCACGGTTTTGGTTTCCAGGATTTCCTTACCGGCATAAACACGCTTTTGGGTATTGGAAAGTTCCAGTTTTTGAACCTCTTCATTACGGATCTCGAGACCAAAATGCTCCGCCTGCTTTTTCATGCGATCGATCAGCTCAAAACCCGAGACCCCTTCAGGAAACCCCGGGTAATTTTCCACCCGGTCGGTTGTCAGCACCTGGCCGCCCGGAGCCAGTCTTTCCAGAAGCAAAACTTTTAAAAGCGACCGGGCGCCGTACAAGCCGGCCGTCAAACCGGCCGGACCGCCGCCTATGATGATGATGTCATACACCTGTTCTTGTTCCCTCTCCTTCTTCAGTCATCGGTCATCCGTTACCGGTCGTTCCAGCTTGAACCCTGCCCTTTTCCCCTTGGTCCCTTGACCCCTTTCTTCAGAGAAGTTTCTTCAATTCCTCTTCAATATGACTTTTGGGCTGGGCCCCGATGATCGTTTGCGTCACTTGACCGTCCTTAAAAAGGATGAGAGTCGGGATGTTCCTAATGCCGAATTTGATCGGAGTTTCCCGGTTTTTGTCCACATCCATCTTGACGATCTTGATTTTATCTTTGTAGACCTTGGCCAACTCTTCAACTACCGGGCCGACAATGCGGCAGGGCCCGCACCATTCCGCCCAAAAATCGACCATGGCCGGCAAATTGGATTTCAGGATCTCTTCCTCAAAGTTTTTATCGGTCACTTGCAATAGCTCAGACATGGGTACGCTCCTTTTTGATGATCCGCTATACTCCGGTCAACCTATTAACATGCCAACCTTGGTTTGTCAATCAGGCAATCACCCCGGTTTATCTTCATATTTTCACCCAACCAGGCTAAATGATTGGCAATTTTCTTTGTCCTACGGATATCCATACTAGTATAAATTATCTCTTTTTGTCTTTATTCCGGCATTCTCACGTTCCTTGTCCGCCGTAGGCTTTGCGAGAGACGCACGGCTCCGTAGAGATGAAGGCTTTTGCAACTCTACGTCATGCATCTCTAAATTCCCGTCATTTCGGCATGCCTTTTGCGGACATAGTTGCCTGATGGATCAGCGGGACTATGAATGGCAGGACAGGAATTATGTCTTGAGATGGTTTGGAAAAAAGGCAAAGAAAGCGAAAAACGCTTATCGGCAATATATGAAAGAGGGACTACCCCAAGGAAAACGGCCGGAATTAGTCGGCAGGCGCTTGATTCGGTCTTCCGGTAAATGGAGCAGCAAAATATCCCGCAGATCAGGTCTGAAAAAAGAGAAAAAAGACCCAAGGATCTTGGGAAACGGCGATTTTGTGGAACGGGTTATAAAAGAAGCGGATGAAAAAATAAAACATCATTTACCCACCAATAAAATACTGGAAAAGGTTCCAAAAATCATTGCGGAGATTTGTCGGTCCGCAGGGATCGGGATTCAAGAATTGAGATCCGGGAGCCGACACGGCAAGCTGCCCAAAGTCAGAAAGGACATTGCGATGCAATTGATAAAGGAATACGAGATTACGTTAGCGGAGGCAGGCCGACAATTGGGATTCACGCTGTCGGCCGTATCGAAGATGTTGAGCAGGAATGAATCGGGTTTGTCAATCTAATCACGATGTCCCAAATTTATTGGGTTTCCGACCGGCCTCGATCAATTCATCCAGGATGTCATCATGTCCGACCTTAAAAAATCGGCGCCGGTCATGCCGGTCGTAAAAGAGTAATGGAATGCCGGGGCAATGGATTTTTTGAAGATATTCCATGCCCCGCCATTCCTATACTCCATTTTTTTATTGCTTCGCCTCATACTCAAGGGAAATAGTCACGGTACGGTTAAACGAACGGCCTTCCGGCGAGGTGTTGTCATAAAGAGGATTGGTAGGACCGTCTCCCCGATAAACAATTCTTTCGCGTGACGCGATATCGCTCGCCATAACCTTATCGTAAACCGCTTTGGCCCGGCGCTCGGAAAGTTTTTCATTGTAATCCGCCTTCCCGATAATATCGGTATGGCCCACAATCGTTACTTCCGCGGAAGGCAATTCCTGAATCCGTTTAATCACCCGATCCAGAACCATTTTATTGCGTTCTTTTATCTCCGTACTGTCAAAATCAAATAGAATCAAAGCATATTTTTCTACCACCTTGAAGCCCATTTTTTGGGTGACCCGTTCTTCCCTTTTTATATACTTGATGGAAGAAACCGCTCCAGGGCTGGCGAAGGTTCGGCTGGTTTCGTCCATACCCGTTATTTTGGCCTGTATATTTTTATAGCTGCCGATCTTTTTTAAGCCATATTTGCTCAGATTAAGCGAATAGTCAGGAATGTTATTCCCGTTCCCCTTCAAAGACTCCAGGGGTTCTCCATCAGCGGTTATTTCCAGGTCCCAGCTTTTCAGATCATAGCCGAGCCGTATTTTGGGCAGCACACGGACTTCCTGAGCATCACTGATTTCTTCAACATAAGTGCTTTTGATCGTATCAAGAACAGCCGGGGAATCGGAATAAATCTCCACCCGTTGATTTTCCAATCGTCCTTCTTCCATCCGGCTGGTACTGGGGACGGCCGGTAATTTACGTTCTTGCACTTGGATCCGCGCGGGATCAATGCCCCAGATATTCCCTAAATAGGATCGTATTTCTTCGATGCGGTCGCGGGAAAGAACGGTCCGGCCCTTTTCCTTTCCGAAATCGCTGATGCAGCCCACCAGTTTAATGCCGGTATCCGGGTTCTCGACCAAACGTTTGCCGACGATGTTCAGCATATTATAATATTTTGAGACCGTATCCCGTAAAAGACTCTCATCAAATTGCTTGGCTTCCTCCTGATTTTTGAGCAATACATAGCGCTCAGGAACCGTGCTTTTACCGGTTTCAAAAAAAACATAGTTCAGCAGAGGCGAACTATCAATGGTCGTTACTTCTTCTATGGTAACGACGGAGGGCTCCATGGCTATGGAACCGGAGGGCGGCGGAACAAATTCATGAATGACCTTTTGCGTGGATACTTTTACCGGACACTTTTGGGTCTCGGTTTCGAGGGCATCGTTGTTATTATCGGTCACCTTGATGCGCGCCTTAATATATTCCAGGTTGGAAAGTTTTTGAATGCTCATTTTATCTAATGAGACAAGATAATTTTTTATTAAATCATTCGTACCCTTAAGATTATCAATGGTCTGGTCTTTGCCTTCAATAGAGAGATCCCAATTGGCCACCCCATATTCGGCTTTTATCTGCGGCAAAATTTCGACGTTATTTATATTATTAAGTTCAATCCGGAAATCATTAGCCGAAGCGAGTTGCAGCTCCACGGGTTTGAAAACGATTTCCACCCGTTGATTTTCGGCGCGTCCGCCAAGCAGATCCATGGCCGCGGCCTTGGCGGGTAAATTACGCGGTATGATTGCCATTCTGGAAGTTTCAATGCCCCATATGCGGTTCAGATATTCTTGAAGCGCTGCAGCCCGGTTTTTTGAAAGATCGCGGTTGTTTTTTTCAATACCGGTATCGGAATTACAACCAATCATTTCTATGCTCGCACCCGGATTTTGTTTTAATCGTTTTCCCGCCAGGTTCAGGATATTTTTGTATTTATCCAGGGTGTTTTTAAATTTTTTCTCGTCAAAAGATTGCATTTGTTCATTATTGTCGAGTAAAAGATATTTGGGATGGATTTCACTCTTTCCGGTTTCAAAAAAAACATAATAGGGCAGGGCCGAGCCGTCCAGGGTGGTCAGGATATCGAAATTCAGTTCATGGGCCCCTAAGCTTAAATTTCCCTCAGGCGGGTTAAGAATTCGATATTCAACGACATAACGATAAAGCAAAGTAGAAGCAAAACTTTTAAAGATGGGAAGCAGATTCGCAGCGGAAGTCGCTTTCCAAATTCGACCACCGTGGGTTTCGGAAAAGGATTTCATAAACTTGTCAACCGCATCGGCCGGCATGTAATCTATGGCATAAGCTTCAAAATTCTTTATGCCCTTGGCTTCTTTTTCAATTACGGTTTTGCTTATGATGCTATTAAGGTCTTCGCCATCACTGAAAACGACCATGAATTTATTGCTTTCCTGAGGCATATTTCGAATCAAATGGATACCGCCGACCATGGCTTCATACAAATACGTTTCGCTGCTTAAGCGCTTTGCAAAACTCTCCTGAAAAAATATCCTCAATTTTTCCGCGTCATTTGATTTAAACGTATTTAGATGCAATTCATAATCACCCGCTTTAACCCGCCCCTTGCTATCAAAAACCACCACTTCGATATTATCAATGGGCCTGACTATTTTCAGGAATTCATCCAGGGCCGCAAGAAGCGAATCCACAGCCTGGCGTTCTTTCATGGAGAAGGAATTATCCACCACCAGAACAATGTTCAAGCCGAGCTCCCGCCTGGTTTCAAGGGTTTCGGCCGTCAATATTTTAGCGGTCTTGATTCCTTTTTTCACGACAAAATCATCGGGCCTTAATCCTTTAATCGGATTGTTTTCGGAGTCCAGAACCGAAACCAGTATCTTGTTTTCAGCAATTTCCTGAAAATTCACCTTGGCTTTACGGTTTGGGACGGAAACCTGCAGATTCTCCACCGCCAGGCAAAGGTTCGCAAAAAAACAGAACAGGAATACCATTGTAAGAAAAATAATTGTTTTTATTTTCATTTTGCGCTCCTCCGTAAAATAATTGGGATTAAATATTTATAGCAATACCGGATAGATGCGATGACACCTATTCTCAGAGTCTTCCAAAATGCTAATGATTATAATGCGAAGTATTGCCCAATTAAAATAAAAAGTCAAATGGAAGTTCCAGCCGATCATTTCAATCGCCTTCACTTTGCTCGGGATAAACTCCACGGCTCCCGCAAAGAGGAGCGACACCCCTCTTACCTTGGGGTAAACTTCGATCACGAAGCCGGGAAAGCCTAAAGCCTGGGTAGGAATAGGGACATTAAATTATTAATTTCTTTTCAGCTACTCTTTGAAATATTAGGAAAAATCAACGGCACCCTGGGTTAGAAATACCTCTGACTGGGTCTGACAAGGCTCGCCTTAATTT
>Ga0315273_10012544_pt1 | contig 10876 bp, 8 predicted proteins | sample YL17G02_0_MG_FD_205753 | JGI IMG/M metagenome (GOLD analysis project Ga0315273, IMG submission 205753) | Sediment microbial communities from Yellowstone Lake, YNP, Wyoming, USA - YL17G02_0 | ecosystem: Environmental > Aquatic > Freshwater > Lake > Sediment | place: USA: Wyoming | collected... | reverse complement strand
GATCTGCAAGCTACCGAACAAGGCTGCTGCCAGAAAGATAAGCAGAATGTAGTACTTGATGCGTTGATACTTGCCGTAACGGTTGGACTTGATCTTCTGCGCGTTGTTTGCCACACCTTTGGCTCCGCGAATTTCGGAAACCCAATGATTAAGTGATCCCATAGGGCAAACCCAACCGCAGAAGAAGCGCCCCAGAAAGATTGTCGGGACCAGTATCACCAACGACCACAAAAGTCCTTTGAAAACTCCGCCGGTTGCCAGCAAGGTCGAAAACGCTACCAGCGGATCAAACTCCAGTGCAATTGAAACGGGGTATGGCAGTTGTATTTCTGCTCCGTTGGTGGGAGTAAAATGAACTTCGAAAGTGGTTTTGAGAATCAGCCAGAAGAAAATGACAAAGAAAAGGACCTGTGAAAGACGTCGCAGATTGCGAACGGTTTTGATCGACATTAAGTGATCTCTTTGTAGCCGACAGAACGATAGTCGAGTTTGCCAAGCCCCGACTTGTCAGCGAGGGCGATATGACCTACTTGCTCACCTGTCAGGCCGAGGAATTCCGACGCCCGGGAATCAGCGGCAACCTGATCGGTCGCGCAGATGACGGAATTCTCTATGGCGACATCATCCAGTGAACCACCGGTTGGGCCGCCGCGCAATAACACGCGGGTGCAGTCGACGACGGTAAGCGTCGGTCTGCTGAAGGTGGCCAATTCAACAATCGACTGATCGATTTTCTGATGCAACTGACTGCGACGGCCGCCAAGGATGCCATAGAAGTTTTTCATGCTGCCCGTAAAGCTGGAGAGCGAGTGGTGCTTAGCGATCGGCATGTTGATCAGCTTATCGGTCTGGACAAAGTACTTCAGGACCGGCCAGACATCAAGCATCTGCCCCCCCATGACAGTGCGAATGTAGTCCTCCTCCAATGGCAGGATGACCTTCGCACCGGCCTTCTCTGCTTCGGCGCGGATGCCGGAGCGCAAGAAACAGCGACGGGGTTCGTTGCAGGGAACATCGGTGACGATAACTATGGCGGCGCCAGCCGCAAGACAGAGCCGCGCCATTTCTCCGACCAGTATAGGATTGGTGTCGGCGCCCTGCTCGGGGGTGCGATCCCAACCGATGTTAGGCTTAATCGTGACGCGGTCGCCCTTGCGAATAAAGCGTTTGATACCGCCGATCGCATCCAAGGATGCGTGCAGCGCCGCAACGTGGTCGGTGTTTTTTGCCAGCGCAATTTGTGGAAGTGATTTTTCTGTGGGAACCGTGAAGTCGGATGTTTTTAGAACAATAGGTTCGACTCCGGCGACCCGGCGGTTGTGAAAGAGCACTCCGGCAGTAGTTGTGGCTGCGGCAAACGCCAAGGTTTTTCCGGTAGTCTTGATGAAGTCGCGTCGGTCCATGGTGTGCTATCCTCTGCAACAAATAAAACCGACGCGATCTGGCTTGGCAAGCACTAAACTCGGGTTGACGCCAAGTCAGATACAATTTGATTGAAAAGCCGCAGAGCAAAAGGTAGAATGCCGTTGCGGCAGGAGAAATTGGCACCGTGAAGTACTTGACAGTGGGACTCGAAATGACAAAGCGCAGATGGCTATTGATAATGGCACTACTGATCCTTGGGGGAAACGCAAGCGCACTAACATTGCCGGATGACAATTTCGTGAGCGGGTGGATCAAACCCGTGAAGCCGCTGATCTACAATCGCGAGAGTCTCTCAGATTTCAACGATGGCGATGCCGAAGTATTTCTGGAATTGGGATTCCAGCAATTGCAGGTGCAGCAGTACAAAGATGGTAACGCCGAAGTTGATCTGGAAGCCTACGAATTCGCCGATCCGAACGGCGCGCTCGGAATCTATTTGATGAAGTCCGGCAAGGAGACGCCATCAGCGGACGTTGGCGCGCGCAACACGGTCAGTCAGACGCAACTACTGGCGGTCAAGGGCAAGTGCTTCATTCAGGTGATGAACTACGCCGATGATAAAAAGGCGGTCGCGATCATGACCAAACTTGCACAGCAAGCTCTGGCGAATTTATCGGCGACCGACACGGCCACGGTATTGTTGCGGCTGCCGAAAGCGCAGATGTTACCGGGAACGGAGCATATTTTTTGCGGGCCCCTGTCGCAGCAAGCGATCTACCGCCTCGGGAAAGGGGACGTGCTGCAACTGCAAGACAAGATTTTTGGTGCGGCAGCAACGTATGCCGACACTAACGGCAACATCTATACTCTAATCATGGTCCCCTATCCAGATGCTGCCAGCGCGCAGGCGGCATTAGCAAATCTCCAGAAGAATCTGGATCCGGGCTTTCAGGTATTTGGCAAGACTCCGACCGGATTTGCTTTCAAAGATCGTCAGGCGAAGTATGCTCTGGTTGAGTTGAAAGATGGCGTCATAAAGTTGCAACTGAATCTCGCACGCAAGCCAAGCCCGGCGAACAAGTAGGGCATGCCGGTTGGATGGCATTTCGCACGATTGTCATTCAGCTAATCGGGATCACAGGAACCGGACGTCGATGCGTTTTGCTTTCGGCAACATGTTCTTGATGTGATTGCCTTGCAGCAGTCCGCAGCCAAGCGGAAAGGCCAGATACTTCAAGAGCACATACCCTTCGGTCGTGTCGCCGATTTCGGCAGCGGTGACTTCAAGATCAAGACCTTTGATATAACGCACCGCGTTCTCTCGTTCGAGTGCAATGAAATTCTTGGTGATATCTGCGCCGACAAGCTGCAGAAGATTGGTCGACGGTTTGACCGTGTTGCCGATTCGTGCGATCAAGAGTCCGGCGGTGTCGGGCGAGAGACAAGGGTCGATCTGTTTCGGCCCCAGAATGATACGTCCGTTGGCGCTGGCATAAAATTCGAAATCGGCAAGTAATTCCGGCGCCAGACCATAGCGACGTTCGAGATATTCAAGCGTAAGAGATTTGTCGTTTGCCGGGCAGGGTTCAATCATTTTTTGATCCTCGCCAGAAAGAAGCCGCCGGTGTCATTATGATGAGGTAGCACTCGTGCTGTCATGCGTACACGCTCGTCGAAGGTTTGATTCTGCCATGTCGTAATGCCCGGCATCAGGCGGAAATTCGGAATCTCGACCTGCTCCAGTTCCGCCGGCCGCTCGTTGAGCAGATAGTCTATCACCGCTTCATTTTCCTCCGGCGCAAAGGTGCAGGTGGAATAGATCAGCGTGCCGCCGTCGGCCAGCAAATCGAACGTTTTCAGGATCAACTGCTTTTGTCGGTGGGCACTGGGAGCGATACGTTTCGGCGACCAGGACAACATCTGCCTGGGGTTCTTGCGAAAGATGCCTTCCGACGTGCAAGGCGCATCAAGCAGGGCGACATCAAAAAGCATCTGAGGAAAAGAACGCAGATCGTAGTTCGTGACCACCGCATTGAGCGTGCCGCTGCGTTCGAGGTTGAACTTGAGCGGTTTGATGCGCTCGTATTCCACGTCGTTGGCGACAATGGTGCCACGGTTGTTCATCAATGCTGATAATTGGGTGGTCTTGGAACCGGGGGCCGCACAGGCATCCAGCACCGTGGTCGCAGCCGGCAATTCGCTTTTAACCAGCAGCGGCGGGAGCATGGAGGTCAATTCTTGAATATAAATCGCGCCGAGAAAATGCTCCAAGGTTGAGCCGAGCGCGGGGTTGTCGGATACAAAAGCGTCGGAGTACCACGCAGTCTGTTTGATGCCGATGCCATACTCCGCGAACCGAGGCGTTACGGTCTCTGCCGTAGCCTTCAACGTGTTGACGCGAAACGATTTCGGTAGTGGCGTCAGCATCGCTTCAAGAAAGGCGGGTGCATCATCAACAAGCTGGGCATAGCGTTCAGCAAAGGCGGCAGGAACTTCAAGGGTCATGGCAGGCCGAGTATACCGGTCGCCAGCGGAGGTGTCAACCGGCATTGTCGGAGACGGGATTCCCGTCCATCAAAGCCGAATCTCAGACCTTCGCTGCAACGACATATCGCAGCAGGAGCGGTGCTTGACAAGCGGGTGGAAGTGCAGTAAGATGCCACGTCACTACGCGCTGATTGGTGAGTGTTGGAAAAGTCATTCGAAAGCGCCGGCAGGAATCCGGATGTTGTCTCATAAGTTGGAATACAGTTGTGAACGGCCATCGATGGTGGAGAATGTTGAGCGAGATCATGGCGTCGCAACACCTTATACCCTCACCCCCTTCCCCTCTCCCACTGGGAGAGGGGTGTAGGGGTGAGGGAAAGTAAACTTGCGGGACAACCCAGGATTCCTGACGACGCTCCAAGAGTCTTGGCTTTTCCTGTCACTCCCGTCGGGTTGGAAATCACTGTTTGCCGTGTAGGAACATGTCGAAGAAGAAACTGATACGATTTGCCGAGTTGACAACATTCCCCAATGTTTTCCAGTCACTGGTAGATCTCCGGGGCAAGTGGCATAGTGATTACTTTCACAATGACAATCAGATCGTGCTGGAATTGGCATGCGGCAGAGGGGAATACACGGTTGCTCTGGCGCGGCGATTTGGCGAGAAGAACTTCATCGGCATTGACATCAAGGGGGCGCGTCTCTGGCGCGGTGCAAAGGAGGCGTTGGAATTCAAACTTGCGAATGTAGCATTCGTGCGAATCCCGATCGAAACCATGACCAATTGGTTTGCTCCCGATGAAGTCGCGGAAATCTGGATTACTTTCCCCGACCCATTTTTGCGCGAGGGCAAAGCCCGCAAGCGGCTGACGTCGCCGCGCTTTCTGTCGCTCTATCGTCAGGTTCTGAAGCCAGGCGGTGTAATTCACCTGAAAACTGACGAGCCCAACCTTTTTGCCTACACTCGGGAAATCGTGGCCTCGGAGAAAGGCGTGCTGCATGAAGCGATCGACGATTTGTATCATAGCGGCAAAATAGATGAGGTACTGTCGATTCAGACAAATTACGAACGCAAGCATCTGGAAGCGGGACGAACAATCAGATACTTAAGCTTTAGTTTCCTCCCCTAACAAAGCAGTTCTTATCGCGTCGGTTCGGCTGCCGGGACGCGGCCATCAAAATCATTGCTCAAGACGCATCGTTGTGAAATAAATAACAAAATCGCCCAGATATTACTTGACAGTGCCGTGTCCGTTAGTTAGTGTCTACTACGAGGCGGGCGAAACGAGGGCTGATTGAGGCGTACGGCCGATTTGAGAAAGCAACAGATTGTTGTGGAAGCCACCCGGCTGTTCGGCAACCGGGGCTACGACCGAGTTACGACCAAGGAATTGGCCGCTTCGTGTGGAGTCTCCGAGCCGGCACTGTATCGTTATTTTCCAGCGAAAGAAGCTATCTACGAGGCCGTGCTGAGTTCACTGGAGTCGCGGTTGCAGGTCAAAGAACTCTTCGACCGTTTGGAAAACGAGCAGGATATCGAGAAGCTGCTTTTTGATTTGGCAAGCGACATTTTTCGGTTCTTTCGGACCAGCCAAGAGGTTTATCGCCTAATGCTCTATTCCACACTGGGGGGACATGCCAAGGCCAAGCGGATTTACCGCGCTGTCCGGGGCACTTACGTGGATTTCCTCATACGACAGTTGGACAGATTCGCCGCCGCGGACTTGATTCTGCCTAAGAACAACATTATCACCGCTCGCTGTTTCGTGGGAATGGTTTTTGAATGCGCACTTTCCAGCACTCTCTGGAAGGGGTTCCTTGGCAAACGTTTCAATCCTGCGGATATATTGAATAACAACATCCCGATTTTTGCGCGGGGACTACGAAAGGAAGCGGTCAAAACCGGCGATGCTTTCTAAAATTATGGGAATTCCTGCGACCCTCGCAAAACTTCGATGCGTTTCTCTCCTGACTGTGATCCTCCCGGCGATACTGGCACATTCTCCCGCCTCGGTTGCACAGGAGACCAAGACCAAAACGTTCTGTCTCGAATGTCACAGTGACCAGACTGCCCAAGCTGAGTCAGGCAAATCGATATTCGTGGATTCAATCGTTTTGCATTCCTCCGTGCACAAGGAGATGAATTGTATCGACTGTCATGATCAGACAGATGCCAACTTCGACAACGTTCCGCATTTCCAGACCTACAAGTCAGTCGACTGTCAATCCTGCCATCGGGTTGAAGGTGAAACCTGGATGGAATACTTCTACAAGATGCTAAAGGATCGCGGACAAAAGGAGATTCCCGACTGCAAGGAATGTCATGGGACACACAATGCTCAAAAGGAATTGAGCATGAAACTGGTCTGTGACCGGTGCCATCAGGAAATCGCCACCAAGTATCGCCGGAGCTATCACTTCCAGAAGTATCAGGAAGACACTCGCCGATATCCGATCTGTACGACCTGCCATGATGCACATTTCAAGTCGAAGAAAGAAGTGATGTCGGAGAAGGAGTTCAAGCAGGAGATCGTTGATATCTGCTCCAAGTGCCATCAGCGCGATATCGAGACCTACTTGCACTCGCGGCACTATCACGAAATGGAAGGGGGCAATGCCAAAGCTCCGGTTTGCACGAGTTGCCACGAGAATCACGACATCCGCAAACCGTCCGATCCGCTATCGCGAGTCAGTCTGCTGAATCTTTCCAACGTTTGTAACAGTTGCCATCCGGGGCATAAAGAAAGCCTTCACCACGGACCCGGAGTAGACCCGGCTTCAATTTCCTGTGCCACTTGTCATACCGGTCACCAGACCGATATGGCTTCGATCAACAATTCTATCTTTAAGGAGGGTGGCATCGTCAATCGCTGCAACATCTGCCACTCGTCCGAACGCCATACCAGAGAAAATCTGGCGCACGGCAAACTCATGCTGCTCAAGAAGGATGGTGAGGAGGCAAACTGCACGCAGTGCCATATTTACCACTGGAATCTGCCCGGTCTGGATAATGATGCGGTCAAGCATCGTCGCACCGAATGCATTAACTGCCATGCACAGGAAAACCGCGATTACAAGAAATCAATTCATGGCCGGGCACGCGCGCAGGGAATAATGGAGGCTCCCACCTGCACGACTTGCCATGGTGAAAAGGACATCCAGAAGACCAAGGAGCAATTCACCGCCGAGGGAGTTATCAAACTCTGTTCGTCTTGCCATGCCGATAAAGACAAGATGCTGAAATTCCAGATTAATCCGTACGTCGTCGAGGGTTACAAGGAGACTTACCACGGTAAGCTATTCGAGACCGGCACGATGGACATCAAGTTCGCTGTCTGCACCAATTGCCATGGCGTGCACACAATTCAACAACCGGATGACCCCGAGTCGAGTGTCAACCGCGGACATATCGTCCAGACCTGTAAGCAGTGCCACCCGCGTGCCAACGACAGATTCGTGTCCTACCTTGTGCACCCGATCAGACCAACTCAGGCCGAGATTCGGTTGGGGAGCGAGCTGGCGAGCAAAGACTCAAATCTCACAGCAGTGAGGACAGACTCGCTTAGTCGAGGACACCGGGAACAAGACCGGGGCGGTTGGGCCGGATTCAACTCCCTTGTGACTACTTTCATGACGCTCCTGTTGATCGGTGTGCTCGGGGCGTTCGGATTTCATACTATCTTGTGGTTTCAACGTGGCATCCGTCCACGCGTGCGCCCGATGGTCGTCTACTACAGCCGCATCGACCCTTTTCATCGTTTTCTGCATGTTCTGATAAACATCAGCTTCCTGACATTGGCATTTACGGGATTGCCGCAATCGTATGCGCACACCGAGTTGGCCAAGTGGCTTTTCCAGAATGTGATCTCCTTGCACACGGCACAGACCTTGCACTATATCGCCGCCGCCATCACGGGATTCTATTTCTTCGCCCATCTGGTATTCCTGTTGATCAAGACTCAGAAATTGGGCTGGCGGCAGATGCTTACGGGCCCAAACACACTGGTGGTCCGCAAGAAAGACTGGTACGATTTAGTCGCCCACATAAAGTGGTTCTTCGGAAAAGGTCCAGGCCCCGAATTCGACCGCTGGACCTATTGGGAGAAATTCGATTACTATGCGGTATTCTGGGGCGTCTTTGTAATCGGTCTTTCGGGTCTGATGCGATGGCAGGAGGAATTCTTTGGCAACCTGTTAGGCGGGGCAGTCATTAGTCTTGCCGACACCATCCATAAGGAAGAAGCTCTGCTGGCAACGGCATTCATCTTCATCGTTCACTTCTTCAATACCCATTTGCGCGCAAGCAAGTTTCCGATGGATGTTTCGATCTACACCGGCAGGATTAGTGAGCACGAGTTTAAGGAAGAACGCCCAGCGGAATACGATCGTCTGGTATCAGAGGGGAATCTCGAAAAGAGACAGATTAGGCCGTTAGGATTGATGGCATCGATATTGGCTTACGCCTGGGGTACGACAGCACTTCTGATCGGCTTTTTCCTCCTATTCCTGATCATTCTCGGGCATTTTACCGCAAGGTGAGATCATTTGACGGTTGGACATAATGCATGTGCAGATATAGAATAGCAATCCCACAAGTGGACGAATTGGAGCGGTGATAATGAGGAAGATTGTCAGATGCGCGCCGGGAACAGCATTGTTTATCACAGTCGCGCTGGTAGCCATGATCGGTATTCCCGTGAGCAATTCGGTGATGGCTGCGCCGACTAATGAAACTTGCCTGCAATGCCACAGCGACAAGACGCTGACCGGCAAAGACACCGCCGGCAACGAGATCAACATGTCAGTGGATGCTGACACCTTCAAGATCGCCTCTCACGGCAGTATGTTTTGTACCGACTGCCATACCGACCTTGCTGCCGTCACCGATTTTCCGCACGCCGATGTCCTTAAGCCGGTAGACTGCGTAGCTTGCCATGACGATGTCAACAAGGTTTTCGCAGGTTCGGCACACGGTGAGGCTTTGAAAAATCCGAACGCTCCAACCTGCGCTTCCTGTCACGGCAAGCACAATATCTATCCTCATTCAAATCCTGCCGCTACGACTTCAGCAAAGAACCTTCCTTACACCTGCGCATCGTGCCATCACAAGATCGTGTTGAAATCCGATCCGGACATTCGTATCGCCGATTCTTTTGATCGCTACATGATGGGCATTCATGCAGAGGGAATTTCCAAAGGGGTTGGCTCGGCCGCGTCGTGCAACGACTGCCACGGCACGCACGATCTTTACAAAGCGTCCGATCCGCGATCGCTTGCCAATAAAATGAACATTCCCAAGACATGTTCCAAGTGTCATAATGACATCTACATTCAGTATGAACGTGGCATTCATGGCAAGGCACTGGCTGCCGGAATCCTTGATTCTCCCAATTGCACAGACTGTCACGGAGAGCACGAGATCCGCAAGATCGATGATACAGACGCTCCGGTTAACGCCTCCAATTTGGCCGACTACGTGTGTGGGAAATGCCACAACAACCCGCAGTTAGTGCAAAAATACGGACTACCGGAAGGACGTTTTACATCTTATCAGGACTCATACCACGGGCTGGCTGTTCGGGGTGGTTCGTTGAAGGCGGCTAATTGCGTTTCCTGCCACAAAGCTCACGACGTATTACCTAGTAACAACATATTGTCGTCAATCAACAAAGACAATATTGTACAAACCTGTCAGAAATGTCATCCGAAAGCAAACCTGGGATTTGCCACCAGCTACACTCACAGGACGGCATCGGAGCAATTCAACCGTCTCGACTGGTGGGTGCGATTCATTTATATCATCGCCATCGTCGTTATTATCGGTAGCATGCTTGCCCACAACGGGGTGATCATCGGCAGCTTCGTTGTCGAGAAACACCGTCATAACAAGGGATTGCCGACGATCACCCGCTTTACCGGCAATATGGTATTCCAGCACCTGGTATTGACAGTCAGCTTCATTACTCTGGTTATCACCGGTTTTGCGCTCAAATTCCCCGATGCCTGGTGGGTATGGGTGCTTAATGTCTTCGGAATTCACGAGCAAGCTCGTTCGGTCATTCACCGAGTGGCGGCTGTGTTCCTGCTTTATGTCACGTTTCACCATACTTTATTTGTGCTCCTTACCAAGCGTGGCAAGGAGGAATTGCGGGGGCTCTGGCCGAACTTGCAGGATTTCAAGGATGTCATCCAAAATGTCAAGTATCATCTCGGATTGACCAAGGAACATCCGAAGTATGACCAATATGATTATACCGAGAAGGCCGAGTACTGGGCTCTCGTCTGGGGAACGCTGGCGATGGCGGCGACCGGTTTCGTTCTCTGGTTCCCAACGTTCTTTACCGGCTTCATGCCCGCGTGGATTGTGAAGATTGCCGAGACGATTCACTATTACGAAGCATGGCTGGCGTCGCTGGCAATAGCCGTTTTCCACTTCTTCTTCGTGATTTTCCATCCGGAGCAGTACCCGATGTCGTTTGCGTGGCTGACCGGCAAGATCACCGAGGAATCATGCCGCATTCATCATCCGAGGTGGTATGAGCGAATCAGCGGCAAGAAGGTGGGGAACGGGGACAACGCTTCAGAGACAGGGGGAAAAAACCCCCATTAGCACATGGCGCTGCTGCGATCGATTCGAAGTCGTTGTTTGAGGTCGCCGACGTTATGATATTCCGCGTTCGCATGATCGGGAGACCGCCCCAGTTGGAGCTATCGGCCTCCCGATTTTCCTTTGACATTTGAACGAGAATCCGGTTACTTGCAGGATCGCTTCATTCCTCATGAGGATTCCTGGGGTCTGGGACGAGTGCGGCTTCAAGGGCCGCAGATGTTGGTACGGAGAGGTGGCCGAGCGGCTGAAGGCAGCTGCCTGCTAAGCAGTTGTACCAGAAATGGTACCCAGGGTTCGAATCCCTGCCTCTCCGCATAATTTTCTTCTAACAAATTAACGCCTTACATTGCATAAAGTTATTGGCTCTTCCCTCGCCGCTAAACACATCTTCTAACGAATATCTAACGGAAGATA
>Ga0315273_10012543_pt1 | contig 10876 bp, 11 predicted proteins | sample YL17G02_0_MG_FD_205753 | JGI IMG/M metagenome (GOLD analysis project Ga0315273, IMG submission 205753) | Sediment microbial communities from Yellowstone Lake, YNP, Wyoming, USA - YL17G02_0 | ecosystem: Environmental > Aquatic > Freshwater > Lake > Sediment | place: USA: Wyoming | collected... | reverse complement strand
TGATGATGAACGTGCCGCGCAAGAACCTCGAGATCGTGCTCGCGCAGCTTCCCGCACTCGGCACGCCCACGATTTCGACGCTGTCCGATGAGCGCTGGGTGGCGGTCAACACCGTGATCCAGGAGACCTTGGTGCGCGAGCTGATTCCGAAGCTCAAGGCGTGCGGCGCCGCGGGCATCGTCGAGTATCCGCTCTCCAAGATCGTCGCCTAGGCCCGCGCGCGTTGGGCCGGCTATGGCGTGTCGCTGGCGTGCTGCCGGCTTACGCGCAGGTTGCCTGGGAGGCGCTCGCGCCGCGTGCAGTCGGCGGCGCGGGTCGCACGCGCGTCGCGCAGGCGGTGGTGCGATCGGAAGGCCGCGTGCTGCTCTGCTTGCGGCGCGAGCTGCGCGGTTGGGAGTTGCCCGGCGGTACGGTGCAGCCCGGCGAGCGCGACGAGGACGCAGTCGTGCGCGAGGTGCGCGAGGAGACCGGACTCGACGTCGCGCCGCTGCGGCTCGTCGGCACCTACCAGCGCAGCGGCTTTCGCGCGCACGAGGCCGTGGTCTTCGAGTGTCGCGTCGTGGACGGCACACTCGTGACGAGTCGCGAGACCCCGCGCGTTGCGTGGTTCGATCTCGGCGCGTTGCCCGCCACGATCTTCCCGTGGTTTCGCACGCCACTTGCCGATGCGGTCGCCCGTCACGCCGATCCGGTGCTGCGTCGTGAACACCAGGGCATCGGGGCGATCGCCGCCGGGGCGCGCATCGATCTCGCGATGCGCTGGCACGGCGACGCTTAGAACGAGTCGTGGGCCCGGTCTTGCGACCGGACCCACGTCCAGAACCCACCACCACTCGAAACTTGGAATCGGGAATCGAGAGGAGGAAAGGTTTCTAGCGGCTAGCGCATGATTCCGCACCACGGCCGCGGACGGCCGCGCGCTAGCGTCGGCCTTCGCGCAGCCCGCTCGCTTCCCACTCCTTGGAAAGCTGCGAGAGCTTGCGCGAGAACTCGTCGATCGGTTCGTCGAACGAGAGGATGATCTCGGTGGTGCGCGGGATCTCGTCGCCGTTGAGCAGGCCGCGGTAGCGGTTCAGATTGGCGAGAATGGCTTCCGCCACCTTCAACGCGCGCTTCTCGGTCTTGATCAGCGGCGACTGCAGCGTGTAGACGTTGTTGCGGCCCCAGAGGCTTTCGTCGCGCACGATGCCGATCTCGCGGTAGACGCCGTTGATCGGATCGAAGTTGTACTCGACGCGCACTTCCTTGAAGACGTCCGAGTTGCCGGTGTAGAAGCCACGCTCCTTCTCGACCTTCCCGAGCTGGCGACAGCGCGGGCAGTAGAAGGTGTCTCCGTGGTTCAACAGGAAGACGCCCTTTGCGTAGTCCTCGCAGTCGGTGTTCTCGCAGTACCCGACTCCGCGCTTCATGCTGGCCATCCTGACCTCGGCTCACCCAACGGGGGGTTGGGGGGTTGGTGCTGGTTTGATCTCTAGCAGCTCACGTGCCAACTGTTCGATCAACCACGAACCTCCAGTATTCGTCGCCTCGTAGAGCGGCTCCTGCCGACCGGCTGCGCGCCGCCCGGACTCGATGCGCCGGAGCAACGAGATTCCGTCGGCGTGCGAATGGGAAACGTGCTTCCCGGGGCGCGGCCAAGGCCGCACATCGCTGCGTAGCGGGAGCGATCCGCCGCGCGCGTGGAGGAAGCCAGCCCGGTTTGAGCCAGTGAAGGGAGGGGGGGTCAAACAACCTCTCGAAACGGGAAATGATCGAGAGAAGGAGTCAATAAACGAACGATCGTCACTACTTGTAGGCTGTCCGCTTATACCGAACGAGCACCCGCAAAGTCAACCGTGAAATGCCCGGAATTCGGATCAGCGATCGCCGTGGTCGAGCTGCCGGCGCAGGCGTCCGCGCTCGCGGACGAGGTGGACGAGATAGAGTGCGACCGCCCCGATCGAGATCGCGTAGGCGGCGATCACGTAGCTCATGAGGAGCGCTCGAGGCCCGTGGGGGCCCCCGCGACTCGCTCCTCCAGCGCGCTGCGCAGCGCCTCGATCTCGATGCGGCGGGCGAGCAGCTGCGCGAACGCGACCAGGCAAACCAGCGCACCGAGCGCGAAGGGCCAGCCCATGCCGGCGCCGAGACTGCCCTGTTGGAGATTCTCCGGGTGCATCGAGCGACCAGCCGCCATGTCGAGCGCGAAATAGTTCAGCGGGATCACCGCGAGTCCCGCGATCCCGTAGACCGCCGCGAAGCGCGCGGCGCGCTCGCTGCCTTCCGTGAAGCTGCGCAGCAGCAGGTAGGCGAGATAGACGAACCAGAGCAGCAGCGTGATCGTGAGGCGCAGGTCCCAGGACCACCAGCGACCCCAGGTACCCTTCGCCCAGATCGGTCCCGTCACGATGACCAGCGTGCAGAAGAGCACGCCCACCTCGGCCGATGCGCGGGCCAGCCGGTCCCATGCCTCGTCGCCACGCCAGAGAAACAGAGCACCGCCGATGGCGGTCAGCGCGAAGCCGGCATAGGCCGCAAAGGCGAGCGGCGGATGCACGTAGAGAATCTTCTGGATGATGCCCTGCACGGAGTCGAGCGGCGCGCGCGCAACCGCCGCGAGCCACGCGCCCGTGAGCACGGCCAGCAGGATGCCCGTAGGCAAGCGCAGCGCGTTCGCGGCGCGGTCGACCGCAGAGTTGGGTAGGGGCGCGGGCATGTCGGGATCTCTATTCGTCGAGCACGTATTCGAAGCCGAGAAACGAGACTATCAGAAACACTGCGTCGGTCACGACCAGCAGCTGGATCGACGCGAACGGGACGCTTTCACGCTGCAGCAGCGATGCGGTCGCGGACACGGCGCCGAGCAGCACCGGGACGAGTAGCGGCAGGATCAGCAGCGGCAACATCACCTCGCGGTAGCGCGTGCGCACCGCGACCGCCGAGAACAGCGTTCCCACCGAACAGATCCCGAGCGATCCAAGCGCCACGACGCCTGCAAGCGGCACTGCGACCGGCACCAGGTCGAGAGCGAACGCGAGACCGAACACCACAGCCGTGGCGAACTGCACCACCGCGAGCAGCACGAAGTTCGCGGCCGCCTTGCCGAGAAAAACGAAACCGCGATCGGCGGGCGCCATCGCCAGCGCCGACAGCGCATCGTTCTCTAGCTCCAACGCGAACGCGCGGTTCAAGCCGAGCAGTGCCGCGAACACGTACGCCACCCACAGCAATCCGGGCGCAACGCGCCGCACCTCGGCGGGATCCGCGCCGGGCAGCGCGAAGTGCAGCACCACCACCACGAGGAACGAGAACAGCGCCATCGCGACGACGCGGTCGCGGCTGCGCCACTCGCTCGCGAGATCCTTCCACAGGATGGCGAGCAGCGTGTTCATGCGGCGTCGAGCGCGCTGCGATAGGCGTGCTCCAGCTCTCCCGCGCTGCGGGGAGCACCGCTGCTCGCGAACGCGACGCTCCCCCCCACCAGCACGATCGCGCGATCGGCGAGCGCCGCTGCGCGCGCGAGATCGTGGGTCACCAGCACGACCGCGCGAGCGGCGCCGCGAAGCGCGTCGATGCGCGCCGCGAGGCGATCGGCCGACACCGGGTCGAGTCCCGTGAAGGGCTCGTCGAGCAGCACCAGCTGCGGGTCATGGACCAGCGCGCGCGCGATCGCAAGGCGCTGGGCGAGCCCGCGCGAGAACGAAGCGGCGACGCGATCTGCAACCGCTTCGAGATCCAGCTCGGAAAGCAATGTGGCGACACGCGCGTCCGCGTCCTCGACCCCGTAGAGCCGCGCGGTGAAGTGCAGGTTCTCGCGCGCGGTGAGCTGCGGATACAGGAACGTCGCGTGGCCGATGTAGCCGACGAAGCGGCGCGCGCTACGCCGATCGGCGCCGCCCGCGTAGCGCACGTCGCCGGCGCTCGGCCGCGCGAGGCCGGCGAGGATGCGCATCAGCGTCGTCTTGCCCGCGCCGTTGGGACCCAGCACGGCGACCACGGCACCCGCGCCAACCTCGAAGTCGACGCCTGCAAGAGCGGTGATGGGCCCGAAGCGCTTGGCGAGTCCAGCGGCCGACACGACGGGAGCGCCGTGCAGCGCCGTGGCGCCACTGGTCATGCGCTTGCCTCGCGCGACTCGATGCGCGCGCCGCAGTTCGCGCAGAAGCGATCGCTGGCGCGCGCGGCGGCGCCGCAGGCGGTGCAGAAGATTGCTGCGGGCGCGGCCTTATCGGCTTCGCTTGCCTGCGGCCCGGCCCGCGTGCCAGCAAAGGCGGCGTCTCGATGACCTTCGCTCGCCGTTGGCTCGCTGCGCGCGCCGGCAAGGCCGGCGCTTGCGGTGCTTGCCCGCAACAGCGCTGCCGCGCGGTCGCGCAGTTCGCGGCGCATGCTCTGGTAGTCCTCGTCCGAGAGCTTGGCGGTTTCGTGATCGTGGTCTAGGTCGCGCAGCGAGGCGTAGACGGCTTCGCGCTCGTGCCGCGCGGCCTCCTGCGTTTCCGCGGCGCCGTCTTGCGACAAGGACCGGCGTGGCGTACGCAGCGGCGCGGCGACGAAGCTCACGATCAGTCCGGCCGCGAGCGCGACCATCGCGTAGAGCGCCGCGCGTGGCAGCGTTGCCGGGGTTGCGAGCGGTGCGAGCGACAGTTGCACCGTCTCGCTCGGCTCGACCTCGAAGGCTTCGAGCGCGATGTAGGTGCGGTCGGTGGTCTTCACCGGCCGGCGGCGGTGCAGGCGCTCGGACTCGGTTCGCAGTCCGGTGTCGGCCGCATAGATGCTGAGTAGCGGCAGCTTGCGACCGAAGCGCAGGTCGAGTGTGGTCGCGCCGCTCGGATCGGTGACGGGTAGGTTGTACGCGATCTGGAGACGGGTCTCGCCGGGCGGAAGCGGCCCGCGCAGCACGGCGCCGTTCTTTTCATCGGGCGAAAGGCCGAGCGCGAACGCGTCGCGGTCGAAGCGCACCTCCTTCGCACCTGCGGGCACCGGCAGCGTGAGCAGGGCGGCGCCGGGCGGCGCCACGACCGGGATGTCACCCGACACGACGAGCAGGTACTCCTGCTGCACGCTCAGCGCGGCGTCGTCGAGTTCGAGGAAGATGCGCGCTTCTTCGAGATGCACGGCGTCGGGATCGACGCGCGTCTCGGGTACATCGATCTCGAGCATGACCTTGCCGCCGGGCGGCACGCGGTCCGTGACGAAGCGCCGCGGCGGGTCTTCTCCGGCGGCCGGTCGCGTCTCGGGTTTTTCCTCGCTTGCGCCGACGACCTGCACCTTGGGTCCCTTGCTCGGCGCCAACACGACGACGCGCTGCGCGCCGGACGGAAACTGCTTCTCGATCGCAAGGCGGCCGCTCGTGGCCGGGAGCGTGTACTGGAACGCCAGGCCCTGATCCTTCGCGAGCGGACCCGGCCAGCTCGACGGGTAGAGCGGTCCGTAGAAGCGCAATGCGTCGCCGTCGCGCACCAGACCTTCGGGCTGGATGCCGAGCGGGATGCTGAAATCCTCGGCGCCCTTCGGGAGCTGCGCGCGGAACAGCGGCTTCGCCTCCGCGCGCTGCGGCGCCGCAACGAAGACCGTGCGCGCGCTGGAATTCTCCAGGCGGTGCAGCTCGGAGACGCCGACGCGTCCACCGGCATACGCGACTTCGAGTCGCGCTTCGACGACCGCGACGCCGCTCGCGTCCTCGGTCGGATCGCCGACACGCACGGTCACGCGCTTCTCGGTCTCACCCGCTGCGAACGAGAGGCGCTCGCCCGGGTACGGAATCCCGGCATAGCGCGCGCCGACCAGATACGCGGTGCTCGGGTCGTTCGCGATGTCTTCGAACGCGAAGCGACCGGCAGCGTCCGAGCGCGCGCGTCGCAGGCCCGGCGTGCCGCTCGACGGCAACGCGTACAGAAGGATCTCGACGTCACCGACGCGCGATGGGTCGTCGGCGTTCGCGACTTCTCCGCGGATTGCGCCGGTGCCGGCCGGCACGTCGGGCACCTGCGTTTCAGCGTTCCCCTCATGCTGGCCCGCGGCGGTCGTTGCGAACAGCAACGCCGCGAGGCACGCGACTATCTCGCGTCTCATTCCGCTTCGCGCGGAACCAACGCCCGCCGCTCGCTCCGCGTCTCAGGATGCGGCCAGAGCACGACGAGCGCGCCGAGGATGAACGTGTAGCCCCCGATCCAGATCCAGTTTACGAGCGGATTGCGGTGGATCTTCACCGTCGCCGAGCCGTCGGGTTCGAGCGCGGTCAGGATCACGTAGAAGTCCTCGGCGAGCGTCGAGCGAATCGACGGGATCGACGCGGGCTGCTGCTCGAGCCAGTAGACGCGGCGCTCGGGCGCCATGATGGCGAGCGGCTCGTCACCGTGGAAGAGCGCCAGCCGCGCGACGGCGCCGCCGTAATGCTGCTTCGGCAGCGCTCGTGCGGTCAGATACTCGAGCCTGTAGCCGTCGCTCATCAAGATGCTCTCGCCCGGCTTCACGTTCTCGAGGCGTTCCTCGTTGAACGCCGAACCCGAGATGCCGATCAGGATGAACACGATGCCTAGGTGGACGATGTAGCCGCCGTAGCGGCGCTGGTTCCTGCGCAGCAGCGTGGCCAGCGCCGTCAGCGCGGACTCGCCCGCGTTGCGCATGCGTGCCCGTATCGCGCGCCAGTACTCCTGCGTGACCGTTGCGATGACGAAGGCGCCGAGCGACCAGAACACCACCGGATACACCGAGATCTTGTCGCCGAGCGCGATGATCGTCGCGACCACGGCGGCCGCGCCGACCAGCCCGGGCACTACGAACTGACGTCGCAGACTGGCAAGCGACGCGCGTCGCCACGCGAGCAGCGGACCGACGCCGGTCAGGAACAGCAGCGCGGCGGCGAACGGTCCCGTCAGCTTGTTGAAGAACTGCGGACCCACCGAGATCTTGGTGCCGCGCGCGGCTTCCGACAGCACCGGGAACATCGTGCCCCAGAAGACGACCACGAGGATCGCCATGAAGACCCAGTTGTTCAGCACGAAGCTCGCCTCGCGCGACACCACCGATTCCAGCCGATTGGTGCTGCGCAGGCTCGCGCGCCGGCTCCACAGCAGCCCGAAGTAGCCGATCGCGGCGAGCCCGACGTAGCCAAGGAATACGTAGCCGAACCAACCAGCGGCGGTGAACGAGTGCACCGATGAGATCACGCCGCTGCGGGTGAGGAAGGTGCCGAACAGGCACAGCGAGTAGGTGAGCCCGATCAGCACCATGTTCCAGATCTTCAACATGTCGCGCTTTTCCTGGATGATCACCGAGTGCAGATACGCGGTCGCCGGCAGCCACGGCATGAACGATGCGTTCTCGACCGGATCCCACGCCCAGTAGCCGCCCCAGCCGAGCACTTCATAGGCCCAGCGTCCGCCGAGCAGGATTCCCATCGACAGGAAGAACCACGGCACCAGCGTCCAGCGGCGCGTCGCACGCAACCATGCGTCGCTCTGGTGGCGCGTTACCAGCGCGGCGAACGCGAACGAGAAAGGCACCGAGAAACCCGTGAAGCCCGAGTACAACACCAGCGGGTGGATCAACATCAGCGGGTGCTGCAACAGCGGGTTGAGGCCCGCGCCGTCGGACATGACGTCGCCGGGCGGGAGCTTCGCGAACGGGTTGATCTCCAGCGCGGGAAGGTTGATCAGCGCGAGGAAGAACGCCGCGTTCAGCAGCAGCGCCGCCGCGACCCACGGGAGCAAGCGCCGCTGCGAATCGCGTAACAGTACCATCGCCGCCGACGCGTAGATCAGCGAGATGAACACCCACAGCAGCAGCGAACCGCCCTGACCGCCCCATAGCGCGGACAGCCGATACGGTAGCGCCATGCCCCGCGCACTGTGCTGCGCGACGTAGGCGAGCCGGTAGTCAAATGTGGCGAGGCAGTAGAGCAGCGAGCCGACGCCGATCGCGGTCAGCAGGAAGGTCGCCCAGACCGCGCGCCTGGCGACTTCGCTCCACTCGGTGCGGCCGGTGCCGCCAGCCACGCCGGCCGCCACGCCGCCGAGCGCGGCGAGCAACGCGAGCCACAGCGCGTAGTAACCAATCTCGGGCAAGGGTCAGGACTCCGGCGCGCGGGGCGGACGACTCAGAACGGCGCGCGCTCGGCCGTCTTGGCTTCGAACTTCGACGGGCACTTCGCCATCACGTTGTCGGCGACGAAGAGCGCGCCCTCGGCCATCCGACCTTCGAGCACGACCTCCGCGCCGTCCTTGAACATGTCCGGCGTTTCGAGCGTGCCGTAGAGAACGGGCATCGTTTCCGCGCTGGCGGTCTTGTGCGGCGGTTCGTTGACGACTTGGAAGCGCACCTGGTGGTTCGGGACGTCGCGTTCGATCGAGCCGAGCGCCACATAGCCGTGCACGCGAACGGGCTTGCCCTCGGCGTCCGCTGCGCGGAACTCCGCAAGCGACTGGTAGTACTGGAAAGTGCCGATCTTCTCCAGATTGGTGGCCGCGTACCAGCCGAGCAGGCCGGCGACGACGAGCGCACCGAGCGCGATTTGAAGACCCTTCGACATGTAGGCGCAGGCTAGCAGCCGAGCCTCGATTCTCCAGCTGAAGAAGGCGCTATGTGATGCGCGTCGCGTGTGCAGAAACGTTCGACATGGCAGGCAGTTGTCGCGCGACTTCGCTTGACGGTCCGAAGCCCGGCGGCTATCCGCCCGCCATGTCGCACGCGTGGGCGAAGCGCGCCGCTTCGATCGAGCCGTTCCTGGCGATGGAAGTGATGGAGCGTGCCTTCGAGCTCGCGCGCGCGGGCGCGCAGGTCATCCACCTGGAAATCGGCGAGCCCGATTTTCCGCCGCCGCGCGAAGCGGTCGAAGCGTGCGCGCAGGCGCTGCTCGCCGGCGACACGCACTACACCGACAGCCGCGGCATCGCCGAGCTACGGGAGGCCGTCGCGGCGGAGAAGAGCGCGCGCGCCGGCGTCGCGATCGACGCGGAGCGCGTGCTGGTCACCAGCGGCACGTCGCCGGCAATGCTGCTCGTCTTCGGTCTGCTCGTCGAACCGGGCGCCGAAGTGTTGATCCCGACACCGCACTACCCGTGCTACCCGAACTTCGTGCGCTTCTGCGGCGGCGTGCCGGTCTTCGTGCCGACCGATCCAGCGGGCGGCTATCAGGTCGACGTCGATGCGGTGCGCCGCGCGATCTCGCCGCGCACCGCCTGCCTGATCGTCGGCTCGCCGGCGAATCCGACCGGTGCCGTGCAGCGGGCCGAGACGCTCGCCGCGCTCGCTGATCTCGATGTGCCGCTCGTCTCCGACGAGATCTACGATGGCCTGGTCTTCGACGGCGGCCATGCGCCGTCGGCCCTCGCAGCCTCGGGGGACGTGTTCGTGCTCGATGGCTTCTCGAAGCGCTACGCGATGACCGGCTTCCGGCTCGGCTTCGCGATCGTGCCGCGCAACGCGCTGCGCCCGCTGCAAGTCATGCAGCAGAACCTGTTCATCTCCGCCAACCACTTCGTGCAGCGCGCCGGCGTCGCCGCGCTCGAACACGGCGAAGCGACGCGGCGGGCGATGCTCGCGGCGTACACGCGCCGCCGCACGCTGCTCGTCGACGGTCTGCGCAAAATCGGTTTCGAGATTCCGGTGCCGCCGGCCGGCGCGTTCTACGTGTTCGCCGACGCGCGACGCTTCGATACCGACTCGCGCCGGCTCGCCTTCGATCTGCTCGAGCGCGCGCACGTCGCGGTGACGCCGGGCATCGACTTCGGCGCCGCGGGCGAGGGCTTCCTGCGCTTCTCGTTGTCGGCGCCCGACGCGGCGATCGAAGTGGCGCTCGCCCGCCTCGCGCAGGCGTTGCCGTCGTGAAGATCCTCGATGCGCGCCTCCTCACGACCGCCGCTGCGGCCGATGGCTTCCCACGCGAAGGCATCGCCGAGGTTGCCTTCCTCGGGCGCTCGAACGTCGGCAAGTCGAGCCTGCTGAACGCGCTGGTCGGACGCAAAGCGCTCGCGCGCACGTCGTCGACCCCGGGCAAGACGCGGCTCGCGAACTTCTTCCTGGTCGAACGCGACTTGACCTCGCGTGCCGCACGCCGCGTGCTCTTCGTCGATCTGCCCGGCTACGGCTGGGCAAAGGTCGCGAAGACCGAGCGCGCCGCGTGGCAGAAACTCGTCGAGGCGTATCTGGACGGTCGCGCCCCGCTGCGTCTCGCGATCCTGCTCCACGATCTGCGCCGCGAACCGGGCGACGACGAACGCGACCTGCTCGCATGGCTCGCCGCGCGCGAAGTGCCGGCGCTCGTCGCGATCACCAAGAGCGACAAGCTCGCGCCGATGCGCCGCGCCGAACGCGTGAAGCGACTCGTGAAGGACTATGGGCTCGCGCCCGCGTCGATGATCGCGACGTCCGCCGAGAAGAAAGACGGCATCGACGCGCTGTGGCGCGCGATCGACGCGCACCTCGCTTAGCAACCTGCTAGCGCGCGAGCGCCACGCGCTCGATGTCTCGCTGAGCGCGGACGCCCCGGACGTCAAGACCGGGGCGGACGTCGCAGCATCTCGTGTCTGGCGATCCACAAGCCGGGCGCCATCGGCAGCCAGAACGTGAAACCGCGGAGCATCAGCGTCGCGCCCACCGCGGCTTCGAGCGCGACGCCGTGCACGTGCAACATCGCGACGCAGGTTCCCTCGAAGGTGCCGAGGCCGCCCGGCACCCAGGCGAGCGTCGCGACCAGCGAGGCGACGACGAAGCTCGCGAACACCAGATCCGGAGTGACCGGCGTCACCAGCGCGTGCAGCATCACGGCCAGTGTCGCAGCATCGAGTACGAAGATGGCCAGCTGCAGGGCCGTCGTCTCGGCACCGAGTCGTACACTGAACAGCGCGCCGGGCGGCGCATCTGCGATCGCTGCGAAGGTTTCGCGCACGAACGGGAGCCG
>Ga0315273_10012542_pt1 | contig 10876 bp, 9 predicted proteins | sample YL17G02_0_MG_FD_205753 | JGI IMG/M metagenome (GOLD analysis project Ga0315273, IMG submission 205753) | Sediment microbial communities from Yellowstone Lake, YNP, Wyoming, USA - YL17G02_0 | ecosystem: Environmental > Aquatic > Freshwater > Lake > Sediment | place: USA: Wyoming | collected... | reverse complement strand
CGGATGGTGTTCGAGATCCTGGCCGCCGCGTCGGTCGAGCAGATGAACAGGCCCTCTTCGGCGTGCGCCACGTGTTCGAGTCCCCTGGCGTAGTCGACCAGCGACGGCACGCTGACGACGCGTCCGATGTTGGCGCCGCAGTGGCAGGCGAAGACGCCCACCCTGATCTCTTCGGTCGAGACGTCGCGCTCCGCCGGATAGACGCGGTCGCGAGCCAGCTTGCCGCGGCGAGAGTGGAGCAGCGCACTCGACATGGCGCCGGCGCCGCTGGCGGTCACGACGGCCTCGGGGATGTCCATCGGGCCCTTGAAGGCGCCGGAGACGAAGACGCCGGGCCTCGTGGTCGCGTTGGGGTTCCCTGGATCGGACTTGCAGAAGCCGTGCACGTCCAACGCGATGCCGAACTGCTGCGCGAGGAGCTTCGCGTCGGCAGGCGGCTCGAGGCCGACGCCGAGCACGACCAGGTCGAACTCCTCCTCCTTCACCGCGCCGCCGCTGGAATAGCGGATGGTGACGTTGTTCGTCTCGGGGATCTCGCGGCCGATCGAGACGTAGCTGCGCTCGAAGCGCACGCCGGGAAGATTCTTCGCCCGCTCGTAGAAGCGCTCGAAGTCCTTGCCGTAGGAACGGATGTCGTTGTGGAAGATCACCGCCTCGCTGTCGGCGTCGTGATCCTTGGCCAGGATGACCTGCTTCTGGACGTAGGTGCAGCATACCGCCGAGCAGTAGCTGTGGCCGCCCGCCTGCACCTGGCGCGAGCCGACGCAGTGGATCCAGGCGATCTTGTGCGGGTGCGTCTTGTCGGACGGCCGCAGGATCTCGCCCTCGTGCGGCCCTGTGGCGCATAGCAGCCGCTCGAAGTCGAGGCTGGTCACCACGTTCTGGATCGTCCCGTACCCGTAGTCACCGCGCGGACGCGGGTCGAAGGCGCCGTAGCCCGGACTGAGGACGATCGCGCCCACCTTGATGACCTCTTCCCTGGGCTGCTGGTGCAGGTCGATCGCGTGGTTCTTGCAGACACTCTCGCAGATCGAACACTTGCCGTCCTCGAGGTAGCGACAGCGGTCGTCAATGTAGGGCACGAGCGGCACGGCCTGGGCGAAGTAGATGTGGATCGCCTTGTTGGTGGACAGCTCCTGGTTGAACGGATCGGGAATCGGAATCGGACAGTACTCGGCGCACGTGGTGCAGCCGGTGCACAGGTCCTCGTTGACGTAGCGCGGCTTCCTGGTCAGCGTGACCGAGAAGTCGCCCGCCTCGCCCGCGACGCTCTTCACCTCGGTGTGGGTCAGGATTTCGATGTTGGGATGCCGATCGCACTCGATGAACTTCGGCGACTCGATGCACATCGAGCAGTCGTTGGTCGGGAAGGTCTTGTCGAGTTGCGCCATCTTGCCGCCGACGGTCGGCGCCTTCTCGACCAGAAACACGCGGTAACCAGCCGTGGCGAGATCGAGCGCGGACTGGATGCCGCTGATTCCGGCGCCTAGCACCATCACGTCGCCAAAGGCCGTGGCCGCCTTCGTCATGACGCCGCGACTCCGTCGAGCGAATCGGCGACGACTTCCGCCAGGTCCTTGATCTCCAGCGTGTCGCCGCCCGCGACGCTGAACCGGCTGTCCTCGAAGTTGCTGATGCAGTAAGGACAGGAGGTGACCAGCATGCTGGCGCCGGTCTCTCTCGCCTGGGCCAGTCTCAAATCGGCGAAGCGTTCGCCCTTGGGCGTTTCCATCCAGATCCTGCCGCCGCCGCCCCCGCAGCACAGGCTGTCCTGACGCCGGTCGGGCATCTCGACCAGTTCGAGGCCGGGCACCTTTCCGAGCACGCTTCGCGGCTGGTCGTAGATCCCGTTGTGGCGCCCGAGGTAGCACGGGTCGTGGTAGGTGACCTTCTTGTCCAGCGGACGGGTGAGCTTCAACCGCCCATTGGCCACGAGCTCCGCCACCAACTCGGAGAGGTGAACCACCTCAAAGTGCACCATGAACTCGGCGTAGTCGCGCTTGAACGCGTGGTAACAGTGCGGCGAGGCGACAAGGATGCGCTTCACCCCGCGATCGATGAAGGCCTTGATGTTGGCCTTCGCCAGCGCGCGGAAGACCTCCTCGCTGCCGGCCTTGCGGATGCTCTCGCCGCAGCAATTCTCGTCGTTGCCGAGAATCCCGAAGTCCACCCCGGCGCGCTGGAGGATCTTCGCGACGGCCACCGACACCTTGCGCACGCGCGGGTCGAAGCTGCCATAGCAGCCGACGAAGAACAGCAGCTCCATCCCTTCGGCAAAGGGCTTCACCCCGAGCCCGCTCGCCCAGCCGTCCCGCCGGCTCCTGTCCTGGCTCAGGGGATTGCCAACGCTCGCGAGACTCGCCCCGGCAGCACGGATCTTTCGCGCCGGGCCGGCAAGTTCGCCGTAGCTCGTGGCGATGCGACGGACGGCGACGCTGACCTCGATCTGCCCGACGCCGCGCGGACACTCTGCCGGGCAGGCGCCGCACGTTGTGCAGCGCCAGATGTCGTCGAGCCCGATCTCGGAGAGGCCGAGGCTGGCCTCGCGGACGACCTTGCGGATGCTGAAGTGTCGCACCCGATTCCACGGGCACACCACGTCGCACTTGCCGCACTGATAGCACAGCCGGCTGGACTGCCCGCCCGCCTGGCTGACGGCCGCGACAATCTCCGCGAAGGGGGCGACGGTTTCCAAACAGATCTCCTCGTTTGTCCGGGCGGCCACGGGGGGCCGCCCCTACGAACATCGGCCAGCGTGACACGCCTGGGATCGCCAGGCTCCAGCCTGGCCCTCCGCCGGGGCGCGATGCATCGCGCCTCTACTTCTCGCCCATCCGGCCGATGGCGTTCATCACCTTCGGCCAGCCGTGCTCGTCAGCCAGCGCCTTCAGACCGATGTCAACATCGTCGCCCGCGGCCACCTTCTCGACCGCCACCTCCCGCTCTTCGTAGACCAGGGCATGCGAGAGGCACCACTGCACGCACATCGGCTCCGTGACAGTCGGATCCGATTCGCACATGTCGCACTTGAGCGGCAGGCCCGAATCCGGCTCCTTGAAGAAGTCGCGGGAGGGGCACGACGCCCGGCAGAATGCGCACTCGTCGTACTCCCTGCCGTCGATGACGTAGCGGTCGCGGCCGGCGCACTCGGCGGCGGTGTACTCACCTGCGTAGACGGGCAGGTAGATGTCCGCGACCTGATCGCGGATCACCCGGACGCGCGACCTGGCGGGGTTGGTGCTGCTGTACTGCGGTTTCGCGTGAAAGGCCGCACAGATCACCTCGCAGGCCCGGCAACCGTTGCACTTGGCGATGTCGATTCTGATGGTCTTGATGGTCTTGGCGTTCGAGCGCGTCATGGCGCGCCTCCCGCGCTCGCGGCCCCATCGCTCGCACTCGCGACGCTCGGCGCCGTGGCGGGCGCGGCGTCCTCTTTCTCGTCCTCCACCTTCAGGATCCCCCGCCGGACGAACTCGTCGGCGACGTCATCGAGGCCAAGCTCGTGCAGCGTCGCTCGCGTCGGGATCCCGTCGCTATTCCACCCCTTGAACCTGTAGTACGCATCCAGCAGCTTCGTCTCGAGCTCGGGGAACCGGTACTTCCAGTGGTCATCGGGCGGCTTCTCATCCGCACGGCGCATACCGCGAAGGATGTTGAGGGCCCGGACCAGCGTGCGGGTCCGCCGGATCACGTGCTGGAGGCCGGCCTCGTCCAGATCGAGGCCGGCGCCAGACGAGATGATCGACGGCCAGTTGTGGAGGTGGTACGGCGGCTTGAGCGGGAACGATGACAGCCCGGCGCATACCCCGACGCTGTCGTCGACGTAGTGCATCATTTCCTGCCAGTGCACGATCTCGGAGGTCGCGTCGACGGGCGGATAGTTGGGAATCGACTTCTCGCCCCGCGGCTCCCAGTCGAGGAACCACTGCTTGAACCGCTCGTCGGGGACGTGCTCCCAGTCCTTGACGAAGGCCTCGCGCTCCTCCTTGGTCGCAAACGGCGTCTGCGGGAAGTTCCCTTCGATCTGGGTGATGTTGATCTTCTCGCCGGTCGAGTACATCAGGAAGTAGATGGGATTGAGCATCCCCAGCTTGAGCGGCAGCTGCTCGTGCTTCTTGATGTTGTTGTGGGCGAACGCCTGCGCGCCCTTGCCGATTCGCTCGGCGGCCCAGTACGTGCCGTCGGCCAGCACGTCGCCGATTCCCTCGCGGCCGACGATGTGGTCAAGGAGCCAGTAGAACCGGCCCTCCGGGTCGGACGGCCACCCGGGGAAATCCGCGTCGGTCAGGATCCCGGCTTCGTAGAGCTCGATGGCGAACGCCATCGTCTGCGGGGCCGAGAAGGCGTCGACGCCGTGCTCGGTCGCCTTCTGGGCGATCTTGAGGCCGAAGTCCAGGTCGGACATGGCCGCCATCGTGTACGTGAGCTTCGAGAAGCACTTCATCATGTACGAGCAGATCCGGGTATCGACCGAGATCGCCGCGCCGCACTTGAGGGGACAGTTGTGGCAGCTCAGCAGACGCGTCCTCATCGTCTCCATGGTGTTGGTCCACTTCTCGTGGATCTCGCCGGTCCAGAATCCCTTGCGGCGGTGGCGGGCATTACCCCACATGAAGTTTTCGGTATGCCACTGCTCGTCGTTCTCCCGCATCTCCTGCGGCGAGCCGAGTCCGGCCAGGATCGGCATGACACCCGGAATCGGATTCTTGTCCCGAATCTCGATGTACTTCAGCGCGTCAGTGCAGTGCTTGATGAACGTCGCCGGCCGGGCGATGTTGATGTCCTTCTTCCCGCGCACCGCGATCGCCTTGAGGTTCTTGTCCCCCATGACGGCGCCGAGGCCCTGCCGGCTGGCGCTCGACCGGCCCTGCTCGATGGAGGCGAAGAAGACGCGGTTCTCGCCGGCCAGGCCGATCGAGGCCACCTGGGCCATTGGTTCGTGCAGTTCCTGGCGGACAAGCTCCGCAGTCTCCAGCGTACCGAGTCCCCGGAAGTGTGTCGCGTCGCGCAGTTCCACCTTGTCGTCGTTGATCCAGAGATAGACGAGCTCGGGGGACTTGCCGCGGATGACGACCTTGTCGTACCCCGCGTGCTTCAACTCGGGCCCCCAGAACCCGCCCATGATCGAGAAGGCGAACAGCTTCGTCTGCGGCGAGATGGCGGAGACGATGGTGCGATTGCAGCCTGGCGCCGGTGTGCCGGCGAGAAGGCCTGTGCCGAATACGAGCAGGTTCTCGGGGGAGAAGGGTTCGACCTCGGGAGCAACGCGGTCCCACATCAGCCGGGCGTTGGTGCCGAGCCCTCCCAGGAGAAACTCGGTGTCGCGGGGGTCGGTGGCCACCCGCTCGATGCTGCCGCGGGTCAGGTCCACCTCCAGGTTGAAGCCGGTTTCGGCGTACCTCATGCGTGTCCTCGCTTGGCCCTGCGGGCGGCGGTGGGAGCGGCGTACCCGTCGAGAAAGAGCGCGACCTGGTGGTCAGCCAGTTCGTCGAGGCTCACCTTGGCCTGCCCGGGGTCGTACCACTGGTAGAACCAGTTGATCATCCCGAACAGGTTGGCCGTGGCGAGCCAGGAGTGGCGGTGGGACCGGGTCCTCGGCCGAAGCTGCTTGATGATGTCGTGCACGGCGTCGAAGTAGGCGCGGCGCAACTTGTGGACGTCGCGGTAGGCCTTGCCTTCGAGGGCTTGCAGTTCGCGGGCGCACACCTTGAGCGCGTCCATGTTGTCGCCGAAATGACGGACGTGGCTGCCGACCGCCGCTCTCAGGCGCTCGCGCGGATCGGCGACGTCCGCGGTGCATTCCCGGAGGCCGCGGAGCAGCGAGTCAAAGGCGTGGAACTGGATGTAGTAGAGCAGCTCCTGCTTGCTGCGGCTGTAGTGATAGATGCCGGCCAGGCTCATCCCGGCCTCCGCGGCGATCCGCCGCATGGACGTCTTGTCGTAGCCGTCTGCGGCGAACACCCGTGCCGCGACGCCCAGGAGGGAGAGCAGCCTCGTGTCGAAGCTCGGGGTCCGTTTCTTTCTCGGCGTGGCGATAGGTGGCATTGAGCACCCGTTCGAACGTTCGTTCGACACTATAGCCTGTTTCGCCGCGCGCAGGTAGCGTGCCAACCAGCGCGTGTGGTGAGCGCCCCGGGATGGTGACAAGGGAGCCACACGCTTGGGAGCGCCAGCCCCTCAGGCTTGCGGAATGGGCAGGCTGACATAGGCAGACGTGGCCTGTATTGACGGACCTTGATCACAGGTGATCAGACGCGCGCGCGCGGTCGGACGCGACACCATGGCCTGCCTGGCCAGCTGCCGAAGAGCGTGTCGGTACTTCTTCGAGACTCGGGCTGCCGTGACGCGCTACCGTGATATACATGTGGTTGTTGTTTATGTATACTACGAGAGCATGGTCCAGCGTCCCTTCTGGCAGCACCGCCTCGATCAGGCGTGGCGCGGCGCGTCGATTGCCTGGCTCTGCGGGGTGCGCCGCTGCGGGAAGACCACGCTCGCCCAGAGCCTCGGCTCCAGGCGAACACTCTATGTGGACTGTGACCTGCCAACGGCGGAAGACATGGTCCGCGATCCGCAGGTCTTCTTCCGCTCCGCTGGCAAGCCCGTGGTGGTCTTTGACGAGATCCACCAGCTTCGCGACCCGGCCCGAGTCCTCAAGATCGGAGCGGACGGGTTTCCGAAGCTGAAGATCCTGGCGACGGGTTCTTCGACGCTCGCCGCCAGCAGGAAGTTCCGCGACACGTTGACGGGGCGCAAGCGGACGGTCCACCTGCTTCCTGTCCTGTGGGAGGAGCTTGAGGCGTTCGGCGTGACGCTCAACGATCGTCTGTTCCGCGGCGGGCTGCCGGCGGCGCTGCTCGCTGACGCCAGGACCCCGGCGCTCTACCGGGAGTGGCTGGACTCGTTCTTCGCGCGCGACATCCAGCGCCTCTTCGGGTTCCGGGACATCAATCGGTTCAACGCCTTCTTCGAGTACGTCCTGCGCCAGAGCGGCGGTCAGTTCGAGGTGACGTCGGCCGCGAGGGATCTGGGCATCACCCGGCCCACGGTCGAGAGCCACCTGCGTGCGCTGGAGATCACCCACGCGGCGGCGGTGGTCCGTCCGTTCCACGGCGGCGGCCAGAATGAACTGGCGAGGCAGCCGAAGGTCTACGGGTTCGACACCGGGATGGTGAGCTTCGCGCGCGGATGGGACCCGCTCCGGCGCGACGACCTCGGCGTGCTCTGGGAGCATCTCGTGCTCGAAGACCTGCAGGCGCACTTTCCAGAGACGCCCGTGCTCTATTGGCGGGACAAGGCCCAGCGCGAGCTCGACTTCGTGCTCGCGCATCGGCGGAATGCCGTGGATGTCGTCGAGTGCAAGTGGGACCCGGCCGCGTTCGACGTCGCGGCGCTTCGTGTGTTTCGCGGCTACTACCCGAACGGACGGAACTACCTCGTCACCCCGTCCGGTGATCCGGCCTACACCAGGCAGTTCGGGACGCTGACCGTTCGCGTCTGCACGCCGACTGATCTGCACGCGTAGGCCACGCCGCGTGGCTCCAGGCGGATTCGCACACGCCGCTGCAAAAGGTGCCTGCGTCGGCGTCCCTGGCCATTTCAACCCGCGGATCTTCCGGGGATCTATCCGTCCAGCGCCTCGGTCGGGAATGCGGACTGCCGCCCCAGCACGTTCCGGAAGCCCCAGACCGCGAGCCCCATGATGAGGACGACCGCCAGCGTCTGACGCCACGCGAACCACTTCGTCACGGTCAGCAGCGCATAGCGGACACCTGTTGCGGAGCTGGCACCGATGTTCGCGACGAAGAGCTTCGCCGGATAGAGCGAATAGAATGTGAAGACCGGTTCGGTTCCCGCCAATCCAAGAAGCCGGCCGCAGGTGACGGGCAACGAGTGGATGGCCGCCATCAGGGCGCAGCAGAGGACGCCGGCAAGCAGGCCCTGACCGACGAGGGGATCGCGACAGCGGGCATCGAGCAGGCGCCCGGCGCGAAAAAGGACCGCGTCCGCGTCACGATGCGGCTGGGGGAGTGGTGGAGGGCCGAGACCGCGCCGTCTCGGCCTCCACGCTGACGAGATTCCCGCGAATGGCGGTGAGTGTTGCCTACTGCTTGTCGTAGACTCTCACATTGTTGACGGTCTGCCCCGCGGCATTCTTGCTTGCGCCCGTGAATGTCATCGTCTTCCCATCGCTGGAGACGACTGCGGTCAGGGTGGTGGTGACGGCCCCACCTTTCTTGTAGATGTTCTTCGTCGTATTGGCATCGACACGGGTGCCGGACACGACATCGCCGTACGGGCTGTTACCCGAGATGGCGCTATCCGTCCCGTCGTAGGTCCCGGTGAACCCCCAGTGCTGCACAGTGCCGTCCGCCGTCACTGCATCAACCGTCGCCTTGACGCCCGCGCCAGCCACCTCAATCTTGAGGATGCTGCTCTTGGGTGCCGTGCCAGCGGCGTATGTCGACTTCGCGAGGTTCAGCTTCCATGTGCCAATATTTGTTGGCGTGCTGGACTGAGCGAGAGCCGTGCCTGCGAGCACGACAACCAACCCAAGTGCGACCACCGCGAAAAGACACGCCTGACGGATTCTTGCCTGCATGGATCCCTCTCTGTCTCTGGTGCCGAGGTTTTAGAGTGAGTTGTGGCGGATGGGTGAGTTTACCTCAGTTCCAGCGTGTGAGCGCGGGAAATCGGACCACGCCAGACGCCGCCGAGGACTCCTCGCGTAGAACGTGCCGTCGGCACCGCGGAGGATGTACACGGGCGGCCGAGGCGCGAGCTGAAGGTGTCGGCGAACGGGAAGGACCTCAAGGTCCACAGGATCCCTCAAAACGCCAATCGCCGCCGCAGTCACGTCGCGGCGGCGGCGAGGGTGCCCGCCTTGAAGTAGGCTTTGTTCCCCCAGCTTCTCTCCACGAACGAAACGATGCCGGCGGCGATCTCTTCGAGCCCGCTGCGGTCCCGGTTGTATACGGCGTGATAATGCGCCAAGTCACGGAGCGACGCGCGCAGGTGGCTTTCGATGAACAGGTCGCGCTTCTGGTGGTACTCCCGCAGCATCTCGGCCGCCTCCTTCTGTGAGATCTTCAGGCGCTGTGCCGTCGAGGAGATGCAGAACGCGTCGCTGGCATCGAGACGGAAGTGATAGCAGTTCTTGAGGTGCCGGGTCACGATGGCGCCTCCGCGGCCGACGATGATCGCGTTGCCAGCCTCGGCGATGAGCACCAGGTGGTGCGCCAGGCGGCCGAAGGCCTCGTCGTGCGTGACGTGACCAGGGAACATGAAACCCAGGGAGTCGTCGGCGCGCCTCGACGCCCCCAGGTCCTTGAGGAACTCCACGGAGAGGTGCTCGGCCTGGCTCACCCGCTCGAGGAGCGCCTTGTCGTAGATGATCCAGGTTTCCTCGCAGGCGGCGTCGAGCCGTTCCTTGAGCCGCAGGGCCAGAGGAAACGCCTCGCAGCCGTACTTGCGCGAGATGGTGATGGTCGGGCCGGGCCGCGGGGCTTCGGCGCCCTTGGGTTTGTCCTTGACGGAGATCCACGCGGCAAGTCGCCGCTCGACGCTTGGGAGCAGGGAATCGTAAGACTTGGTCATGGTGTCCCTCCTCCGCCGCCCACCTAGACCGTTACTGGATCAAATGTAGCACAACGGCGGACAGGGGGAGGTCAGGGTTTTGAGGGGCAAATCCCGGCATGCGGGGCGGCTGAGGGCTTTTCACGTTCTTGCGAACCTCTCCGGGGCTGGTCGGCTCCGCTACCCCCGAATTGGCCAGATTAGGACGGAGGATTGGCCAGGCGATGGTCCGCCTCCGTCGCGGTCCAGGTGGAACGCTACCTCCCGATCACAAGCGCGGCTGCCGGCGGCGAAGGCGCTGGAACTGCCGCGGCAGCTGTGCGCGGGGCTCCCGACACTAGCTGGCCCGGAAAGGGGGGATTCGAACCCCCACACTCTTGCGCGTGCCAGCCCCTCAAGCTGGCATGCGCTACGGGGAATGATTGACGACACCAGCGCTAGAACTCAGCAGCACGGGGAACAGTGGAGTGACGACTCGTCACTCCACCCCGACGATTCCCGCGAATAGCGGTCAGTGTCGCCTACTGCTTGTCGTAGACCGCCACTGTGTTGACAGTCTGACCGAGGGTATTCGTGCCCTTGGCGGTGACCGTGTAGATCTTGCGATCGGCGGACACGACATTGGTCGTCGTGACGGTGACCTTTCCACCCTTCTTATAGGTGAACTTCAGAGTGTTGGGATCGACTCGTGTGCCAGCAACCGTATCGCCGTTCAGGCTGCTGCCCGTGATGGGGTAGTCCTTCCCGTCGTGGACAACGGTGTATTCGGAGTGAATGGCTGTGCCGTCGGCACGCACCGTATCAGAAGTGGTCTTGATGCCCTCGCCCGCCACCACGTTCGTAAAGACCGCGCTCTTGGGTGCCGTGCCAGCCGCGAATGTCGACTTCGCGAGGTTCAGCTTCCAAGTGCCAAGATTTGAACTGCCGGGCTGACCGAAGGTCGTGCCTGCAAGCACGACCACCAACCCAAGTGCGACCACCGCGAAAAGACACAGCTGACGGATTCTTGCCAGCATGGGAGCCTCTCCTTCTCTGGTGCCGAGGTTATCGAGTGAGTTGTGGAAGCAGCCGAATCGCTCTGCGCCGCCTCGCAACCCATCGCCTACTGCTTGTCGTAGACCGCCACGACGTTCACCGTCGCGCCTTGCGCGTTCTTGCCGCTGGTCGTGTTCGTCCGGCTCCTGCCGTCCTTGGCAACCACGATCCGACTCGAGGTCAGCGTCTGCCCCTTCAGCTTGTTGGTGATTTCGTACGTATGGTCATCGATCTTCTTCCAGGCAATGGCGTCCTGGTGTGGGCG
>Ga0315273_10012541_pt1 | contig 10877 bp, 12 predicted proteins | sample YL17G02_0_MG_FD_205753 | JGI IMG/M metagenome (GOLD analysis project Ga0315273, IMG submission 205753) | Sediment microbial communities from Yellowstone Lake, YNP, Wyoming, USA - YL17G02_0 | ecosystem: Environmental > Aquatic > Freshwater > Lake > Sediment | place: USA: Wyoming | collected... | reverse complement strand
GCACCCAGAAGACGCGCTCGGCCGTGTATTCGTCCCGGTTCTCCAGAAGGCGTTCGAGTTGCACGCCTTTTATACCGGCAGTGTCGAGTTCGGCTTTCAACTCGTCGCGCCGGGCCTCGAAGGAATCGGAGATATACTTCAAGAAGAGCAGGCCAAGGACGACGTGCTTGTATTCGGCGGCGTCCACCTGGCCACGAAGTTGGTCTGCGGCCTTCCAGAGTGTGTCGGCGTAGCCGAGGTCCGAATTGGTGGTCGTGTCATTTGTCATTAGAGAGCGCCTCCTGTCCGGCCTGGTTTCTGCACCTGAGCCACTCATCAACCGCGTCTCTGAGGAATCGCCACTGGCGGCCGATCTTCCGGCCTGGAATCTGGTGTTTCTGGACCTCTTGGTAGAGCGTGGACTTGGCGATTTTCAGGTAGACAGAGAGTTCGTCAATGGTCAACACGCTGTCGGTTTGGTTTTCCATCTTTTCACCTTGGGACGGACCACGAACGGCGCACGTGGCCCCCCGTTCCACTTCCAGGGCAACGCCCACAGTTGACAGATATTGGAGTCTGCTGTCAATAGAATTCGGTTTAGGCACAACAAGCGGCTATTAGCGTCGAACAATGGCAGAAGATTCCGTTAGATTACGTGTAATGGGATACTAACGCCAGTTATTACCAGTTAATGGAGTGTGCTGTCAATCGCTTCCGCAGGATTCAGGCTGAGTGGCCCGCCACAATATAGCGGCTTAGCATAGATTTTCTCCTTGACAATTGCGTGAACAGCGTTTACACTGTGAGTGAACTTAACAGTGTGAGGGTGATTTACAATGCCGCTCGAAAACGACGATCTGGTCGGACTGTTTGAGATTGCGAAGATGGCCGGCGTGACGCCTGCGGCCGTCGCCAATTGGCGTGCCAGGCATCCGGGATTTCCGCCCCCGGTCACGGAACTTCGGTCGGGGCCTGTCTTTCAACGGAGCCAGGTGCGGAAATGGCTCAAGAAAAGGAGAGTTAGCATGGCAACGGTAATATGTACCATCAACCTCAAAGGCGGCGTGGGAAAAACAACGACTACTGTTGCGATGGGCGAAGTGTTGGCGCAAGCGTTCAGGAAACGGGTCCTCATCATCGACCTCGATCCGCAGACCAACGCGACCACCATGCTTATTGGCGAGGAGAAGTGGGAAAAACTCAACCGCAGCGGCCACACTCTCGCCAGGCTTTTCCAGGACGCCCTCAGTGAAGACCCAGCCGACCACCAGTTCAGCCTGGAGAAGACACTACAGTGCGGCGTGTCGAATGTCCGGGACGTGCAGAACCTGGACCTGATCCCATCGAGCCTCGACCTGATCGACGTGCAAGATCGTCTGGCCACGATGCCGAGCGGTCGGTTCTACACCAACAGCCCGACGGAGGTTCTCCGCAGGGCTGTAAAACCACTGCTGGACGACGACAGGTACGACTACGTTCTAATCGACTGCCCGCCCAATCTCGGCCTCATCACGCTCAATGGACTGCGGATTGCCCACGGGTACATTATCCCAACGATCCCGGACGTGCTGTCAACGTATGGTATCCCGCAGATCGTGACCCGCATCAAAGGCTTCGCCGACAGCATCGGCGAACCTATCGAGCCATACGGTATCGTTGTAACCAAATACCAGTCTAACTCCTCCCTCCACAATCGCACGCTGAAACAGCTTCGTGAGGACCGCGAGAAGTACCCGCACGTGTTTGCGGCGGTTGTGCCGCAGGCCAACCAAATTGCCGAGTCTGCCGAATTCACGCCGATCAACACGCTGCGCCAGAAGTACGGGTACGGGGGCCGGTACGACATTATCCACGCGCTAACCCAGGAAATTATGAAGGTGGTGGAAGAATGAACCTTCCCAAGAAGCTCAAAGCGGTGTTCAACGAACTGCTCGCGGAGGTTGAGCGGAACGATCAACTCCGTGAGAATCTGAACCGCATCCTTGAAAGCCCGGTGAGTCACGCTGAGCCGCCGCCGAAGAGAAGCGCGCGGCGACAGCCGGGGCGTTTCGACCCGATGGCCCTTCACCGCGAGCACCCCGAAGACCTGGTGCGGAGACTGGATGAACTCACGGTAGAGGAATTGAAGGATATTGTTGCCGAGAACGGCATGGACCGCACCAAACTCGCCATGAAATGGAAGACGAAGGAACGCTTGATCGAGTTAATCGTTAGCACCGTCAAGAGCCGCGCATTGAAAGGTGACGCATTTCGCACGCCTATCGCGGAAAAGCCAGACCAAGGAGGGGTTGGCCCAGGCTCGGTGGGTTCGACCTTGTGAGAATCTCACCAGGGCCAGAGTTGCCGAACACGGCGCCACATCCCGGACGGCACCAAGTTGGTTATTCACCAGCGATTGGCAGTTCGTGCGGCGAGATGATGCGCATGCGGCCGTGGCCAGAGGGGATGAGCACCAGTTCGGTCCGGCGACCGATGACGCCGACTTGAACGGGCGTGACGGGGCGGCCATCGAGGGCAAGCGGCTCAACACGCTTGGCGAAGTAGCGGCACTCGCAGCCGGTCTTCCGGGTCTTCGTGGCGTCGTACTCGAAGTCAAACCACGGCGGCGGGAGAGACTCGTACACCCGGCGGCTGGTGCGGAAGCAGCCGCAGCCGAAGTTCAGGTAGTGGCCCGCCATGCCATAGCGGCCGTAGTATCCGCAGTAGACCACCTCGCCCGGCTTGGTCAGGACGTTGACGGTCGAACCCTTGATGGGCACCAGCGGCGCGTCGATCATCACGAGGTACTGCTTGGCGGTGTCCTCGGTGAGGAAGCGGTGGACCACCTGGTTGCGGGCGACATAGACCGGCGACGATTCCGGCCCGTAGCGCCACTCGTAGCCGCGTTCGCGCAGGGCGTCGAGCCATGCCCGCAGGTGCCGGTTCGGTTCCTCGCGGTAGGCCATCACGACGATCAGCACGTCACGCGGTTCCATTAGTACGGTTCCTCGTATCCCCAGGGCGAGTACCATTCCTGCCACGGCGGCCCGCCCAAAGGCACATACCAACCCATGATGCGGCCGTTCTTGTCCAGGTACAGGGAGCAACTGGCCTCGGCCATATAGGCAAACGGCCCCGGCGGTCCCAGGCCCAGGCCGCCGTCACCCTCGTACTCAAGGCCCTCGTCGGACGTGATCTTGACGTACACGCCGTCGCCGTCGGCCTCGATGCCGCGATTGAAGTCCGCCTTGACCTGTAGCCCGGCCTCGTTGTGCTCCAGGCCGCCGTCGCACTCGTTGATCTTGACGCTCACGCCGTCGGCCGACGTGTCGATAGACGGCTTCGTGGGGTCCGGTTTGACCTGGATGCCGCCGCCGGCGCCGAACTCAAGGCCCCCGGCGTCTTCAAGGGACACGCCCACGCCGTCGGCGTCCACATGGACGGCCTCGCTGTTGTTGGCCTTCACGGCCACGCCGTTCGCGTCAACCTCGATGCCGCTGTCGGGCCGGGGCTTGACGACCATGTTGCCGCCGGCGTCGTAGTCCAGGCCGTCGGCAATCTTGGTGCGGACGCCCGCGCCGCCCCCGTCCAAGTCGATGCCGTGGTCGGTGTCGGGCTTGACCTGAATCTTGCTCGCGTCGCCCACGGGCGCCGAGAACTGAAGGCCCTTGTCTTCGTCAATGTCGGCGACGACCTTCCCGTCGCCATCGAAGTCGATGCCGCGACCCTCGCGGACCTCCACGCCGTCCACCGTGACGGCGATGCCCCGGTTCTCGTTGGGCTTGACCTGCAACTTGCCGGCGTCGGTCGTGTCCGTGAACTGTAGCCCCGACGGCTGCGACGGCTCGCAGTTTTCGGACAGGTCCACGCTGATGAACTGCTTGGTCTCGCCCTCGCGTCCTTCGATTTTGATGCCCGGCCCGTCGTTGTATTCCTGGCCGCCGCCCCACACGAACGTGTAGTCGGCGGTCTCCAGGGTCCGGTCAACGACGATCCGCACGGTCGCCCCGCCGGGGTCCACCGGCACGTCCGACCGACAGTTTGCCTCCAGCGCCACGCCCGTGCGGCCCTCGGACAACGGGATGCCCCAGCGGTCGCTCTCCCGGAAGTTGTAGTACCACGAGCCGGCCTTCGACGTGATGTGCGCCCAGAACTCCTCAAAGAGGACGACGTGCGGCACGGCCCCGTCCCGGCCGGCGTGGGCGACGACGTAACCGTCCACGGGAATGTCTTCTCCAACCGTCTCGGTGCCGTTGCCCCAGACGAAGCCGATTACATCGCCGTCCTTGATCTGCGCGAACGTGACGGTCGAGACGAGGATGGGGTCCCAGCCCGGCGGCATGGCGTCTTTGAGGAGGTGCGGGAACACACCACGCGACCCCTCGGCGTCTTGCCTGGCCGATGCCTTGAGGATCACGGTGCGATCGCGCACGTTTTCCCCGTCAAGGTCGCAGAGTTTGGCTTCAAGGAAGTAGCAGAAGCACTCCGGGTACTTGTTCTCGCGGCCGATGACTATGCCATCCACGTCGAAGCGGCGCTGGACGACGGCCCCCTGAACGCGGGGCGCGGGGTTGGCCAGCCGCACGACGGCCCACTTCTCGCCAGTGCCGGATTCGATCCACAGGATGTGCGCAGCCCCGGCGTCGGCGGTTTTCAGGTGCAGGCACTCATCGCCTTCGTCCAAGCACACGTCGGCGTACTGCTGGCCCTCGACATCCACCTGGACCTTGACGGGCGTGATGCCCTCCAGGAGCGCCCGGCCGATCTCACCGTCCTTAACGGGTTCCAAGAGGATGGCGAAGTTACCGAGGTGGTCGCGGTCGGGTGTGATGCCTTTCAGGGCGAAACGGAACTTGAACTCGTCCTCATTGTCGGACGGCCCGAAGACGGGACCATCGAGCGCTACGATCTCAAACAACCCCCGGTCCTCGCCCGTGGTGTTCTTCACGAGGACGACGCCGCCCGGACGCCCGCCGGGCGCTGCGCCGCGGCCGGGACCGCCGCCCTGCGTTCGCAGAAAGTCCAACATGCCGTTCCATGCGGAGGCCGAGATGCTGACGGGTTCGCCGGAGACGGCCCGCCTGTACGTGTCAGCCATCGTGTCATTCCCCGGACGGTATCCCCAGCGCCGCAAAGTTTCCGAGCCGCCAGACCCGTTCCACGTGGGCGGCGATGGGTTTTTTGACGAGGGCGTTGGCGGCCGGGTCGGTCGTGTCGGCGTCTTCGACCCACACGTAATCCGTCCCCGCCTTGACGATCCCCGTAATGCCGCCGATGGTCAGGTCATTGACGGTCGGGCTGGCGCAGAAGCCGTACCGTACCGACCAGTCACCCCGGCCGCGCTTCGAGCCGCTCGCGCCCAGGAAGATCACTTCGCGGGCGGCAAACGTGGCGCTCACCCCGTCCACGTTGAGGGTCCAGGAGGCGTTGTTCGTCGTGCGCGACAGGGCGTAGAGCGCCCCCAGGTTGACCGTGCTCTGATACCGGACGACCGAGAAAGCCAGGGCGTCGGCGGGCGGCGTAACATCCACGCCCTCGACCTGGATGCCGTCCATGCCACGACGCACGTTGATGACGCCGCCGTGATTGGGCGCGCCGCTGGGATAATCCGCGATGTGCTCCAGCGCCACGGTCATGTGGACGGACCCGCTGCCGCCGGTGTCGAACTGGAACTCCGACTCGCCCGTTTCCTTCGTCGTCTTGCCGGGCCAGCCGTACTCGACCGTGGCGGTCCACCACTCGCCGTCCGCCTCCGGTTCCACACGCCACGACTTGCGGACAAGTCCTCCGAGAGAGGCCGGCGCCTCGGCCGCGACGGCGGCAAGGGCCTCGTCTCGGTCCGCCGCGCCCTGGACGACGTAGGCGAGCGTGACCGACGGCTGCTCGCCGGCGGCGGCCTGGCCGCTCGTGACCCGTTCAAGCGCAACAGCGGGCATGTCCCTTGTCTCCTAGTCCGTGTACGTGACGCCGAACTTCGCCGCAAGTTCGGCGATTCGGGCGGTGTTCTTGGCGGTCTTGGCCGTGGCCTCGGCGATTCGGTCCTGGACGCCCCCGGCGCCAAGCGCGCTGGCTGCCTCGATGGCGCTGAATGTGCCGCGCACGCCGATGGTGGCGCGGGCGGCCACGTCCGGCATGGCGGCAGCAGCATCTTCCAGGGCCTTGCGGATGGCCCGCTGATAGGTTTCGCCGGTGATGTTGCCGCCTTCGAGCAGTTTCTTGTAGTGCTCGATCTGCGCCTTGGCCCGTTCCTCCGGGGTCTGCATCGTTTCGGTGACGCGCTCGCCTTCCTTCTTGGAGGCGTCGGCGTCGCGCGCGCCGCGCAGTTCGGCCATCGCGCTTTTGAGTTGCTCAAGGCGGGCGGTGTATTCCTGGAACGAGATAAGGCCGGCATCCATCGCCTCGTCCAGCGGCTTGGCGGCCCTGGTCACTTCAACGTCGAAGGCGTCGAACGTGCCCCGGAGGACGCCGGCCTCAAGTTCGAGCGCCCGAATCTGCTGGGCGTAGTTGCCCTCGAATGAAGCGAGTTTCTGCTTCTTCTGCCGCTCCTCCTCGATGTCCAGGGCGGCCTGCATCCACCCAAGCCAGGTCTGCGCCTCATTGGCCAGCATGTTCATGTGGCGCGACTGGTACGCCAGGAACTCCCGCTCGCCCATCGTGGCCTTGGCGTAGCGGTCCATCGCGTCGTTGATGCTCGACTGCGCCTGCTCCCGCTGCTGTCGCCACTGCGCCGCCTGCTTCTGCTGTTCTTCCACCGCGATGAGTTGGAGTTTCTTGGCGAGGAGTTGGTCGGCATCGCTCTGCGCCAGGCGCAGACCCTCGACCTCGTATTTGGCGTACTCGCGCGTGGACATCGTGGCCTTGGCGAGGGCCTTGTCCACGTCGCCCACGGCGTTGACGTATCGGTTCCACGCGGCCACGCCTTCATCGCGGTCGCGTTTGGCACGGGCGGCGGCAGCACGATCGGCGCTGTCGTCGGTCGAAAGGCCCCTGAAACTGAAAACCAGCGACTTCATCGCCGAATCGACCGGGCCGGAGAGTTCCTTCACGATCTCGCCGAGGCCAAAGGGCAGTTCCTCGGCCGCCTTGCGGGCGCCCTCCATGTCGCCCTGGAACAAGCGGCTGAACATCTGCACGTCTTTGATGGCGACCCTCACCGCCATGACGGCCGTGCCGAACTTCAGGGCGGTGTCAAAAAGTTGCATCCCCCGGAAGCCGCCGGAGAAGAACGAGCGTTTCTCGTCGCCGCCGCCGGCGCCAAAACCGCCGCTGGGGCCGAAGACGCCCCCGCCGTCAGCGCCGCCCATGCCGGGGATGTTGCCCGCGATGGCCCCGCGACGGCGGTTGTAGGCCCACGCGAGGTCGGGCCGGGTACGGGCTTTATCCACGTCGGCCTGGAGGAGGGCCTCCGGCGAGACGCCGAAGTCGCCGTAGCCAAGGGCGCCGCCGGGCGGCACGTGCGAGCGGGGGCTTGAGAGGTACGCCCCCAGACTCGACGGGCCGTACTTCAAGGCGCGCTCGAACGAACCGCCGAGCGACGCCCTGGCGGCAGCGGCCGTCTGGGCGGAGGCGTCTTGCGCCCACCGCCGAAGGTCCGCACGCGAGGAGTCCAGGGCGCGCCGCATGGGCGCGGCGTCGGCGCCGATCTCCACGTAGGTCGCGCCGGCCCGGATTGCCCCAGCAGAAACGCTCAATCGTCACCTCACGACGCCACACGCACGCTCGCGGCCCAGAGTTTCGGGAGGCTCGGCTGCGCGGCGGCAAGGGCCGGACCCATGAAGGGCCTGGGCTCGTACCTGGCCATGTACGCCGCAGGGCCATACAGCGTCTCGTTGATTTCGTTGGCCCGCGAGACTTGCGCGGCCGTCCGCAGCCGGGCGTAAGTCACCCGGACGATCTGGCCGCGGCGGTCCACGGTAGGTTTTGTGGTGCGCCCAGCCCGGCCGCCGATGCGAATCTCGCCGGCGGAACCCACCTTGCGGATAACCCGCCGCTGATTCTTCACCATCAGGCGCCCGCCGAACTCGTGGAGCGCCGGGACGTTCACGCGCGACGAGAGCCGCACGGGGCCGATGACCACGCTCGCGGCGGCGGGGTCGTAGGCGTAGTACAGGAACTCGCGTATCCAGGGGTGCGGCCGGACGGCGTGCGGCGGCTGGCCCGGCGGCGACGGCGCGGGCTGGCCGCTCAAACGCTTCCGCTCGCCGCGCTCCATCTGCCGCAACTGGTACGAAAGGTCGGTGACGTACCGCATCGAGCGCCGCGCGATGGTGCGCACCAGCGCCCCGGCCTTCGCAAGGGCCTCGCGGGTCTTTCGGTCCACCATCCGCTCGACAACCTGGCGGTCGAAGAACCAGCGCTTGGCCGAGAACGTCAGGTTGAACCGGGCCTGGGGCATGTCGCTTACCCGCCCGGTGCGGCCGTGGGCGCAGGAACCGCCGGGGCAGGGGCGGCGCCGTCGGCCTTCTTGGTCTTGATAAGCCCCGTCTGCACACCGAGTTTGTAGAGCGCGGACTGCGCATCGCCGACGATCTGATGCACGAGTCCCGGCACCGCGCCGTCGCCGAAGATGGCCTTGACCGTTTCCGGGTCCATCTGCTGCTTGATGGCCTCGACAAGGTTGCCGGTCTGGAAGAACGCCTGCCGCGAGCGCCAGAGCATCCAGGCCACACCGCCGATGGCGGCAGCGATCAGGACGGCCGCGCCGACGGCGATCCACTCAAGGTACTGATGCACCAGCGTTGCCGCGCCCACGAGGAGCAGCGCCCCGGCCGAGACGGCGAGGCCCGCCGTCATATCCACCTTGAGCGCGAGGAACACACCGACCGCCAGGACGCCGACGCCGGCGACGATCAGCCACTTGAGGACAGCACGCACGGCACCGTCGGCCTTCGCCTGTTCCTCCGCGATTCGCTTCTCGGCGGCAGCGGCCTTGGCCTGCCAGGCGTCGCGGTCTTTGGCGAGGGCTTGGGCGGCCGCATCCGCCTGCCGAAGTTCCGGCACGACCACCTGCACGACAATCTTGGATTCGCGGGAGATTTCCGCGACGGCCTCGCGGGCAACGATCAGTTTTGGGGTCACGTCGTTTTGCAGGGCGTCGGCCTGGGCGTCGAGGACCTTGGCGACAGGTTCGGCAATGGGCGTCGCCTCGCGCAGGGTCTGGGCCTGGGCGCCGACCACGCCGGCCACTTCGTTGACCTTGACGGCCGCGCCGTCGATATTCGTGGCGGCCGTGTCGGCGGCACGCCCGATTGCGGCGCCGGCATCGCCCGCCTTGGCAGCCGTCTCGATCAACCGTGGCGGCTGCTTCGGGAGTTCCTGCTTGTGGCAGCCGCCGGCAAGCACGATGGCGGCGATAAGAGGCGGCATCAGGCGAGTAGTCCAGTTTCGGCGGGTCATGGTTCATTCTCCCTTTCTGTCAACAAAGACCTGTTTCAAGAGTCCCATGTTTGCTTTCGTGAGCGGGATGCCACTGGGGCGCCGGACCTCATACGGATTGAAGTCGGCAGGCGTGAAGGCCCGCGTGTGCTTCGGGTCGCGGTTCACGTTGGCCACCAGCGCCAGGAGCGACGACATCCGCCCCCATTCGTCCCGGCCCCGGCCCTCGGCCATCAACACCAGTTGCCGGAGCGTCAGGCCGCCGGGGTCGATGCCGCAGACGCCGGCGAGTTGCCAGACGAGTCGCCAGGCGTCGCTGCCGGCGCCCCGGCTTCCGCCGCCAGCGGCCTTATCGCCTCGGCCGCCGCCTTCACGGCCGCGTCCTGTGCCTCCATCACCTTCACGAGTTTCCCCAGCGCCCTGGCACGCTGGGCGCTCGGGAAAAAATCCAGCAGTTCCTTGAGGAGCGCCGACACGGCTTCATCCAGGACGCCGCCGACCATGCCGCGCCCGAAATCTTCGTCTGTGACGCCCTTGGTGTCGGCCTCCGGTTTGCAGAGGACGTACAGCACGTCCACCAAGGCGCACGGATCGTCGGCCAAGCGCGAGAGTAACTCGCCGTTGGCCACGTCCAACAGGTCCACGCCCAGGAGATCGCGGACGCGCTTGATGGCGCCGACGTTGACAACGAGCGCCCACGCGCGGCCGGCACTGTCGGTGAAGGTTTTCATGCTGACCCCTTATGCCCCCGGTTCTTCCTCGATGACCTCATAGACCGGCGGATTGGCCGAGTACGTCGGCTTCGCCGTGACGCTCACGCTGACCGCCTGCTCCAGCGGCTCGCTGCGCTCGAACTTGAGGATCGCGCAGTCGGCCCGGAAGACCTCCGTGCCCGCCGGGAACGCGCCGCCCTCGCCGAGCGGGTTGTCGGCCAGGCACAGGCCGATCACGGTGTCGTCGAAGTAGGCGTCCTTGACGGCCTGGAACCCGTCGCTGGCCGTGTCCCACGGCATCTCGAACTCGATGCTCGCGTCCTTGAGGGTCCCGACCACCTGCTTCCAGCGGCCGGAGGCCCGCGTGGTCACGTCGGCCTCGCCCTTGGACGTGTTCAACTTCACGTCCTTGACGATGGCCAGTTCCGTCCAGGTGGGCGTGCCGCCGATGCCGGCCGCGCAGAAGTACAACTTCATTTCGTCGCCGAGTTTCACGGACATTGAAAGACCTCCTTATGGGCAGTGTCCTTGCCGCCTTACACATCGGGCGGCGCAGTGCCACCAAAGTCCTGCACGAATTTCTGGAGCCGCGCGTAGAACTGTTGGAACTCCGTCGCATCGGCCGTACCGAGCGCCGCGGCGACGGCTACCTTGCCGCCACCCTGTTTGATGGCTTGGCGCATCAGGGCCATCGACGCCTGGGCGTACTGGATCACCTTCGCCGCCTCGCCGCGCACCCGCGCGGCAGCCGCCTGGGCGGCGGGAAGCGTGTCAACCTTCTCAACGAGAGCCATGTGAAAGTCCCTTTCAGGGTTTGTCGCGGTGCCCGCA
>Ga0315273_10012539_pt1 | contig 10877 bp, 7 predicted proteins | sample YL17G02_0_MG_FD_205753 | JGI IMG/M metagenome (GOLD analysis project Ga0315273, IMG submission 205753) | Sediment microbial communities from Yellowstone Lake, YNP, Wyoming, USA - YL17G02_0 | ecosystem: Environmental > Aquatic > Freshwater > Lake > Sediment | place: USA: Wyoming | collected... | reverse complement strand
TATTTTGATTAACCCGAAAAAATTTACGGGATTCGACTTAAATTGTGATTATATTTTATCAATAGCAACTTTTGAACCCAGAAAAAACTACCCCGCTTCTTTTAAACTTTTTGCTAACTTGATTAAGGCACCTGAATATGCACATTATAAATATCTGATTGTCGGTAAAAAGGGCTGGTATTATGACAAGATTTTTGAAAATGTAAAAGCGCTGGGCTTGACTGAAAAAGTGGTCTTTTTGGGATATGTTGAAGACCAGTACATCGCTGATATTATAAAAAGATGTAAATGCATGCTATTTTTGAGCTATTACGAGGGCTTTGGAATGCCACCTATTGAGGCCCTCTACTTCAACAAACCGGTCGTGGTTAACGATATTCCTGTCTTCCGGGAAATATATGGAAATTTAGCCAAATATATTGACTGCACAAAACTTGATGAAAATATTGAAATGTACACTGCCAAAATTATTGATACAATAAATATAAATAACGTTGATTATCGAATTCAAATTATGCAAAAATTTAATAATGAGACGTCTGCTCGGAAATTTTTAAATTTAATTCAACAATTATAAATTATTATTTTATGGAACAGAAAATAAATCGACTACAGACAAAGGTCTTTGAGGTGATGCCTTTTTTAAAAAAGAATAAATTTTCAAACAAACTTATCGAGATATTATTAACGGCAAAATTTTTTAGATACTTGATTATCGGATTTACAACGTTTTTCATACAAGTGGGTTTGCTTTTCTTTCTAATTCAGATTCTGGGTTTTGAGAAAGTAACTGCGAATATAATTTCATCACTACTTTCTATGATTTTCAATTATACTTTTTCTAATAATTGGACTTTCAAAGCAGGTACTGGCAAACACAAACAGAAAATCGGGAAATATTTGTTTTTGGCAGCACTTAATTATTCATTCGATGTATTTTTGGCCTTTCCCTTTTTAGCAATAACTCTTGCTGTCAACCCTTATATTGCCAAGGTAATAATTACAGGCATTATTGTGTGTTGGAATTTTTTTATTTATAAATTTTGGGTTTTTAGGAAATAAAATACCATGATTACAGAAACAATTATTAAATACTTGTTTGTCAATCGTCTTAAAAATTTTATTAAAAATTATTGGCTGATAGGGCTAATTTTATTTGCCGGGATTTTTTTAAGATGTTATCAATTTGGCTCAATCCCAGTCCCGGCTAATCAGGATGAACTCTCATCTGGCTATGAAAGTTACTCTCTATTAAAAGAAGGAACCGACCGTTGGGGAAATAAATATCCTGCATATTTTCTGTCTTGGGGCTCAGGCCAAAATGTGTTGCAGTCATATCTTTCCATGCCTTTTGTCTCGCAAATGGGATTGAATATTAACAGTGTCCGCATTGTTTCATTACTTATAAATATTCTGACTCTCCCCTTGTTTTATTTTCTTCTTAAAAAATTCAGCCAGCCGGAAGATATGAAGTCCAAAATTGCTTTTGTTGGCTTGGCTATTCTTGCCTTTTCTCCTTGGCATTTTATGATGGGAAGATGGGCTTTGGAATCGAATCTCTTACCATTTTTTATTCTATGGGGAATATATGCACTTTATGAAGGTCTAAGGACAAAGTCAAAATTGAAAATATATTTTTCGCTGGTTCCATTTGCTTTGGCTTTATACGCTTATGCTTTATCATTCTTTGTAATACCAATATTTTTAGCCATTTTTCTATTGCTAAATTTTAGAAAAATTTCTCTCAAACATTTTTCTATTGCTTACATAATATTTCTAGTCATTTCCCTGCCCTTTTTGTTATTTTTAATAAAAAACTACATTACAAAAACCGACTTTCCTTTTGAAGCCAATTTGCCTTTTTCAATACCGCTCTTAGACCAGACACGACTGGAACAAATACAGGATGGAAATTTGATTAGTATAATCATCGCTAATTTTAAATTATTTTTTAATAATTTTTTTGACGGGTTTCTTAGTAATATGATGAGCGGTCCATTGCGGTATATTTCACCTATACCTCTTGGGATTATTGGTTTCTTAACAATAATCTTCCATTTATTCAAAGAAAAATTTTATAACAGAAAAAAAGACCTCTTGTTCCTTTTTGCTATTTGTTCTTCTGTAATATTTTTACTTCCTTTGAATATGAATAGAGCAAATATTTTGTATCTGCCTGTGATTGGATTATTTGCGTCCTCGCTGGTTGCATTGACTCAAAAGTATTCAAAGGTCTTTGTGCCGTTAGCAGTAATTATTTTTACCTTGCTGGGTGCATTGTTTGGGAATCAGTATTTTAATAATTATGCAGAGGCGAGTGCCTTTGATTTCAATAAAGGATTTGATTCGGCTCTTATCGAGACGGAAAAAATTGCAAAAGCAGAAAACATTGGCAATATCTTTGTTACTGATAATATCCGATTAAATTATATTTATTATATTTACACCAAACAGTTGACACCAACTCAGTGGCGTGAACACAGCGTCGTTGAAGGGGTTCAAGTCCACCAAATTGATAATTATTTCTTCGCTCAGACGGCAATAACAAAATCAAATATGGATTTTATCTTTTTGGAAAAAAGTAAGTCGAATATACCGGGGTATTGTAAGAACCCAACCATACTCAAAGAAATTGATTTTTGGATGATAGGTAAATGCAATGATTAAACAAAAAATACTTAAGTACCGCTATCTATTGTTGATTTTATTTATGGCATTATTTTTTTTATTAATTTTGCCTCGGTATTTCTTTGTCCATGACCAAATAACATTTGCCCGATGGACGGACTGGATTATTCAGGATGGTATGGTGAATATTTACAAACATAATGAAGTGAATTATCTGCCTGCATATTTGTATGTTTTGGAGGGTTTTGGTTACTGGGCCAAGAACTACCAAACGGTCTTTGTCAATTTATATTATCTGAAAATAATTCCGCTTTTTTTTGATTTTGGTGCAGTACTTTTGGTGTATAAAATTCTCGGAAAATTAAAACTTCCTCAGAACAGAATCCTCCTGCTGGTTCTCAATATTGCATTTTTTTATAACACACTTTTTTGGGGGCAGATTGATTCTGTTCACACTTTTTTCTTGTTTTTAACTTTCTATTTACTTCTGGAAAAGAAATTCTTATTTGCAGTACTTGCCTATATAACAGCAATAAATATCAAATACCAATCATTAATTTATGCTCCTATTATTTTGATGATTTTACTACCTGGTATTTTAAAAAATCCAAAGGTGATATTAAAATATTTTTTTGCCGGGCTGGGAGCACAAATATTATTGTTATTTCCGTATTTAGCAAGAGGCGGAGACCTGACAATTTTGTTTAATGTTATCAAAAACTCAGTCGGATTCTACCCGTATATTTCGATGAACGCATTCAATCTATGGTTTATAGTTGTCGGTCCGGGGAAGGCATGGACAAGCGATACACAGACCTTTTTCTTTTTTAGTTACCGGATTTGGGGTTATGTTTTATTTGGCATCGGCTATATATTGGCATTAATTCCGCTTTTTAGAATTTTTCTAAAAAAATTAAAAACAAAAGAATTATTTGATTGGAAAAATTTAAATGTGATTGCATTATCGTTCATCCTATCTACTTATTCATTCTTTTACTTTACCACTCAAATGCATGAACGGTATATTCATCCGGCATTGATTTTTACCGCGTTATGGGCCCTTGTTAACCGAAAGTATGCGTTTTATCTGCTGATGTCGCTGGGATATTTTCTGAATATGGAGAAGATTTTAGAATTCCTGCCAATAAATCATGAGGCAATAGTAATTTTTAGCTCACGTATTACTGCTGTTATTTTAGGAGCAGGGTTAGTTCTGGGATATTACTATTTGTATCAGAAGGAATTTTCGGATTTATTCCGCAAAATCAAACCATCAAAAACTATTATCAACAAGTAATTCAGGTTCCAATATGATTTGCTGAATATATTCTTGAACCTTGCAGAACTCATTGCCGGGACATGATTTCCAGGCAGTAGGAACCATATAATATGGACCTCCGCTTCTGTCATGCGGTTGTTTGTTGAGATATTTTTCGTGTCCGCCAAATTCAGGTCCCAGCACCAGGTTATACATCTTGGTTGTATCGATTTTACGGACTAAATCAATTAAACCGATAATTTCAAAAATATTATTTGGCTGACTAATAATTACTTTATTTTGATATGTAGTAAGAAGCCCTGAAATTTTATCAGGATTCAGCAATGTCTCAGAGCTGAGTACACTCCTCACTACCGCTTCTACAACTAATTGTTGCCGGTGTGCCCGGTCCCAATCGCTTGTGTATTGCCTGGTCCTGGAATATTGCAAAGCCCTGTATGGGGTCAAAAATAATTGACCTTTGGGGAAATACACACTCTCCCATCCCTTTTGATTTGAGGCAGGATATATATCACTAAAACTTCTGGGATTATCTACCACTATACCGGTATTGCCTTTGTCATCTTTTTTCCCGACCGTCTTGATAATTTCCTGAAAGGCGTCGAGTGAAATAAACACATGGTATTTAATTGGGATGCCTGTGATGTTTGAGATGGTGTTTTTTAGAATCTGTATGCCCCCTCCGGGACAGTTTTTCTTTTGTGACTCGTCATAGACCTTGTGTAAACTTCCGGAAAATTTGTAACAATTTTCCCTGACATCTACCCCCATGTCACGTGGAATAGAAATCATAAAAACATTGCTCGTCCTATGGTCAAAAATAATTTGCATAATACTGTCAGTGTTTCTAAGACCTATCTGCCCTTCCGGCTGTGTATTAATAAATTCTCCATTTCGAATCTCTACATTCCTGGCATCAATGCCCACAACAAGGACAGAGGTAAAATTGCCGTTATCGGCAAGAACAGGTCTGTTATCTGTAATATAATCAGATACCCCTGATGTACGGAAAAACTCTTGAATATTATCGCTGGACTCGACTAAATAATTGTCTGTCATTTGGATAGTCCCATTCCTAATATAGTCCATTATAAAAAATGTACAACTGGAAATGATAAATATTATTAATAAAAAAACCGGGAATTTAATTTTTAGACGTGTATTAGAATTCATAAATATTATTTCTGTTTTTTGTGGTCTATTAAGGAACGGAAATTTCATTTACTAATCCTCGTGATATGGAGCCAAGTTTATATAAAGGCCAGAATCTAAAGAAAATCACGCCCTTTATTTTCTCACGGGGTATAAAACGCACATCGGAAAATCTCGAGTCCTTGCTATTTGACCTATTATCACCCATTACAAAAAAACTATCTTCCGGTACAAACATCCTCTGTCCTTCTTCAAAATATCTGAGTCCCTGGTTGGGTACTTGTGTTTTGAGTCCATTGGATAAATACGTTTCTTCCAGCTTTTTACCGTTCACAAAAACATCGCCTTCTTCAAAATAAATTTCCTCTCCACCTCTAGCTATAACTCTTTTCACTAAAATAATATCCTGATAATCAAAAATTACGATATCTCCCCTTTGGTAGTCCAAGTTGAAGTTATTGAGTGCCTCTTTGTTTGAGTAAAACCAACTGGGAATTTTATTTGCAAACAAAAGTTCACTATTTTCTAAAGTGGGTTGCATTGAGGGACCATCTACTTGGGAAGGGATTAAAAAAAGAAAGTAGATAACTACATTGAATGTTAAAGTGACAATTAATGCCTGAAAAAGATCAACAAAGAAATTTTCTTTTTTGGTTTCGGTTTTGTGAATGAATGGATTAGACATAAAATATTTGTTAATTATTTCTCAGTATAAACGCCTGTCTTAAATAATACAAATTCATTAAAAGGCCAATACCTGAGCATGACTTTTCCTCTAATCTCATTTCTTTTAACGAACCCAATATCATTAAATCTGGAGTCCCTGCTATCGCCACGGTTGTCACCCATGACAAAATATGAGCCCTCCGGAACTTTTTTGGTTTCATTTTCAAGAATAAAGGCATAGCCCCCACCGTACGCATATGAAAGTAAATCATTGGGTAAATAGTCCTCTATCAATTCTTTTCCATTAATAAATATTTTGCCCAGAAAAAATCGTATTTCATCACCGGGACCTGCAATAATTCTTTTGATTAAATCATATCCTTTCCTGTGTACTTTGTGAAAAATTACAACATCACCACGCTGATAATCCAGTCCCAATGATTTTCCAACCTCTGTATCACCAAGCCAACTACTGACTTTGTTAGTAATTAATAATTCATTGCTATGGAAACTCGGCTCCATTGACTTTCCATCAACTTGATTTGGTACTGCCAAGGTAACGTAAATGAATACGCTTATGGACATTGCAACTACAAAAACTTCAAGTACGTCGGAAAGCCAGTCATTGATTTCTTCTTTTTGGACTTTTTTATTTTTATTTTTATTTTTCAACTATGGACAATTTAAAAAATAAATCCACTCCGTTAATTTTGATGGTCGCATCCCATTGTAAGTCATTTTCGCTTTGTTTAATAGATTTTGCAGAAATATCTGCACATAAGTCCTTGCTTTGTTCGTTAATTGTCTTTTGCACCAGTACATCTGAGGTTTTGTAAACGAATATTATTGGGACACCCATTACTAAACCGCTTTTTTTCCTAATGTTTTGAATGCCCCTTACAATCTCCCGATAGATTCCTTCTTGAATTAAACCAGTTGTTAGGTTAGTATCCAAACAAATCTCAATTTTTTGTCCATCGCTCACCTCATTTTTGGCAATAACCCATTTGCCCCCTTCGGTAAGTTTTTTTACTATCCTTACTGTTTTAATATTTAATTCTTCAATAATTAATTCTTTCATCCAAGCATCCAAAATGACATCTTTTGATTGAACCTCGAGTGTTGACAATGCCTGCCTTACCCTCAAACCCTGACTAGCCCTAACTGACTGTCCTAATTCCACAACATTCCTCACAAATTCCATCTTTGGTAAAATTGTTTCGTTTTCATTAAAAAATGTTTTGTCAAAGATAGGAAAATTATTTAGATGTACCGACTCAAGCGCTTCCGAAAATTGAGTTCTGACCAGGTTTTGATATAACTCCTCCGATAGGAATGGGCACATCGGCGCCAGCAATTTAGCAAAGGAAACCAAAACATAATACAGGGTTGAAAGCGCGCTTGTATCGTTGCTATTAAATTTCACTCGGCTCCTCCTAATGTACCACTTTGATAACTCGTTTACAAAAGATTTGTATTCTTTGACGACTGCGGGCAGATTGTATTTGTCATAAGATAATGTGACTTTTTTGATTGTTTGTTGTAGCTTTAGCAAAATCCATAAATCAAGTTCGTCTTTGACTTTCTCGAGGGAGGATTCATGAGCAAAATCCTGCGTGGCTTTCCAATTATGCATATTTGCATAAGTTATGAAAAAAGAATAACAATTCCACAATGGTAAAATAAAATCGCGGGTTTGGATTTTTAAGGCCACTTCTTCCAGATTAATATCTTCTCCAACCATAATGGGAGCACCCATTAAATATAACCTTAATGGTTCTGCACCGTATTTTTCCAGAACCAATCTGGGGTCTGGGTAATTGCCGTAACTTTTACTCATTTTTCTACCATCAGTTCCGAATATTACTCCTGTTGTAACGACGTTATTAAATGGCCTGCTATCAAATAATGCAGTACCAAGCACATGCATAACGTAGAACCAGGCACGTGTTTGAGCAATGTATTCAATCACAAAATCAGCGGGGAAATTATCTTCAAAATCCTTTTTGTCTTCAAAAGGATAATGTTTACTGGCATAAGGCATAGAAGCGCTGTCCATCCAGACATCGAGTACTTCGGGAATCCTTGTCAGTTCACCCGTCTTGCCTTTTAGAGTGATGTTATCAATCTTGGGACGATGCAAGTCCAATAATTCCGTACCATTAAAATAAATTGTCCTAAGAACACGATTATCGAACGATAATGCAAAACACTCTTTTAGATTTCTGCCCTCAACCAGGTGGATAATCATTGCCATAATATTTTGAGGGATTGAAGCCAAAATATATTTACCCTTTATTTTATTTAGGAAATTGTCTAACTCAATTCGTAGGTTTTGTAAATACGGTGCAAACTCAGCACGCAGAACTTCTTCGCTTGCATCAGAGAGACGAGTAACATTTTCCTTTGTCTTAATTCTGAGCGCAATCTCAATATATTTTTGACGTTGCTCTGTCCCAGCACCTAGGATATTGCTATATTCTGCTTCTACTTCATCACCTTCTTTATCTTCGTGTTTTACAAAAACAACTTTTGTAATTGGCTGAACCGCCTTTTCTCTTAATTCATCCCTTGAGCCAATGACTACTCTTTCAACTACTTTACCATTTTCAGTTTTTTGCCAAATCGGCATTGGGGTTGCCCAGTATCTGGTGCGGGAAATGCACCAATCGGGAGCCATTTCAATTCCTTTTTTAAACCTTCCGTGTTTCAAATTCGAAGGAACCCAGTTAATTTTTTCATTATTTGCTAATAATTTTGTCTTAAGATTTTGAATATCCAAAAACCATGATGGCTGTGCTTTTTGTAATAATGGAGTATCACAACGGTAACAGAAAGGATATCTATGTACAATTTTTTCTTGTTTGAACATAATATTTTTTTTGGTCAAATCAGCCATAATATATTTGTCCGCTTCTTTGACATACAGACCTTTGTAATCAGTAATAAAGTCAAGATATTTCCCTTCTTCATTAATGCTCATAGCAATATTCAAACCATAATGCTTGCCCATATCGGTATCAATATCTCCAAACCCCGGAGCAGAGTGAACAATTCCTGTACCTTCCTCCATAGATACCATATTCTCATAAGAATATACCTTATTCTCTTTTTCGCTTGCCGGAAAGTAATTAAATGGCGGTTGGTATTTTAAGCCAAGCAATTCTTTCCCTTTGAAGGTCTCGATAATTTCATAATCCAAGTTACCTAAAACGGCCTCCACGCGTGCTTTTGCCAAGATAACCTTTTCAACGGTGGCGTGTTCGCTATAATTATGTAGTTTTTGTGTATATTCATCATTGATTTTGTAAACCTCTTCGAGTGGTTTGTCCGCAATTACAGGAGGGTATACGCCGTTTGAGTCAGTCACTTCTTTGCCAAACCAGTCGGGCTTTTTGAAATTCTTTTCCTTATTTAGAGAGGAAAATTCCACTTCAACTACGTTCAAACCGAGGAGTTGATTTTGATAGCTGTCAATTTCTGCAGTCAATCCATCATCAAGCGGGAAATAATACCTTGCCTTGACAACTTTTTTTGTCGCCTGTTTAATTAATTCCACGTATCTTTCTTTTGAAATTTCTTCAGTTTTTTCAACCAGTTGCCCGGTTTCTTCATTAGAACCTGCAAAATATTTTAATGTAAATGTATATTCATTGTCTTTTTTGCGAAGCCGAGCGTGCTTTGGCTTTTGACCATCTTCATCAATATAATTTTCAAGATACGCCTGTGTAATGTTACTTCTTTTTAATTTATTAATATTTTCCGGAAGTTCTTTGACTAACCAAGCCCTCTCAAGTTCAATATCAAGCTTTTGCACGGCAACTATTACATAATCCTCTTTCGGGTCTAATACTAACGCTTTGTTTGAAGGTAAAGTCCAAGGAGTAGTTGTCCAGGCAAGAATGCTGTCTCCTTTGAATTTACCCTCAGTTAACACGGGCAATTTGATTGTTACAGCAGGGTCTTCCATGTCTATATAAGAATTGTCCATGGCGATTTCGAAGTTGGATACGGGAGTACCACACCTCGTACAGTAAAGGGAAGTTCTTACTCCCTCATATACCATTTTCTTTTCATATAAATTCTTGAAATTCCAAATCACACTTTCCATATAATCCTGGTCCATGGTTTTATAACTATTGTCAAAATCAACCCAACGGCCGATTTTATCGATATACCACTTCCAATCAGCTGATGTCTCACGCGCATATTTGTAACATTCATCTACAAATTTTTGGATGCCGAATGTCTCAACATCTTTGCGGTTTTTGATATTCAGGGCTTTTTCCACCAATGTTTCAATAGGCAAACCATGACAATCCCATCCCCAAACACGACTAACATAATGGCCCTTCATTGTTTGATACCTGGGAACTACATCTTTGGCGATACTTGGTAAAAGCGAGCCGTAATGCGGGCTTCCGGTTATGAAAGGCGGACCGTCATAGAAAATGAATTTATTTTTTTCGTCCCGATTTGAGACGGATTTTTCGAAAATTTTATTCTTTTTCCAATACTTTGTGATTTTATCTTCCAACCGAGGAAAGTTCTGTGCTGGATTTACCTTGTTGAACATAGTTGCCACTCCAAATAAAATATCAATTTTGATGAGTTAATTGTATCAGAATTTTGCCAAAACAGGAAAAATAAACTTTACACCGGCCTATACTTTTTTATGAATATTTTATTACTAACCCAAGACGGCCTACTGGTCTGCTAATTATATGAAACTAAGACAAAGCTCGGAAGTTTGTTCACACCAGCCTCAACACTTCTATTGATTTATTTGTTTACCTGCTTTTATTTCGGCTTATCGTTCTGCTACAAATCTTATTTCTTTTGTTTTCAATCTTCGCAGAACGAAGTGTGAACAAACTCTCGGTCTTTATCTTAATAACCTTAACTCCTGTCGCAGACCAGAGTGTTCTGTTGGCTTGGTATCTTGCTCATACTGCGAATTACCGTTCTGCTACAAATCTCTGGAAAATCCCGTTTTTTATGACATTAGTTGCAAGTATGATGTAACAAGTTAAGTTAGTTAACAATCCACCAATCAAAATTGATGTCTATGTTGTCGGTGTCTATTATCTTAACCTTGAAAGAACCGGGTGTCTTGCTGGTCACTTTGAGCTCCAAGACCTTATCAGTGTCT
>Ga0315273_10012538_pt1 | contig 10878 bp, 10 predicted proteins | sample YL17G02_0_MG_FD_205753 | JGI IMG/M metagenome (GOLD analysis project Ga0315273, IMG submission 205753) | Sediment microbial communities from Yellowstone Lake, YNP, Wyoming, USA - YL17G02_0 | ecosystem: Environmental > Aquatic > Freshwater > Lake > Sediment | place: USA: Wyoming | collected... | reverse complement strand
CTGCCGACTGAGCGAATGTCGACGTGCTTCGTGGCGCGAACGAGCCAGTACCCGAACGGCACGCTGCCGATCAGGTACCCGGCCGCAAGGAGCAGCGCCGTCGTCATGCTCGTGGCCGTCTAGGGCCGGATGCCGTACGCCTCGACCCAGCCGTTGACGACAGTCCAGTCGAGGTTCTTGAAGAACGACTCGATGTAGGACGCGCGGTCGGTCTGGTAGTCGAGGAAGTAGGCGTGCTCATAGACGTCGAGCGCGACGAGCGGCGTCGCGTTCCAGACGGCAAACGTGTTCTGGGCGTCACCGATGTAGTTGAACAGGCGGCCCTCGTCCCAGTCGTAGGCGGTCCAGGCCCAGCCGCGGCCGGCCATGCCCGTCGCCTTGAGGTCGGTGCGCCAGGCGTCGATGGAGCCGAAGTCGCGACGGACGAGCGTGCCGATGGGGCCGTCAGGATCGCCGCCGTCGCCGCCGAGGTGCTCGAAATACACCTCGTGGTTCTTCACCCCGCCGACGGCGAACGAGAGGTCGACCTTGAGCGCACGGAAGTCCGAGTAGACCTGGTTCGCGGCCGACACGTCGACCTCGGCGAGCTTGCCCAGGATCTCGTTCCGCTTCGCGACGTAGCCCTGGTAGAGCTTGTAGTGGGCCTCGATCGTCTGGCGGGAGATCCCGTCCAGCTCGAGCAATGCGGGCTTGAGCTGCCGCGCCCCGATCTCCTCAGCGTTGAAAGCCAGCGTCGCCATTCGCGTCCTCTCGGTCAGGTCGTAGTGTCGCGCGGAGGATATCGCGGTGCCCGACTACGGAGCGACGCGGTTGTTCGCGACGAAGGCCGCGTGTGTCACCGGCATCTTCTCGGCCAGGAACGTCTCCACCGCTTCCGCGTACCGGCGGATCTCGCGCTGGGCCGACTCGTGCGCGCGAAGCGAGACGAAGTTCATGAGCGCGCGGGCGTTCACCGTCCAGTAGAACTCGGTGTAGGCCCCAACGGGCATGACGGAGCGCGCGAGCTCCCGCGCCACACCGAGGTCGACGAGCCGCTCGTACGTCTCGTAGGCCTGCGCGTAGACGGCCCGCAGCTCCTCCCGCGTCTGCTCGGCGAGCTCCGGCTCTACCGGCTCGAAGGAGTACGCGCCCGGCTTGCCGACCTGCGAGCGCACGTCCTCGGCGTCCGGCACGTAGAAGTCGTCGGTCGCCTTCGCGTACCGCATCGAGAACTCGTTGAACGAGCCGATACGGTGGCGCATCCACTCGCGCACGACGAAGATCGGCGCGCGGATGTGGAAGCGGAAGGCGTTGTGCTCGAACGGCGTTCCGTGATGGTCCCGCATGAGAAAACGGACGAGCCCCTCGTCGGACTCGTCCATCTCCTCCTTGCGACGGCCGAAGCTCACACGCGCCGAGTTGACGACCGAGAGATCGCTGGCCATGGCGTCGTCGAGCCGGACGAAGCCGTGGTCGAGTACGTGGATCGCGTTGTCGATGCGACGGACTCTAGATATCCGGTCCGCCGGCACCTCGGCTAGAACGTGATCTCGTCGATCACCTCGTACAGACCGTCTGCCTCGACCGACTCGACGTGCGGCGCCATCGCGGCGAGGCGGGCCTGCTCGGTATCGGAAGACGGCCGCAATGCCTCGAGATCCTCGAGCGAGGCCTCGATCATGCCGAAGGCGACGATCTCGTCGGGGTCACCCACCTTTCGGCAGATCCAGGCGTGCGCACCGGACGGTCCGTCGGCGGATCCCCATGCTTCACGCCAGTCGTCGTACGTGCCCGGCTTGAGCTTTCGCACAGAAAGTGCAACCCACTTGGCCATCAGATCCTCCTCTGTTGGGGTACAACGCGACCTTATCGCAGGTAGCGCGCGAACCAGTCGAGCAGGATCTCGTGGCGCGTCACGCGGTGGAACGGCGACCCGCCGCGCGTCAGCTCGTGACTCTCACCCGGAAAGCGCACGAACTCCACCTCGCGCCCGAGAATGCGGAGGATCGTGAACAGGTGCTCGCCCTGCTCGATGTTGCACCGGAGATCGTTCTCGGAATGCATGATCAAAAGCGGCGTCGTGATCTTGTCCGCATACGTCGTCGGCGACTGGTCGAGGTACGGCTGGATGTCCTCGAACGGCCAGACGCCGGTGTACGCCTTCATGAACCAGCCGAAGTCGGACGAGCCGAACTCGGAGACCATGTTGTTGACGGCGCGCTCGGAGCACCCGACCTTGAAGCGGTCAGTGTGGCCGACGATCCATGAGGTCATGTAGCCACCGTAGGAGCCGCCGATCACGCCGAGACGGTCTGCGTCGAGGAAGTCGAACTGCTCGAGTGCCGCGTCCGTGACCGCCATCAGGTCGTCGTAGTCGAGCGAGCCCCAGCCGCCGCCGCCATCCACGGGCCCGCGTATGGCCCGGCCCCAGGCCTCGCTGTAGCCGGAAGATCCACGCGGGTTCGCATAGAGAACGGCGTAGCCGGCACGCGCGTAGACCTGGAACTCGTCGAAGTACTTGTTCCCGTACTGCGTGAACGGCCCGCCATGGATGTTGAGCAACACCGCGTAGCGCTGGCCCGCCTCGAAACCTTGTGGGCGCACGAGCCACGCCTCCACCTCGGCACCATCCGGAGAAACGGCGACGAAACGCTCGGACGGAACGGGCGGGGCCTGCTCACAAAACGCCTTGCTCACCTCTGTGAGGCGGCGCTCACCGCCGAAGATCTCGCTCGGCATCGTGGGCGTCGAGACCGCCTGCACGAGGACGCCGGCGACAACGTCGAAGCCATTGACCCAGAGGTCACCACCGACGACGAGCTCCGAATCGCCGCCCGCCGCCGGCACTCGGCGGATGTGGATGTTGCCGTGGTCCTCGAGCGCGAAGAGCAGGGCGTCGCCGTCCCAGAGCGGCTCCCGGACGGCCGGGTACGGCCCGCACTGGCGATCGAGCTGCTGGGTGAGCACGCGGCGGTGGCCCGTCGCGACGTCGACGACGGCGATGTGGTTGTGATGCGGCTGGTCCCAACCACCGGGGCTCCAACTACAGGCGATCGACGCACCGTCGGGCGACCACGATGGGGCGTCGTAGTAATCATCGTCGGGCGTGACGCGCCGAAGGTCGCCACCCGAGGCGCCGACAACCCAGATCTGTTGAGCAAGCTTGACGTCCCAGTTGTCGTCACGCGCAGAGGTAAAGGCGATCTGGGACGAATCGGGCGACCACGCCGGGGCTTCGTCCTCGAAGTCCCCGTCGGTGAGCTGCAGCGCCGGCGCCGACCCGTCAGCGGCTACGACAAAGATGTGCGTGCGACGGTCGCCGGTCCAGCCGACGCTGTCGAGCTTGTACCGGTGGCGCGTGAAGCGGCGCGGCAACCGACGCTTCTCGTCCTCCTCCTCGTACGCCTGATCCGGTACCCGGGCGGCGAAGGCCAATCGCGTCCCGTCGGGCGACCAGACCGGCTGCGCGACGTCTTCCTTGAGCTCCGTCAGGCAGACGGGGTCGCCGCCGTCGAGCGGGATGACGTACAGCTGCTTGTGGTCACCGTCGCGGTTGGACGCGAAGGCGAGGCGGGTGCCGTCCGGCGACCAGCGCGGCGAGCCGTCTGCCTTCTTGCCGGCGGTCAGCTGCCGCGGCGACGTCGAGCCGTCTACGGCCGCCAGCCAGATGGCGCTGCGATACGTGTTCTCGTCGCGGTCGATCGAGACGACGGCATACGCAACCGTCTTCCCGTCCGGCGAGAGCCGGGGGTCGGCGGCCCACGTGAGGTCGTAGAGGTCCTCGGGGCGCACGGACGACGGAGCCTATCTCAGTCGGCGAGGGCTTACTCGCATAGATCGTTGATCGCCGTGACAACCTGGTTACCTGTGCGAATGGCTGCCGCGGACCTTGCAGCGCACATCGAGGAAACGCTTGGCCCCATTGAGGGCGGGTGGTCCGAGACTGTCGCTGGCGAACCCTTGTGGTTCAAGGTCATTCGCGTGCTTGACCGGCCGGTCCCAAACGCCGCGACTTTCTTAACGCTCGGAGCTAGCGACGTCGAACTGACCCTCCCGACTGGCCGAGGAGTGCGCCAAGAACTCGTCTTCAGCTGCGATCACAGGCATCGATCCAGCCCGATCCCGGCTCTGCTGAACGCTGTCGGCGAGGAACTCCTTCGTGGTGGGAAGGCGTTGACGCGCGGTGACATCCTCGGACCCGCAGGCCCTCTATTCGCCGGGTCTCCATTCACTGCCCTGTACTCCTCGCTTCCGATCTTCTTCTCCAAGGCGTTTGCAACCTGGTCGGGAAGTACGCCGCCGACAGTGTTCGCATGGTTGATTCCGATTACTACGGTTGAGGCAACGTTCGTTGCTGATCAAGGCTGGTCAGAGTTCGAGAGCCTTCTCGAAGCCCGAGACCCCGACTTGTTGGATCTCGACCGTCCGAGCGTCGTTTGAGGTCGGTCGCGCGGTCGGCGGTGTCAGCCGACGATCGTGAGCGTGTAGTCCGCTGAGGCGTCGCCGTTGAACCCGAACAGCAGCACGCGCTGCCACTGGCCGAGGCAGAGCCTGCTATCCGTGAACGGGATCTGCTCGGCGCGGGAGCCGAGCAGGGCGACGATCAGCCGTTCGCGCTCGGCCGTTTCCGACGGAACAAGCCGGGCGAGCATGGCCTCGAAGTCGTGGAAGAACCCGGACTCGCGCTCGGTCACGCGAATGACGGCCACCGGCGACGCGGCCGCGACGTACGCGAGGCCGGCATCGCAGCCACTGGCCTGCACCGACCGCGCCACGTCGTTCGTGATGTCGAAGACGGAGAGGGTCGGAAGCGCTGCCGCCACCGAGCTCGGAATTTCAACGGATGTCACGACGCGACCACCTCGCGAGGCAACCGGAAGTGGACGTCCTCGCGGGCGACGGTGATCTCCTCGACCGTGTCGTACCCGCGGCCGGCAAGATCCGCCAGGACGCTCTGGACGAGCTCCTCCGGCGTCGACGCTCCCGCCGTCAATCCCACGATCGTGTGCCCCTCACAGAGGCTGTCGGCAAGCTCCGTCTCCCCGTCGACAAGGGTCGCTTCCGCTCCTGCCCAGTTGGCGACCTCCACGAGCCGGTTCGCGTTCGAGCTCGTCGGCGAGCCGATGACGAGGATCAACGTCGCGCCCTGCCGCGCGATCTCCTTGACCGCATCCTGACGATTCTGCGTGGCATAGCAGATGTCGTCCGCACCCGGTCGCCTGAGTCCGCCGAAGCGAGACTCGAGCGCCGACACGGTGGAGGCGACGTCGTCGAGCGACAGCGTCGTCTGGGTGATCACCGCGAGCGGCTTGTCGCCGACGTCGAGCTCGGCGGCATCCTCGGGCGACTCGACGACGACGATCTGGTCGGGGCGTTCGCCTCTCGTACCGATCACCTCGACATGGTCGGCGTGGCCGATCAATGCGACCAGATGACCGGAGTCCGCGTACCGGCGTGCCTCCGCGTGCACCTTGGAGACGAGCGGGCAGACAGCGTCGACGACGCGCAGGCCTCGTTCGATGCAGTTCTCGCGAACCGCCGGAGCGACGCCGTGCGCGGAGAGCACGCAGATCTCGCCGGACGGGATCTCGTCCTCCGACTCGACGAAGACCGCGCCAAGCTGCTCGAGCCGGCGGACGACGTTATCGTTGTGGACGATCTCGTGACGGACATAGACCGGCGGCCCGTGCGTCTCGAGCAGCCGTTCGACGATCTCGATGGCCCGGTCGACGCCGGCGCAAAACGACCGTGGCGCGGCGAGCAGTACGGTCCCCGTCACGCCGCCGCCTCCTCGAGGCTACGCAGGGCGCGACGAACCCCCGCCAGCGATCGCCACGTGTGGCGCGGCCGAACGAGCGCTCGCGCCACACCAGCCCACGCGAGAGAGCCATCGGTGTCGAGGATGCCGGCGAGCGGGCCGAGCGTGCGCGAGGGCGTGTCCGAGACCGCCCGTAGGCACCCGATGAGCCGTCCCGATCGCGCGAGCACGCCGGACTCCATATCTACCGCATCCGCACCGGTGCGTTGATGGAGAACCCGGCGCTCGGCCGGGTCCTCGACGACGTGGTCGGTGGCGAGAATCGTCGCTCCCCTCGCGCCCGAGCCGCCGAGCGGTGCGCCTTCCCACAGCGTCGTGCCTTCAGCGTCGACGATCCGGCTCGCATCGAGCACCTCGCCACAGACGATCCCGTCATGGAGCGCTCCGGAGAGACCAAACGAGACGAGCGGGCCATCAGGGAGCGAGCGCCGGGCACCCACGCCGACGACCGCGGCCCGCAGTCCGGCGCGGCGCGCGGCGCGAGCTTCCGTACGGGTTGCGCACACCGCGGTCATCCCGTGAGCGTCCACGCCACGCTCCGCACCGTCTCCTTGACGCTGCCCGTCGCCACGAACGCTGCTGAAGGCTCGAAGCCGGAGTGGATGGCGCAGTGTTCACAGCGTGCGTCGTTGCCGGGGCCGTACTTCTCCCACTCGATTCCTTCGAGCAGTGACTCGTAGCTCGGGAAGATGCCGTCCGTCAGCAGGTAGCAGGGCCCCTTCCACCCGTACGGATTGCGCGTGATCGAGCCCCACGGCGCGCACGGCAGCTCCCGGTCGCCGGTGAGGAAGTCCTGGTAAACGGGGCTCGCCAGCCAGCGGTAGCCGTGCTCGCGAACGGCGGTGCGGATCGCACGGAACTTCTCCTCGTGCTCGGCCCTCGTCATCGTCAGCGCCGGATCGATCTGGGAGTACTGGTAGCCGGGCGCGATCAGCATGCCGTCGATGCCGATGTCCGTCGTCAGATACTCCATCATCTCGATCACGTCCTCCACGGACGTCTCCTTGAAGATGGTGGTGTTCGTCGTGACGCGGAACCCCGCTTCGCGAGCCTTTGCGATCGCGTCTACGGCGAGGTCCCACAAGCCCGGGTAGTCGCAGATGTAGTCGTGGATCTCGCGCATGCCGTCGAGATGGACGACGAACGTCAATCGCACGTCAGGCTCGAAGACGTCGAGGAACTCGGTAAGGCGCAGGGCGTTCGTGCAAAGGTCGATGTTCTTGCCCAGCTCGAGGAAGCCGGCGACGACGTCCTCGATCCCCTTGAACACGAGCGGCTCGCCGCCGCAGATGGAGACCACCGGCGCCGGGCACTGCACGCCCGAGTCGATGCACTCGTCGACGGACAGCTTCGCCTTGTTCGACTCGTATTCACGGATCTTCCCGCAGCCGATGCAGGCGATGTTGCAAGCCAGCGTGGGCTCGAGCATGAGCACGAGCGGGTACAGCGGTCCCTTGCGCCGCTGCTGTGCGACGTAACGGCCGATCTGGATGGTCGAGCGGAGTGGGAACTTCATCAGCACTCTCCTCCCAAGCAGATCGTGCTTCCCGGCCGCGAGAAGCGAAGCTTCGCCGTGTGCCGGGGAGTGTGAGCTGCGCGGGAGGCGAGTGCCTTCATCACGAGGGCACAGCCTGCCTGAAACGGCCGAGCGCGATCAGGGGGTAGTGGAGGCGGTAGAGGTGGTAGCGGATCATGAAGTCGGTAGGAAAGCCCGTACCCGTGTAGTGCTGTTCGTCCCAGTCGCCATTGTCGAGCTGAGTGGCACAGAGGAACTCCGCCGCTCGCCTCGCGGCAACCCCCTGGGCCTGGCCTGCAGCGACGTAGGCTACTAGCGCCCAGGCGGTTTGGGAAGCCGTCGGGACACCCCGGCCACGCGCCTCGGCATCGTGGTAGGAGCGAATGTCCTCGCCGAAGCCGCCGTTTCCGGCCTGCACCGAATCGAGCCAGGCGACCGAACGCTCCACGGCCGGGTGGCCGGGCCCGATCGCGCACGCTTCGAGGGCGGGGAGCGCGGCACCTGTCCCGTAGAGGTGATTGACGGCCCAGCGCCCCCACCACGATCCGTCGCGCTGCTGGCTGCCGAGCAGGTAGTGGAGACCGCGGCGCACGACTCCGTCGTATGCGGAATCGAGAGCGAGTGCCTCGAGTGCATGTGCCGAGACGTCCTCGCTCGGGGGGTCGACGACGGCGCCGAAGTCGCAGAACGGGATCTTGTAGAGCCAGGTGCTCGTGTTGTCGGCATCGAAGGCTCCCCAGCCGCCGTTCTCCGACTGCATGCCGGCGATCCAGGCTAGACCGCGCTGGACGGCGTCCTCGCCCATGTCGAGCTCGCGCAGCGCGAGGCAGACGATGGCGGCGTCGTCGACGTCGGGATAGAGATCGTTGTCGAACTCGAACGCCCAGCCGCCCGGCGCGAGATCCGGCCGCCGCACCGCCCAGTCACCCTTCACCGTCACCTCCTCGCCGAGCAGCCACTCTCCGGCGAGGACGAGTTGAGGATGATCCGCCGGCACGCCGCACGCACGCAGGCCGAGCACGGCGAGCGCGGTATCCCAGATCGGCGACTGGCATGCCTCAGGGCGCAGGCGGTCGCCCTCGTCGACGAGAAAGCCGCTCCACCCTTCGACTCCGCGGCGCAGGCAGGGATCGTCGAAGTCCCGGCCCAGCGCAGCGAGCATCACGATCGACCACACCCACGGAGGCTGGATTCCGCCCCAGCTCCCGTCCGCCTCCTGTCGTTCGCGCACCCACTGCTCGCCGGCGGCGATCGCCCGGCGGCGCACCGCGGACGGCGGTCGCGGCGGCACGGTCTGGCCCGAGCGCCCCCCGATCTCGGTCAGATCGACGCCCGCAGCGCGAACCGGTCGTAACGCCTGCACGACGGAGAGCGGCACGATGGTCTGCCGCGCCCAACAGCCGAAGCTGTAGACCGAGAGCGGTGCCGACGGCGGCAGCAGAACGATCTCGACGGGGAGGGTTGCGATGTCCTGCCACGGCCAGATGCCGAGCAATGCGAGGAAGCACTTCGTGAAGACCCTCGCTCGCTCGATCCCCCCCTCACGGCGGATGTAGGCACGGGTCTCCTCGCCTGCGTCGACGCCAGCCAGCTTCAGCGCGACGTACGACTCGATCGTCGTCGACAGGTCGGCCGGGCCTTCCCACCAGTTCGCCCAGGTTCCGTCGTCTCGGCGGCGGGCCAGGAGCTCATTCGCGAGCTTCCTGTCGGTGGCGCCGTCTCGGATTCCGAGGAAGTGCAGCCAGAACAGGTGCTCGGCGACCATCGTCGCGTTCGACTCCAGCTCGCCGACCCACCAGCCTTTGGCATCCTGGAGCTCGAGCAGCCGCACCGTTCCGGCGTCGATCACCCGGTCGAGGGTGGTCTGTTCGATCGCGATGCTCATGTCCGCACCTCGCCGGCGGCGGCGAGGCCGCTGCGAACCGCCCCTTCCATGGTGGCGGGCCAGCCTGTGTCGGTCCAGGCGCCCGCACGGACGACGTTGGCACGGCCGGTGCGAAGCGGTGGCCGGACGACGCCGGGCCGCAACGCCAGGGTCGCCTGCGGCTCGCGGCTGACGCGCGACCACAGGAGCTCGGCCCGGCCGAGCCGCTCGACGAGCTGGCCGGCGATGCGCTCCACCAGTTCGCGTCCGCGTATGTCCATCAACTCGGGCACGCCACTCGAAACCACGGTCAAATATTGGCCGCCGCCCTCAGGCAGTCGGCCCGTCAGCGTACCCCGATCGAAGACCCAGTGCGAGTCGCTGCCCAGCAGTGCAGCGAGTGGATGGCGAAGCAGCGGCCGGTCGAACAGAAGATGGATGCTCACGATCGGCGAGTCCTCGAGTTCGGGATCCGGCTCGCCGAGTAGACGTGCGGCCTCTCCCGGGGGAGCGGCGACCACGACAGCGTCGGCATCAACGTCGTCGAGCGACTCGACGCGGGCACCAGTTTCCACGGCCGCCCCGGCGGCTTCGAGCGCCCGCCCCGCGGCGTCACCGTGCATCCAGCCAAGCGGACGCGTGGGCAGGATCACGTCGCTTGCGCCCCGGTCGGCGAGCAGCGCCGTCCGCACCGTGAAGACCCCCCACTCTGCGCTGACCTCGTCGGTGCGCAGGTTGAGCGCCGGGCGCACGAAGACGTCCCAGAAACGGTCGATGGAGGCATTCGAGCAGCCGAGTTCGCGCAGCAGGGCACCGAATGTCTGGGTCTTCGGCCCACTGGCGGGTAGGCGGCGCACGGCGTTCGCCACGTGGAGTCGCTCGCCGAAGGACAGGTGCCGGTAGCGGAGGAAGGACGACCCGGAGCGGCCGAGTGTGGCGACACGCCCGTCCTCGGCGATCACCGGCAGCTCGAGCGACAGCCGGCGGTACGAGCCGCCCTCGCCGATCCGCTCGAGGAAGCGGAGGTACTCCGTGAAGCAGCCGAGCGCGATGTGCTGCCCGTTGTCCGGCGGCGGCGAAGGATCGCCTTCGCGCTCGGGCAGCGTCTGAACGGCCCCGCCGAGAGTCGGCCGGGCCTCCAGCACGGTCACGGCGTGGCCCGAGTCGACGAGATCGATCGCGGCTGCGAGCCCCGCCAGCCCGCCGCCGACCACGGTGACCTTCATGGTGAAGTCACACTTTCGTCACGTTCGCGTATCCCATGCGTCACAAATTTCGCGATACGCTCATCCGCAGGGGGTCGAGGGCCGAAGGCCCCGGGGGGCAGAATGGTGCCTCACCGCAAGAGCCCCGAGCCGGCAATCCGGATCTTCGTCAGCGTCGACAGCCGAGGCGTGGCGCCGAAGACGTCGAACCCTCGCTCCTCGATCCGGTCGAGCGTGACCGCATAGAGGTTCGCGAAGGCCGCGACACATGCCGCGCTGCGGCGGTCGAGCAGCGGGAGCAGCGTGCGGCCCTCGGCCAGGTGCGAGCGAGCGCGTGCCGCCTGGTGAGCCATCAGCGCCCGCCACTCGGGCGTGCAGCGTCCCTCGGCGATGTCGTCCTCCGACACCCCGAACGACGCCAGCTCGTCCTGCGGGAGATACACGCGGCCGAGCTGCCAGTCCTCGCGCACGTCGCGGATGATGTTGATGAGCTGGA
>Ga0315273_10012537_pt1 | contig 10879 bp, 8 predicted proteins | sample YL17G02_0_MG_FD_205753 | JGI IMG/M metagenome (GOLD analysis project Ga0315273, IMG submission 205753) | Sediment microbial communities from Yellowstone Lake, YNP, Wyoming, USA - YL17G02_0 | ecosystem: Environmental > Aquatic > Freshwater > Lake > Sediment | place: USA: Wyoming | collected... | reverse complement strand
ATGGCGTGTTCCACATCAATGAAAGCCGCAGTGCCGCCAGCTTTCTGGGCGCAGGCCATAATGTGCAGGCAGATGGTGGTTTTGCCCGATGCTTCCGGGCCGAAGACCTCGGTGATTCTGCCCCGGGGCACGCCCTTGCCGCCCAAAGCAATATCCAGGCTCAAAGCGCCGGTGGAGATGCTCGGATAATCATTTTTGGGATTGGTGCCCAAACGCATGATGGAGCCTTTGCCGAATTGCTTTTCAATCTGGGAAATTGCCTGCTGAAGCGCGTCTGATTTGTAATCATCAGCCTTCACTTCCGCCTTCTTTTCTTTTTCTGCCATAAAATGCCTCCTCTTAGAGCGGTTAGTTCTCCGTTTCCGCTTTGGCGGGACGGGGAACGTTACCGGGTCTTAGATCCCGATTAACTTTATCAGAATCGGGATATTCATAAACCGTTTAATTTTCGTGTTAGCTTATCATTCTTTCAGTTTAAAATCACGAATATTCGTATAAATTGGCCCCTTGGGTGTCAAGGTACTTTGGAATAAAGTAATCTCTTTGATAGCCTGTTTACCGATTTCGGTCCCAGCGTTCTTGGCCATAAAGCTCTGGAATGAATTACTGAATTGAGGGAATTTGTTGCGGCCAATAGTAATATGGGCTGAGAAGACGTGGTCGTCCGGCGGCAGGCCCATGCCTTTCAGGCTATTCTCCATTGCCTGGTAAATATCCAGCAGGGTTCTGTTTGGCTGACAGCCCACCCAGATTACCTTGGGATTCCGCTCATTGGGAAAAGACCCAATGCCTTTCAGATGCAATTCAAAACAAGGGAAGTCTTCAACCACCGCGATTGCCTGTTTCAATTCATCCAGCCGGCTGTCCTCAATTTCGCCCAGGAATCGCATGGTCAGGTGGATATTTTCCTCTTCCACCAGCTTCACGCCGGACTGGAGTTTTATCAAGGTATCCTGCAAGGGCGTGATGGCGTCTTTGATGCGGTCCTCAAGAACAATAGCGATAAATAGTCTCATGTTATGTGAAAATAGAGCCCAGCAAAATGTCATTCTGAGGAAATCCCGCACTAGCGGGATGATCGAAGAATCTCTATCGATAGACTCTTCGCTTCGCTCAGAGTGACAAATTCTCCTTATACGTAATTATTCTTACCGGCTATTTTTCTTAATAAACATTTCTAACGGGGTCAAGCAAAACCTTTGACAAAACCAAACGAGAAAAGTAAACTGTAAATAGATTAAGCTCTTGATTTATCTGCTATATCCGCTTAATCCCTGCCTGCGGCAGGCAGGCGCTTACTTATTTATTATGAATATCGGCACCCCTGAAATTATTGTCATTGCTATCTTAGCGCTTATGCTTTACGGCAAGCGCCTGCCTGAAATCATGCGGGCAGTGGGCAAAGGCTTCCGGGAATTTAAAAACAGCATGAGCGGTGTGGAGGAAAGCCTGAAGAGGGAAGTTAAAGACATCGACGAAAAAATCAAGGAAGCGGATAAGCTTTACGACCAATCAGCGCCGGCCGGCGACGCAAATGCCCCCAAGAAAAACAATAAAGATATCACTCCTGACAATTTAGCCGGCTGAACTTGACGCAATTTTCAGAAAAACATTTTTCTTTCTTGATTCTACCCATTTGTATTAATATAATGCACAAGTTTTCTATGAAACAAAATATAGATAGCCAGAAGACCAAAGAGAATAAAATTCCTCTCATTGCTTAAGGAGATATATCATGATAGAAATGTTTAAGGAATGGTATGATGCACGGCATAAATACGCCCGCGAATGGAAAAAGAACCACCCCAAAGGTAAGGTGGTGGGTTATTTCTGCACTTACGTGCCTGAGGAAATACTCTACGCGGCTGATGTACTGCCGGTACGCATTCTGGGCAGCCACGAGCCGCAGGACGTGACCGAGCCGCATATCTTCGGAATGTACTGCCCCTTCTGCCGCGACTGCTTAGCCCAGGGGTTAAAAGGCCGCTATGATTACCTGGATGGCGTTATGATCGCCCAGTCCTGCCTGCATATCCGGCAGGCCTTTACCTCCTGGCAATTGCATATCCCGGTGGACTTCAGTTATTATCTGCCCATGCCCCATAATGTCCAGAGCAAATTCGCCGCGCCTTTCCTCAAAACCGAGCTGGAAGCATTCAAGCAAGCGTTTGAGAAATGGATTGGCAAGACTATCACTGACGCGGATCTGGATAAAGGCATTGATATAATGAACCAGAGCCGGCGTTTGATGAAGAAGCTTTATGAAACCCGTCAAGCGGACAATCCGCCTATTACCGGACTGGAAGCGATGTACGCGGCGGTTTCCAATCAAATGATAGACAAGCGGGAACACAGCAGGGTCCTGGAAGCGGTATTGAACGAATTGCCCAATCGCAAATTGGATAGGGAAACCGGCAACCGCCTGATGATTGTGGGCAGCGAAGACGATGATACCGCTTTCATTGGAATGGTGGAATCAGTCGGCGCGACCATCGTAATAGATGACCATTGCACCGGTTCGCGCTATTTCTGGAACGAAGTCCAGAAAGAAAATGATAGATTAAAGTCCATTGCCGAGCGCTATGTAAACCGGCCGGCCTGCCCGACCAAGGATTGGCCCACAAGGACCCGCCTGCCTCATATATTGAAATTAGCCCAGGATTACAAGGTTCAGGGGGCTATCATTATCCAGCAGAAATTCTGCGACCCGCACGAGCTGGATATCCCGGCCATTGTAAAAATGTTTAAGGAAAACAATATTCCAACCCTGTTCCTGGAATTTGACGTAACTGTCCCAATCGGGCCTTTCAAAACCAGGGTGCAAGCGTTTTTGGAAATGATGTCAGAGGACGCGCTGTTTTAGTGTAACCACAGATTATCACGGATGAACACAGAAAATCTGCTTAATCCGTAAAATCAGCTTAATCTGTGTACTGAAGTTTAAGGAGATTGACTATGCCGAATATGTATCCGACTGAACAATTGAAATGCTGGAACAAAGCCAAAGAAATCCGTGAAAACTATTACCGCGATTACGTCCAGGCTAAGGAAAAAGGCGGATTACGCTGGGCCGGCGGCGCCTGGTCTTTCGGGGCCATTCCGGCCGGGCTGGGCGATGATGTCCATTCCCTGACCGGCGAGCCTTACGGCGCCTCTATCGCCTGGAACAAGGACCTGGCCCTACAGTGCCAGGAAGCGGCTGAGAAAAAAGGCTACGCCCGTGACCTGTGCTCGTATATGCGCAATTACTGGGGTTCGATTATTCTCGATAAATACGCATTTGGCGGCCCATTCCCCAAACCAAATTTTATGTGGCAGGACCATATCTGCTGCAGTCATTCCAAGTGGTACCAGGTGGCGAGCGAACTGGAAGGCGGCATCCCGGTTTATTCTATTGATGTCGGGGTCGGCCCGGAAAGCGCAATTAACAAAAACAAGGTGGACTATATTGTCGGGCAGATGCAGGAAGGCATTGACTGGCTGGTAAAAATCACCGGACGGAAATACGACGACCAGAAATTGATAGACGCGGTTTATAATGAATGCCGCGCCACCTCGCTCTGGGCCGAAGTCTGCGCGCTGAACAAGGCAGTGCCGGCGCCGCTGGATGAAAAGACGATGTATTCCCTGTACGTGCTGGGCACATTGATGAAGCACAGCAAAATCGTGGCGGACTTCTACCAGGAATTACTGGACGAAACCAAGGACCGGGTGAAAAGAGGCATTGCCGCCGTTCCCAATGAACGCTGCCGGGTGATAAGCGATACCCAGCCGCCTTGGGCGTTTCTGAAAGTATTCCGCTATCTGGAATCTTTCGGCTGTATCTCCATCGGCTCGCTTTATACTTTCGGCCTTATCGGGCTATGGGAAGAAAAGCCGGATGGGAGCTGGGGCGCGAAAACCACGCCTCAGCAAAAAGGCATTACGATTAAGACCCGCGACGAAGCCTTGAGAATTCTGACCGAATGGAACCTGTCCAAGCCCGAGTGGCAGCATTTCTATTCTCCGGCATTGAAGAGCGATATGATGATTCGTATTGCCAAAGAGTGGAAGCTCAATGGCGTGATGCTCCATTACAACCGCGGATGTGAAGGCTTGAGCCTGGGCATTGCTGAAAACCGGTTGGCTATCCAGAAAGCCGGATTCCCGGTGATGACCTTTGAAGGCAATATGGGCGACGAGCGCGAATTTGACGAGACCCGGACCATGGCGCGCATTGATACTTTTATGGAAACCTTGGGGCTGAAAAAAGACCAATAGATTATTTTAGGGCCTTCTGTTGTCACTCCCGCCCCGCAAAAAGCGGGATAAACTCCAGCGGGAGTCTATATGGATTCCTGCTTCCGCAGGAATGACAGAAAATGTAGCAAGGCCATGAAATAAATTATTATTAAAACTTTATGATAACAAATCGGGTAAATTATTCGGGCTATTTGCTGGTTATTTCTATCCTCTTTTCTCTTTCATCTCTGGTCTTTTTAGCCGGCTGTCCTACCACCCAGCCCGAAGTCATCAGGATGAAACCTGACGAAGAATCAATTCTCAATAAAGAGATAAAAAAAATACTGGCCGGTAAGCCGACTTACAACCCGATTTATCTGGAGAGCAATGTCTCGGAGCTGGGATTTGTCGCGCCCATACAGGGGTCGATTTTGGAAAACAACGGAACCGAAGGCATAACCATAAAAGCCACCGAGGGGCAAGCGGTTCGGGCAGTCAGAAGCGGCATTGTTACTTTTGTCTCCGAGGACGTCTCCGGCCTGGGCAAAACCATCACCATAAAGCACTCGGACGGATTCCTCTCGGTTTATTCTTATAATTCGGAGATATTGGTCAAAAAGAACCAAACCGTCAAGCAGGGCGATACGATTGCCAAAGCGGGCAAAACCGGCCGGGCAACGCAGACCTCACTGAATTTCCGCCTGTTCAAAAATGACACCCCGGTCAACCCCCTGAATTATCTGCCGTAGCAGTCACGGGTAGATTCAGAATGGTAGAAATATCAATAATCCAATCGTTTAGTTACCTCATCTTATCAGTAACCTAATAGTTTTTGAGGGACTTGAGACCCAGCCTGTGATTTTGTCCACCACGTCGGCCTGGAATAAAATCGCCGAATTGCCCAAATCCTCAAAGCCAATCTCCTGCCCGCCACCACCCCTGATTTTTGTTATCTCAACTGTTTTATCTAAAGCCGATGCTGTGACGGCTAATTGTTTGTGGAAGCGTCTCGGCTCAGAGGCTATCCAAATTCGCACGTAGTATTCAGCCGCCGCGTTAGGAATATCGTCCCAGGATACCAGTAGTCTTGTGCCGGTCCAGACCGCTTTTAGTTCCGTCACCGGATATGGTTCATACATGAAGAACAAAGACTCTTTAATGATTTTCGTTCTCCCAATGCTCCTGAGCAATTGGTTAGTTTTGACAAAAAGATTGAAGCCGGTCATATTCTTTGACGACGTGTGGATTAAGGCCCGCACGCCGCTTTCCGGATTGGATTTGGGTTTGATGAGGTAGGCCGCCGCTTTCCATTGGCATTGTTTGACCTCTTCCAATTGCCGCCATCTGCCACCCAGCAATTTCTGAAAATCCCGAACCGCCGTTTGGGCCGGGGTGCGGGGATTCCGGACATACTCCGGCTTGCGCTTAATCACGTAAACCCCGGGTTTCCATTCGCAAAACACACAGCCATACAGTTTGCCTCTGATGCTCCTGATATAGCCGTTATAATTTATCTTAGCCATATTAATAACCTCACTTTCCTTAGTCTCAGTTCGAATCCCGCCTACCGGGATGAGTTACTGAGACTTAGTCCCGATGAGCGCAGCGACCTGCCCGAATGAACGAGTTCATTCGTTCGGGCGGGAATCGGGATATTCCTTTAGTTAGTGCCACACTCTCAAATTGTAAAAGACCTTATTGGGATTCCCCCTCACCCGTCCTCTCCCCTGAACCTGCAAGGGACAGACTTAAGATTTTCTAAGCGAGTATTTATGCGGCGTGCAGGACAGGATGACAAAAAAGTCGCCCCTTTTCGGGAGGGCAGGATTGATTGTTTGGATTATCTCTTTCCTGCGGAAAAAGATACTTGACAAATTATCCTTGGAATGCCATACAAGCGATAAGAGTCGGATATTCAAAATTCGTTTATCGGGAAAGGATTTGAAATAGGGGAGGTTTTTAAGCAAAACCGTCTGGATGTCCCAAAGTCTGGTAGATCGTCGGGGGACACAATATATTGGGTAGACGGGGTCATTCCTGTAAACTTAAATCAGCGTGATAGAAACAATTTTTCCTTTGAAATTCGGATGTTTGTTAAAACAAATCCTGAACGCCTGCCTTTGCCAAAATGGAGCATCTGTTTATGTCATTTAAGGCATTACCCACCTATGAATATTGTCAATGAGAAAAGCCGGAAAAGAGATTTCTTGATTTTTTGGCTCGTCCTGCTATAATATTTCTATAACTTTTAGTAAACAGTAGTTATTAAGGAAAAGTTATCGCTGTTTTTTTCTGTCATTCCCGTGTCCGCCGGAGGCGGATCTGCCTTTGGCACGACAGACGGGAATCCAGAATTGGATTGTTTGGATTCCTGCTGAAGTTTATCCCGCTTTGCGGGGCAGGAATGACACTTTTGGAAATTTATGATTTAAATAATATTATGCCGTTATACGAATACTGTTGCCAGAAGTGCGACCGGACATTTGAAGCTCTTATCAGGTCGGACAGTGATTCCAAAACCCTGACCTGCCCGCATTGCCAAGGAAAGAAATTGAAAAAATTGTTTTCTACTTTCAGAACAAACCTGCCTAGCCGGCAGGCAGGTTCTGACCAAAGAACAAGTTCACCAGCACCGGCAGGAGCAGGCTCAAGCAAATCGGGGTGCTCATCCTGCGCCAGCGGAAGTTGTTCCACCTGCGGATAAAAATAGTAGGTAGCAGATAGTAGGAAGAGAATTAAATATGAAGCAGGTTAGAAGCAGAAAAAAGGTTAAAACCAATTTAGGACAGCGGTTTTTGCCTAAAATAGCAGTTGCTTCTACCGGAATGAATAATATCTGGGCGCCGTGGCGCACGGCTTATATTGAGCTCAAACCGTCTGACAGAACAAAATGTTTTCTTTGCGCCAAGTTGAAAGAGAAAAAAGATTCCAAAAACCTGATAATAAAACGCGGGAAAAACTGTTTTGCCGTGCTGAATCTTTATCCCTATAATGCCGGCCATCTGCTGATTGCCCCAAACAGGCACAAGGCAAACCTGGAAGACTTGTCGCCCTTGGAAATGCAGGAACTTTTCAGCTTAATGCTGGAAATGAAAAAGGCGTTGACCAAGACTATCAAACCGGAAGGATTTAATATCGGTTTCAACCTGGGCGATATAGCCGGCGCCGGACTGACCAGCCATTTGCACCTTCACCTGGTGCCCAGATGGAAGGGCGACACTAATTTTATGCCGGTGGTAGGCGCAACCAAGGTGATGCCTAAGTCACTGGATTCTCTTTGCAAAGAACTGAGGCGCAATATCTCAGGTAACCATTAGAGGAAATTCTTATCCCCAATACCTCAGGCATTTACAGGAAGTAACACACCCCTAAATCCCCTCTTAATAGAGGGGACTTTTATTATCGCAGTTATAGCGGTTCTGGTTGAAAATCTAACATCCTATTCTTATATTATTAACTTCCATTCGCTCTCTATCTTGTCATTCCCACGGAAGTGGGAATCCAATCAATGATTATAATCCCTGGATTCCCGCCTGCCAGACTGTGTTACAATAGCCGAAATTGGCGTTTTGTCATGCTGAACTCGTTTCAGCATCTAACAAAATCAATGGGTTACGAGACCCTGAAATAAATTCAGGGTGACAATTAGTGATTGTGACACAGTCTGTGCGCGGGAATGACAGGAAGGGCAGGAATGACCGGCTGAGAGAAATGTCAGATGGGGTAGGATAGAATTTGGAACCCTTTCATTTTAATTACCCTTTTTCTTGATTTTATCGCTATACAGTATAATCAATATATTAACTTGATTGATTTCGGATCATCAAATTTATTTGCTAAAAAGGAGACTATGTTATGAGAAAATTAAAAGGTGACTGGACTGACATTTTCCACGGCTTTTCCGTGGCATTTGACTTCAAGAAACTTTTTTCCGCCTATATCGGATTATTTTTGAGTTTGATCGTTCTTTTGGGCGCGCACTATTTTTACGCGGTTATTGCCGACCCGTCTGTCAGGTCAGCGCGGATAGATGAAACGGCGGTTAATATCGGACTCTTTTTCGCCCACCTGATACTCTGGAAACAAATCCTTTTTTACGGGGTGCTTTATCTGGTATTACTCATAATCTGGGCGTATTTCGGCGGCATTATCAGCAGAATTGCGGCGATAAATTTAACAAAAGATGAAGGCTTGGAATTGAATAAAGCCATTGGCTTTGTCAATAACAAATATCTTTCGTTCGTCGCCCCGTACATTTTTGCCATTTTTGGATTTGTCTTCTTCTTTTTGTGCGCAGCGGCTTTAGGTCTAATGGGTAGAATCCCTTATGCCGGCGAAATAATCGTGCCGCTACTGCTCCCGGTGGCGTTCTTGTTCGGATTTATCATGGTCTTTATATTCATCGGATTGAAATTCGGCGGGGCGCTGTTCTTCCCGACCATCGCGGTTGAATCTTCGGACGCTTTCGACGCGGTCAGCCGGAGCTTCCAGTATATCTACGCCGAACCTTGGCGCTATATCTGGTATTGTCTGATATCACTGGCTTATGGGCTGGCCACCACGGTATTTGTCTGGTTATTCGGAGGGTTGATGATTGCTTTCACTTTTATTGGACTGGGTTTCGGCATGGGCGACAAACTGACTTCGCTCATTCCTCCATTTTTTGACATTCTTAATTTGCCGGTCACTTATAGCATTGGGGGCTTCATCTTAGTCTTGTGGGTGTTAATAATTTTGGGGCTGATTATTTCCTATGTTATTTCTTATTGTTTTTCGGCTCATACCATTATCTATCTGCTGCTCAGGAAAAGAGTGGACGATATCGATATGACCGAAATATATGAAGACGAAACTCCGATGGAAGAGCTCATCGGTGCGGCGGCTAATACCGACGAAACTCCGAAATCAGAGCCTCTGCCGCCACAACCGTAAATGAACTTTCCCGCAGTCCCGCCCAGACGAGACGGGGTATCCTTGAAAATTTCCCCTCCCTTGTCGCCGAGGCGACCAGCCTCTGGAGGGATGGGAGGGGACTAAGGGGAACCTGCCTAACGGCAAAGACAGGGGCGAATATAACAGCATCTTATTACCCCTCACCCTAACCCTCTCCCTCAAGGGGAGAGGGAAATATATGAAAACCCTGTAATAAGCAACAAGGCACTATAAGTTGAAAATCGGGTATCCTTTTTGTACGGCAACCCAGAAAACAAATTTATCTTCAGTTATTCTTGATTATAATAGGATAATTTTGTTATAGACTTGTCATGGAAAATCAATCTCCCTTAACATCAATGTCTGCGTTCATCAGGTCGGAGCGTATTTCAGCCCTGTTGACTATCAGCCGGGCATTAATGGCTGAAAAGGACTTGGACCGGCTGTTACAGCTGATTATCGAGAAAGCCACCTCGCTGCTGGAAGCCGAGCGGAGTTCTATCTTTCTACTGGATTACGATAATAATGAACTCTACACCCGCGTTGCCCAGCTTAACGAAATCGCCGAAATCAGATTCCCGGTCACCAAAGGCATTGCCGGCTACGCGGTGACACACTCCAAGCTGGTTAATATTCCCGATGCTTACAAAGACGAACGCTTCAATCCCGAGGTGGACAAGTCCACCGGCTATAAAACCCGCAATATTCTCACCTCGCCCATGCTCAACCACAAGAATGAAACTGTGGGTGTGCTTCAAGTGTTAAACAAAAGAACCGGCGGCTTCGGCATGGAGGATGAATCCCTGATAATGGCTCTGGCGGCTCAGGCGGCGGTGGCGGTAGAAAATGCCCAGCTTTATCACGATTTAGAAACGACCTTGAAGAGCTTCCTGAAAACCATGGCTTCGGCTATCGATGCCCGAGACCCAACCACGGCCGGCCATTCAGAACGAGTCGCCCGCCTAACTCTTAAAATAGGCAAGGCTATGGGCTTTAATGAAACCGAATTGAAAATGCTTGACTACTCGGCCGCCCTGCACGATGTGGGAAAAATCGGCGTGCCGGATTGCGTCCTGCTCAAACCCGACAAGCTAACACCAGAAGAATTCGAGAAAATGAAGTATCACGCGGTCAAGACCAAGGAAATTCTGGACAATATGTTCTTTGCCCGAGAGCTCAGGCAAATACCGCACATCGCCTCAACCCATCACGAAAAGCTTGACGGCAGCGGCTATCCCTCAGGGCTTAAAGGAAACCAAATGAGCCTGTCAGCCAAAATCCTGGCAATTGCTGATGTTTACGATGCGCTGGTCGCCCAGGATCGTCCGTACAAAAAAGCCATGACCCACGAGCAAGCCATGAAAATTCTGGAAGAAGGGCGCGATAGCAAATTTGACGGCCAGATATTAGATGTGTTCAAAGAAAAGCAGCTTTACCTAATTGAATCACGGCAATTTATCCGCTACCCGTTACATATTGCCATTAAATACCAGGTTATCGGCGGAAAGATCGGCGATTCATTTGTCTTCCCGTTCAAAGCTACGGTAATTGACATCAGCGGATCAGGCATATTAATCGGCAGTTCGGCCTATTATCCACCGGGGACGGAATTTGATATCTTTATGCAACTTAATAATAAGGATTACAGATTATCTGGCCGGGTGGTCCGGATAGAGAAAAAATTCGTTAAGAATGTTTATTACCTCGGCATAGCGTTGATTAAAAT
>Ga0315273_10012536_pt1 | contig 10879 bp, 9 predicted proteins | sample YL17G02_0_MG_FD_205753 | JGI IMG/M metagenome (GOLD analysis project Ga0315273, IMG submission 205753) | Sediment microbial communities from Yellowstone Lake, YNP, Wyoming, USA - YL17G02_0 | ecosystem: Environmental > Aquatic > Freshwater > Lake > Sediment | place: USA: Wyoming | collected... | reverse complement strand
GCAGAAAACCAGGAGGGCCAGGGCGAACCACAGCGGGCCTGTCTCGCGGAAGAACTCCAGCCTGCCGAGGTAGCCCCTGAAGAAGGCCGCGACGTCGACAGCCCTGAGCGAGGGCCGCAGGAACAGTCCCTTGATGAGCTCGGTGAGCGGGTGCAGAACGAACATGAACACCACCGTGGGCACCCCCAGGCGCACCAGGCGGTCGAGGGCGAACCGTCCCGCGCCCTTGCGGTCGTAGGCCGCGGGCACGAAGTACCCGGCCAGCAGGAACAGGAAGCCCATGAAGAAGGCCTGGCTCCACAGCTCGTAGGCGAAGAATACGATCGTCGCGGCCAGGTCCAGTTCCTGACCCTCCTTATAGTACCAGCCGCCCAGCCCGCTGTAGGTCACGCAGACGTGCACCAGCACGACCATGACGATCATCAGCCAGCGCAGGTTGTCGATCCAGTCCAGGCGGGGTTTCTGTACAGCCATCGCACGTTCCACGGCGCCGGCCTCCTTTACCATTTCCAATTGAGGCCGAAGCTGCGCTCGATCTGCTCAAGCTGGCGCTCCAGCGCCGTGTCGGGATCGACGTCCAGGGTATCCGTTTCCGGCTCCTGCACCCGAAGTGCATTCAAGGACCGCAGCAGGCAATCCGTGCAGCTCTTCTCGACCATCGTAGTGTTCATTTGGTTCCTCCTCCTATCCATGCTGTAGATGTAACACCCGAGGCCGTCCGCCCGCATCGGCCGCAAGAACCGTATTGCCTCCTCCTTTGGACCCCCCGCCCGCCTAGGTCTTAAGGCGGAGGCCTGGCCTCGGTTGACGAAAGGCCAGGAGCGCCGTAGAATGCCCCGGCGCCCCTGCGAGCGCCTAGGAGCAACCAGATATGGCGGCGATCAGAAACATCGGGATCATCACCTCCGGAGGGGACTGCGGGGGCCTCAACGGCGTGATCAAGGGCGCGGCCGGCATGGCCACCGCCCTGGGCCTGAAGGCCTTCGTCATCCCCAACGGCTACGCCGGCCTCTACAACCTGAGGGACATGAAGAGCCTGGTGCACCTGGACTCCTCCCGGCTGGACCGGATCAACGCGGCGCTGGCCGGCTCGGAAGCCGGGCACTCCCGGGTGGCGGTGAAGAAGATCCCCGACCCCGCCAAGTACGACCGCATCGCCGCCGGCTTGAAAAAGTTCGACATCGGGGGCCTGGTGATCTCCGGCGGCGACGACACCGGCAGCGTCGTGGTGGATTTGAGCGAGAAGGGTATCGCCTGCGTGCACGCGCCCAAGACCATGGACCTGGACTTGCAGACCTACTCGGTGGGCGGGGACTCGGCGATCAACCGCATCGCCCGCTTCGTGGACGAGTTGAAAACCACCGGGCGCACCCACAACCGGATCATGATCGTCGAGGTGTTCGGCCGCTACGCCGGGCACACCGCCTTCCGCGGAGGACTAGCCGCCGACGCGGACTGCATCCTGATCCCCGAGGTGCCGGCGGACTTCGACGTGGTGTACGCCCACATGAAGAGCGTGTTTCTGAAGCGCATCCGCGAGAGCGACGTGCGGGCCGGCACCTACACGGTCGTGGTGGCCGAAGGCCTGCAGGACGCCAAGGGCGAAACCATCACCGACAAAAACGCCGGCACGGACGCCTTCGGGCACAAGAAGCTGGCCGGGGCGGGCAGGTACGTGCGCCAGCAGATCGACGAGCGGATGAAAAAGGACCCCGAGATCAAGGCCTTCATGCAGGAGACCAACCAGTTCGTCCCCGAGCTCAACGAGATCCCGGAGGCCCGCGAGGTAGTGCCCGGCCACCTGGTGCGCTCCGGCTTCTCCTCGGCCTTCGACGTGAACTTCGGCAAGGAAGCCGGGGCGGCGGCCGTGCGCCTGCTGGCCCAGGGCATCACCGGGGTGACCGTGGCGGGGGTGGTCCGCGGCGAGATCGTCTACATGAAAACCAAGGACGCCATCCGGCAGCGGCACGTGGAGGTGGAAGCCCTTAGCCTGTTCGAGGAGCTGGGCGTGTGTTTCGGCCGGCCCGCCGGCAGGTTCACCCCGAAGTTCCGCGAGGAGAAGCGCATGGGCGGACGCTACCTGTAAGCCATGGCCGAAAAGATCACTCCCCGCGCCACCGACTACTCCCAGTGGTACATCGACGTGGTCCTCCAGTCCCGCCTGGCCGACTACTCGCCGGTCAAAGGCTGCATGGTCATCCGCCCGCGCGGCTACGCGCTGTGGGAGAAGATGCGCGAGCGGCTGGACGCCATGTTCAAGGAGACCGGGCACCAGAACGCCTACTTTCCCATGCTCATCCCCGAGAGCTTCCTGCACAAGGAGGCCGAGCACGTGGCGGGCTTCAGCCCCGAGCTGGCCGTGGTGACCCACGGCGGCGGGGAGAAGCTGGAGGAGCCGCTGGTGTTGCGCCCCACCTCCGAGACCATCATCTGGGCCATGTACAAGAAGTGGATCCAGTCCTGGCGCGACCTGCCGCTGCTGATCAACCAGTGGGCCAACGTAGTGCGCTGGGAGAAGCGCACCCGCCTGTTCCTGCGCACCACCGAGTTCCTGTGGCAGGAGGGACACACGGCCCACGCCACCGCCGCGGAGGCGCAGGAAGAGACCCTGCGCATGCTCATGGTCTATAAGAAGTTCGCCGAGGAGTTCATGGCCCTGCCGGTGCTGGCCGGCGTGAAGACCGACAGCGAGAAGTTCGCCGGCGCGGTGGAGACCTACGCCATCGAGGGCCTGATGCAGGACCGCAGGGCGCTGCAGGCCGGCACCTCCCACAACCTGGGTCAGAACTTCGCCAAGGCTTTCGACGTCACCTTCCAGACCAAGGAAGGCGGGCTGGACCACGTCTGGGCCACCTCCTGGGGGGTCTCCACCCGCCTGGTGGGCGCCCTGATCATGGCCCACTCCGACGACCGCGGGCTGGTGCTGCCCCCGGCGCTGGCCCCCACCCAGGTCGCACTGGTGCCGATCTTCACGAACAAGAACAAAACCGAGGTCCTGGCCTACACCGGCAAGCTCGCCGCGCGCCTGCGCCAGGTGCACACGGTGGAGCTGTTCGACGACGACCAGAGCTCGCCGGGTTGGAAGTTCGCCGAGGTGGAGCTGGCCGGCTTCCCGGTGCGCATCGAGGTGGGCCCGCGCGACATGGAGAAGGGCCAGGTCATGCTGGTGCGGCGGGACACCCTGGAGAAGCTCCCCGTGCCGGAAAAGGAGGCCGAGGCCCGAGTCACCTCCCTCCTGGAGGACATTCAGGCCAGCCTGTTCCACCGCGCCCTGGCCTTCCGCAAGGAGCACACCCACCGCGTCGACGACTACGCGGCGTTCAAGAGCCTCATGGACGGCGACGGCGGTTTCGCCGAGAGCGGCTGGTGCGGCCAGGCCTCCTGCGAGCTGCGGATCAAGGACGAGACCAAAGCCACGATCCGGGTCCTGCCGTTGGGCCGGGAATCCCCCGAGGGTCGCCTCTGCGTGTGCTGCGGGGCGCAGGCCAAAGAAATTGCGGTCTTCGCCAAGGCGTACTGAAACCCTCTTCCGCCTCCTCTGGCTCGCGGCGGTCCTGATCGCCGCCGGTGGCTGCGCGCGCCGCCCGGCCGAACCCGCCGCCCGGGAGCCTGTGGTCGGAGGGTGGTACCAGCTGGCCGCAGGGGTCTTCGAGCCGACCGCCGCCCCGGGGCAGCCCGCCGTGGCGGCCCTGCCCTGGACCGTGCAGGCCCGGGTCAGCGACCTGGCCGCCCTGGACGGCAGGCTGTACCTAGCCGTGAACGGGCACGGCCTGGCCTCCCTGGAACCGCCGCAAACAGCGGCCTCCGCGCCGGGCACTGCGGGGCCCGACTTCCGCTATTACTACGACCCCATCCTGTTCCGCTATCGCACGTTGACCACCCTGGTCCCGGCGGCCGGCTCCGTGACCTGCCACCTGTACTTCAACAGCCTGCTCAACGTGGCCGACGCCGGGGAGCTTCCCATTCGGGGACTCGGCCTCCTGCGCCTGCACCCCCAGGACGGGATCTTTCAACAAATCATGATGCCCTTCCAGATCTCCCACCCCGGGTGGGAGTGCGTGGGCTTCGTCCCCGTCTCCGACCAGGAGTTCCTCCTGGAATGGAAACTCGCCGAGCTGGAGCGGACCCGTTTCGAGTACACCCGCTACTCGCTGGCCGCCTTCAGCGAGACGCCGGCGGAGCGGCTGGAGTACCGCCGCGCTTGGGAGCCGCAGCCCTCGGAGCGGCGGCTGCCCGCTGACCTCCAGCCGCTGGCTCGGGAGCTTGCCCGCCGCGCCGAGGGCCGGGCTTCCGCCGTATTCATCGGGGTGCGTTCCTCCGCGGACTCGCTCCAGCGCCGCTACGCCCAAGGGAAGCCGGTTTACGGTCGCGAGGACGGGGGCAGCCTGCTCACGGCCCACGCCTTCCGGGACGGGGAGCGCTGGCTCCTGCTGGCCTCCGACGGCCTGCTGCTCGCCTCCCCGACGGGCGGGGGTTCGGGGGCGCTCGCGGAGCGCCGCCTGCCTGCCCTTCCGGCCGGCTTCCAGTACACCGGCCTGTTCGTGCTCGCGGGGCTGCTGGTCGCCCCCTGGGAGCAGGTCGACTTCATCCTGAGCGGGGCAGCCGGCATATTTATTTCCGGGGAACTGTGATACATTGCTTCGATAGGATGAGACGAGCTGCGGTATTCGCCGTTTGCCTGGCACTGACCTGCGCGGCGCCGGCAGCCTGGGCCCGGGACACGCTGGAGGTGGAGGGGGCCATGGTCTGGATCGGCAATGCCGACCCTGACAGCGCGCCCAGCCCGCTACTGCCAGCCCTGGGCATGAACTTTCCGATTATTGCGCGGCGGCGATGGGGGCTGGACGCCGGCTTTCTGGTCACGGGCGCCTACTACGAGTACGCCGGCGGGCGGGCCATCCCCACGGAGCTAGAGCAGCGGGACTTCGTCACACCCCTTATCCTGGGCGACGCCCGGGCAGGCCTGCACCTGCCGATCGGGGAGCGGGTCCGGATCGACCTCACGGGCGGCCTCCTCCTGGTCCTGCGGGTGCCCATCCCCCTGTTTCCCGACGCCTCCGCGGATTTCGGCAGCGCCCTGGGCTACCTGCTCGCGCGCGCCGTCTACCCCGAGACCGAGCTGTCCGTCCGCTTCCCGATCCTGCCGGCCTTCGACTTGAACCTGGCGGTACGGGCGGGCTGGCCGCTGTTTCACCTCTGGGACGGCGAGCCCTATGCCTTCTGGGATCAGCTCATTGTGACTGGAGTCCTGGGTGTGGTTTACCGGCTTCCCGCCGGCCGCTGATCAGACGAAATCGTAGACGTCCACCTCGCGCCAGACCTTCTCCTGCCGGGCCACCAGCAGGGAGACGAACGCGCTACCCAGCACGTCCAGAGCCACCCCGAAGCTCATCAGCAGCGGGGCGATAGGCTTGAGGATCAGGTAGCCTTCCTGGATGCCGCGCCCGTAGATGCCGCAGAGGGTGGAGAGGGCCACGTAGGCCCCCAGCCCGGGCACCGAGCCCAGCGCCAGGGAGATGAGCGTGGTGAACAGGATGGTCCACAGCACCTGCAGGAAGCTCACCTCCAGGGTGGAGTAGGACTTGAGCACCAGCAGGAAGGCGGCGGCGGAGACCATGGCGGTCCCGGCACGGCCGAACACGGCGAACAGCGAGTACACCGCCGAGCCCACGCGGCGGGGCACCCCCAGGTTTTCGTGCCCGTGCTTGGCGAGCATGGTCATGGAAAGGTACTGGTCGCCGGAGAAGAAGCCCACCAGGGCGGGGGCGATCACCGCATACAGCCACTTGTACGGGTTGTCCCGCTCGCCCAGGAAGTACAGCAGCAGCGGGTACACGGCGAAGATCACGAACGCCGCGTCGATGGTCAGGATCATGATGATCTGTTTGAACATCGCCAGGTCGTACTGCCGCATGGTCATCAGGAAGAAGGCGGCCACCGCGATCATGGCGAAGCCGAACAGCTCGCAGACCAGGGAGTTCAGGTGGTAGAAGATCCGGTTCAGGGAGTCCAGCAGCTCCGCGACGGGGGTAGTGACCCGCAGGTCGAAGTTCAGGTTCAAGCCCAGCAGGAAGGCCAGCACCGCCAGGGGGATGAGCAACTGTCCGGAGCCGACCAGGGCCTGGAAAAGGTTCGAGGGGAAAATGCCCAGCAGCGTCTCCTTGATCCCCGGCAGGCGGGTCGCGGTTTCCTGGGCCACGGGGATGGGGATGCGCTGAGGGGAGAAGATGAGCACGGTCAGGATGCCCACGATTACAAGCAGTACGGTGGCCCCCAGGAGGTAGAGCACCAGCCGCCTGTAAGTGGGCAGCAGCAGGCGCTCACGCCGCAGCTCGAAGGTGCCGATGGCCAGGGAGGCGAAGGCCAGGGGGAACAGGACGTAGCGCCCGATCTGGATGAAGAGGCGGGACAGGAAGGAGAAAAGCTCCATGCTCTTCGGGCCCGCGGGCAGCAGCGCCCCCAGGACGATGCCCAGCAGGCTGCCCACCAGGATCTTGATCCAGATTTTCATGAGCGCACTGTATACGATTGCCAGGCGCTTCGTCAAATGGCATAATCGGAGGACCTATGAAAGGCGTGATCCTGGCGGCCGGCTACGGCAGCCGTTTCCTCCCGGTGACCAAGACGGTCCCCAAGGAGATGCTCCCCCTGATCGACAAGCCGTCGATCGATTTCATCATCGAGGAGTTCCTGGCCTCGGGGATCAACGAGATCCTGGTGGTGACCTCCCGGCGCAAGAAGGTGCTGGAGGACTACCTGGACCGGGAGATCGAGTTGGAGTACACCTTCAAGGCCCAGGGCGACAACCGCAAGCTGGACAAGATGGCGCCGCCGGAGGCGCACATCTTCTTCGTCCGCCAGAAGGAGATGCTCGGCACCGGCCACGCGCTGCTGCTCACCCGCCCCTTTATTGGAGAAGAACCATTCATCGTGGCCTACCCCGACGACCTGCACCTCGGCAGCGTGCCCCTGGCCAGGCAGCTCATCGACACCTACCGGAAGACCGGCTGCTCCGTCCTGGCCACGATCTACGACCCGCCGGAGATCCAGCGCTACGGCACCCTGGCCATCGCCGACGACGGCCTGCACGTGACCGACATCGTGGAGAAGGCGCCCGCCGGGCAGGAGGCCAGCCGCGAGGTATCCATCGGCCGCTACCTATACACCCCCGACTTCCTTCCCCTGCTGGCCGAGGGCTGGAAACGGCATAAAAAGGGGGAATACTTCCACACCGAGGCCCTGCGCCGGCTGGCGCAGGCGGGACGCGTCGTGTTCAAGCGCATCGAGGGACAGCGCCTGGACACGGGTGAGCCGGAGGGCTTCTTTCGCAGCCTGCTGGTCTACGCCCAGGGGGTGCCCGCCCTGAAGGAGGTGTTCGACCGCTTCGTGCAGGAGCGCAGCGGGAGGAAGAGCTGACCGGATCCGCATGGGACCAGGCGGCTCTTCCCCCCGCCCGGGAACGGCGGGTGGCTATTCGGTAGCCGGAATGGGGCTGATGATCGTGGGTAGCTCCACCAGGATCCAATCCACGTCAGCCGCCGGATCCAGGATCCTGCCGAGATTATTCACTCCGAGCTTGATGCCTACCGGCGCGATGCTGAGCGGCGGCATTTCCTCCGGGGCGTCCCTGTTTTCGTACGGGTCGCTGGCGATATCGAAAGCGGCCGGGTAAGCCGGAAGGCCGGCCCCGACATCCACGGAAAGAGCCCGCACGGCATAGGCGCCGGTGTTGTTCGACTTGGGCCCCAGGGTCACCTTGAGGAAATACTGGCCTCCCCCTAGATCCCTGATGTCGATTCTTGAGCTGTCGGTTTGGCCCGAATCCGTGTTGCCGTCATCATCGGTAGTCAATTCCTCCCAGAGGCCGTCCTTCAGGCCGTAGAGGGTCAGGAAGGTATCTGCCGGGAAAGCATTGGGGAACCCCCCGTGAGGCTCGTAGGTATCGATAACGATCCGGGCATACGTCCCGTCGCCCGGCGGCTCATCCGTGGCGAAGGTGATCACATCCTCCCTGCTGATTTTGGCGATCACCGGATCCAGGTTCTTGTTCTTGCCCTTGACCCCGTACACCGCTGCCTTGGCGTCCCAATAGAAAACTTCCTGATTATCCGGTTCCTCGGTGGTCACCGTTAAATCGACCAGGTAATCCTCGTAGTAGTCCAGCAAGAACAGGTTGAGGCTGCTGAGCACCAGGGTGGACCTCCCGCGCGGAGGCCTGGGTTTCCAGTGGTGGAACGCCGCCTGCTCCAGGCCGATGCCGATCACCCGCGCCGGGGAGGCCAGGACGAAGTGCCTGTGGCTGCCCAGCTCGAGCTTCCAATAGACGCCGACCGTCGTGCCCTTCTCAATGCTCCAGCGCCGGCCGTGCTTGTAGCCGTCGTTCACCGCCTCGCCGACGATCAGCGCCGTGCCGGCGCCGTCCGTGCGGATGGCGATGGGAAGGTAGTTCCAGCCGAACAGCCCGCGCATGCCGCCGTCCCGGTCTTCGGAATCCGGGAGGCAGGAGCTTTTCTTCCCTTTCCAGTTGAAAACCGGATGCACGCTATCGTCGCTGGCGATCTCCCAGACGCCGGGCTTGCCGTCATCGCGCACCCCCAGCACCAGCGCCTTGACCTGGAAGCCATTGCCTCCCTTAAGACTCATGGCGGAAGAGGCCTGGCTCACGGGGACGACGCCGACCGCCTCGACGCATTTCACCGTCCGGCCTTCCTCCTCCTCGTAGCTGAGGATATCCACCGGCACGCCCTTTTCATCGAGAAAAACCCCCTGGCTGCGGCTCACGTCCGTGTCCACGGCCAGCGGGGCAGCGAGCGACGCCGGATCTACCGGGTCCTGCGGGAGGGAGCAGGACAGCGCCAGCAGGGCCAGCAACGGCAGAATCAGCGGAAAAAGAAAGCGCTTTCCTTTGCTCATTTGTACCCCCCTTTGAACATGGACCTTCGTACCAACATATCGCAAAGTCCTGCATTTTCCCAGGATTTTGAGAATATCAATTCAAGGAAGCGTGAACCTCAGCCAGTCGACGTCAGCCGCCGGATCGAGGATCCGGCCAAAATCATCCGTTCCGACATCGATGCTCGCCGGAGTGATGCTGAGCGGCAGCTCCGTTTCCGGGGCATCCATTGATTCGTATAGATCGATTGTGATGTCGAAGTCCGGCGGGTAAGCTGGAATCGCCTCAGCTGGCGTAAGGGATAATACCCGCACGGCATAGGCGCCGAGTGTGAGCGAGGAGAACCCCAGGGTCACCTTGATATAGTACGTACCCGACGTCAGGCCGGTGATATAGTCAATGCGGGAAGAGCCGCTTTGGCCGCTATCCGTGTTGCCGTCATCGTCCGCGGCCAGCAGGTTCCCCGAAGCATCATAGAGGCCCAGGTAGGTGTCAGCTGGAAATCCAGCCGGGAACCCCCCATGAGGCTCATAAGTATCGATGACGATGCGTTCATAGGTGGTTACCGGAGCCGGCCCTTCGACCGAGCACGACAGGAAGAGCGGCAGGAAAATCAGCAGCGGCAGGGTCGTCAACCGTTTGCCAATCTTGGCGGCCATCCGGACCTCCCCCCCTCCCTATAGATGCATTATATCCCGATAGATGCATTATATCCCGGTGCGCCGGGAAATTCGATATCAAAGCGCCCGGGAAAGGCGTTCTGGATTATTCCGGTCCCCGCTTCTGAAACTTCCGCTTTTTGCGGTATAATTGTGAAGCAGACTGTACCCGATCCGCGAAAAGGGGTGGAAGTTGAGCCGCTCATCGAAAGGTTTTTGCGTTGTCCTCCTCCTGGCCTTGGGTGCCGGCGCCGCTTTCGGCCTCACGCGCACCTGGAATGTCGCGGGGACCGGGGACTGGAGCGTTGCCGGCAACTGGCTGGAGTTGGCGGTGCCTACCGGCACCGATGAAGCCGTGTTCAACAACGGCGGAACGGCCCGGCTCACCGGCGCCACCCTTGTAGGGATCCTCACCATCTCCAACGGCAGGGTGATCGCCGATTTGTCGGCCCGCGACCTGGCCGTGAACGACGACCTGATCGTCACCGACATCAATCCAGCCCACGCTTTCGATCCGGACATCCGTATCCGCATGACCGCTACCACCGGTTTGACCCCTTACACCTTGCGTTCCGGTCTTGTCCTAGGGGGGCTGCGCATCGAAGCCGCTCTCAACACGATCACCATGGGTAGCAACATCACCACCGCCGGGACGGTTGAGATCAACAGCGGTACCCTCGAGGCGACCGCCAGCAACTATAACCTTACCATCGGCGGCGGCTGGACCCGCAGCGGCGGCGCCTACAACGAAAACAGCTCCACGACGTCCTTCACCGGCTCCGGGACCGTCCAGAAGGACAACTTCTACAACCTGGTCTTCAATACCGCCGCGGCCTATACCCTGGCCGACCTCGGCACCTCCAACCTTCAGGTGTTCAATGATATGACCATCACCGGCGGGGCTGCCGTGACCATGGGGCTCGCCCTGCCGGTAAACAACAACCTGAGCATCACCGCCGGCACGCTGAGCGCGGCGGGCTTCCAGATCAACGTGGGGGGCAACTGGGCCAACGCCGGCACCTTCACCCCTGGGGGCAACACCGTGGTGTTCGACGGCGGCGGGGCACGCACCCTCACGCCGGGGGGTTCCAGCTTCTACAACGTCCAGCTCAACAACGCCCTTTTGAACCTCACCCTCGCGGCGGCCACCGACGCCAACGCCAACCTGACCATCACCGCCGGCACGCTGAGCGCGGGGGCCAACACGCTGAACGTAGGCGGTAACTGGACCAACACCGACACCTTCGCCCCTGGGGGCAACACCGTGGTGTTCGACGGGGCCGCCGCCCAGACGGTCAACCCCGGGGCCTCCAGCTTCGCCAACCTC
>Ga0315273_10012535_pt1 | contig 10880 bp, 9 predicted proteins | sample YL17G02_0_MG_FD_205753 | JGI IMG/M metagenome (GOLD analysis project Ga0315273, IMG submission 205753) | Sediment microbial communities from Yellowstone Lake, YNP, Wyoming, USA - YL17G02_0 | ecosystem: Environmental > Aquatic > Freshwater > Lake > Sediment | place: USA: Wyoming | collected... | reverse complement strand
GCCGAGAAGTTCGTCACCAGGAGCATCGCGCTCTACGACGAGCAGAAGTACATCGAGTCCAACCGGAAGATGTTCCAGGACATGATCGCGTCGATGGCCAAGGCGAGCCCGGACCGGAAGCCGCCGGCTGTGCCGACCGACGCCGAACTGCGGCAGCAGTTCCTCTCCACGAAGGCCGTCAGCGAGACGACGCTCGGCGAGATCTACCTGAAGCAGGGACGCGTAGCCGAGGCCGAGAAGCAGTTCCGGAAGATCCACGCGGAGATGCCGACCAAGGCCATCGTCACGATGTACCTCGCGGATCTGGCGAAGAAAGCCGGGCGTGACGCGGAGCTGCTGAGCCTGCTCACCGAGGTCGCGCTGGCCGGCGGCCTGCCGCCTGACCGGCGCAAGGACCTCGATGCCGCCTACCGCAAGGCGCACAAGGGATCGCTCGACGGTCTCGAGGAGATGCTCGACGCCGGCTACGAGAAGGCCAACCCGAAGCCGGCCGTGAAGCCGTACGTGCGCGACAAGGCGCGCACCGATCGCGTGGTGCTCGCGGAGATCTTCACCGGCGCCGGTTGCCCGCCGTGCGTCGGCGCCGACCTGGCCTTCGAGGGCGCGCTCGACCGGTACTCGGGCCAGGAACTCGCGGTCCTGATGTACCACCTGCACATCCCGCGGCCCGACCCGATGACCAATCCGTCAACACAGGCGCGCTCGAAGTTCTACGGCGTGCAGGGCGTTCCGGCGTTCTACGTCGACGGCGTGACCGACGGCCGTGGCGGCGGCGCCGCGTCCGCCGCGCCGACGATCTACAAGGAGCGCGTCGAGCCGGTCGTTGACAAGCGCCTGGCGACGAAGGCGGGCGCGAAGGTGACGGTGCAGGTGGCGATGACCGGGTCGGTGGTGAACGTCAAGGTGGACGTGGGCAAGCCGGCCGGCGCGGCGAAACACCTGAAGCTGCAGGTGGCGCTCGTGGAAGAGCGCATCCGCTACGCGGGCGAGAACGGCGTGCGCTTCCACCCGATGGTGGTACGCAGCCTGGCGGGGAAGGACGGCCAGGGTTTCGCGCTCGAGGCGGGCAAGGGGTTGCGCGCCGTGCACGCTTTCGACCTGTCGAAGATCGCCGCTGAGGCCAAGGCCCATCTCGACGACTTCGAGGCGAAGTCCACGACGAAGTACCTGTTTGCCGAGAAGAAACACGAAATGAACACGGCGAAGCTGGCCGTCGTCGCCTTCGTGCAGGACGAGGACACCAAGCAGGTGTTGCAGAGCGCGTACGTCAAGGTGGGGCCGGCGGCGGGCAAGGCGGACTAGGCCGCCGGAATTCAGAATTCAACATTCGGAATTGAAAGGCAATTCTGAATTCGAAATTCTCAATTCGCGCGCCGTCCCACGGCAGCGGCCCCGGTACGCCGGGGCCGCAGTCGTCCTCCTAGCAGGCCGTGGTGAAAGTCTGCACGGCCTGCTAGGAAGACGAAACAGCGGAAAGAGCAGATCCCCGGAGTGGTTTTCCTCAGGAATTCTGCACGTTCCGATTCTGGATCCGTTGTTTCGTCCCTACTAGCAGCCCGTGCGCGACTTTCACCACGGGCTGCTAGGCGCGCGTCCCGTCTTTGACGACCCCGCCTTTCGGCACGATGATGATGCCGTTGCGGATGACGTAGCCGTCACCATCCGCGTGCTGCACGCCCGCCTCGTTCACCAGGTGGACGCCGTGGCCGATGCGGGCGTTCTTGTCCACGATCACCCGATCCAGCACCACGTTCCGCCCCAGGCCGAGCCGCGGCCCGTCGTCGCCCCGGGGCGCGTCGTCATCGGCCTCGTAGAAATCCGCGCCCAGCAGCACCGATCGCGTGATGCGCGCGCCCTCCCGGATCTGGGTGCGGATGCCCACCACCGAGTCGCGCAGTGTGCAGCGATCGAGGGAACAGCCCTCGGCGACGATGGCGCGGTCGACGGTGCAGGCGTTGAGTCGCGATCCCGGCAGGAAGCGCGGGCGCATGTAGATCGGGCGGCGCGGGTCGTAGAAGCTGAAGGGCGATGCCGGATCGGTCAGCATCATGTTGGCGTCGTAGAACGACTCGACGGTTCCGACGTCGGCCCAGTAGCCGCGGAACATGAAGGCGTTCACGCGCCGCCGGCCGAGCAGCGAGGGGATGATCTCGTGGCCGAAATCGAGGCCGGGCTCCTGCGCCAGCGTCTCCAGCAGCACGTCGCGCGAGAAGACGTAGATGCCCATCGAGGCGACGAACGGCTTGTCGGCCGGCGGACGCACGAAGGTGGACCCGGGCGGCACGCTGGCGCCGATCTCCGCCAGGCGCGCGGCGCCGGGCTTCTCGTCGAACCCGGTAATGCGGCCGTTCCGGTCGAACCCGAAGATCCCCATGCCGGAGGCGTCCTCGATCCTGACCGGCTGGGCGGCGATGGTGATATCGGCGTCGCGATCGACGTGCGACTCGATGATCTCGCAGTAGTCCATGCGGTACAGGTGATCGCCCGCCAGGATGAGGAAGTAGTCCACGTCCATGCCGACGAAATGGCGGGCCGCCTGCCGCACGGCATCGGCCGTGCCCTGGAACCAGTTCGGGTTGTCGGGCGTCTGCTCGGCGGCCAGGATCTCGACGAAGCCGCGCGAGAAGGTGTCCATGCGGTACGTCTCGTTCACGTGCCGGTTGAGCGAGGCGGAGTTGAACTGGGTCAGCACGAAGATGCGCCGGATGCCGGCGTGCAGGCAGTTGCTGATGGGCACGTCGATGAGGCGGTACTTGCCGCCGATGGGCACGGCGGGCTTGGATCGCATGTGGGTCAGCGGAAACAGCCGCGTGCCGCGGCCGCCGCCGAGGATGATGGCCAGAACGTCGTTCATGAATCCCCCGGACGCCACCGAGCGTTCGCGCCGGCGCGTCGAACGGCGACCGTGCGGCCGCCTACGGTTCTCCGGCAGGTCCCGGCGGTTGGAACGGCACCGTGATGGTGAACACGGCCCCGCCCTCCGGTCTGTTGGCCGCGTTGACTTCGCCGGAGAGGCGCTCGACCAGGTGCTTGACGATGGACAACCCGAGCCCGGTGCCGCCCGACTCCCGCGAGCGCGCCTTGTCCACGCGGTAGAAGCGCTCGAAGACGCGCTCGAGGTCCGCCTCGGGAATGCCCGGGCCGTCGTCTTCGACCCGGAGCACCACGCAGTCGACCGCCCGGGCCGCCGACACCATGATGCGGCTGCCCGCGGGCGCGTAGCTCGACGCGTTCTCGACGATGTTGCGGAGCGCGTCCTGCAGCTTGGCCGCATCGGTCACGATCGTGGCGATCTCCGGCGCGACGCTTACCGACACGCGCTGCGCCTTTCGTTCGAGCGACGGCGACAAGTCGCGGACGACGCCGTGCACCAGGTCGTCGAGCGCGCAGGCGGACGCGTCGATCGGTTCCTCGCGCGCGTCGAGGCTGGCCAGCCGGAGCAGATCCTTGACGAGCCGCTCCATGCGCGCGGTCTGCCGCGCGATCACCGCCAGGAACTGCTCGCGCTCGGCGGGCTCCAGCACCTCGTCGGTCAGCGCGTCCACGTACCCCCGGATCGCGGTCAGCGGCGTCCGCAGCTCGTGCGACACGTTGGCGACGAACTCGCGCCGGACCAAGTCGGCCCGGCGCAGGTCGGTGACGTCGTGCAGGACCAGCACCGCCCCGGGGGCCGAGGCGGCCGCGACCGGCGCCGCCCGCGCGACGAGCGTGAGGGCCGAGCGCGCCAGCTGGAACTCGACGGGGGCCGACGTGGCGCCGGCCAGGGCTTCCCCAATGATCGCGGCGATGCCCGGGTGGCGGATCGACTCGACGTAGTGGCGGCGCTCCACCGCGCCGGCGTCGAATCGCAGCATCGCCTGCGCCGCGTCGTTGGCCAGTTGTACGCGCCCCCGGGCGTCCACGACCAGCACCCCCTCGCGCATCCCGCCGAGGATGGCCGTGAGGCGCGCCCGATCGCGATCGAGTTCCGCCAGGCGCTCGGCCAGCTGGCGCACCGTGTCGTCGAGCACGCGGGCGACCGTCCCCAGCTCGTCGCTGGCGTAGTCGCGCGCGGGGTGGCCGAGATCGCCGGCCGCATAGGCCCGCGCCGTGGCGGCAATCGCGTTGACGCGGCGGCCGAGCAGGGTGGAGGCGACCAGCGCGAGGACCAGCGCGCTGCTCAACGCGACGGCCAGTGCGACGACCATCGCGTGCCGAACCGCCCCGAGCTGTTGCGCCACGTCGGTCAACGGCAACGCCAGTCGCACCACCGCGACAAGCGGGTGGCGGACGGGCGCCGCCACGTACAGCATGTCGCGGCCGAGCGTGTGGCTGAACCGCCGCGCGACGCCGAGCCCGTCCCGGCGGGCCGCCACCACCTCGGGACGGTCCGCGTGGTTCTCCAGCGTGTGCAGCGCGTCGCGGCTCACGGCCGAGTCGCCGACGACGCGGCCGTCGGCCGCCACCAGCGTGACCCGCGCCTCGACACGCCGGCCGAGCGCATCGGCCTCGTCGTCCAGCGTGTCGGCCCCGGCCAGTTGATCATGGGACAGCATCTCGGCGGCCAGGCGCGCTTCGTCGGTCAACGTGCGCTCGATGCGCTCGTTCACCTGCCGGCGGACCGAGAGCGACAGCAGCAACGACGCTACGACGACCGCCGTGGCGGCAACCACGGCGACGGCGACGAACGTCTTCGTGCGGAAGCCGATGATCATGGCGTCAGCGGGGCCCGGGCGCGGGCGGAGGGTCGAGCAGTTTGTAGCCGAACTGCTTGACGGTTTCCAGCGAGGTCGCAAGCGTCGGCAGTTTCTCGCGCAGCCGGCGCACGTGCACGTCCACCGTGCGCGTGCCGCCCGTGTACTGGTAGCCCCAGACATCCGACAACAGCACGTCGCGCGAGAGCACGCGTCCCCGGTGCGCGATGAGGTAGTCGAGCAGCAGGAACTCCTTGGCGGTCAGCCGCACCTCGCAGCCTGCGTCCGACACCACGTGGCGATCGAGATCCATGTGCAGCGGGCCGTAGCGACGCGTCGTCTCGCCGGCCGGTTCCGGGGAGGCGCGGCGGAGCAGCGCGGCCACGCGCGCCACCAGTTCGCGCGCGCTGAACGGCTTGGTCACGTAGTCGTCGGCGCCAAGCTCCAGGCCGTGCACGCGGTCGCCTTCCTGCGCCCGGGCGGTCACCATGATGATGGGCAGCCGGGCGGTGGCCGCGTCCGCGCGCAGATCCCGGCACACGTCGAGGCCCGAGCGGCCCGGCAGCATCAGGTCGAGGATGAGCAGGTCCGGCGGATGGTCGCCGACGTGCGGCCGCACGTCGGCGCCTGAGGTCAGCACGTCCACCCGGTGGCCCGCCTTCACCAGGTAGTGGCGAATCAGGTCGGCGATGTCACGGTCGTCTTCGACGACGAGGATGTGGGACACGACAACCCCCTTATGCGCGCACCTTCAACGCGCCCGCGTGCACGAGACCGACCAGCCTCGTGCCGCCTTCCGCCGCCTCGCCGTCCACGTGGAAGCGCAGCGGCACGTCGGCCTCGATGATCACCTGCTCGACCTTGCGCGTCATGACGCCGGCTGCGCGTGGCAGCGTGCCGTTGAACAGGCGGCGCGCGGCCCGGAGGCGTCCGAACGGTCCCCGCTCGCCGATCACCACGAGGTCCAGCAACCCATCGTCCGGCGAGGCGTCGGGGGCCACGATAGCACCGTTTCCGTACTGGGAGGCGTTGGCGAGCGCAATGATCAGGGCACGCTCGTGCCGCTGGTCGCCGCCCACCGTCAGCGTGTATTGCCGCGCGCGGTAGGTGAGGCCGGCCCGGACGCCAATCGAGACGTAGGTGAGCAGGCCCCGCGCCATGCCCGGCCGGTTGAAGGCCGCCGCCACCTCCGCGTCGAGGCCGACGCCTGCGACGTTGAGGAAGAAGCGATCGCCGAGCGACGCGGTGTCGAGGCGGCGAGCCGGCCGATCGAGGCCGCACGCCAGCGCGGCCCGCGAATCCAAGGGAAGGTGAAGCGCCCGCGCCAGGCCGTTGCCGGACCCCGCCGGCACGACGGCGAGGGCCGTGTCGGTGAACGACAGCGCGCGGGCCACCTCGTTCACGGTCCCGTCGCCGCCCCAGGCAAACACCGTGTCGTACCCCTCCGCCGCGGCGCGGCGCGCCATCTCCTCCGCGTGCCCGGCGTGGGTCGTCGCCATTGCTTCGCCCGCGACGCCGCGCGAGGACAGCATTTCGCGCGCGAGCGACAGCCGGGTCTCCACGCCGCGCCCGGCCGCCTGGCGGCCGGCAACGGGATTGACGAGGACGAGGACACGCACGGCGCCAGCGTAGGCCGGGCCGGGGATCGGAATCAAGCGCAATTGCCGGGCGCGGAGCGCCGGTGTGCCCGGCTTACGCCGATTCATCCCGAGCCGGGATCTGAGCCGACCCAAGAAGACCCACCCGCACAGAAACCGGGGAAATCCGATGAGTGAGGATCCGGCTGGTGCGCCGTGGATCTGCCTGGGTGGTGACCGTTTGGTGACCAATCTGGCGTCTGGCGGCCAATGGCGAGACCGCGCCGGACGAGCGGGGGCCCACGGTTGATCGCCGCCTACATCAGCGGCGAGGAACCGGACATCATCGCAGCGATCTTCATCGCCAACACGTGGCCTCCAGCCGCCTCCAGCAGGTGGCGGACGGAGCTGAAGCATTCAACGATGATGGAGCGCTTCGGGTGGGGATTCGAGAGCTGTGCCTCGATGGTGCCGGTGTCGCTCTCGATCGACTGACGGGCTTCGTCGCTCAGCGCCAGGCCGGCGAGTGCTGCCCGCGTCTCCTGCAACAAGGCACGAATGGCAACCACGTCGTCGGCGGCGACGCTCATTACCTGAGAGCTACAAACTGCCCCTTGCTGAATCTGAGAGTTCTCCATCTTCTCGACGTTGATGATGTTCACGGCTGGGAAGTACTCGCTCGCCTGATCCGGTGCCGAGATCGCGCGCTCGTACTCACGAATCCCGTCGTGCGTGATGCCCATGCTGTACCCCAGCTCGACGTACTCGACGAGCCCTTCGGCCGTCAGATACCCCACCACGCCTTCGAGCTGTTCTTCGCTCCACCCGAGGTCCCGCTGAATCTCCCGCTCGTCGACTTCCTGCTGTCGGTTGCCGCCGGTGCGCTTGTAGATCTCTTCGAGGAACGCGAACCGGTCTGATTTCTTCCTGTCTATCGGGTTCATGAGTCCTCCTTCGCGATTTGGCAGGCACCGGCCACAGGGTGGTCGGCCGGCTTCATCTTCGCACGCCTCAGCCCGACACGCCTCCCCTCCAGCCAGTGTTTCTCCGCCCGCTCGCGCGGCACGAGAACAGTCACGGTGCGTTGTCCTGGCAATCAGATGTTTCCCGGGACACCGGCCCCCAGGTCCCGGGTGTCATGAACGCTCAGCGAAACGGGCGAAAGTCGGCGGCGTGTTCGAGAGGATTCCGGGACACCCGCGAGGCCCACGCGAGGTCCGAAGATGGGTCCGACGAGGACTCAAGACCGCGTTCGGGCGACAGATGGCCAGCCCGGCGGCGACCCTGACCAAGACGCAGCCTGAGGACTCATCGGCCGGCTGACACGCTGGCAATTGTGCGGCGCAACACCAGGGCCGGTTAACAGCCGACCGAGCGTGGCGCGTGCTCCGCTTCGCGCCAGGCCTCGAGCCCGGCGCGCCTGCAGCTATCCCGTATCAGGAGGGAACCGTTTCTCGCGCGGGTAGTCGCCGACCTGGACCTTCGCGGCCAAGCCGCAGGCGTCGCGGAAGATGCCCTCTTCGATGCGGATGCGCTTGCCCCTGGCCATAGCGAGAAGAATCAAGCTGGCTCGACGGCGTTGGCTTCGAACGGCAGACTTTCCTGCAGGTTGGGTCGACCAATCCTCAAGGGAGGATCGTCGATCTTCCCCGACAGGTCGATCAGCTCTTGGTCGAACGTGTCGAATTGCTCGACCTTCACTCCCGTGGATAGCGCGGTCGCAAGGTGGATGGCGTCCTTCGGTTTGACGCGGCGGTCCCAAACCAACTCGCGTGCCATCTCCGCGACGGTCCGGTCGAGATCCCGGACGATGATCCATTCGTGAAGGAAGAACCTGTGGATCTTCGACGCTCTCTCCTTCGGAATCAGGGGGTGGTGCTTCATCCACAGCACCTCGGTCAGCGTGAGCGCGGACGTGATGATGCGCACTTCTCCCTTCTGGGCTGCGACAATCACCGGGCGACACGCACTCACCCTGTCCGGTTCCGCCTCCAGCCATCCAATGAAAGTGGCCGAGTCCCAGTAGCGGTACGTCATCCGTGGTTCCTCAGAATCCCCAATACTTCATCCGGCTTCGGGAGTTCTTCTTCTGGGGGCACCACACGAAGACGCGTTACCTCGATACTCAGCTTCTCGCCGGTCTTGCGGGCCTTCACCAGCCCACTCGCGATCGTCCGCTTGCCGAACGCCTCGATGATTTCCTTCCAGGGAATCCGATCCGAGAAGAAACACGTGACCTGGCGACCAGTGAGGTGGTCGTACAGCAGAAAGCGACTGCGTCCATGGATGATCAACCCCTCGAGGACGCCTTCAACGCTCCCGATGCTTTCGAACTGCGGCCCGAGAATCTGCTGGACGTGCTTCGACATCTGCTGGGTGATCGCCACATGGATCTTGTTGCCCTTCACAAGGTGAAGGTCCGGCATCTTCTCGTCCAACTGCTCGGATAACTCCTTCACCTTCTCGAGGGCGGCGTCGGAGAAGAACTTCGGACGTTGCGACCGCTTTGCAAGTAGCGTCAGGCCGGTCGCGACGACCTTCTGGATGCGCGGCAGCGACCGTTTGGGCACCGCGCCTGGCTGCCTAGGGCATGGTTCGACGGAGAGCGTCATGCTGCCGACCTTCGCCTTTGTGATCACGTAGTCGATGGCATCACGACGAACGTTGGCGACCGCCGAGCCGACCTCTGCGAGCAGGCTGTACCAGGTGCCCAGCACGCGGTGGAGCTGCTCCAGCGTCACCCGTTTCGACGGGATCCTGAGCGTCAGATCCTGCTTCGAAGTCTGTTTCGCCATGGCCGTCACCCCTGTCCGGGGATTATAGCCGGTCCGTCGATCGCCGGAGAAAGCGACTCAGCCGGTCGCCTCCTTGAGGTGCCGGCGGCGGCGTCCCCTCTGCTCTGGCGTCGGCGTCCACCCTCGTTGCGTCGCGGAACGGCTTGCAGCCATTCCAGAAACCCCCGCAGCACGGCCTGTGCGCACGCCGCCGGCGTCAAGGGGCGGTCCTGCCACGCGATCGCCAGGCGATCGTCGTGCGTCACGAAGAACGCGACGCTCGCCTCCGGGTAGTCCGTCGGACCCTCCGGCACCCGCTGATAGACGGCCCAGCACAATTGCCCGTCCTGGTGGGGTTCGAGCGTCAGGCGGCCGGCTGGCAGCGTCACCTTCGCCACAACGATCTGGTCAGGCTCCTTGCGAACCGATTCCACGATCAGCTCGCCGGCGAGCGCGTTGCGCGCGGTCACCTCAGCTTCGAACGCGGCCCGCACCTCCCGCCAGAGCGCATCGAAGTCGCGCTGGAAAACCCGCGCCACGTCGCTTTCCGCGTCCACCATTGCCCCTCCCCCAGGCTCACCCGACATGGAGCGATACCCACCCCCTGGCTTCCGCCTCCGCCCGCTTCTCGGCGGCCTCGTCGAGCAGCTCGCCCATCGTCCGGTGCACGCGCGAGTAGATCAGGCTGCCGTCCACCGGGCCGCGGCTCCAGCCGGCCGAGCACCTCGACGACCGCCTGGGCCGCCTCGAGGCGGTGGCCGTTCTTCGACAGCGTCCAGAGGAGGTCGGGGCGGGGTCCCCGTCGATTCCTGCCGCGCCTGACCTCACAACACCTCCATGCCGGCCCGCTCGAGGTTCAGAGCGAGCACATGGGCGAGGATGCGCTGGTCGTCGGCGTCGGCCGGCAGTCCGTAGGCCGCCAGCACCACGGCGTCCAGGGCGGCGTGCAGGTCGCGCAGCCAGGTGGGCCGCGCGTTGTAGAGCGCGGTCAGGGTGCGCCTGCCCAGTTCGCGGCCGGCCGCCTCGTCCCGTGGCACCAGGCGCGCGTACCGGGCGGTGCCGATCCCGTCGGCGTTCGGCGCGTCCACCAGGTGCGCCCATGGTCCGGTCACGCTCGCCGGGAAGGTGAGCACCTCCTCGCGCAGCCACTCGGGTGGGTTGAGCCAGCACGATCGGGTCCTGCCCAGCTCCCGGCCCGCCGCGGCAACCGCCGCCCGCTGCACCTGCGTGGCCTCGGGAAAGGGGAAGGTCTCAAACGTGGAGGTCGGCGTATACCGGGGCCGCGTCTCAAGGCGGGAGCCCTTTCGCAGCGCCCACGTCTCTTGGACCCGCGAGTGCAGCACGCCGAACGTGTAGTCGTCGTCAGCGGCGAACACGATCAGCTGAGCGTCGCACAGGACCTCCGGCGTGAGCCACACAAACAGGCGGTGCTTGGTCACGCGCGGCGTCCCGAGGTACCGGCGCAGCGGCGCCAGTGCCCGGCGCATCTCCGGCCGCGCCTCGACGTGCATCCACCACCGCTCGGCGTAGGCCGCCCGCCGATTCTCCTGGCGCCGCGGGTACACTGCCCGGCGGACGTGCTCGAAGGGAGCCTCGTACGATGAGGCCGAGGTCCTCGTGGTGCCGGGTGGATAGTCGATGATCCACATCCCTCGGCCACGCCGGGTGATGTCCTGGCCGTTTACCCACGGCCGCAGCACGTCGCTGTTCGGCCGGCCGTGCGGGTTCGGTGAGTGCAGCAAGCCGATCGCGGCCTCCGCGTCGATGTCGAACGCGCCGCCCTTCGTGTCGGCCATGAAGGAGACGCCGCGGGCGCCGGGCAGCCGCTTGGCGCTTGTGAGGTCGAAGGTCGTCGT
>Ga0315273_10012533_pt1 | contig 10880 bp, 9 predicted proteins | sample YL17G02_0_MG_FD_205753 | JGI IMG/M metagenome (GOLD analysis project Ga0315273, IMG submission 205753) | Sediment microbial communities from Yellowstone Lake, YNP, Wyoming, USA - YL17G02_0 | ecosystem: Environmental > Aquatic > Freshwater > Lake > Sediment | place: USA: Wyoming | collected... | reverse complement strand
CGGCACAGCATCGTGTTGGACGCCGACAGTCGCGATGGCATTCCGACACAGTCGTTCTTTCCGGCGATGCAGAACAGTGCGGATCGCGGGCCAACGACGGCCGATCGCATGGCGCGCTACGAAAAGGACGCCCCGCCGCTCGCAGCCAGGGCCGCCCGCGTCGCGCTGGCCGAGGCCGGCCTCGACGCGAGTGCTGTCACGCACGTGGTGACTGTGTCGTGCACGGGATTTGCCGCGCCCAACTTCGACGTCGGCTTGATTCGGGATCTTGGACTCCGCTGGACGGTGGCACGCACGCACGTCGGATTCATGGGCTGCCACGGGGCCTTGAACGGCCTGCGCGTGGCGAAGGCGTATGCCGACAGCATCCCGGACGCCTGCGTTCTGGTGTGCGCTGTCGAGTTGTGCTCGCTGCACTATCAGTACGGCTGGAACGGAGACTGGCTGGTCGCCAACGCGATCTTCGCCGATGGTGCGGCCGCGATCGTGGGCGGCGGCCAGCGACGGGCGCCGGCCGACGATTGGGTGCTCTCGGCGAGCGGCGCATCGTTGCTCGAAGACTCCGCGGAGTTGATGGCGTGGCGTATCGGCAACCACGGGTTCGAGATGTCGCTGTCGGCGCGCGTGCCTGGCGTGATCGAGCGCGAGTTGCGACCGTGGCTCGATGGCTGGCTGGCGTCGCAGGGCACCGCGGTGAACCAGATTGCGAGTTGGGCCCTGCACCCGGGCGGGCCGCGGATTCTCGAGGCCTGCGCCCACGCGACCGGCATCAAGCGCGAAGACTACGCGGTGTCGCAGGACGTGCTTGGCGAGTTCGGCAACATGTCGTCGCCAACCATCATCTTCATCCTGGATCGGCTGCGCCGTCGCCGCGCGCCGCGACCGTGCCTGGCGATTGGTTTCGGGCCCGGCCTGGCGGTAGAAGCGGCACTGTTCCGGTGACGCTGTCCGGGGCAACGGTGACGTGGCGTTCGCTCCGCGTCCCCGCTCACGCAAACCGGCAAAACATGCCTTGCCGGGACGGGTCGCCGACCTGACGATCGCGCTATTCGCGCAGGCTGTCTCGGCCCTCGCGGCACGTTTTGCAGACTGACGCTGTCGGCTTGGTTCGAGGGGCCGCTTCGCGAAGCGCTACGTCACCGCAGGTCCCCACGTGCGTAATCACTCCCGGAGTGATTAGCCCTGACTGTTCAGGTAGGGGCACGGCATGCCGTGCCCCTCTTCCTGCCGCCTACCGTACGTCAGCGAGACTGCTCAACCGGCTCGCCAACGACGCGAAAGCCGAGACTGAAGCCCCGGTCCTGTGGGGCATGGGTGTACCGCTGCGCACACCGCGCGCTGCCGGCGTCAAAATGCCAACTCCCGCCACGAATCACGCGCTTGGTGCCAATCTCGGACCCGCGTGGATCCACATCCGCACGCGTGTCGTACGGACCGTAGAAATCGTTGGTCCACTCCCAGACATTTCCATGCATGTCGTGCAGGCCCCAGGCGTTTGCAGCGAAGTTGCCAACCGGCCTCGTGCGGTACGCCCCAACGCCGGGCGTGACCTGTTCGGCAGGGGTGGCGTTAACGTTGGCTTCGTCTATCGTGAGGCGACTCCCGAACCCGTATGCCGTGGCCGTGCCGGCCCGGCAGGCATGTTCCCATTCCGCTTCGGTCGGGAGCCTGTACCGCATGGCGGTCGATCGGGCACTCAGTCGCGTCAGAAAATCATCCACGTCGTAGAAATTGACTTGTTCGACCGGACAGCGTGCGCAGTCCGAGAAGTGACTCGGATTGGCGCCCATCACGACCTGCCACTCGGTCTGCGACACTTCGTAGCGGCCCATGTAGATGCGACGCGACAGCGTGATACGGTGCGGCCGTTCGTCGGCATTGCGACCGGCCTCCGCCGCAGGGCTCCCCATGACGAACGATCCTGGTTCGATCGCAACCAGCACCATTCGCGTGTTGGGTTCGACATAAAACCCCGGCGGCCCGGGCGCAACAAGGCGGGATCCGGTCACCGCGATGAGGATGACGGCGGCGGCGAAGCCGACGAGTCTGAAGATCGCTCGGTGCATGAGTGAGCGCAGCTTACCCGAACGGGATCGGCGGAGGCATCAGCGAGCGACGCTCGGTTCGTGCGCGTTACACGCGCGCGAAATTCGCCGCGGCAAAGTCCCAGTTCGCCAGGCTGGCAAGGAACACCTCGACGTACTTGGGCCGGAGATTCTTGTACGTCGGGTAGTAGGCGTGCTCCCAGACATCGCAGGTGATGAGCGCGGTCTGCTTGTACTTAAGCGGCAGATCGGCGTTGCCGGTCTTCGTGACCTTGAGCTTGCCGCCATCCACCACCAGCCATCCCCAGCCCGAGCCAAACTGGCCGACGCAGGCGGCGGTGAATTCCTCCTTGAACTTGGCGAAGGAACCGAAGTCGCGCGCGATGGCCTCGGCCAGTTTGCCGGCGGGTTCCCCGCCGCCCTTGGGCTTCATGCTGTTCCAGTAGAAGGTGTGGTTCCAGATCTGCGCCGCGTTGTTGAACACGGGACCCTCGCTGGAGAGGATGATTTCCTCCAGCGATTTTGTGCCGTCGACCTTTCCGTCTTCGACGAACTTGTTGAGGTTCACCACGTACGCGTTGTGGTGTTTGCCGTAGTGGAGTTCGAGGTTCTCCTTCGTGAGGAACGGTTCGAGGGCGGCGACGTCGTAGGGCAGCGCTGGCAGCGTGAACGGCATGGCACTCTCCTTGAGCAGATTGGTTGCGAGAACGTCGGCGGCGTGGGCGGTGGACGTGGATCGGAACGCCAGACCCGCGGCGACAGTGCTGGAGACGATGAGGAAATCGCGACGGTCCATAGGGTCCTCCTGGTAGGGCGCGTCGAAATCGGGCGAAGGAAAAGTCCGCCATCGCCCGTCCTGGGCCTGCCCAGCCGTAGCTCACCCGAGGGTCTAGCACGCCGAGGGTGAGCGAAGGCGGATGGCGGAGGGAGAGGGATTCGAACCCCCGGTACGGTTTCCCGTACAACGATTTTCAAGACCGTCGCCTTCAACCGCTCGGCCATCCCTCCGATGCTTCGATTATACGGCCACGGGGCGATAAATCGCGCCCCTGCGGACCGGGCGGGCTGCGGCGCTGCGGCGTTTCGCTTCGCGTCCCCGCTCACACAAGCCGGCAAAACATGCCTTGCCGGGACGGGTCGCCGACCTGACGGTTGCGCTATTCGCGCAGCCTGTCTCGGCCCTCACGGCACGTTTTGTAGACTGACGCTGTCGGCTTGGTTCGAGGGGCCGCTTCGTGAATCGCCGCAGCACCCGCGTGCACTATCCGACCTGCCTGTCTCGGCCCCTCCGGCGCACTTTGCAGACTTCGCTGTCGGCTTGGTTCGAGGGGCCGCTTCGGAAGCCGCCGTCCCGCACCCCTTACGGGCGCACCGGTTCGATCACTGACAACCCCCGCATGTAGGGGCGCAGCACTTCCGGAACGACGACCGATCCGTCGCGCTGCTGGTAGTTCTCGAGGACGGCGATCAGCGTTCGTCCAACGGCGAGCCCGGACCCGTTGAGCGTGTGAACAAAGTCAACCTTGCCCGTGCCGTCTGGCCGGTACTTGATGTTTGCGCGGCGCGCCTGGAATGCCATCGTGTTGGTGCACGACGAAATCTCGCGGTAGGTTTCCTGGCTCGGCAGCCACACCTCGATGTCGTAGGTCTTGGCCGACGCGAACCCCATGTCGCCCGTGCACAGCAGCACTGTGCGATACGGCAACCCGAGCCGCTTCAGGACTTCTTCCCCACTCGCGACCATGCTTTCGAGTTCGTCGAACGACTGGTCGGGTGTGGCGAACTTCACCATCTCGACCTTGTGGAACTGATGCTGTCGGATGAGGCCGCGCACATCCTGCCCGTGCGATCCAGCCTCGCTGCGGAAGCACGGCGTATAGGCGACATAGCGGATCGGCAGCTTGCGGCCATCGAGGATTTCGCCGCGATGGAGGTTGGTCAGCGGCACCTCGGCCGTGGGCACCAGGTAGAGGTCCCAGTCGCCCGCGATCTTGAATAGGTCGGCCTCGAACTTCGGCAGGTTGCCGGTGCCGACCAGCGCGGCCGCGTTGACGAGAAACGGGGGATCGATCTCCGTGAAGCCGTGCTCGCGCGTGTGCAGGTCGAGCATGAAGTCGACGAGGGCCCGGCTCAGCCGCGCCCCCGCGCCCATCAACACCGCAAACCGCGCGCCCGACATGCGCGCCGCCCGCTCGAAATCGAGAATCCCCAGCATGGCACCGAGATCCCAGTGCGCCTTCGGCGTAAAGTCGAACCGCGGCGGATCGCCCCACCGCCGCACGTCCCTGTTGTCGGCGGCGCCCGCGCCAATCGGCACCGACGCGTGGGGCAGGTTGGGAATGGTGAGCAGGATTGCCCTGCGCCGCTCCTCGAGTTGATCAAGCCGGGCTTCGAGTTCCTTGATCTGCTGCCCGCGCGCCTTGTTGGCAGCAAACACGTGCGCGACATCCTGCCCGGCCTTCTTGGCCTGCGCAATCTCGCCGGCGGACGCGTTCTGCTGGCGCTTCAGTTCTTCGACTTCCGGGATCTTCACGCGCCGGTCGGCGTCGAGGGTCGCCAGCCCGTCGAGTTCGTCATCCATGCGCATCCCGCGCTGGGTGAGCCTCTCGCGAACAGTGTCAAGATGGTCACGGACGAAGGCGGCATCGAGCATGGTCAAGATGGTATATCCAAAGCCGGTTTAGCTGCGATACGATCGCTTCTCCAAGTCCTTCGATTCATACGTTCGGCCGCGAACGTATTCCCTCAGGACTTGGTGCTGAGCGAGAATTCGGTCCGGATCGTCTCGCGGGGATACGCGACCGTCGTAGCGAGTCGAAGCACCAAGGAGCATGAGCATGGCGAGAGTTCGAAAAGCGGTCTTCCCGGCAGCGGGACTCGGCACGCGGTTCCTGCCCGTGACCAAGGCCCAGCCCAAGGAAATGCTGCCGCTGGTCGACAAGCCCATCATCCAGTACGGCGCCGAAGAAGCGGTGGCCGCCGGCATCGACAACCTCATCATTGTCACAGGCCGCGGCAAAAACGCGATCGAGGATCACTTCGATGTCGCCGTCGAGCTCGAGTCCTACCTGGAAGCGCGCCACAAGACCGATCTGCTCGCCGAAATCCGCGAGATCTCAAACCTCATCCATGTCGCCTATGTCCGCCAGGGAGAGCCCCTGGGACTGGGCCATGCTGTCCTGGTCGCCCGCGACCTGGTGGGGCCTGAGCCGTTCGCGGTCGTGCTGGCCGACGATGTGATTGACGCACAGCCGGCTGGGCTTAAGCAGATGGTGGACGTCTTCGAGAAGGTCCAGGGCCCGGTGCTGGCCGTTGAACGCGTCGGCTGGGATCGCGTCTCCTCCTACGGCATCGTCGACATCGAGAGCGAGTCCGATGGGATCTACAAGGTGCGCGACCTGGTGGAGAAGCCGGCGCGCGCCGACGCACCCTCGGACCTCGCCATCATCGGCCGCTACATCCTGACGCCAGATATTTTCGAGGAACTCGCGGCGACAGCCCCCGATCCGTCTGGCGAAATCCAGCTCACCAACGGCCTCCGCAGGCTCCTCAAAAGGCGCCCGATCTATGCGTACGAGATCAAGGGCGTCCGCCACGACACGGGCAACAAGCTCGGCTACCTCAAGGCGGTCGTGTACTTTGCGCTCCGACGCGAAGGCCTGGCGGAGCCGTTTGCTGAGTACCTGCGCTCGCTCAGGTTCTAAGCCCGGAGACCGCGCGTGTTGGCAGGAAGATCACTCCCGGAGTGCTTTCGCTTGCCGCGAATCCCGAGGGAAATCACTCCGGGAGTGATTTCCCGCTCTTGGTGTCGGTCTTGGCCGCGCTGGAATCGCTCGCCGTCGTAGACTTGCTACTACTGGGCTCGCCGGACGGCGCGGTCTTGCTGCTGTCGGAGGTGCTGGTCGATGACGGCGCCTTGCTGCTGTCGGCGGTGCTGGTTGATGACGGCGTCTTGGCGCCGTCGGCGGACTTGGACGATGACGCGTCGGCGGCGGCTTCGGTGTTTCTCTTGCTGGCGTAGTCGGTGACGTACCAGCCCGTGCCCTTAAACTGGATCGCGGGTGCGGACAGCAGTTTGTGAACCGGTTCGGCGCACAACGGGCATCGCTCGATCGGGGAATCCGAGAACTTCTGGATCACCTCGAACCGATGGCCGCAGGCGCCGCATTCGTACTCGTAGAGTGGCATGGTGCTGAGAGCAGTCTACTCGATGGCGGCCCCGGCATGCTCACCGAGCAGCAGTTGCCGGTGCACGGGAATGGTCGCGACGCCATTACCCAGCAGCGTGTCGTGGAAGGACCGTAACGAGAACGCGTCGCCAACCTGTGCCTTGTAGTCCTCGCGCAATTTCAGCAGCATGAGTTTGCCCAGCGTGTACACCGCGTAGCCCGGGTCGAACGTCCCGCGCTCGGCCTCGCGGCGCGCCGTGCTCTCTTCGACAAACGCCTCGTCCCGGAAGAACCGGACACCCTGCTCCACCGACATGTCCTCGGCGTGCAGGCGAATCGCCACAATCAGGCGCGCGATGCGGATGAGCGATTCGGCGAGCTGGCCCAGGCGAACAGCCGGGTCCTGCTTCTCGAACCCCGCCTCGATCATCATGTGCTCGCAGTAATGGGCCCAGCCTTCCACCATGGCGCTCGAGGCCATCAGCAACGACTTTCGCGCCCGCGACGCGACGTGGCGCAGGTGCTGGAAGTGCAGGAAGTGCCCCGGATAGACCTCGTGAATGGAAATGGACCACAACGTCGGGAGATTCAGGTCCCGGTAATGCTCCGCCTTCTGCTCGTCCAACCACGCCGGATCCGCCTCAGTCAGGTAGTAGTACGCGCGGGTCGGACGCGCTTCGAATGGCCCGGGTGTCCACATGCTGGCTCCGGTCCACCGGAAGAATTCGGGAGTGGGTGCCGCGGTGACAGGTTCGCCGGGAGGCAGCGACACTAGACCCTTCCGCTCGATGAATGCGGCGAGCGCGCTCACCTGGCGCTGCGCCGCGTTCACGATGCCGTCGGTCGCCAGTCGTGTCTCTTTGACCCGCCGCCACGTGTCGATCGGATCGCCACGATCGATCTTCGACGCCGTGCGCCGGAATTCCTCCTGGACCGCGCCGAGTTCCCTCAGGCCGATATCGAGCAACCGCGCGAGCGGCAGTTCAATCCCTTCTTCGAGCCGAAACTTTCTGGCAAGACGCTCTGGTCCGAGACGGAACGAGGCGCGCGACTTCGGGCCAAGGTCGGTCTCGAGGTAATCGACGTAGCCCTTGAGCGCATCGCTCGCCTCGGTCTGCGCGTCGGCGAGATCGCTCAACAGGCCGAGGTCGTCGACCTCGGTGAAAGCCTTGGGGAGGTCGACGTCGATGAAGCGCATCGCGCCGCGCAGCGTCTGGATCCCCTTCTTGACGAAGATCCCCGGCGGCTCCTTGATATTGTCCCGCGCGGCCTGGACCAGTTTCGGCGTCTGGCGCAGCTTCGACAGCACGCGGCGCGCGCGTTCGTCGACCGGCGCGTAATCAAACAGCGCCTGGCCGGCCAGGCTGGCGCCAAGGATCTCGCCGTAGAGTTGCGGGTTCTGCTCCCATCCGCGGACCTGTTCGAGATCGTGCAACTTCGCCTGGATGTGGGCCGCCACCATCGGGCGCTCGATCCGCTCGATGGCCGTCAGCGAGTTGTTGGCGATCGACGCCAGGCGCCGGGCAAAGCCTGTGAGCGTCTGGACCTGGGTGTCGATGCCCGCCCGGCTGAAATCGTCCAGCAGGTCGTCGAACTGGTGGACGCCGTCAAACGTGGCAGCCGTTGGATTCAGCTCGCGCAGGCTGTAGAGGTAGTCATCGACGAAATGGTGCAGGGGTTCCGAAGCAATCATGAACACGCTCGCCGGCGACGACACCGAAAATCAGGCCGAGGCTTCACCGGGGGCCGGCAAAGCCAACAGGATTGTAATGGTACAATAACTTTGCTGGAACGTAGCCGCTTATGGTTCCCAATACTGCTGGAATCCTGTACCTGGTCGCCACACCCATCGGGAACCTTGAGGATATTACGCTGCGCGCACTCCGCGTCCTGCGCGAGTGCGATCTGATCGCCGCCGAGGATACCCGACACACCGCCAAACTCCTGCACCATTTCGATATCCAAACGCCCACCACCAGCCTGCACGAGCACAACGAACACGCGAAGTCCGCCGGGCTTGTTGAGAAGCTTTTGCAGGGTGGCTCCATCGCCCTTGTGTCGGATGCAGGAACGCCCGCAATTTCGGATCCGGGGTTTCGACTGATCCAGGCCGCACTCGCGGCTGGCATTCGCGTCGAGGCGATTCCGGGGCCGAGCGCGGTGTTGACAGCCCTCGTCGCGTCAGGCCTGCCGACCGACGCATTCGTCTTCGTGGGTTTTCCGCCAGCCAGAGCCAAAGCCCGCGCGACCTGGCTGGAGGCCCTGCGCACGGAACGGCGCACCGTTGTGTTCTTCGAGGCGCCCCACCGCATCGTGGACACGCTGAACGACGCGCTTCGCATCGTTGGTGATCGGCGGGTGGCGGTTGGTCGTGAGTTGACGAAACTCCATGAAGAATTGGTCAGAGGCCCTATTTCTGATGTTTTGGGTCGTTTGACAGAATTACGTGGAGAATTCACGGTCGTTATGGCTGGACAACCTGATATCGCGGCCAGCGTTGATGTTACAAGTGTAAATGAAACAGATGTTTACGCAGATTTCTGTCGTTTGACAGAATCAGGGTTGGGGCGACGCGGCGCCATCTCCGCTGTCGCATCGAAACACGGTCTTCGCTCACGCGATGCCTATGCCGTTGTGGAGCGCGTGAGGAATTCTTGACCTGATCCTTCCCATTTGCTAACGTAGCGCCGCTCGCCACACGTGGACGTGTCCGGGTTCATCCATCACAGGAGTCTGGCTCATGGCGAAGCTACGGCGCACTACTGGTCGGCCCGCGACAGCAAAACAAGCGGCTGCCAAACCAGCCAGGAAGGCCAAGCCGGCGGCAAAGGCCATCAAGAAGGCCAAGCCGACGGCAAAGGCCGTCAAGAAGGCCAAGCCGGCGGCAACGGCCGTCAAGAAGACCGGGGCTGCAAAGCCCAGGCCCGCCCCGCGTCTCAAGGCTCGGGCGAAACCGGTAGCCCGGCAGGCCGTGTACTCCTCGTCCAGGCACAAGCAGAAGCCTGGTACAGCAAAGCGGGCAAGTGGTCGCGCGCGGCCCGCCAAAGCAGTGACGCCGCCCAGGCCGCCGGCGCGGAGCACGTACGCGGAGGCCGTGCTGACCTACGAGCGCGCCATGCAGGCGCTGCAGGCAAAACGGTATCGCGATGCGGCGAGTCTGCTGAAGACCGTCATCGTGACGTATCCCGAGGAGAAGGAACTCCTCGAGCGCGCTCAACTCTACCTGCGCGTCTGTCAGCGGCATCTCGCGCCGCCCGATGCCACACCCAACACACCCGAAGAGCGCGTGTATGCCGCGACGCTGGCCATCAACACGGGTGACACCGAACGCGCTGTGGCCCTGCTCTCGTCCGCGGTGGCCCAGGATCCGGCCAACGACCGCGCGGAGTACATGCTGGGCGTCGCGCTGGCGATTCGGGGCAACCACGAGGCCGCCATTCCGCATCTGGAACGCGCCGTGGCGCTGAATCCGGAGACCCGGAACCTGATCGCCAAAGAAGCCGATCTCGAGGCGGCGCGCCGTACCGACGCGATCGTTGCGTTGCTGTCGGCTCCGCCGCCGCCGGTGTCTCCCCGCAAGGACAAAGAGCGGCGGCCCGCCAGGCGGCTTCCGGGATTGCCACGGTAGCAGGAACATGCCATCGCCGGGGTCAGGCTCTCAACGAAACGGGCCTGACCCCTTTTTCTGCTTAGTCCTTCGATTCATAAGTTCGGCGACGAACTTGTTCCCTCAGGACTAAGCGCTGAGCGCGCGTCTTGACTGGCACGCCTCGCGAGAATACGCAACCGTACTTGCGAGTCGAAGCACTTAGGACCATCATCATGTTGAACACCGCCAAGCACCACGCCCTGGTCGCCGCCGGCGTCACCCTGCTGGACCCCGCCACAACGTATGTTGACGACAGCGTGACTGTCGGCGCGGGGACGGTCCTGCATCCCGGCGTGACACTCGAAGGCAGAACCACGATCGGCGCCAACTGCCGCGTGCGCTCATGGGTCCGCATCACCGACTCGACTATCGGCGACAATGTCGTCATCAACGACACCTGCATCATCGTCGAGTCCCGTGTCGACGCTGGCGCGCGCGTTGGACCGTTCGCGCACATCCGCCCCGCGTCTCACGTCAAGCGCGACGCCCGCGTGGGCAACTTTGTCGAACTGAAGAAGACGGTGCTCGGCGACGGATCAAAGGCCAATCACCTGTCGTACCTGGGCGACGCAACCATTGGCGCGGGCGCGAATATCGGCGCGGGCACGATCACCTGCAACTACGATGGTGCGCGCAAGCACCAGACCATCATTGAAGATGGGGCGTTCATCGGCAGCGACACGCAACTGGTCGCGCCCGTGACCGTTGGCGCTGGCGCCTATGTGGCGGCCGGCTCCTCGATTACGCACGATGTGCCTGCCGGCGCGCTGGGCGTCGCCCGCGCGAAGCAGACGAATATCGAGGGGTGGGTTGCAAGGAAAAAGAAGAAAGAATGAATGCATAGGGGCACGGCATGCCGTGCCCGGGCAATTGCCAGTGGTCGGTAGAGAGGTCCTCCCATGTGCGGCATTGTCGGCTACCTTGGTTCTAAACCTGTCCTTCCCGTGCTGCTTGAAGGGCTGCGGCGACTCGAATATCGCGGCTACGACTCGGCCGGCGTCGCACTCGTTCGCGATG